>Ga0268298_10004408_pt1 | contig 13763 bp, 11 predicted proteins | sample WWTPWeurt_MetaG_FD_194462 | JGI IMG/M metagenome (GOLD analysis project Ga0268298, IMG submission 194462) | Activated sludge microbial communities from WWTP in Nijmegen, Gelderland, Netherland - WWTP Weurt | ecosystem: Engineered > WWTP > Aerobic digester > Activated sludge | place... | reverse complement strand
GTAGGTCCATGTGACCACCTTCTTCTCGTAGTCGACGATGTGCAGGTCGAAGTTGTCCTCCTCGCTCACCGCCAGCTGCTTGCCGTCGGCCGAGAAGTTGACGTCCTCGTTGCCGCGGTAGTACGAGAGATTGGGCGAGGGAAACTCCCAGACGATGCGCTTGTCGGGCGCCACCTCGATCAGGCGGTTGTTGCGCCGGTCGGCGATCACGATCGGGTAGGGCAGCGGCTTGCCCCACGAGGCCACGGGCTTGCTGCGGCTGCCGGTGACGGCCGGGATGGGCAGCGGTGCCACGCCACTGGAGACGATGCCCGCGCCGAGCATCTCGGGCGTCACCTGCACAGCCACGCCCGGCGCCTTGGGTGCCTTCTCGGCTTTCGTGGCCTTCGCGGTCTTGGCCGACTTGGCGGGGGCGCTGGCGGCCGCGGCGGACGCGGCGGCGTCTGCGGCCTGGGCCAGGCCGGGCACCGCGAAGGTGGCGGCCAATGAAAGGCTCAGGGCAAAGGCGGTGGTGCAGTGGGGGAACAGCGTGCGCATGGGCGGGCTCGGTCAAGGGAACCCGACACCATGCCTCATGGCCGCGGGCCCTGCGTTGATGGCCCTCAAGCGCGGCGCATTCGCCGTCGTGCCGCGCGCTGAATCAGCCGCCCTCGCTCACCACGCGCCCGTGCAGAGGCTGCACCGGCCGCGCGTTGGGCGGGAACAGCGCCTTCAGCTGACTTAGCTGGGCGCTCGACAGCGTGAGCGGCTGCTTCATCACCAGCCACACCACGCCCTCGGTGCAGGGCGGCGCGGTGAGCGAGCCGTCGTAGCGGTAGTGCGCGGTGGATTTCGGCAGCAGGCGCGCGGGGTCGAACAGCGTGCCGGGCAGCGTCTGCTCGGGCTGGCCACGGGCCGGCAGCCGCGGCAGCAGCTCGGCCAGCGCGGGGTGCTCGGCGCCCAACCTGAACAACAGCACCAGCGACACCAGCTGCCCGGCCGCGCTCTTGTGCAGCAGGTGCATGGCCATCGGGAAGTCCTCGCCGTTCAGGCGATCGCCGCCCGGCGTGTGGAAGTGGAACTGCTGCAGCGTGAGCGCCTCGTGGCCCAGCATCATCCTGCTGCCCTTGCCATAGCGCACGCGCACCGTGTGACCGTCGTTGACGATGCGCAGGGTCTCGGGCTGGTAGTGGAAGGCGAGTGCGCTGCCGCTGCGGGCCGGTGTGCCGGTGATGTCGATGGGCGATTGGCGCTGGCCGCTGCCGCACAGGCGCCACTCGGGGCGCATGCGGGCCCATTGCTCGGGGCCATGTTCGCCGCTGTAATGCCAGGCGGGGTTGGCGGCGGCCAGCGCGCAGCAGGGCGAGGCCAGGGCGATGGCGGCGCCCAGCGCGGCCAGCGGCCGGCGGGTCACGGGGTTCAGGTGCATGGTGGCAGCCTAGCGCATGGCGCGCGGCGGGCCTCAGGTGAGCGCGGCGGCCTGGGCATCGGCCTCGCGCACGGCCGCAAAGAAGGCCTGCAACTTGCTGCTGTCCAGGTGGCCGTCGGTGCGCACGCTGCTGCACAGATCCAGGCCGAAGGGCCGCACGCTGGCGATGGCCTGTGCCACGTTGTCGGCGCGCAGGCCGCCGGCCAGGTACACCGGGCATGGCGCAGCGGCCACGATCTGCCGGCTGTGCGCCCAGTCGTGCGTGCGGCCGGTGCCGCCCAGCTCCTTCACCGCTGCGTGGGGGTTGCCCGAGTCGAGCAGCAGCGCGTCCACCAGCGGGGCCACGGTCAGGGCCTCGTCCACCGAGGCCGCGCCGGTGACGTGGATCACCTGCACCAGCTGCACGCCGGGCAGCGCATCGCGCAGGTGCCGCAGCTCGTCGAAGGGCACGTGGTCCACCAGCTGCAGCGTGCTGGGGCGGCAGCGGCGGTGTTGCTCGATGATGTCGAGAGCGCGTTGTTTTGAGGTTAGCAAGAAGGTGTGCACGGCAGCAGGCACCTGCGCGGCGATGCGGGCGATCAGCGCCTCGTCGATCACGCCGGGCCCGCTGGGCATGCTCGACACCAGGCCCAGCGCGTGCGCGCCCGCCGCGATGGCGGCCTGGGCTTCGGCGGGGCTGCTGATGCAGCAGATCTTCACGTGGGTGGGCATGCGCTGGGGCTCAGGCGAGGATCACTTCGTCGATCAAGGGCAGCGCTGCGGGCGCCACCGGGCCGATCACGATGGCGGCGGCAGCGGCCTGCAGAGCTGCACGTGCGGCGTCGTCGCTGGCGGCGTGTACGCGCAGCAGGGGTTGGCCCGCACGCACGGCGCTGCCCAGCGGCAGCAGGTGGCTGAAGCCCACGCGCGGGTCTACCGGGTCGGCCGCGCGTTGCCGGCCGCCGCCCAGCGCCACGACGGCGATGCCGAGTGCGCGCGTGTCGGTGGCGCTGATGAAGCCATCGGCCGGCGCCAGCAGATCGCGCTGCACCGGCGCGCTGGCCATGCCCGCAGCGCCGGCGGCCAGCACATCGCGCGGGCCGCCCAGGCCGGCCACCATGCGTGCAAAGGCTTCGGCGGCACGGCCGCTGTGCAGCGCCTGCTCGGCCTGGGCGGTGGCCGAGGCCAGGTCGGCCGCCAGGCCGCCCAGCACCAGGCCGTGCGCGGCCAGGGCCAGGGTCAGCGCCAGCAGGCGGGGCTCGCGTGAGGCACCGGTGAGGAAATCGATGGCCTCCTGCGTCTCCAGCGCATTGCCGGCCGTGGTGCCCAGCACCTGGTTCATGTCGGTGACCAGCGCGGTGGCGGGCAGGCCCAGGCCGCTGGCCACGCGCACCAGATTGCGGGCCAGCACGCCGGCCTCTTCGCGGCTGGCCATGAAGGCGCCGTTGCCCCACTTCACATCGAGCACCAGGCCTTGCAGCCCGGCCGCGAGCTTCTTGCTCAGGATGCTGGCGGTGATCAGCGGCACCGATTCGACGGTGGCGGTGACATCGCGCACCGCATACAGGCGCCGGTCGGCCGGGGCCAGGTTGGCGCCCGCGCCCACGATGGCGCAGCCGCAATCGCGCAACACTCCCAATAACGTTTCACGTGAGGGATCGATCTGGTAGCCGGGCAGGGCCTGCAGCTTGTCCAGCGTGCCGCCGGTGTGCCCCAGGCCGCGGCCCGAGATCATCGGCACCACCGCGCCGCAGGCGGCGAGCAGCGGGGCGAGCATCAGGCTCACCTTGTCGCCCACGCCTCCGGTGGAGTGCTTGTCGAGCACGGGACCGCGCAAACCAGCCTGGTCCCAGCGCAGCACTTCGCCCGAGTGCGTCATCGCGCGGGTGAGCGCCACGCCCTCGTCGGGCGACATGCCGCGCAGCAGCACGGCCATGGCCAGCGCGGCCACCTGGCCCTCGCTCCAGCTGCCGTCCACCAGGCCCTGCACGAAGGCGCCGATCTGCGCCTCGCTCAGGGCCCCGCCGTCGCGCTTGCTGCGGATGATTTCGGCGGCAAGCATGGGGGCCGCGGCCTGCCGATTCACTTGCGTGTCACCGCGTCGCCGGGCTCGTAGTCGGCCACCTTCAGCGGGCTGCGCGCGGCGATGTAGCCGCGCAGCACGTCGCCGTCGACGAAGCCCGAATCCACATAGCCCGGGTGCTTGGTGAGCACGGGGTAGCCGTCGCCCCCGGTGGCGGTGAAGTTGGTGATGGTGAGGCGGTAGCTGCGCTTGGGGTCGATCGGCTGGCCGGCGATGCGCGCGTCCACCAGCGCGCCGCCCTCGATGCGCATCTGCACGCCAGCGGTCTGCGGGAAGGCGCCCGAGCCGGGGCTCATCTTCGCGGCGGCCTGCAGGTAGGCCAGCAACTCATTGCCCGGCAGGGTGACCACGGCCACGGTGTTGCCGAAGGGCTGCACCTTGAGCACGTCGCGGTAGCTGATGGGGCCGGCGGGCAGTGAATCGCGCACGCCGCCGGAGTTGACCAGGGCCACGTCGGCGCCGGTCTTGTCGAGCATGGCGCGGGCCACCATCACGCCCAGGTTCGTGGGCTGCTTGCGCACGCGGGCCCGGTCGCCATCGAGCACGCCGTCGCTGCTGCCCACTGGTGCGGTGAGCCGCGCCTCGCCATTGGCCTGGAAGGGCTGCAGGAAGGCGCGCACGGCCGCGTCCTGCGGGATCAGCTCGGTGTAGGGCGCCTTCTTGCCGTCGGCCTGCTTCTTCATCAGGTTGACGGGGATGAGCTGGTACTTCACCAGCTCGATCTTGCGCTCGGCACCAGAGCCGGCTATCACGAAATCAGCGCGTCCAACATACTTGCCCCACTCGTGCGCCTGCACGATCCAGGTGCCGTTCTGGCGGTCGGGTGCGCAGGGCTGGCCGGGCACGTAGGCCTCGTTGCGCTGGTTCTCGGCGGCCATGCACACGGGGTTCTGGCTGTGGCCGCCCACGATGAGGTCCAGGCCTTTCACCTGGCGCGCCATCTCCACGTCGCCGGGCGCGTTCACGCCCCGGTTGCCGTCGGGGTAGTGGCCCATGTGCGTGGCGGCGATCACCATGTCGGCCTGGCCGCGCAGCTCGGGCAGCAGCTTGGCGGCCTCGTCGGCGGGCTTGCGGAACTCGATGCCGGCCACGTTGGCCGGCAGCACCATCTTCTGCGTGTCGTCGGTGGTCAGGCCCATCACCGCGATCTTGTAGCCGCCACGCTCGAACACCGCGTAGGGCTGGAACATGCGCTGGCCGTCCTTGTAGATGTTGGCGGCGAGCAGCGGGTACTTGACCCAGGTGCGCTGCTTGGCCAGCACCGCGGGCGGCTTGTCGAACTCGTGGTTGCCCACGGCGCTGGCGTCGTAGCCGATCAGGTTCATGCCCTTGAAATCGGGCTCGGCATCCTGCAGATCGCTCTCGGGCACGCCGGTGTTCACGTCGCCGCCGTCGAGCAGCAGCAGCTGGCCGCCGGAGGCCGCCACCTCGGCGCGGATGCGGTCGATCAGCGTCTTGCGCGCGGCCAGGCCGTACTCGCCGTCGGCATTGGTCCAGAAGCGGCCGTGGTGGTCGTTGGTGTGCAGGATGGTGAGCTTGAGCGGCGCGCGCGGGCTGAGGCTGGCGCAGCCGGCCAGGCTCATCAGGGCGACGAGCGCGGCGGCGGTGGGCAGTGGGCGGCGATTCACGACGAGGTCCTCGGTGGGGTTGGCAATGCGATGGGTGCAGCATGCCACAGCACCGAGGCCGCGCGGCGGCCCGCGGGATGGCTCAGCGGGCGGGTGCTGGCGCCTCCACTGCGCAGCGGCGCCGGGCCAAGGCGGCCAGGCCCAGCAAGGACAGCGCCACGCTGCCGGGCTCGGGCACCGTGCCGGGCACAACACCGGGCAGCAGGGTGATGGTGGGCACCAGGTTGCCGCTGGTGATGCTCACGCCGAAGGGGTCGCCCAGAAAGGCCTGGTAGCCGTGTTCGTAGCCCTGGGTGGTGCCTTGCGCGGTGAGGTAGTAGGTGTAGCTCAGCGTGTCGCCCTCGTTCAGGTCGCCCAGCACCAGATCGAAATCGCGCGCGGCCAGCGAGAAGGTCGGGTTGTAGGGGTCACTGTTGGTCGTCAGTTGGCCCGATGCACTGCCGATGGGCAGGATGTCGGCGAAGTTGCCGTAGACGCCCGGCCCGAGCAGGTACTGCACTTCAAACACCTTGAGGCCGTACTCAAACGCCCAGCGGTCCTCCACGCTGCCATTGGCGCGCTGGATGTGCACGAACAGGTCGGCGGTGGCCTGCGCGGTTTCGGTGGCACTGATCGAATCGCGGTTGGGCGCCACACCGAACAGCCCGATCTTGAGCTCGGGGATGCTGAAGTGCGCCGACACCTGGGCCGTGCCGCCGATCGGGCCGACAGCGTCGAAGCTTTGCGTCCAGTACGACTGCGCCACCATCTGCTCGTAGCCACCGGCCATGCCGAAGATTGCGGGGCCGAACAGCATGGTGCTCACGCCCACGCCGCCATTGCCGCTGGACTCGGCCAGCGCCGAGGCAAAGGCGTGATTGAACGACTGCCCGCGGCCAGACGGGTTCACGCCGCGTGGTGCCTCGTAGTACTGCTCGGACTTTCTGGCGCTGCCGGCCACGTCGCCGACGGTGGTCATGGCATTGCTGTACTGGATGCCGCCGGGGTTGATCATCCTGGTGATGCTGGTGTGCATGTCGATCGGCAAGTCCACCACGCCGTAGACGGGCGCAGCCGAGGCCGGGCCCAGGCTGAAGCCGGCAATGGCGATGGCCATGCCGGCCAAGCGCCGCGCTGCGCGCCCGCGGCTGGCATGGCCTGTGGGTGAGCCGGTGATGCTGGAAGGGGTGAGCATGGAACTTCTCCGTTGGTGTGGGTAGGCCGCATCGGGCGCCGACGCCTTCCGGACTGGCCCTTGTTGGGAAGAACGAGACGGGCGCCCGCATGGGGACAGCGCTGCGCGAAATTCCCTAGAGCTAGGGGGGCGCGGCGCGGGCATCTCGGTGCACGTCGGCTGCAGCGGCGGGGACGCTTACCATTCGTTGCCAACACGTTGCGCAGCCGCATGGGCTTCGGGCCCACAGTGCGGGCACCAAGGGCCGGGCCACGCAGAAAGACACTCGCATGCCAAACGATCCGGAGGTGGCGGCAGCGCCGGGCGCGGCGGTGGACGCGCGTTTCGAGGCCACCTACCACCAGCTCAAGCGCCTGGCCCACGCGCGGCTTCGCGATGGCGGGCGCGATGTGCTGCTCGACACCACCGGCCTGGTCCACGAGACCTACCTCAAACTTGGCCAGCAGGCGGCCTTGCAGTTTCCGGACAACGCTCACTTCTTGAGTTATGCAGGTCGGGTGATGCGCTCGGTGATCGTCGACCTGGTGCGCCAGCGGCGCAGCGAGCGCCATGGCGGCGACCTGCGGCGCGTCACCATGACGGGCGAAGTGATGGAGCGCCTGGGCCTGCCCGGCAGCGAGGACCACATCCTGGGCGTGCACGAGGCACTGCAAGACATGGCCAAGCTCGATGAGCGCATGGCGCGCGTGGTGGAGCTGCGCTACTTTGCCGGGCTGAGCGATCTGGAGATCGCGCGCGCGCTGGGCATTACCGACCGCACGGTGCGGCGTGACTGGGCGCATGCCCGCCTGTTTCTGGTGGACGCGCTGGGCTGAGCGCGGCGCGGCCGACGTGGGGCAGGGCATGCCAGGCAGCCGCTTCGACTATTCCCCCGGCCAGTGGGCCACGTTGCGGCGCCTGCTGGACGAGGCCCTGGCCCTCGGCGCGCAGGAGCAGCAGGCCTGGCTGGCCTCGCTGGACGATGCTGCCCGCGAGCTGAAGCCCACGCTGGCGCGCCTGTTGGCCGCCGCCAGCCGGCCGGGGATCGCTGCGCTGGACACGCTGCCCAAGGTGGAGACCGACCAGTTCGCCGCCGCGCCCGGCCGCAGCGCTGAAGAGCTGCCCGCGCATGGGCGCAGCCTGGGCCCCTATCGGCTGCTGCGCGAGCTGGGCCAGGGCGGCATGGCCACGGTGTGGCTGGCCGAGCGCACCGACATGCTGCAGGCCCGGCAGGTGGCGCTGAAGCTGCCGCACGGCGCGTGGCGCATGGCGGGCCTGGCCGAGCGCATGGCGCGCGAGCGCGAGATCCTCGCGGGCCTGGAGCACCCCCACATCGCGCGGCTCTACGACGCCGGCGTGAGCGCCGAAGGCCAACCCTATCTGGCGCTGGAGTGGGTGGACGGCGTGCCCATCGATCGCTTCGTGCGCGAGGGCGGCCTGAGCGTGGCCGCCTGCCTGGCGCTGATGCTACAGGTGTGCGAGGCCGTGGCCTACGCCCACGCCCACCTCGTGGTGCACCGCGATCTCAAGCCCGGCAACATCCTCGTCACGGCAGCGGGCCAGGTGCGCCTGCTCGATTTCGGCATCGCCAAGCTGCTGGTCAACGAGGCCGGCGGCGCGCTGCAGGCCACGCAAGAGGGCGCGCGCGCGCTCACCCCCGACTACGCCGCGCCCGAGCAGCTGCTGGGCCGGCCGGTGGGCACCGCGGCCGATGTGTATGCGCTGGGTGTGGTGCTGTTCGAGCTGCTCACGGGCCAGCGGCCGCACCATCTGGCCCTGGGCAGTGGCCAGAACTTGGCCGATGCCCTGGCGCAACGGGCCCCGGTGCGCGCCAGCGATGTGGTGGTCGATCCGCAGCGCCGACGCGCGCTGCGCGGTGACCTCGACACCATCCTCGCCAAGGCCATGAAGCCTTTGCCCGCCGAGCGCTACGCCACCGTGCAGGCGCTGTCGGACGATCTGCAGCGCCACCTGCAACACCAGCCCGTGCTGGCGCGGCCGGACCGCCTGGGCTATCGCCTGCGGCGATTTGCCCGCCGCAACCGCCTGGCCGTGGGCGCAGGCGGCCTGGCTGCCGCGGCCATCGTGCTGGGCGCGGGCCTGGCGCTGTGGCAGGCGCGCGAGGCGGGCCTGCAACGCGACGCCGCGCTGCTGGCGCAGCGCCAGGCCGAGCAACAGACGGCCCTGGCGCGGCGCGCCGAGCAGGCCGCCGAGGCCCAGGCCGACATGGTGGGCTTTGTGCTGGCCGACCTGTCCAACGATCGATCCCAGGCGGACATGCGGCAGCAGATGGAGCGGGCGGTGGTCTCCGTGCGCGCGCAGTACCGTGACAACAGCTTCTTGCGCGCCCGCCTGTTGATGGACATTGCCGAGCGCCTGCGCTGGTTCAGCGACTTTGAAAAGGCCAACCAGCTGTTCGCAGAGGCCGAGCCCTTGCTGCGCGCGCATGGCGACGCGGCGCCATTGGCCCGCCTGCTGTGCATCCGCGCGCGCGACGTGGCCTTTGATGGCCGCTTCGAACGCGCGGCCAGCCTGATCTCCGAGGCGGCGGCCGAGCTCTCGCGCATGCCAGGCGACACGGCCCGCGCCCAGTCGGCCTGCCTGATCGAGGAGGCGGCCGTGGCGCGCCTGCGCGGCGACCTGCGGCGCGCCGTGGCGGCCACCGAGCAGGCACGCCTGCTGGAGGAGCAGACTGGCCTTGCTGAAAGCGAGGACCATGCGGAAACCCTGCAGTCCTTGGCGCGCGCTTACCATCAGTCCGGGCGTTATCGCGAGGCCGCCGACACCGCGCGCGCCGGCATGGCGCTGCGCTCGAGGCTGGGCCGCGATCACACGCCGGGCATGATGAACGCGCAGGCCCAGCTCGCCACCAGCCTGCGCGAGGGCGGCCGCCCGCTGGATGCCTTGCAACTGCACGAGGCGCTGGCCGCCGGCTCTGCCGGGCGTGAGATCGCGGTGGGGCCGCGGCGCTATCAGCACGCCGCCGCCCTCGTGAGCGCGGGCCGGCTGGCCCAGGCCGCACCCCTGCTGGTGCAACTGCTGGCCGATGCGCGCCTGCGCAATGACCGCACCGAGGTGCGCGCCATCACCATCCTGCAGATCCAGCTGATGTTGGACAGCGGCGCCACGGTTGAGGCGCAAGCCAAGCTGCAGGAGGCCGAGCAGCTCTACGCTGCCTTGCTGGCCGGCAAGCGCTATGCGGCGCGCCTGCTCTTGTTTGCGCGTGCGCAGGTGGGCCTGGCGGCGGGTGATCTGCCCGGGGCTGAGGCCGCGCTGCGCGATGCGCGCGAGCTGATCCAGGCCACGGCGCAGCCGGATGATCCGTCATGGCGGGTGGCACACCGCCTGCAGGCCCGCCTGTACCTGCTGCGCGGTGAAGCGCAGCCCGCGCTCGACAGCGCCGAGGCCGCGCTGCGCCTGTCGCGCCAACAGGCGGTGAACCCGCAGGCCAGCCTGTGCATCGCCGAGGACTTGTTGTTGCGCGCGCAAGTGCATCGGCTGCGCGGCGATCAGCCCCAGGCGCAAGCCGATGCGCGCCTGGCCGCACAGCATGCGCGCGACGCCGCCGGCGCCGAGCACCCGGTGACGCGCCAGGCGCAGGCCCTGGCGGTGTGAGCGCCGCGGTGCCAGGCCGCGCTAAGTGCGGTAGCCCGGGTCCAGCCGATCGAGCTTGCGCAGCAGCGCCGGCCAGGCAATGCCCGCGCCCAGGCCGGCGGTGACGGTCTTCATCACCTTGCCCATGCCGTCGAGGATCTTGGGGTTCACTTCTGTGAGCTCGGCGCCGCCCGATTGCGCATCGATCTGGATGCGGCAGGCGTTCTCGAAGGTGTACATGTTGAGCCAGGCGCTGGCCACGTCCTTGCCCACGGTGAGCAGGCCGTGGTTGCGCAGCATCAGGTAATTGGCGCGGCCCAGGTCGGCCTGCAGGCGCGGCTGCTCGTCCTCGCGCAGCGCCACGCCTTCATACGTGTGATACGCCAGCGAGGGCAGCACGAAGGTGGACTGCTGGCTGATGGGCAGCAGGCCGTTCTTCTGCGCGCTCACCGCCACGCCGGCGCGGGTGTGGGTGTGCAGCACGCAGCCAGCATCGTCGCGCACCGCGTGCACGCAGCTGTGGATGGTGAAGCCGGCCGGGTTCACCGGGAAGGGCGAGTCCTGCAGCTTGTTGCCCTGCTGGTCCACCTTGACGAGCGACGAGGCGGTGATCTCGTCGAACATCAGGCCGTAGGGGTTGATCAGGAAGTGGTGCTCGGGGCCGGGCACGCGGGCGCTGATGTGGGTGAAGACCAGATCGCTCCAGCCATACAAGGCCACCAGGCGGTAGGCGGCGGCGAGGTCGCAGCGCAGGGCCCATTCGGCCTCGCTCACTTCGGCCTTCATGGAGGGGATGTTCATTTGGCTTGACTCCTGGAATGTCGCTTACTTGGTGAGGAAGGCGAGCACGCGGTCGGCAAACTTGCCATACGGCGGCATGATGAATTTCATCGACGACCAGCGCGCCTGGTAGAACACCGGCCGCAGCTTGCTGAAGGTGTCGAATCCTTCCTTGCCATGGTAGTGGCCCATGCCCGAATCACCCACGCCGCCGAAGGGCAGATCGTGCTGGCCCACGTGGAAGAGCGCATCGTTCACCGACACGCCGCCCGACATCACGCGGTCGAGCAGCATCTGCACCGTGGCGCCGTCGTGGCTGAAGGGGTAGATGGCCAGCGGACGCGGGCCGGCGTTGATGGCCGCCACCACTTCGTCGAGCCGCTGGTAGCCGCGGATGGGCAGCAAGGGCCCGAAGATCTCGCGCTGCAGCAGCGCGCAATCGGACGGCGCGTCGAGCACGATGTGCGGGGCGATCTTGCGCGTGGCGCGATCAAACGGCGGGCCGGGGATCAGCGGGATCAGTTTGGCGCCGCGCGCCACGGCCTCGTCCATGGCCGAGAGCAGGCGATCGAAGGCGCGCTGGTCGATGATCGAGGTGTAGTCCGGGCTGGCCAGCGTGGGGTAGCGCGCGCTGACGATGGGCACGGCGGCGCGCACGAATTCGCCGATCTGCGCGGTGGGCATCCACAGGTGGTCCACCGTGGTGCAGATCTGGCCGGCGTTCAGGCACTTGACGAAGAGGATGCGCTCGGCCGCCTGCTGCAGCGGGTAGTCGTCGCAGAGGATGGCCGGCGCCTTGCCGCCAAGCTCGAGCGTCACCGGGCAGAGGTTTTGCGCCGCGGCGGCCATCACCGCGCGGCCGGTGGTGCCCGAGCCGGTGAACAGCAGGTGATCGAAGTGCAGGCGAGAGAACTCCACGCCCACGCCGCCGGTCTCGTCGAAGAACTGCAGCTTCTCGGGTGGAAAGTAGGCCGGCATCTTTTCGATCAGCAGCCGCGCCAGGTGGCGCGAGTTCTCGCTCATCTTCACCATCGCGCGGTTGCCGGCGGCGAAGATGTAGCTCAGCGGCACGAAGCTCAGGTTGACAGGGAAGTTCCACGGCACGATCACGCCCACCACGCCCAGCGGCTGCGGGATCACGCGATTGCGGGCGCCGAAGAAATTGCGCAGGTCCACGCCGCGGCGCTGGGGTTTCATCCAGCCGCGCAGGTGCTTGATCACATGGTCCACGCCGTCGATGGCCGGGAACATCTCGGCCAGCAGGGTCTCGTGGCGCGAGCGGTGGCCGTAGTCGGCGCTGATCGCGTCGCACAGCGCGGCCTTGTTCTCGCGCAAGAAGCGCTGCAGTGTGCGCAGATCGGCGCGGCGCTCGTCCAGCGTGGGCACGGGGTGGGCCAGGTAGGCCCGGCGCTGCAGATCGAGGCTGGCTTGCAGGCTGCGGTGCAGGTCGGTGTCCAGCAGGTGGTGGGCGGCGGTGAGGTCGTTCATGGCAGTCCCGGTCGGCGGCGTTGCAGACGCAACAGTGCATCGTAGTCCTTTGGGCATGTCGCCTTGGCGACGATGGGGTTCACGGCAATTGACAGCGGCGCGCGTCTGCACGGCAATGAGGGCCGCTGAAACACATGCCGCCGCGCAAGGAAACCCGATGAGAGCCGCCGTTCTGCACGCCCCCAAACAGGCCATGACGATCGAGGACGTGGCCATCGAGAAGCCCAAGCGCCGCGAGGTGCTGGTGCGCACCGCCGCCGCCGGCCTGTGCCACAGCGATCTGCACTTCATCGAGGGCGCCTACCCCACGCCGGTGCCGGTGGTGCTGGGCCATGAGTCGGCAGGCATCGTGGAGGCGGTGGGCGAGGACGTCACCTACCTCAAGCCCGGCGACCACGTGATCAGCTGCCTGTCGGTGTTCTGCGGGCACTGCGAGTTCTGCCTCACCGGCCACCTGTCGATCTGCCAGACGCCCGAGGTGAAGATGCTGCCCGGCAAGGCCAGGCGGCTCACCTGGAAGGGCGGCCAGCACCTCAACCAGTTTCTCAACCTCTCGTCCTTCGCCGAGCAGATGGTGGTGCACGAGAACGCGCTGGTGAAGGTGCGCGAGGACATGCCGCTCGATCTGGCCGCCCTCATCGGCTGCAGCGTGATCACCGGCTATGGCGCGGTGGCCCACACCGCCAAGATCGAGCCTGGCAGCACGGTGGCGGTGTTCGGTGCCGGCGGCATCGGCCTGGCCACCATCAATGCGGCGGCCATTGCCGGCGCGGCGCGCATCATCGCGGTGGATCTCGATCCGTTCAAGCTCAAGCTGGCCAAGGCCTTTGGTGCCACCGATGTGGTGGACGCCAACGAGGGCGACACCGTCAAGCGCCTGGTGGACATGAGCAACGGCGGCGTGCATTACTCGTTCGAGTGCATTGGCCTGAAGACCACCGCCGAGCAATCCTTCAGCTGCCTGCGCTCGGGCGGCACGTCCACCCTGATCGGCATGATCCCGGTGGGCACCAAGATCGAGCTGCACGGCGTGGATTTCCTGCGCGAGCGCAGGATCCAGGGCTGCATGATGGGCAGCAACCGCTTCCGCATCGACATGCCGCGCCTGATCGATTTCTACCTGCAGGGCCGCCTCAAGCTCGACGAGATGGTGTCGGCCCGCATCAAGCTCGACCAGATCAACGAAGGCTTCGCCGCGCTCAAGCAAGGCGGCGTGGCGCGCAGCGTGATCGTCTTCGATCATTGAGCTGCGCTCCGCACTCACCGCCCCTTACCCATCCGCCGCCAGAGACGCATCCATGCCCAAAGTCACCTTCATCACCCACAATGGCCAAACCCACGAAGTGAGCGTACCCACTGGCACCACGCTGATGCTGGCCGCCGTGGACAACGGCGTGCCTGGCATCGACGGCGATTGCGGCGGCCAATGCGCCTGCGCCACCTGCCATGTGTTCGTGGACCCGGCCTGGGCCGAGCGCGTGGGCGGTCGCAGCGAGCGTGAGGACGACATGCTGAACTTCGCCGCCGAGCTGCGCGACAGCTCGCGCCTGGCTTGCCAGATCACCGTCACCGACGCGCTGGACGGCCTGGTGGTGCACATGCCGGAAGGCCAGCACTGACAGCAGCCCGCCCCGGGCCGCACACCGCAGC
>Ga0268298_10004406_pt1 | contig 13766 bp, 13 predicted proteins | sample WWTPWeurt_MetaG_FD_194462 | JGI IMG/M metagenome (GOLD analysis project Ga0268298, IMG submission 194462) | Activated sludge microbial communities from WWTP in Nijmegen, Gelderland, Netherland - WWTP Weurt | ecosystem: Engineered > WWTP > Aerobic digester > Activated sludge | place... | reverse complement strand
CCCGAGATCAGCTTCGGCCTGCTCTGGGGCAAGACCCACTACGAAGGCTACGAGAAGCCCGAGTATGTCTGGCAGAGCACCGGCGGCACCGACGACTTCGAACCCAAGTTCAGCCTTGTCCCCCTGGTCTTCGGCACGCTTAAGGGGACGCTCTATGCCATGCTCTTCGCCTTCCCGCTCGCGGTCCTAGGGGCCCTCTACACCTCCCAGTTTGCCACTCCGCGCCTCAAGAACGCCATCAAGCCCACCATCGAGATCATGGCCGCCCTGCCCTCAGTGGTGCTGGGCTTCCTCGCCGGCCTGGTCATGGCCCCCCTCCTGGAGCGGATGGCCGTCGAGGTCATGGTCTTCCCCTTCGTGACACTCCTGCTCGCCCTGTTCCTCGCCCCCTTCTGGGGCCGGCTCTCAATGCCCTTCCGAAACGCCTTCGGGAACGGCCGGGAGGTGCTCTGGATGGTGCCGGTGCTCCTGGTGGCCGTCTGGCTCACCAGTCTGGCCGGTCCCTGGGTGGAGCGCGTGGCCATGGGCGGCAGCTACCGTGCCTGGCTGCAGTCGGCCATGGGCGTCACCTACGACCAGCGGAACAGCCTGGTCGTCGGCTTCGCAATGGGCTTCGCGGTCATCCCGATCATCTTCACCATCAGCGAAGACGCCCTCTCCAGCGTGCCCAAGTCCCTCACCTCCGCCAGCCTCGCCTGCGGTGCCAGCCCCTGGCAGACGGCATGGCGCATCGTGCTGCCCACCGCCAGCCCCGGCATCTTCTCGGCCACCATGGTGGGCCTGGGCCGGGCCATCGGCGAGACCATGATCGTCCTCATGGCCACGGGGAACACGCCCATCCTGGACTGGAGCCCCTTCAATGGGATGCGCACCCTCAGCGCCAACATCGCCGTGGAGATCCCCGAGGCGCCGCTGCATGGCTCCCTCTACCGCGTGCTGTTCCTGGCGGCCTTCCTGCTGTTCGTCCTCACCTTCATCCTCAACACCGTCGCCGAGCTGGTCCGCCAGCGCCTGCGCCGCCGCTACGAGTCCATCTGATGAGCCGCCTGGCTGAACGCTTCCGTCACGGTGGGATCTTCGTGTGGTTCTCCGGAGCCCTGCTCGCCTTCTGTCTGGCCATGATCCTCAGCCTGGTGGGTTTCATCGTGGCTAAAGGCATGGGTTACTTCTGGCCCCGCTCCCTGGTGCAGGTGCAGACCCAGGAGGGGCTCGTCCTCGGAGAGATCACCGGTCACGAGCCCGCCCATGGCGAGGAGACCGAGAAGGTCCAGTTCCGCACCGCCAATCGTGACATCTACGGTCAGGACTTCCGCTGGATCCCCGGGGCTGGAATGGGCACCCCCGATTATCCGAAGGATGCCCTCCTCATCGAGCGGCTGGAGTACGGTCCCTTCATCGGTCGCATCGCCTCCCTGAGCCATGAAGGCCAGCAGGTGGCCTCGGGCGCTCCGGCGCTCGCCGAGGCACTCAAGCGACTGCCTGAGGCCAACCGCATCCGCCACCAGATCCAGTCCATCGAGAAGGGCCAGGTGGGCGACTTGAACCGCCGCATCGAAAAGGTCCGGACCAACCGCCGGCGGCTGGAAGCCAAAGGGAATGAAGCGGCCCTTAAGGCGCTTGACGCCGAGGCCGCTGGGCTTCAGGTTGCCTATGACCAGCTGCAGGCCAGCCTGGAGAAGATCCGGGCGGAGGCCAAGGCATGGTCCCTGAACCTCGAGACGGTGGATGGCAAGCAGAAGGAGCTACCCCTGGGCAGCGTCGTGCGGGTCGTGCAGGCCAATGCCATGGGCACGCTGGACAAACTGGGCGTCTACCTCTCCCGGCTCTGGGAGTTCATGGCGGACGACCCCCGGGAGTCCAACACGGAGGGGGGCATCTTCCCAGCCATCTTCGGCACCGTGATGATGGTGCTGGTGATGTCCGTGCTGGTGGTCCCGCTCGGCGTGATCACCGCCCTCTACCTCCGGGAGTACGCCAAGCAGGGCTGGCTTGTACGGGCAGTCCGTGTGGCCGTGAATAACCTGGCCGGCGTGCCCTCCATCGTCTTCGGTGTCTTTGGCCTGGGCTTCTTTGTCTATGGGCTGGGCGGCAGCATCGACAAGCTGTTCTTCGCCGACAGCCTCCCGACCCCGACCTACGGCACCGGCGGCATCCTCTGGGCCTCCCTCACCCTCGCCCTGCTTACGGTGCCCGTCGTCGTGGTGGCCACGGAAGAGGCCCTGGGGGCCGTCCCGCGGTCCCAGCGGGAGGCCAGCCTAGCCATGGGTGCCACCAAGTGGCAGACCCTCTGGAACGTGGTGATCCCCAGCGCCACTCCGGGCATCCTGACCGGTCTGATCCTCGCCATCGCTCGCGGGGCCGGCGAGGTGGCCCCTCTGATGCTGACGGGCGTGGTCAAGCTCGCCCCGGCCATGCCCCTGGATGGCACCTTCCCTTTCTTACACCTCGACCGGAAGTTCATGCACCTGGGTTTCCACATCTACGACGTGGGCTTCCAGAGCCCCAACTCCGAGGCCGCCAAGCCCATGGTCTTTATGACCGCGTTCCTGCTGCTAGTGGTGGTGGTCATCCTCAATCTGTTCGCCCTGAACCTCCGGCGCAAGCTGCGGGAGCGTTTGGGGGGGAGTACCTTCTGATCATGAAACCTGGAGCCATCGACATGGAAATCGACGACCCCCGCCCCGTGCCGGAGCCTGCGCAGCTACAGGTGCCACCGCCCGAAACCGGCCTGCGTCCGACCAGCTTCGTGACGCCCGGCCTCCCCCTGACCGATCCGGCCGTGCTCACCTCACCCACCATGCTCCAGGTGGAGCGGCTCAACCTGTACTACGGCAGCAAGCAGGCCCTGTTCGATGTCGACCTGAAGGTGGCCCGCAATTCCGTCATGTCCTTCATTGGCCCTTCCGGATGCGGCAAGAGCACCCTGTTGCGTTGCCTGAACCGAATGAACGACCTCATCGACGACGTCCGGATCGAGGGGCGGGTGCTGCTGGGCGACACGGACCTTTACGCGCCGGGCACCGACGTGATCGCGCTCCGGAAACGCGCCGGGATGGTATTCCAGAAGTCCAACCCCTTCCCCAAATCCATCTTCGAGAATGTCGCCTACGGCCTGCGGATCCAGGGCGAGAGTGACTTCAAGGTCCTCGAGGAGGCCGTGGAGCGCAGCCTGAAGGGCGCCGGCCTCTGGGACGAAGTCAAGGACCGCCTGAAAGACTCCGCCCAGGGGCTCTCCGGCGGCCAGCAGCAGCGGCTCTGCATCGCCCGGGCCCTGGCCGTGCGCCCGGAGGTAATCCTCATGGACGAGCCCTGCTCGGCCCTGGACCCTATCGCCACCGCCCGCGTCGAGGAGTTGATCCTTGAGCTGAAGCGGGAGTTCACCATCGTCATCGTCACCCACAACATGCAGCAGGCGGCCCGAGTCAGCGACCACACCGCCTTCTTCTGGATGGGTAAGCTCATCGAGACCGGACTCACCGAGAAGATGTTCACCAATCCGGGACACCGCATGACCGAGGACTACATCACAGGGAGGTTCGGCTGATGCGTCAATTCGACCAGGAACTGAGGGATCTGCGGGAAGGCATCCTCGCCATGGCCGGCCTCGCGGAGGAGATGATCGACCTCACCATCCAGGCCCTCACCGAGCGCTCCAAGGCCAAGTCCGACCAGGTGATGACCATGGACCGCGGTCTGGATGAATGGGAGCTCAAGCTGGACCGCCTCTGCGTGGACCTGCTCGCCCTGCGGGCCCCCGCGGCAGGCGATCTACGACTCATCGCCTCCAGCCTCAAGATCGTCCCGGAACTGGAGCGCATCGGTGACCACTGCTGCAACATCGCCCGCCGGGCCACCTATGTGCACCCGCCGATCCTCTCCGGTGGCTCCCTCGAGCGCCTGGGCCAGGAGACCCGGGGCATGGTCCGGATGGCCGTGGACGCCTTCATCGGCAGCGACGCGGGCCTGGCCCGCACCGTGATTCAGGCTGACGACTCCGTGGACGAGCTCTACGGCTCGATCTACCGGGAGCTGCTGCGCCTGATGATGTCGGATCCCCTCTGCATCGAGCGGGCCAGCCACCTCATCCTAGTGATCAAGAACTGGGAGCGCATCGCCGACCAGGCCACCAACATCGCCGAGGAGGTGCTGTTCATCCTGGAAGGCCGGAGCGCCAAACACACCTATCTCCAGGGCGATACCTCAGAATAGGATCACCATGCCGCGTATCCTCCTCCTCGAAGACGACACCGAAATCCGACTGGGCCTTGAGCAGCATCTCCGCCGGGAGGGCTTCAGCCTCATCCCCGTCGGCACGGGCCGCGATGCCCTGCTGGCCCTCAACGCCAGCGGACCCAAGCTGGACGCGGCGCTGCTCGACCTGAGCCTGCCCGACATGGACGGCCTCGATGTCCTAAGGGCCATCCGCACCCATGCCACCCTCCGGGCCCTGCCCGTCCTCCTGGTGACGGCCCGCAGCGAGGAGATCGACCGGGTCCTCGGCCTCGAACTGGGCGCGGACGACTACATCTCCAAGCCCTTCTCCGCCCGGGAGCTGGCGGCCCGGCTCCGGGCGATCCTGCGCAGGTCCACACCCTTCGAAGGCGCGGAGCGCGCCCCCCAGCTGACCTTCGGCCCCATCGCCGTGGACCTGGACATGCACACCGCCCGGGTGGAGGGCCAGCTGGTCGAGCTGACCCGGCGGGAATTCGAGCTGCTGGCTTACTTCCTGGCCAACCCGCGCCGGGTGCTCACCCGCGAGAAGATCCTGCAGCAGGTCTGGGGCCTCGAATACCTGGGCGAGAGCCGCACCATCGACGCCCACGTCCGGCGGGTCCGGGCCAAGATCGGCGAAGCGGCCGCCGAGTTCATCGAGACCGTGGTAGGCGTTGGCTACCGGCTGGGTGGGCCCGCGGGCTCCTGAGTTGAAGGCTCGACCTGGGGCGGGAGGATCACCCGGAACGTGGCGCCTTCTCCAGGGCGGCTCTCCACCGCCACTTCCCCCCCCATTAGCCGGCAGAGGTGCTTCACGATGGCTAAGCCCAGGCCGGTACCCGGCTTGGCCTTGGCTGCCTGGGCGCGGTAGAACCGCTCGAAGATCCGGCCCTGCTCCGCCTCGGGGATGCCGGGGCCCTGATCACACACCTCCCAGATCTGCCCCTGACTGGTGACCCTGACGCTCAGCTCGACCTGCGCCCGGGCTGGACTGAACTTCAGGGCATTCGAGAGGAGGTTCTCCAGCACCTGATGGAGCCGAAGGGGATCGGCCTGGATCATCGCCCCTTCCGGTGCCTCGACCTTCACCACTAACCCCACATCACAGGCCGCCGCCCGCGGCTGGAAGTCTCGCAGCAGGGTCTCCAGGAATGCCCCCAAATCCAAGGTCACCGGGGCGAGATGGAGGGCGCCGCTCTCGATCCTGCTCAGCTCGGACAGATCCCCCAGCAGCAGCGTGAGCCGATCCACCGAGCGCATGATTGACTGGGCGCTGGCCCTGGCTGAGTCCGGGAGCGGTTCCTCCTGAAGGTTCTCCGCCGCGATCCGGATGGCGGTGACCGGGGTTTTCAGCTCATGGCTGACGTTGGAGATGAACTTCTGGCGGGTGGTCTCCAGGGCCTCCTGGCTGGTGACGTCATCCAGGGTGAGGAGCACGCCGCTCACAGGCCCAAGCGGTGCGAAGGGGATGGCCCGGACACGGAGGGTCCGCCCGACCCGGACGATGCGCCACTCACAGGAGATCCCGCGAAAGGCCTTCTGGATGGCGTCGGCGCCCTCCTGGTCGCGGAAGACCTCCCCCTGGCGCATGCCCTTGGCCAGGGGTGCCCCCAGGCCCAGGTGCCGCTGGGCAGCAGGGTTGAACTGTTCCAGGGCCCCGGATGGCCCGAACAGAAGGACCCCCTCCTCCAACCGCGCCATGATGCCCGGCAGCAGCCGATCCTCCCTCGCGGCTCGTTCCTTAAGGTCGTCGTTTTCGCGCTCCAGCGCGAACCAAGCCCTGGGGAGATCCTCGATGGCCTGGGGGCGGCTCCCGCCGAGGATCTGTCCCAGGGGTTCAGCCAGGGGCCAGACCTGCCAGCGCGCCATGAGCACCAGGACCAGCGCCAGGATGATGAGAAACCCGGCCGTCCATAGAAAGGACGCCCCCTTGTGAACGCTCAAGCCCAGGCCAAATCCAAGGAAGGTCATGGAAACCATGCAGATCAGCGCACGGCCAAAGAAGACCGGTATTCCGGATCTGTCACCACGCTCAGATTCAGGCTCATCCATGCCTTCCGACCATACACCGGGGCCGGTTCCGCGCCCAGCGGGGGTGGTCAAATTTACCCTGCGGTTACACCCTGGGACCCACTACAGTTGAAGGTTGACTGCTGGAGATCACCATGTCCCTAAACGCCCTGATGCGCTGGCTCAAACCCCGGGAGATGGTCTTCTTCGACCTCCTCGAATCCGCTGCCGCCAATGCCTACCAGGCCTCTCAGCTGTTCGACCTGGAGATCCGCACGGGGGACCCCGTCCGCTTTGCCGAGCTGCGACGGCAGATGAAGGACCTGGAACACATCGGCGACGACCTCACCCGCGAGATCATGGACCGGCTGAACCAGACCTTCGTCACCCCCATCGAGCGGGAGGACATCATGGCCCTGGCCCATGCCCTCGATGACGTGGTCGATTCCCTTCATGCAGTCTGTGAGCGGCTCATCCTCTACCGCATCACCCACATCATGCCGGCCGTCACGGAGATCAGCTCCATCATCGTCGAGGGCGCCGGCGAAATCCTGCACCTCATCCGCTCCCTGCGCAACATGTCCAACCAGAAGGAGATTCGGGACCGCATCCGGCGGGTTCACACCTTGGAGAACAAGGCCGACTCCATCTACCACGCGGCTCTGGCCCAGGTCTTCGAGGATCCCAAGGACGCCATCGAGCTCATCAAATGGAAGGAACTCCTCAACCGCATCGAGGATGCGACCGACCGGATCGAGCTCGTGGCCAAGGTGGTGGGCTCCACGGTCATGAAGAACGCCTGAGTCCCTGATGATCGAAGCCTTCCTCATTCCCTCCCTGGCGGTTCTGGTCTTGCTCGCCTGGGGCATCGACTACATCAACGGGTTTCACGACACCGCCAACTCCATCGCCACAGTCGTGAGCACGGGTGTGCTGCCGGCCAAATATGCGCTGGTCATGTCCGCGACCTTGAACTTCGCTGGCGCCTTGGCAGGGACCTCCGTCGCCACCACCATCGCCAAGGGAATCGCGGACAGCAACCATGTGGTCCCGGCGGTCATCGCGGCCGCCTTGATGGCGGCCATCACCTGGGACCTCCTCACCTGGTGGTTCGGCATCCCATCCAGCACCAGCCACACTCTGCTGGGTGGTCTGGCCGGCGCCGTGGTGGCCCACGCGGGCTTTGATGCGCTGCACGTCAAGAAGCTGAAGGAAATCGGGGCCTTCATCATCATCTCCCCGGCCATGGGCTTCCTGGTGGGCATGCTCCTCATACTGATTATTCTGTGGGTCGTGCGGCGCAGATCTGGACATCGGGTGAACATCGTCTTCCGGAAGGCACAGCTCGTCAGCGCCGCGGCCATGTCCTTCACCCACGGCCAAAACGACGCCCAGAAGGCCATGGGGATCATCTGTCTGGCCCTGATCGCCTACAAGTTCCATCTGCCCCTGGATGAGAAACTGAAAGTGATCGTCCCCCTCTGGGTGAAGATCGGCAGCGCCACCTTCATGGCACTGGGCACCGCCTCGGGCGGCTGGAAGATCATCAAGACCATGGGCTCGAAGATCGTGAAGCTCCGCCCCATCCACGGATTCGCGGCCGAGACCGCCGCCGCCGCGGTGCTCTTCACCACCGCGCACTTCGGCATCCCGGTCAGCACCACCCACAGCATCACCGGCGCCATCATGGGCGTTGGCGCGACCATGAACGCCAGCGCCGTGCGCTGGGGCGTGGCTGGCAACATCCTGGTGGCCTGGGTTCTGACCATTCCCATCAGTGCGCTCCTAGCCGCCGGGTTCCTCAAGCTGGTGGCGCCCTTCTTCTGATTAGATATTCCCGAGAAGTGACGGGCTGGACATTCTCCCGCAACACCTCAGCCCGACACTTGCCTTCTTTGCTCTGCGGATGCCCGTCACCGCTTGGTTTCACCGTATTTCCGCGATGTTGGCGCCGCCGCCATGAAGCCGTCACCGCCGAGGCCGATCCTGGTTCAGAACCCAGGGAGGCACGACCATGACGATCGAGACCCTCACCCCTCATCCGGAAGGTGCGCGCTACAGCGTCCGCTCGCTGGGCAGCTCGGACTATGTCCACCTCCGCCGCCTGGAGACAGAGATCTGGTCCGGCGACGGGGCCGGCGAGCTCTGCCCCCACTACCTGCGGCTCTGCACGGAGCTGTATCGGGACTGGTGCTTCCTGGCCTTCGACGGCGAGCGCCCCGTGGGCTACGTGCTGAACTTCGTGGCCGGCACAACTGTCTACTGCGCCACCCTGGCCGTGCACCCCGAATACCAGAAGGGCCGGGTCAACTACCTGCTCATCCGCGCCATGGTCTCCAAACTCCTCAACGAGAACATCGAGGAATGCCGCTTCCTGGTCGAGCCCGGGAACAACGATGCCCGCAGCGTGCACAACGCCCTCGGGGCCCGCGTGGTGGTGGAGGTCAAGGATTTCTACGGCCCCGGCGATACGCGCCTCTGGTCCGCCATCACCAAGGATGACCTCGAGCGCGTCCGGGCCCGCTACACCCGCCTCAAGCTGGTCTCGTAATGTCCTGGGTCGGTGTCCTCTGGCCCACCGTCGCCCTCCTGCCCCGCCTCGCCGCCGGCACGGCGCCCCAGGTTGGGATGCACCGGTGGGCGCGACGACTGATGCCGGCCCTCGGCATTCAGCTGGAAATCCAAGGCCAGCTCCGGCTGGATCTGCCCCTCTGGGTGGCGAACCACCTCAGCTGGGTGGACCCGGTCATCCTCATGAGCCTGCGGCCCATGGGCACCATCGCCAAGCACGAGGTCGCGGGGTATCCAGTCATCGGCCGCTTCGCCCAGCGCACCGGGATCCAGTTCGTGGACCGCGAAGACCCCGCCAGCCGCGCCGCGGCCCTGGTGGGTCTCATGGCCTCCATCAGGAAGGATGAGGACATGTTGCTCTTTCCGGAGGGCACCACCACCCGTGGCGAACGGCTGGCCGAGTTCTACGAGGGCGGCCTCCGCCTGGCCTACTGCCTGGGCCTGCCGGCCCAGCCCCTGCGCATCGCCAGCCCCACCGCCCACTATGCCTGGACCGGCAGTGAGACCCTGCTGCCCCACATCCAGACGCTCTTCTCCACCCGCACCCCCGTCACGGTCACGGCCGAAGCCCCCCTGCACCCCGGGGATTTCAGCGATCCCCAAGCCTGGATCGCCGCATTCAGGGCTGCCCTAGTCCCCCGGAGTACCGATGTCCGCTGAAGTCCTCATGCAAGGCCTCCGCACGGGCCTGACGCCTTTCCTCGGGCTGCCTCTGTGCATCGATCCCCGCCCTGCCACGGGCGTGGTGCTCGGTGTACCCTGTGATGCGGGCGTCATCAACCGGCCCGGCGCCCGGCTCGGCCCCTGGGCCATGCGGGCCGCCTCCATGGGCATGGGATCCCATCCCATGCCCGAGCGGCTCCGGGAAGGTCGGCCCGAGCCCGGCCCAGCGGCCGCCACCGGCTGGCTCGACGGCGGCAACATCCCCACCCTGCCCTTCTCGCTGCGGGAAGCCCTCGAGACAGTGCAGGCCACCGTGGGTGCCTGGACCATGACCGGCTGCCGCACCCTGCTGCTCGGCGGCGACCACTCCCTCAGCCTCGGCGCCCTGCGCGCCCTGGCACGCCAGCGAGGCCCCCTGGGCCTCCTCCACGTGGACGCCCACCCCGACGCGGCGGACGGCGCGGCCTGGGGCACCGACATCCACCACGGCACCTGGCTTCGGCAGGCCATTGAAGAAGAGCTGCTGGATCCCGAACGTGTGATGCAAGCGGGCCTGCGGGCACCCCGATTCGACGACGAGGAATTGTCCTTCCTACAGGGTCTTGGCGTGCGCATGTGGACCCCGGCGGACCTGCGCGACCCCCTGCTCTCGCTCCGCCTGAAGGAGGATCTGGCCGCCGTGGGCCAAGGACCTGCCTACCTGAGCCTGGACCTGGACGCCCTCGACCCGATTCTCGTGCCTGCCGTGGCCGAGCCGGTACCTGGTGGCCTGAGCCTGGCCGAGACCCTGCGTCTCATCCACGCCGCCCGGCAGTGGCCCGAACCCTGGGTGGGTGCCGACCTCATGGAACTCGCTCCCACCATGGACGGCGCAGAGGCCAGCGCCCGGGTCGCCGTCCACCTCGCCCTCCACCTGCTTGCCTGAGGTTGCCATGACCAGCCTGAACGCCTTCCGCAAGACCCACGGCGAGCCCGCTTGGGACGACATGGTCACCGGCCACGATTTCGGGTTCCTGGACCCCGGCGAGATCCAGACCTGGGTGCCCGAGGGGGGTCCTGCCAGCACCCGGCTACGCGCGCTGGCCGGTGAAGGCCTCAAGACCTTCGAAGCCTACCTCTGGGCCGCCTGCGTCGAGGCTGTGGGGAAGACGCCCAGGCCCGGCAGTTCCCGCTGGTCCCAGGCCCAGGATCGTTGGCGCGAGGCCCTCCTGCGGGAAGCCCTGGCCACCGAGAGCACTGCGGCCCAGCTGGCCGCGCGGGTCGAGCGCCTTTACGAACAGGTGGGCTGCCCCGAGGACATGCTGGGCATGCTGCGGCCATCCCAGGCCTGGTCGGGCACACCGGCCACGGTGGATCCCACGGCCGTCCAGCGGTTCCTGGACCGCTCGCGCAGCGGCAGCCGGCACTTCGGAGCCGCATCCTAGGTCTGTGGCACTCTGGAGAACCTCCGGAGCGCCGATGGCCTTGTCAGACCCCAGGTTGGACAGCCTGCTCAGCGGCAACGGGCCCAAGCTGGAGCCGCTGCTCCGATGGGTGCTGGAGGCTTCTCCAGTGGCTTCGGTTGACGGGGAGGCCCGGCGCACCTGCCGCCTGAGGCGGCTGCAGGAGGCCCTGGACGAGCGCGGGCTGGCCGCCGCCCTGGCCGAGGAGTGGAACCATGCCTCGGCCATCCGGCTCCTGGCCGAGACCGGCCTGCCGGACCGGACCTCCCTGGTGGGCGAAGGCTTCCTCCGGCTGGTGGATCGGATCATTCCCCGGCTCGATGCCGAAGGCGACCTCTACGCCCTGCTGGACCGGCTGGATCTCGATGAGGCCGATGCGGCCTGGATCGAAGGCCTGCCCGGGGACCTGCGGACCGCCTGGGGGGCCCTGGTGAACCCGCCATTGGAGATCTGGGTGCATGCGGCCCGGCTGCTCGCCCACCGGGCCGCCGCCGTAGGGCTCTCCCGGGACCTGCTCAGCCTGGATCCCGCCGGCAGCGATGCGGATTCTCCCTTCTTCAACCTGTCCCGCGCTGTGAGGGAGCGGGGCGAGCGACCCCAGGATCCCGAAGCCCGGCTGGCCTGGGAGCACTGCCGGGCCGAGTGCGCCCGGGCCCTGGACCAGGCCCACGACCGGATCGAGGAGAAGGGGGTCTCCACCGATCTGGTCTACCGCCTTGAGCTGCTGGAGGCGCAGCTTCAGCGCATCGCCCAACTGCTGGCCTTCGTTTCGGGTGATGGCGACGGGATCGCCTTCACCGCAGAGCTGGTGCGCGGCAGTGCCTCCCAGCACGGCTTCATGACCCTGCTCCGCACCACCGTCAAGCGCCTCACCCGGAAGGTGGTCGAACACACCGGAGAGACGGGCGAGCACTACATTGCCCGGGACCGCCGCGAGTGGTGTGCCATGGGCTGGTCCGCCGCCGGGGGTGGCGTCCTCACGGCCGGCACCGCCCTGTTCAAGTACGGCCTCTCGGCCCTGCCCCTGGCGCCCCTGCTGCTGGGCCTCTCCCTCGCCTTCAACTACACGGGGAGCTTCTTTCTGATGCAGTTGCTGGGCTTCAGCCTGGCCTCCAAGCAGCCCGCCATGACGGCCGCGGCCCTCGCCAGGGCGTTGGAATCCGACGCCGACCAGACGCGCGAGATCGAGCTCGTCGCGGCCATCACGCGCACCCAGGTCATCGCCACCCTGGGCAATGTCTTCGCCGCCATCCCGGCCGCCCTGGGCATCGCCGCCCTGTGGATCGGCCTCAGTGGGCACGGCCCCCTCGGCCCAGACACCGCCCTGCACAGCCTCCATGGCAACCACCCCTTTCATGGCTGGACGCTGGTCTTCGCTGCGGCCACGGGCGTGCTGCTCTGGCTGTCCAGCCTGGCCTCCGGTTGGGCCGCCAACTGGAGCGCCTACCGCCGGCTGCCGGAAGCCCTGGCCCAGAGTTACCGGATCCGGGCCCTCCTTGGCGCCGACCGCGCCACCGCCCTGGGCCGGTTCGTCCATCGCCACATCTCTGGATTTCTTGGCTACGTCGTTCTCGGTGGTCTGCTGGTCTTCGTGCCCATGGCCTTCGCCTTCGCCGGCATCCACCTGGAAGTGCGCCATGTGACCCTCCAGTCCGCGGCCCTGGCCCTGGCCTCCGCCAGCCTCTGGGCCCAGGGGACCCTGCCCTGGGCTGAGGTGCTCTGGGGCCTCCTGGGCGTCGCCCTCATCGGCGCCCTGAACTTCGCCGTGTCCTTCGCCCTGGCCCTCTGGACCGCCCTGCGCGCACGGGGGCTAAGCGGCCGCGCCAGCCGCCACCTCTGGTGGAACATCCTCCGGGCCTTCAACCGCCAGCCCGGACGTTTCCTCCGGCCTCCGGTCACCGGTGCTACCCTCGATTCCCCCCACTCAGGAGACCCCTATGCGTAACCTGCTGCTCCCCGCCCTCATCGCCTGCTCCCTGGTCGCCCAGGACAAGCCGGCCCCCGTGAGGCTGACGCCCCTGCGCGTGAGCCCCGCCAGCACGCTGTCCCAGGAGATCGGCATCAGCAAGATCGAGCTCGCCTTCGCCCGTCCAGCCGTCAAGGGGCGGAAGATCTGGGGCGAGGTGGTGCCCTTCGGCCAGGTCTGGCGCGCCGGTGCCAACAGCGCCACGGTGCTCACCCTCAGCCACGCGGCCAAGGTCGCCGGCAAGGATGTGCCCGCCGGCAGCTACGGCTTTTTCGTGATCCCCGGCGAGAAGTCCTGGACGCTGATCCTGAACAGGAAGGCCAAGCAGTGGGGCGCCTACGACTACAAAAAGGAGGAGGACGTGCTGCGCTGGGAGACCACGCCCCAGGCCGGGCCGAACCAGGAGTATCTGGACTACCGCGTGCTGCCCACGGGCCTGGAGGGCGCGGTGGTCGAGCTGGCCTGGGAGAAGCTGCGCGTGAGCTTCCCCGTGGCCTTCGACACCCGAGCCCTCTACTGGGCCCACCTGGAGGCCAAGCTGGCGCAGGCCCCGGATACCGACTGGGTGCCCTGGTACCAGGCTGCCAAGTACTGCCAGGACCAGGCCATCGAGCCCCAGAAGGCCCTGGCCTGGATCGAGAAGAGCCTGAAGATCGGCGAGAGCTTCTGGAACCACGAGACCGCCGCCCGGATCTACAAGGACGCGAAGCGGATGCCCGAGGCGCTCAGCCACCTTCAGAAGGCCATCGACCTGTCGAAGCCTGGCGGAGCGCCAAAGGAATACACGGACAACCTGCTGAAGGAACTGGCTGCCTGGAAGTAGCCAGCCGCCCCGCTTCGCCTACTGCTTGACAGCCATCCTGAGGAAGGACTCCGGCAGGGTGACGCCGCTCTTCGCCATG
>Ga0268298_10004405_pt1 | contig 13768 bp, 11 predicted proteins | sample WWTPWeurt_MetaG_FD_194462 | JGI IMG/M metagenome (GOLD analysis project Ga0268298, IMG submission 194462) | Activated sludge microbial communities from WWTP in Nijmegen, Gelderland, Netherland - WWTP Weurt | ecosystem: Engineered > WWTP > Aerobic digester > Activated sludge | place... | reverse complement strand
TGGCACAGGACGAGACGAGCCGGCCATCTCCATCGGCACCGAGAAGGCCGAGTCGGCGGCCAGACCGCTGGAACGCGAAGCCTGGCCCGTCTGCCGGAAGTGGTTGAGCAGACGACGTGCGAGGCCCGGAGACATCGGTGGCCATCCGCGCACGATCTTCTGCAGTTCTTCCACCAGCACCTCGAACCGGTCCTCCTTGAGGAGGTACCCGTCTGCGCCATGCTGCAAGGCCGGAAACAGGTGGTCGTCGTCCGAGTACAAGGTGGTGCCCACCTTCAGGGCAGGGTACCCAGCCAGTTCCTGCAGGAACTCGAGCCCGCTGCCGTCGGGCAGTTCGAGGTCCACCAGGATCAGGGCGAACGGTTCCTCCACGCGATGCCCTGTGCGATCGACTGTGAGGTCGAGCTGCGCGCGGGCCAGGTCGAGATCTCCTGCCTCGGAGATCGCCATGGGGTCGCTGAAGCTCTCCCGCACCACACGGCAAAGAAACGTCCGTGCGACCGGGTTGTCTTCGAGGACCAGGACTTTGACCGTCATGCGCGCTGCCTATGTCTGCGCGCGGATGCTAGCTCAGCCCGACGCGTTTGAGCAGGCTGGACGGCACCACCGGTTCGACCGCATCGCCTGGGCGACACGGTGGCGTCAGCCTGGTTGGTTGACCATCACGATCTTGCCCTGCACCTGGCGGCTGGCCATGCGTGCGTAGGCCTCTGGCAACCGGTCCATGGGCAGCGCCTGATCGATCACCGGCCTGATCTTGCCCTGCGCATACCACTCAGACAGTTGGGCCAGTGCCGCCGCATTGGCCTTCGGCTCGCGGCGCACGAACTCGCCCCAGAACACACCAACGATCGAGGCGCCCTTGAGCAATGAGAGGTTCAGGGGCAACGATGGAATTCCGCCGGCGGCGAATCCGATCACAAGATAGCGCCCGCGCCAGGCGATCGAGCGAAAGGCGGGTTCGGCCAGGTCTCCGCCCACCGGGTCGTAGATCACGTCAGGCCCACGGCCATCGGTCAGCGCCTTCAGGGCGTCGCGCAGGTTCTGCGTGGTGTAGTTGATGGTGGCGTCCGCACCGATCGAACGACACAGCGCGCATTTCTCGTCGGACGATGCGGCCGCGATGACCGTGGCGCCCGCCGCCTTGGCAATCTGGACGGCGGCCGTGCCCACTCCACCGGCGGCGCCGAGCACCAGCACTGTCTCTCCCGCTGCGAGCGATCCCCGATCCATCAAGGCATGGTGCGATGTGCCATAGGTGAACGCAAACGCCGCCGCATGCTCGAACGGGAACCCCTGCGGCAGCGGCAGCAGCTTGTCTGCCTTGACGACGGCATGGGTGCCGAAGCCCCCGACGCCGGCCAGCGCTGCCACTCGATCGCCTGGCCTGCAGCCGGCGACGCCGGCACCGACCGCTTCGACCACGCCTGCGTATTCCGAGCCTGGCACGAACGGCAGCGCGGGCTTGAACTGGTACTTGTTCTGGACGATCAGGATGTCTGGGAAGTTCAGGCTGGCGGCGTGCACCGCGAGCAGCACCTCGCCCTCACCGGGTGATGGTGTCGGTACCTCACGCCAATGCAGGGCGTCGACACCGGTCGGGTTCTCGCAGATCCAGGCTTTCATCGAAATCACCATGGTTGAAGGAGCCGCGATGATAGGAAACACACTGGCCTCGCGGCGTCGCCCTCGCGACGTCACGCGGGCTGCCCTGGGCAAGTCCCGGTCGACCAATGACTCGCTGCCTACAATGCGTCGATGCGGATCCTGATTGCCAACGACGACGGCTACCTCGCGCCCGGGCTGGCGGCCCTGGTCGATGCGGTGCGAGGACTGGGCGAGATCGAGGTGGTGGCGCCTGAACGCAATGCCAGCGGCACGTCCAATTCGCTGACGCTGGATCGCCCGCTGCAGGTCTTCGAGGCCCATGCCGGCGCGCAGGCGGGTTTCAAGGTCGTCTCCGGCACTCCATCGGACTGTGTGCACGTGGCTCTCACCGGCCTGCTCGACAAACGCCCGGATCTGGTGCTCTCCGGCATCAACCAGGGCGCGAACATGGGTGATGACACCCTCTACTCGGGCACGGTGGCAGCGGCGATGGAGGGCTTTCTGTTCGGCATTCCGGCGATTGCCTTCTCCCAGACCCACAAGGGCTGGGATCACCTCGATGCCGCCAAGCCGGCGGTGCGTGCCCTTGTCGAGCGCGTGTTGGCGCACGGCCTGTCGGAGGCGCCTTGGCTGCTCAACGTCAACATCCCCAATCGCGCAGATGCCGCCAGCCTGCCTTGGCGAGTGGCCCGTCTCGGGCGGCGGCACGCCAGCGAGCCGGTGATCCGGCAGGTCAACCCTCGAGGTGAGACGATGTACTGGATCGGCCCGGCCGGTGATGCGCGCGATGCCGGCGAAGGCACCGACTTTCACGCTACGACCCATGGCTGCATCTCGATCACCCCGCTGCAGGTCGACCTGACCGATCACCCGGCGTTGTCGGCGTGGAGCAGACGGCTCGAGGCAGGGCCCGCCCGGTGAGCGCCCGCGATGGCGCTCGCCCGACGCGGTTTCCGCTGGCATTGAGCCGTGTGCAGCCGGACCAGGCGAGTTCGGCCTCGACGTCGAGGGAAGTGCTGCGGCCTCAGCGTCTGCTCGATGCGGCGGCGCGCGATGCCAGTCGGGCGGTGACGCCGTCGGGGTTCGGGCTCGACTCATCGGGGGTGCGAAAGCGCATGGTCGATCGCTTGCGATCCGAGGTTCCAGCGGCCGAGCAAGTGTGGAACGCCTTTGCGCAGATCCCTCGCCATCTGTTCGTCGACACGGCGCTGGCACCCCAGGCCTACGAGGACACCAGCCTGCCGATCGGTCACGGCCAGACCATCTCCAAGCCATCGGTCGTGGCCCGCATGCTGGCCCTGCTGTTCGAAGGAGAGCGGGCCCAGCGTCTCGGTCATCTCGGTCGGGTGCTCGAGATCGGCACCGGATGCGGCTATCAGGCTGCGTTGCTGTCGCGCCTGTCCATGGCCGTGGTGTCGATCGAGCGACTGGCAGCGTTGCATGAACGCGCTGCGGCGAACCTCGCTCAGCCGGGCCTGGACCAATCGGATTCGGCCAGGATGCACCTGATCCATGGCGACGGGATGCTGGGCGCGCCGATGCAGGGTCCGTTCCAGAGCATCATCGCCGCGGCTGGCGGCGACGCATTGCCCCCGGCCTGGCTGCATCAACTCGCCCCAGGAGGTCGGCTCGTGGCGCCCACGCGGTTGCCCGGCCACGACCACCAGGTGTTGACGGTGGTCGACAAGCATGCCGATGGGTCGGTGCATCACCGATCGCTCGATGGTGTGCTGTTCGTCCCCCTAAAATCCGGCACGGTGTGATCATGCGACGGGTGCCCTCCAGATGATGCGTTTGCTCCCAACCTGGCTTGCGGCATTGCTGCTGATCCTGGTGGCCGGCTGTTCGAGCACGCCCAACAGTGCGCCAGTGGCCGACCGGGCCGTGACGATTCGGTCTGCCGGCCAGGCGTCGCCCGCGCAGCCTGCCGACAGTGCGCCGCGATCCGCTGCCGCCGACAGTGCGAACAAGCCTGGCTACTACACCGTTCGTCCTGGCGACACCCTGATCCGGATCGGCCTCGACAACGGTCAGAATTGGCGCGACATCGTTCGCTGGAACGGCATCGAGAACCCCAATCTGATCGAGGTTGGCCAGGTGTTGCGGGTGATTCCGCCCGGGCAGGATCCCAGTGCAGTGGCCGCGCGCGCCACGCCGATGGCGCGCGCCGACGCAAGGCCCCTGGACAAGCCGGTACCCCCTGTCGCGGGTGCGGCATCCGCATCGGCAGGTGCCGGGGCGCCATCGCCCGCGGCGGCCGAACTGCCACCCAGGGACGGCGACGATGCCGTCAACTGGCTCTGGCCGGCGGCGGGGCCGGTTGGGGCCGGCTTCGAGGAAGGCCGCTCGAAGGGGCTATCCATCCTGGGCAAGGCCGGCGATGCGGTTCTCGCAGCAGCCGACGGACGCGTGGTGTACGCAGGGTCAGGCTTGCGCGGCTATGGAAACCTGGTCATCGTCAAGCACAACAACACCTACCTCACCGCCTACGCGCACAACCAGACCCTGCTGGTCAAGGAGGACCAGGCGGTTCGCCGTGGCCAGAAGATCGCCGAGATGGGGTCGAGCGATGCCGACCGGGTGCAACTGCACTTCGAGATCCGACGCCAGGGCAAGCCGATCGATCCTGCGCGCCTGTTGCCGGCGCGCTAGCGGCGGATCGGTTCCGAGCCGCCTGGTCGGCACGGGGTTCACCCGCTGCACCAGGGTTTCACCTGTCCTCGCGGACGAAGTTCCTGCGTGTTTCCCTGCATCTTGGCTTGCAGTTCAAGCGCTAGGATGCAGGCCGAAATTCCACTGGAGATCGCACACCATGAAGCTTGTTCCGTTTGTGTGGGCAGCCGTGACCGCACTTGTCGCTGGTCAGGCTGCAGCGCAGTCGCAAGGGATCACCAAAGACGAGATCGTCATCGGATCGATCCAGGATCTGTCGGGTCCGCTGGCCGGTTATGGCAAGCAGGCGCGGCTCGGCATGTTGCTGCGGGTGGACGAGCTCAACGAACAAGGCGGTGTGCATGGTCGCAGGATCAAGATCCTGTTCGAAGACTCTGGCTATGACCCGAAGCGCGCCGTTCTGGCGGCGCAGAAGCTGGTCAACCAGGACAAGATCTTCCTGATGGCCGGTCATCTGGGCACGGCCCAGAACAACGCGGCGATGCCGGTGCAGTTCGAGAAGAACGTCATCAACTTCATGCCGATCACGGCGGCTCGTGAGATGTACGAGCCGTTCCACAAGCTCAAGTACTCGTTCGCGGCCACGTACTACGACCAGGTGCGTACCGTGCTGCCGAAGATGGTCAAGGAAAAGGGCGCGAAGAAGGTCTGCACCATCTACCAGGACGACGAGTTCGGCCTGGAAGTGGTGCGGGGCGCCGAGGCCGGCCTGAAGTCGATCAACGCCGAACTGGCCGAGAAGACCACCTACAAGCGCGGCGCCACCGATTTCTCGTCTCAGGTGGCCAAGATGAAGGCCGCGGGCTGCGACCTGGTGGTGCTGGGCACCATCATCCGCGAAACCATCGGCACCATCGCCGAGGCACGCAAGACCGGCTTCAACCCCACGTTCCTGGGCACCAGCGCGTCCTATACCGACCTGATCCACAAGCTGGGCGGCAAGGCCATGGACGGCCTGTACGCCTCCATGACGGTGCAGCATCCCTACCTTGACGACGCCTCGCAGCCGATCCGGTTCTGGGCCAACAAGTACAAGACCAAGTTCAACGAGGATCCGACGGTGTTCTCGGTGTATGGCTACGACATCATCGACATGGTGATCCGCGCCGCCCAGAAGGCCGGCCCGGGTCTGTCCACCGACAGCTTCATCAAGGCCATGGACACCATGGTGATCCCGAAGGACATGTTCGGCAGTGCCGAGCTCACCTTCGGGCCGCAGAAGCGCCTGGGCAGCGACCTGTCGCGCATGTCGCAGATCCAGGATGGGCGCTGGAAGGTCGTGTCGGACTACGTCAAGCCCTGAAGCCCAGGGCCGCCTGCGGGGCGACGGGATAATCCGGCCCCATGACAGCGAAAGACGAATGGCTCCAGGTCGAATCGATCGACCTGGAGGCCCAGGGCGTGGCCCATGATGCCGAGGGCAAGGTGGTCTTCATCGAAGGCGCCTTGCCTGGCGAGCAGGTGCAGATCAGCATCGGTCGCCGAAAGAACCAGTGGGAGCAGGGCACGATGACCGCCCTGCGCCGCGAGAGCCCGCTTCGGGTGCGCGCCCGTTGCCCGCACTTTGGCCTGCATGCCGGCGCCTGTGGCGGCTGCAAGATGCAGCACCTGGATGCGGATGCACAGGTGGCGGTGAAGCAGCGGGCGCTTGAAGATGGTCTGGCTCACCTGGCGAAGGTGCGCCCCGACCGGATCCTGCGGCCCATCCATGGCCCGACCTGGGGCTATCGATACCGCGCCAGGCTGTCGGTGCGGCATGTCGCCAAGAAGGGAACGGTGCTGGTCGGCTTCCACGAGCGCAAGAGCCGCTACGTGGCCGACATGTCGGTGTGTCCGATCCTGCCCGATCAAGTCAGCGCACTGCTGATGCCCTTGCGCCAGCTGATCGGGTCGATGGACCAGCGTGATCGCCTGCCACAGCTCGAGCTGGCGATCGGCGGGCTTGCCAACGGGCAGGTGATTGCCCTGGTGCTGCGGCACCTGGAGCCGCTGACGGCGGCCGACCAACGACGCCTGCACCAGTTCGCGACTGAGCACCCGATCCAATGGTGGCTGCAGCCGGGCGGCCCCGACACCGTGCACCGGTTGGGTACCGAAGGGCCCGACCTGGCCTACGAGTTGCCGGAGTTCGATGTCGCGATGCCGTTCCGGCCCACCGACTTCACGCAGGTCAACCACCACATCAACCGTGTGCTGGTGGGGCGTGCCGTGGGCCTGCTGGCTCCCAGCCGCGATGAACGGGTGATCGACTGGTTCTGCGGGCTGGGCAATTTCAGCCTGCCCCTGGCCCGGTGCGCCCGCGAGGTGCTGGGGATCGAAGGCAGCGCGGCGCTGGTCGAGCGGGCCCAGGCCAATGCCGTGCGCAACGGCCTGGATGCGCGCGCTGGATTTGCCGCACGCAACCTGTTCGAGCTGACGCCAGACGAACTGGTCGGGTACGGCGTTGCCGAGAAGTGGCTGGTGGATCCGCCTCGCGAGGGCGCATTTGCCTTGGTCAGAGCCTTGGCCGATCTGCACCAGGCCGGCCCGCGCGATGGCTGGCGTGCACCGTCGCGCATCGTCTACGTGAGCTGCAACCCGGCCACGCTGGCACGGGATGCCGGCCTGCTCGTTCACCAGGCCGGCTATCGTTGCGCTGCAGCCGGGGTGGTGAACATGTTCCCGCACACCGCGCATGTCGAGAGCATCGCGGTGTTCGAGCAGGCATGAAAAAGGGCCCGTGAGGGCCCTGGTGGTGCTGCGGTGCTCGCCGCCGTGCAGCCAAGCGGTCAGTCTCGTTCGCCGCCGAAGATCCCCAGCAGCGACAACAGGCTCTGGAAGATGTTGAACAGGTCGAGGTAGATGGCCAGCGTGGCGGTGATGTAGTTTGTCTCGCCGCCGTCGATGACGCGCTTCACGTCGTAGACCAGGAACGCCGAGAACACCAGGATCGCCATCACCGACAGCGCCAGCATCAAGGCCGACGACTGCAGGAAGAGGTTCACCAGGCCGGCCACCAGCAGCACGATCACCCCGACGAACAGGAACTTGCCCATGCTCGTCAGGTCGCGCTTGATGACCGAGGCCAGCGAGGCCATGGCGAAGAACACGGCAGCCGTGCCACCGAAGGCCGTCATGATCAGCGACGTGCCGTTCTTGAAGCCCAGCACGAAGCTCAGCAGGCGGGCCAGCATCAGGCCCATGAAGAACGTGAAGCCCAGCAGCACCCACACGCCGGTGGCAGAGTCCTTGGTCTTCTCGATGGCGAACATGAAGCCGAAGGCGACGGCGAGGAACACGATCGCGCTGATGCCCGGGCTCATCGCCGCGGTGATGCCGGTGGACACGCCGACCCAGGCGCCCAGCACGGTGGGCAGCATCGACAGCGCCAACAGCCAGTAGGTGTTGCGCAGCACCCGGTTGCGCTCGACGACCGCTGTGCCGGCATAGGCAGAGAAGCTGTCCAGACGTTGCTCGTTCATTCGATCTCCTGTCAGAGTGTTGACTGCGACGGTGGTATCGAGTCGCCGGCGGATTCTAAGTTCCATGGCCAAAGCAATGGTGCGCACGTTGAATGCAATCCATGCCCGCCGGTGCGGCAAACTCGAGGCCAGTCACGCAGATGGAGCCAGACCGATGAAAACCAAGCCAGTGTTGACCCTGGACGATGTGCGCAAGATCGCTGCCGGAGCCGAGCGCGAGGCTGCTGCCAATGGGTGGGCAGTGACCATTGCCGTGGTCGACGACGGCGGCCACCTGCTGTGGCTGCAGCGACTGGATGGTGCGGCGCCGATTTCCGCGCAGATTGCACCCGCCAAGGCTCGCACCGCGGCCCTGGGGCGGCGCGAGAGCAAAGGCTATGAGGACATGATCAACCAGGGCCGCACCTCGTTCCTGAGTGCCCCCGGGCTCGAAGGGATGCTCGAAGGCGGGGTGCCGATCATCGTGGACGGGCAATGCATCGGTGCCGTCGGTGCCAGCGGAGTCAAGTCGGCCGAAGACGCGCAGATCTGCCGGGCCGGCATTGCAGCCTTGTCCGCCTGATGCCGGCGTGATCCGAGGAGGGGCATCGCACCGAGGCGGCGTCTCCTCGGGCGCTGCGGCTATACTCCACGGGTTTACCCCGCCATCACCGCAGCCTAGCGAAACTCCGAGCAAGTTTCCCCCACCGGACTTCACCCGCTCCAACACCAGGGGCGACGAGCGGAGCTGGGTGTGCGCGACTTCCGGAGCCATTGTCTTGCTGCCAGTTCTGCCTCCCGCCCTTCTTGCACTCGCAGACGGCACGGTCTTTCAGGGCACGTCGATCGGTACCGCCGGTCGCACCGTCGGCGAGGTGGTGTTCAACACCGCCCTCACCGGCTACCAGGAAATCCTCACCGACCCCAGCTATTGCCGGCAGATCGTCACGCTGACGTATCCGCACATCGGCAATTACGGCGTCAACGAAGAGGATGTCGAAGCCTCGAAAGTCCATGCCGCCGGTTTGATCATCAAGGATCTGCCGATCCGCGTCTCGAACTTTCGGCAGTCGATGACCTTGTCGCAATACCTGCATCGCGAGGGCACGGTCGCCATCGCGGGCATCGACACCCGACGTCTGACGCGCATCCTGCGCACGGGTGGCGCGCAAAACGGCTGCATCGCTTCCTTCGCCACCGGCGCGGTGATTTCGAAGGCCGACATCGACGCGGCCATTGCGGCGGCGAGGTCGGCCCCATCCATGGCAGGACAGGACCTGGCCCAGGTCGTCACCGTTGCGAAGCCCTACGAGTGGACCGAGACCGAATGGCAATTGGGCCAGGGGTTTGGCCAGGTGTCGGGCTCCAGGTTCCATGTCGTGGCCTTCGACTTCGGCGTCAAGCGCAACATCCTGCGCATGCTGGCCAGCCGAGGCTGCCGGGTGACGGTGGTGCCGGCCCAGACGCCGGCCGACGTCGTGCTGGCGATGAAGCCCGACGGCATCTTCCTGAGCAACGGGCCAGGTGACCCGCAGCCCTGCGCTTACGCCATTGCCTCTGCCCGCACGCTGATCGAGCGCGGCATTCCCACGTTCGGCATCTGCCTGGGCCACCAGATCATGGCCCTGGCCTCGGGTGCAGCGACCTTCAAGATGAAGTTCGGTCACCACGGGGCCAATCACCCGGTGAAGGACCTCGACACCGGACGCGTCTCGATCACCAGCCAGAACCACGGCTTCGCAGTGGACGAGAAGTCGCTGCCGCCCAACCTGCGGGCCACCCACGTGAGCCTGTTCGATGGCACGGTGCAGGGTCTGGCCCGCACCGACCGACCGGCGTTCTGCTTCCAGGGCCACCCGGAGGCCTCGCCCGGCCCGCACGACATTGCCTACCTGTTCGATCGCTTCACCGCGCTGATGACGGAAAAGAAGGCGGAGAAGACCCATGCCTAAGCGCACCGATCTCAAGAGCATCCTCATCATCGGTGCCGGCCCGATCATCATCGGCCAAGCCTGCGAGTTCGACTACTCCGGCGCCCAGGCCTGCAAGGCGCTGCGACAGGAGGGCTATCGGGTCATCCTGGTCAACAGCAATCCGGCGACCATCATGACCGACCCGGAGATGGCCGATGCGACCTACATCGAGCCCATCACCTGGCAAGTGGTCGAGGGCATCATCGCCAAGGAGCGGCCCGATGCCATCCTGCCCACCATGGGCGGCCAAACCGCGCTGAACTGCGCGCTCGATCTGCACCGCCACGGCGTGCTGGCCAAGTACGGCGTCGAGATGATCGGCGCCAACGAGCACGCCATCGAGAAGGCCGAGGATCGCCTCAAGTTCAAGGACGCGATGACCTCCATCGGCCTGGATTCGGCCAAGAGCGGCATCGCGCACTCGATGGAAGAGGCCTGGGGCGTGCAGCGGCGCATCACGGCCGAGATCGGCGGCACCGGGTTCCCGATGGTCATCCGGCCCAGCTTCACGCTTGGCGGCACCGGCGGCGGCATCGCCTACAACCCCGAGGAATTCGAAGAGATCTGCAAGCGCGGCCTCGACCTGTCTCCCACCAACGAACTACTGATCGAAGAGAGTCTCATCGGCTGGAAGGAGTACGAGATGGAGGTTGTCCGCGACAAGGCGGACAACTGCATCATCGTCTGCTCGATCGAGAACCTCGACCCGATGGGCATCCACACGGGCGACTCGATCACCGTGGCGCCCGCCCAGACGCTCACCGACAAGGAATACCAGCTGCTGCGCAACGCCTCCATCGCGATCCTGCGCGAGATCGGCGTGGACACCGGCGGGTCGAACGTGCAGTTCTCGATCAACCCGACCAACGGCCGGATGATCGTCATCGAGATGAACCCGCGCGTCTCGCGCTCATCAGCGCTGGCCTCCAAGGCCACGGGCTTTCCGATCGCCAAGATCGCCGCCAAGCTCGCGGTGGGCTACACGCTCGACGAACTGCGCAATGACATCACCGGCGGCGCCACGCCGGCCAGCTTCGAGCCCAGCATCGACTATGTCGTGACCAAGATTCCGCGCTTCGCCTTCGAGAAGTTCCGCGAGGCCGATCCGCACCTGACCACGCAGATGAAGTCGGTGGGCGAGGTGATGGCCATGGGCCGCACCTTCCAGGAGAGCCTGCAGAAGGCGCTGCGCGGGCTGGAGACTGGCATCGATGGCCTGACCGAGCGCAACGAAGTGCACGGCGGTGATCGCGAGGAGATCGTCGAGGCGATCGGCAACGCCGGACCTGAGCGGCTGCTGTTCGTGGCCGACGCGTTCCGCATCGGCATGACGCTGGACGAGGTCTTCGACGAGACGGCGATCGACCCGTGGTTCCTCGCCCAGATCGAGGAGTTGGTGCTCATCGAGAAGCAGATCGCCGAGCGCACGCTGGCGGCGCTGTCGACCGCCGAACTGCGCTATCTGAAGCAGAAGGGCTTCTCTGATCGCCGGCTGGGCAAGCTGCTGCGCACCACCCAGCATGAGGTCCGCAAGGCCCGACATGCGATGGGCGTGCGTCCGGTCTACAAGCGGGTGGACACCTGTGCCGCCGAGTTCGCCACGCAGACGGCCTACATGTACTCCACCTACGACGAGGAGTGCGAGGCCGAGCCGAGCGAGCGCCGCAAGATCATGGTGCTGGGCGGCGGGCCCAACCGCATCGGGCAGGGCATCGAGTTCGACTACTGCTGCGTGCATGCAGCATTGGCAATGCGCGAGGACGGGTTCGAGACCATCATGGTCAACTGCAACCCCGAGACCGTCTCGACCGACTACGACACCTCCGACCGGTTGTACTTCGAGCCGGTGACGCTGGAGGATGTGCTCGAGATCGTCGACAAGGAAAAGCCCTGGGGCGTGATCGTGCAGTATGGCGGCCAGACGCCGCTGAAGCTGGCGCTCGACCTCGAAGCCAATGGCGTGCCGATCATCGGCACGACGCCCGATTCGATCGACATCGCCGAGGACCGCGAGCGCTTCCAGAAGCTGCTGCATGAACTCGGCCTGAAACAGCCGCCCAACCGCACCGCGCGCACCGAAGACGCGGCGCTGGCGATGGCGCACGAGATCGGCTACCCGCTGGTGGTGCGCCCGAGCTACGTGCTGGGCGGGCGGGCGATGGAGATCGTGCACGGCGACAAGGATCTCGAGCGCTACATGCGCGAGGCGGTGCGGGTCTCCGAGAAGTCGCCGGTGCTGCTCGATCGGTTCCTTGATGATGCGATCGAGGTCGACGTGGATTGCCTGTGCGACGGCACCGACGTGATGATCGGCGGCATCATGGAGCACGTCGAGCAGGCAGGCGTGCACTCGGGCGACTCGGCATGTTCGCTGCCGCCCTACACGCTGCCGGCGTCGTTGCAGGATGAACTGAGGCGTCAGACGTCACTGATGGCGCGCGCGCTGAAGGTGGTCGGCCTGATGAACGTGCAGTTCGCCATCCAGGGCAGCGGCGACTCGGCCGTGGTCTATGTGCTCGAGGTCAATCCGCGCGCCTCGCGCACCGTGCCCTTCGTCTCCAAGGCCACCGGTCAGCCGCTGGCCAAGATCGCGGCGCGCTGCATGGCCGGCCAAAGGCTGGCCGACCAGCGCAGCCCCAACGGGCGCGCGCCGCACGAGGTGATTCCGCCGTACTTCAGCGTCAAGGAGGCGGTGTTCCCGTTCAGCAAGTTCCCGGGAGTGGATCCAATCCTCGGCCCGGAGATGCGCTCCACCGGCGAGGTAATGGGCGCCGGCCGCACCTTCGGCGAAGCGATGCTCAAGAGCCAACTCGGTGCCGGATCGCGCCTGCCGCTCAAGGGCACGGTGGTCATCACCGTCAAGCAGGGCGACCGATCGCGTGCCACGGCCGTGGCGCGCGACCTCATCGACCTGGGCTTCCAGGTCGTGGCCACCAAGGGTACTGCCGCCGCCATCGCCGAAGCCGGGCTGCCGGTCAAGGTGGTCAACAAGATCAAGGATGGCCGGCCGCACATCGCCGACATGGTGAAGGCCGGCGAGATCCAGCTTGTCTTCTCAACCGTCGACGAGACGCGAACGGCGATTGCCGATTCGCGCTACATCCGCACGGCTGCGCTGGCCAACCGGGTCACCTATTACACGACGATGGCCGGCTGCGAGGCCGCCACCGAGGCACTCAAGCACCAGCATGGGCTGTCGGTGCTCTCGCTGCAGGAACTGCACGCCGAGCTGCATTAAACTCCGCGCCCACCGCTGTCCGCCGCTGGCTGCCTCCGCGAGGCCCCTGCGGCGGTTTGTTTTGGGACTCACGAACTTCTTTCACCCTTTCGCAGACCATGGCCACCATCCCACTGACCAAACGCGGCGCCGAAAAGCTGAAGGAAGAGCTTGCGCGGCTGAAGAATGTCGAGCGCCACGCGGTGATCAAGGCGATTGCCGAGGCGCGCGCCCAGGGTGATCTGTCCGAAAACGCCGAGTACGACGCCGCCAAGGATCGCCAGGGCTTCATCGAAGGCCGCATCCTCGAGATCGAGGGCAAGCTGGCGGCGGCACAGGTCATCGATCCGGCTGAGGTGGATGCCGGCGGCCGGGTCGTGTTCGGCGCCACGGTCGACCTGGAGGATGAGGACTCGGGGCAGGCGGTGACCTACCAGATCGTTGGCGACGACGAAGCCGACCTGAAACATGGGCTGATCTCGATCAGTTCTCCGATCGCGCGGGCGCTGATCGGCAAGCAGGCCGGCGACGTCGCGGAAGTCCGGGCGCCGGGCGGTGTGAAGCATTACGAGATCGTCGACATCAGGTACACCTGAGGCTTGCCGGCATCGTCGGCCTCGGCAGATGTCCGACGGGTTGTCCTGTCTCCACGCCAACTCACTCGACCCAGATGGATCGGCTCACTCGATTGATTCCCGCCGTGTGGGCGGGCGTCCTGCTCGGAGTGGCAGGATTGGCCGCCCCAGCGGCGTTTGCCACGTTGGACAAGCCGTTGGCTGGACAAGTCGTCGGCTGGATCTTTCCGCGAGAGGCCTGGCTGAGCCTGGTGTTCGGTGCCGCCCTGTTGCTGCTCGAGC
>Ga0268298_10004404_pt1 | contig 13769 bp, 11 predicted proteins | sample WWTPWeurt_MetaG_FD_194462 | JGI IMG/M metagenome (GOLD analysis project Ga0268298, IMG submission 194462) | Activated sludge microbial communities from WWTP in Nijmegen, Gelderland, Netherland - WWTP Weurt | ecosystem: Engineered > WWTP > Aerobic digester > Activated sludge | place... | reverse complement strand
GTGCAGGTAGCGGTACTGATCCATGAGCGGTGCCGATTCCATTAGCATGCCTTCCATGCGGCGACGCACGGTGCGCTCCGTGGTGCGCTCGTTTGGATAGAAGGCGAATTTGCCCACGTCCCAGGTAAGCAACTCCATGACTGCCGCCTCGCCTTTTGTGTCCGGCGCGACGGCGTGAATGGGAGCACCATCTTCAAAGTAGACTTCCACCATGTCTTCGTTGGAGATGACCATCAAGACGCCGGTCATCTTCCCGATTTGCATTGATTGCAAGAGGCTTGGCGGCGTCATGTCGGTGAGGGCGCCTTCCAGGGTGGGCGGGCGCTTGGTGTAAGAGGGCGGGTTCATGAATGAATGTGGGATGGCGGTGGTCTGGTAGGGGGCAGTTTCCGCCTGGTCGCCGCCATAGGTCATTTTGATCTCGGGGCGGGGCGCCACCGGGTTTGCCGCGGCTTCGGGGCGTACACCATCTTTGTTGATGAGGGCGCCGGATTGCGGTGATATACCCCAGGCGCTCACAGGCGGTCTGGAGCCGCTGGTTGAGCCCAGTTCGGGTGTGCCGAGTAAGCCGCCGGTGGGCGGTTTGGGATAGCTGCCGCTGGCGGGGCGGTTTCCATGGTCCTGGCTGCCGTAGCCAGGTTGCCCGGCCGCGGGAGAACCCTGACTCTCGCCGGTCCGCTGGTAACTGCTTTTTTCGGTTTCCTCTTTGGTTTCCACTCTTGCACCCTGTTGATACGTGTTTTGAATTTGGAACTGGACTTGCGGCATGGCCGCATTTTGGAAGATTGCCCCACCTCCCTGGGGGTCGGACCTCTCGCCTGCCGATTTCTTGAAATAGCCCGCAGCCTCCTGCACCGGCTGACCCTCCTGGACGCCGGCAGCGGAATTCATAGCCTGAATACGAGTGAGGCTGATGGCGGCAGTCTGGGCGGAAGGACCGAAGGTTGTGCTCTGCGCGGCGCGGCTGTCTCCGTCGGCGGGGCATTCTTTGGAGACCAGGCTGGCTATGAGGCTGGTGTCTGCCGTCTGGTGCGACCAGAGCGTATCCCTTGTGGGACCTTCGCCCAGGTGCAAATGCCAGAGCGGGGCTGTACCCGGGCTGTCATATTGGCAGGAGAGGCAATAAGTGTAGACCGGTTTTCCGGCTGAGAATGGCTGCTCAACGGTGCGTCCCATCATTTTCTGGGCTTCCATCAGGCACTGTCCGATAATTTCCAGGTTGGGCACACGGCGGTCAAGCTTGGGAAGCTTGAAAGTGCCCTGGCTGGTCCTGGATGGTTTGTACATGTGCGCTCGAGTGTACCGATGGTCGCTGGTCAGGGGCCCTGCATTAGCCTTGCCGTGCGGTCTTGAATGACTCGGCAGGCAGATATAAGACCCTCTTTAATAGTATAAAAAGAGAGATTTCCTATTTGTGTTTTACCTGTTTGCACGTCTGCTCAAACGCAAACTTTTTAGTTTTGTCCCATCATTTGCGCCGCCTTCTAGCAAGGTGCGCTTGGCAACCCGGTTGCAGCCTGCGGGTCTCCTTTCTCTTGGTCTGATAATGGCCGTTTGTCCGGTTAAGGAAGGCACAGGCAAGCGCGCCTTACCTCAAGGTCGCTTGTTACGGCGTAGGAATTTTGGGCAGTTCGGGTATTAATAGAGATAATGAGCTAGTCTTTCAGTCCGTTCGCTGCTCAGGAACGTTCGGTAAGGCAGTTGAGCCTGTGGAGCAACCGGCAAGTTGACTATCAATGATGACATTACCAGAGGTGAACGTCAGACCCGGCCTGGTGCAGGGTTGCCGGATGTTGTGCCGGAGAGTTTCGAGGCCGAAGACGTCAGTGAGGTCTGTCAGTCCTGTGGTGTGTCTTCCTCTAGGGGGCGCATGAATGCAGGGTCTGAGGCGGACGTGACACAGGTGCGGCCCCACACGATTGGCGACAGTGATGCCGCCGGTGGTTCCACCGCCAATCAGGAGCGCAGCGGCAATAGTGTCAATATGTCGATTCAGACCGGCGGTTTGGATTTTAAGCTGGACACCCGCATCGATCCCAATCAGCAATCTATAGAGTTGTCTGCCAAGCTGGAGTTATGCCTTTCCATGCTAGCCGCCAGTCAGAATCGCCTGGAGGTGGCTTTTGTGCGAATCGGGCAGTTGGAGGCGGAACTGGCCGTTTTGCGTACTATTCAAAGTCGGTCTGTTAGTGCCGCCTGCGAAGAGCCGCGGGCTATGAATGAAACTGCCGACAGAAGTGTTGATAAAACTGCCTACAGCAACACCGCTGAAATTGCCGATAATACTGCCGATAGAAGCACCGCTAAAAGTGCCGATAAAACGGGAGGAAGCGTCCTTGGCTGAACGCGAAGCCCTGATTTTTATCAATTTTGAGCAGGCTTTGCGCTTCGGTCATGTGGCCTGGGGGTTCGCCGTTGATAACGATGAATACTTCTTCGGTTCCACCGATCATTTGTTGAAGGAGCCCATGTGGTATCTGCCTGCTCTCTGGCGCTACAGTCATGTACCGCCGGGCGGCAATGTAGATTTCTGGTGCGGCCGAGGTCCTCGCGATGAGATGCTCGCGGCCATGGTCTCTGGTCCCCATATTCGGTATCATGCCTGCAAGTCGTTTCTTGTGGAAACAGCCAATGTGGAAGGGGCAGTGTCGCAGGCAAAAGCCCTTGAGTTTGGCGGTTGGAGTTTATTTGGCAATAATTGCGTGGACCAGGCGGCCGCGGTGCTGGTCACTTATGGTGTAGCCGAGCAGGTGCTTGCCTTTGATTCTGCTTTGCATCAGTTGGCACGGGGGCTCAGTCGCACCCTTCCGGTGATGTCTTCCTCCGGCTCCCGCTTTGGCACTCTGCCCATCCCGCCGGTACAGTGGTTCGATGCTTTGAATGGCACCAGGCAAGATCTGGTTAAGGTACAATTGGTTCCGAAAATTTCAGCTGGGAGTATGAATGGCTAAGATTTTGTTGGTGGAGGATGACAGCAATCTGGGGCATTTGCTCAAGATGCAACTTGAGCAGGGTCGGCACCTGGTTGATCACGTTGCCAGTGGGTTCACCGCTCTCAGCCAGTTGAAGCTGAATAGTTATGAGCTGGTGATTCTTGATTGGATGCTGCCTGATTTGCCCGGTGTCGATGTATGTCGGCAGTTTCGCGGGCAGGGAGGCCGAACTCCTATATTGATGCTGACTGCCCGCGGCTCCATCGAGGATAAAGCCTCCGGTCTGAATGCCGGTGCCGATGACTATCTTGTCAAGCCGTTTCATCCCGTAGAGTTGAATGCCAGAGTCCAGGCCTTATTGCGCCGTCCCCAGGCTTATGCCGGTAAACTTCTGACGGTGCGTGATATCGAACTTGATACCGAGACCGCTCGTGTCTTTCGAGCCGGGCAAGAACTCGATCTGACGGCAAAGGAATTTGCTTTGCTTGAGCTGCTTATGCGTTATCCCAACCAGAGTTTTACCCTGGAAACTATCTTGAATCGGGTCTGGCAGAGTGATTCAAATGCTTCTGTCGATACTGTGCGCACCCATATGAAGACCCTGCGCCGTAAACTAGGTGATACCGATGAGAGTGGCATCATTCGCACTAAGCGTGGTGCAGGCTACAGAATTGTAGAGTGACGTGACCACCAGGAGGTTGCTCGGTTTTGCCGGGAAAATATGCAACTCTCGCTCACAACCAGAACTACCGCCATCATCGCCGTTGTTGCGTTTGTGCTCATTTATATCGGCACTACCACGCTCAGTCTTTCCGCCGACCGCCTGCAAAATAGCTATCTTGTCTCCAAGCAATTTCAACTTCTTGATCTGCTCGACTCTGTGGTTATTGAACTTGCGCGAGCGGAAGCCGGCGAAAGAGAGTATTTAATTACTGGTGATAACGCCGCCAAAGAGCGCTATCAGATGGCCCTGTCGCAAATCGATATCGATATTTCCAAGTTGAGATTGTTGCTCTCCGATCGCAGTTCCTATGTAATGCTCCTGGAGGACCTGACCGAGTCTCTTTCTTTCCGCAAGAGCTGCGCCGAAGAAGTGATGGCCGTTCGTGACGCCAGTGGTCTTGCCGCCGCCAAGCAGCGCTCCATCATGTTCGATGAAGAAGGCATGACTCAACACGTTGAGTGGCTGGCTAAGGACGTCTCCCGCACCATCAACCATGAGATGACGGAACGGTTCAGCGATCTGGACCGGGAAAGCCTCAATAGCATGGCCGGTATTTCAGTGATTCTCTGCTCGGCACTTCTGGCCCTTGTGGTGCTAATCTTTGGTGTCAATCGCTATGTGCAAGACAGGCTTTCCGCTGAGAGTACATTGAAAGAGGCTCAGCGTGCTCTCATGGAGAGGGAAGCCCGCATGCGTGCTATTGTCGGCACTGCCCCCGATGGCATTGTCACAGTCACCGTCGACGGTGAAGTTGAATCAGCCAATGCCGTCTTTGAAGAGATGTTTGGTTATGAAGCCGGTTCCCTCTCCGGCGTTTCCGTTGAGTCCATCTTGCCGGGCTTTATGGTCAGGGATGATTTGAAAGATGCCGAGGAAGTAGCTCTTCCTGACACGGGTTCTGTCAAAAGCAAAGAGGACGAAACCGGTGTGAATACGGCTTCTGTCAAAGTCAAAGAGGGCGAACCCGGTGTGAATCCGGCTCCAAGCCTCAGCCAGGACGCCGATCGGAACAGTCCGAAAGCTAAAGAGGGCGTGCATCGGTCTGTCTATGGTGCCGTCCGGGAACTGACCGGGGTGCGCCGCGATGGATCGCGCTTGCCGGTGGAACTCTCCGTCAGTGCCGTCGAGCTTGGTGCTCAGAGTGTATTAATTGGTATCGTGCGCGATATCACTGAAAGGCGCGTTGTCGAAGAGCGGGTCAAAGATTTCTATTCCATGGTATCCCATGAGTTGCGCACGCCGCTGGCTTCCATTCGAACTGCCCTGGGGCTTCTAGAGAACAGTTTTGCCGAACAGTTGAATGATGAAAGCCGACCGGTAGTAAAAATTGCCGCCGATGAAGCCGATCGCTTGATGCGTCTGATCAACGACATTCTCGATATGCGCAAAATCGAATCTGGAAAAATCGAGCTATATAGTGATGTATACAGTGCGGCTGATCTGGTGGCGCGAGCCGTGGAAGGCGTTGTCGCTCTGGCGTCTGAACAGGGCATTACTTTTGAAGTGGCGGTGGAGCCGCATCTGGAGATTTATTGTGATTTTGATCGGGCTATGCAGGTCTTGACCAATGTACTTTCCAATGCCATCAAATACTCTCCGGCTGCCGGAAAGATTCTGGTCAGTGCAGAAACCATGGGGAATTTCTGTCGCTTCGCCGTACAAGATCAGGGACCCGGTGTGCCGAAGAACCAGACCCACAAGTTGTTTGGTCGCTTCGAGCAACTGCGTTCATCCGACGGGCAGTTCCGCTCCGGCAGCGGCTTGGGGCTAGCCATTGCCAAGGCCATCGTGGAAGGCCAGGGTGGGCAAATCGGTGTGGAGTTGCCCGATGGTGGGGGTTCCTGTTTCTGGTTCACGCTTCCCCTGCCTTCCGATGATAACGAAGATGAAGAAGATGAATTCGATGAAGTGGATGAAGCCGTGGAAGAAGTGGACGGCGGAATAAGTGAAGTGGTCGATGCAGGGGCTAAAGTAGACGGAGCAATAAATGAAGTAGCCGATGCCGGCGCTAAAGTAGACGGCGCGATAAATGAAGCAGTAGAAGCCGGCGATGAAGTAGATCTAGTCGATGGACAGAGATTTTAGTTGGCGGACAGGAATTTTCTCAGCCCCACCGGGTCATCGGTGATAATGGAATCAACCTTTAGTTTCACAGCCCTGGCAAAGCCCTCGCTGTCATTCACAGTCCAGGTATTTACTTCCAGGTTGTTTTTATGGGCATCACTGACGGTATCATCGCGCACACAGTCAAAGGCCGGATTCCAGGCTCTGGCACCCACGGTGGCGGCATATTTACCCAGGTCATGAATAACAGAATCGCCAAGCAGGGCCAGTTTGTACTTTTTCTCTCTTGCTGCGATGGTTTTGAGAACTTTGTGATCAAATGAGCTGATCACGATTTTGTCCGGATACTTATAGTCTGTCAGCAGCTTCAAGAGATCTTCCGCGATGCCCGGATAATTCATAGGGCAGTTTTTGATTTCTATGTTGATCGTCAGCTTTCCGTCCACCAGTTTTAGAACATCTTTCAACAGGGGAAGCCTTTCATTTTTGAAGCTCTTGTCGTACCAGGAGCCGCAGTCCAGGTCTTTCAATTCTGCCCAGGTCTTGTCTTTCACATAACCCTTGCCGTTGGTGGTGCGCTCCAGGGTATCATCGTGAATAACCACCAGTTCGCCCGACTTGCATTTGTGAATGTCCAGTTCTATGCCGTCCACTCCCGCTTCTACACTGGCAGCGAAGGCGGCCATGCTGTTTTCCGGTGCCCAGCGCTTGCCGCCTCGGTGGGCTACGATAGCCGGTAACTTTGTGGTGGGGCTGGTTTTAGCCAGGTTCGACTGACCGCTCTGACCTGCCTGTGCCGGGGCGATACCCGCAGGTAGGACCACCGAAAATAAAAGCAGGGCCGCTATCGGCGCCACTTTCATCGATATACAGTTTGTTTTGCTGCCGATTATTTTCATTTGCCGCCGCCTTTCCGCGCTTATGGAATTATGCCGCCGTAACCATAGGGCATGCCCATTCCCATGCCCATGGGGGCACCGTAGCCGTAGGGCATACCATAGCCCATGGACATGCTGCCCACTGCCGAAGCGGCCATGCCTGCCGCCGCGCCCAGCGCTTTTGCCAGACCCTTCAAGAGCGGATGCCCTTTGTTTTGTTTCTCGCTTGCGGTATTGGGTGCCGCTGAGTTATTCGTAGCCTGGGAGTACTGGTCGGAGTTCATGTAGCTGGCCTGGGAGGGCTGACCGGGATAGGTATGGGCCGGTTGAGGGTAGCCGGAAGCCGTATTGTAATTGCCTCCCTGGGCGTATTCCTGGGCTAGAGGTGAGGCCTGATAGCTGCGGGCACCGCCGTAGCCGCTGTTATTGCCACCGTAGGCAGCATTATTACCGCCGTAGCCTGCGTTATAACCGTTGTAGGCTACCGGCTGCTGGCTCTGATAGTTTGACTGGGTGCCGGTCTGATAACTGCCGGCTGAACTTGGGTAGCCGCCTGCCGCCTGGTTATAACCGCCGTAGCCACCATCATTGCTCTGGCTGTAACCAGGGTAATTAGCTGCTGTTCCCGCTTCTGGATTGGTCTCGATGGGGGTGACGCTGGGGGTATTGGGGTGACCGCTCTGGCCGCTCAGGTGAACAGCGTTGACGAGGGTGGCGATCTGATCCTTTATGGAGACTTTGTAGTCCGGATGATCGTTGGGGAAGACTATGCCTTCGAGGGTCTGCACTCTTTCTATGAAAGGTTTCTGCGGATAGGTTTGACCAATGACGGAGTTTTCCAACCAGGTCAAATCCTGGTTGAATTGATTCTGCTGGGCGGGAGAGAGAGTCTTTTGCCAGTGCATTTCCAGCATATCGGTGCGACTGCTAAGATCGTCGTCCGTGCCCGGCTTGCCATAGACTTTCATTTCCAGTTGCACGAGGCGTTTCTTGAGTGAAAGTTGGCGATACTCTTGACCGAGTATCACCTCTTCCAGCATATCCACGCGGGGATAATCGGTGCCACTATAGGCGGTGTCGTCGGCGGTGCTGCTGTTACCGGCGGACCCATTGGCATTGCTGCTATTGGAACTTGCCGTCGGGGCGGCATTGTTGTTAGCACTGCTGCCCTGGGCATCGCTTTCGCTGCCGGCAGCCGTCACTACTTGCTGAAGGTCGGCAATACGCTTGCCGTCATCGCCGCTCTTGGCTTCACCGAAGACCATTTTTTCCAGGCGACTGACCCTGTCGTCGGTAGTGTCGCCTGGGTAAGTATGCTCAAAAAAGTGCTTTTCCAGACCGTCGAGGGTGGCGTTCGCCCCCTGAGCCCGGACTGGCGCCCCCTGGCCAAGAATGCAGAGCAGGAAGAGCGCGACAAATAGTGAACGAAGGACCGGTGTTGACATCAAACCTGCGCCTCAAGCGCCAGCACTTCAGCCTGGCGGGGGATTAGATGGGGGGATTATACCTGAAGGTCCGGTGGGCGGGCGTTTCGGATTTTTATTTTAGGACCGGCGGGACTTTCATTTGTTGCGGTTAAGTTTCGTTCATCTTGCCCGATCGGTTCAGCCCGTGTATAACCAGGTATAAATATGTTCTGTTATAAAATATCTCTGATATTTTCTTAGGTAGCTTTGGGGGGTCGATGACCGATTCTTGGGAAAGCCTGCTCGCCAGGGCAGAAGAGCACGCTGTCCGGGGTGAATTCTCCGAAGCTTGCGAGTTGTTGGAAGAAGCCAAGACTCTGGCTGAAAGCTTTGAACCCAAGGACCAGCGTCGGGTGGAAGGTTTGCACAAGCTCGGCCATGCTCTCCACGAGGCCGGACGCAAGGATGAGGCGGAAGCCTGCCTGAAGCGCGCCGTTGACCTCACCGTTTCTTGTTTTGGACCCTACCACCAGAAAGTGGCTGATTCCAGTAAGGAACTGGCCAGTTTGTATTTCGAGACCGGGCGCTACGAGAAGGCGGAAGAACTATGCCGCAAAATGCTCAATATCTATGAGAAGTCTCTCGGTATCAAGCACCAGGAAGTGGGGCTTATTTCGCGTAACCTGGCCATGATTCTGGAAGAAAGAGGAAAGTTCGAAGAGGCCGAGAAGTTCTATAAGAGAGCCATGCTTATTTTGCAAGAGGCTCTCAATCCCTTCGACGGCGCTCTCATCACTCTCATGGAAAGTTATGGCGGCATGCTTAGAAAATGCGGCAGGGATGACGAAGCCGACTACATGAAAGCCTGCGCGCTTGGCCGCGTCTCCGGCAATATGCGCACCGTTACCGGCTCACACTTGCCGGAACTGTAAGAGTTAGAGTGCCAGTTTTCCTTTGATAATCTTGATGGTGTTGGGAAAACTTTCCTTCATAGCTGCCGATTTGCTGTCTTCATTGCCAAGAAGGATGCGAGTAAGCTCGGCGCAGGCTTCGTGTTGCCCGGCTATTGATTTTTGCAGGTAGTAGCGAATTCGGTGAGCTACGTCGTCCGGAACCCTGGCTATGTCCAGGTAGTAGGCATGGCGGTATTCATCTGATTCCGAGTACTGTTCGAGGCAGGCATCGAGCGCATGGCCGACCTCATGGTAGAAAGTGCCTTCGATTTCGCTAATCGGACGCGCACTTTGTACCTCGTCGGTGCTCTCGTTCACGGTGCGTTCGCAAATGTAGATGGAATCACGTCTGAACATACCCGGACAACTTTTGTAGGTATTGCCTTCATAGCCTCTGCCTTCCCGATAACCCAAAGATGGCTCTTTGTCTATGAGGGTGGGCGTGAGAATGATCTTTATCTGACCCCGGTTGAGAATTTTCCTGATGCCTTTGGGCAGACCAGCCACACACCGCTTTATGGACTGAATCATCTGTTCACTCACTTCCGGGTGTCCCACTACCGGCCGAACCACTTCTATGCGGTTCTTTATATCGCTCCCGGTATTGGCAGTAGCCCTGTCCTCTTCCCTGGACTGAGCGGCAGTCGCTGAAGCACCGCCCGGCGCCCCCAGCTTTTGCAAGTAAGTGCGAGCGACCTGGGCTTCCTGTGATGTGGGAAAGGAGGCGGCAATTTTCTGGTAGGTCTGGACGGCTTCCTGCCTGTTGCCCATAGCCAGATAAGAGTGCGCTATGTATAGCCAGGCCGCTGCTCCCGCCTCCCCCTTATTAATGGCTTCGCTGAAGCAGGCGATGGCTTCGTTGTACCTTTTCTCTTGATAGCGGCTGGCGCCCTGGGTGTAATTGGGATAGCTGTTCGGAACCGCTGCCGGCTTGGACTGTGCCGGCTTAGATGAGGCCTGCTTCGACTGAGCCGGACTTTCAAGCGGCCACAGTAAACTGCCTGATAGGAGCCCGGTCGAGAGGCTCAAAAGCGAAAGCAGCCTCAGTTTGGCGCTGGTGATTGGCAAAAATGGTCTGAAAAGTGACATAGCTAATTTATAGCATCACCGAAATTTCCCCGCCAGAAAAAGATGGTGTTGACTACTTGCCAATTGCTTTAAACTAGTCGAGTCTAAAATCGTCAGTCAGACAAAATCATGCGGAAGAAGTAAATGCCTTTAGCCGTCACCCTACCCGACCTGGAACAAGCGCACCTGCGTTGTTATTTTGTCTTTGATGTGGCCGATTCCATCAAGCTCTCTTCGCTCAAAAGTGTGAAGGGGCAGAATTTCGTGCCGGAACCCTTGAGTTTTACCGATGTGCCTCTGCCTGGTTACATTCAGTTTTCCGTGGCACCGCTTGCGGTAGCACTAAAGGAGGTGCAAACCCCCTTCGGCGAGCTTGACTGCCGGGTTAAAGTCTATGAATACGGCACAGTCAGCATCCGCTTCTCACGCCATTTTCAGGGAGCCTTTCAAGAGTTTCGCAGTCTCGCTATGAAGATGCGCTTTTCGAAAGAACTTATGACTTGTGCCACTCAGGTGCTTGAAGAAGTACTTTCCGAGCTGAAGCCGGCCCTCAGCAAGCCCCATGAAGAGTCGCAACAGAAAGACTTGCTGGAAGACTATTATGTGGCAGAGGTGGAGCGTTTCAGTTCGCCCCTGACGGCTACCGAGCTTATGCAAGAGCACCGGGCTGCTATTGCTTCACTGGTTTCCCTGGAAGAAAAGACACTCTCAGCCATGCAGATTGATGAAGCTTTGAAGGAAGCCTATAGCTATTGTGAGCATGAGCTGGCAGTATTAACCTGGGACCAGGCCTTTATCTATGATGACCAGGCGGGGGCCGCCGCCGTCAACAGCATCATTGAATTCGCTAATACGCAGCTTGTGGAATTGCGCACTTACGACAGGCTTCTCGATAGGCATCTCGATGAGATTTATCGCGTCAAGACTGAGCGCTTACGCACCAGCCTCTTCCAGAGTTTTACCAGCGGGCGACTGGTGGCGGAGCGGCAGGCTGAGCGCTTGCGGCACTTGCTTGTAGATGTAAGGGAACTCTCCGACAGAGCCACCAATGCCATAAAAATAATCGGTTGCGCCTATTATGCCAGGCTTTACGGCGGTATCTCCCAGCGTTTGAGTCTGGCTCAGTGGCAGGCGCAAGTGGAAAGCAAGCTTGACTCTGTTGGTGAACTATATCGCTTCGCCAATGACCAGGCGGAACTTGCCAGATCGGAGTTCCTTGAAATAATTGTGATTGCGCTTATCGCCCTGGAAGTATTGATTGGAATTTTTGGAAGACACTGATTTTTTGTAGGTTTGTTTATTTGTTTGTCTGTCTGTTTGTTTATTTATCTGTCTGTTTATTTGCCTGTTTGTTTGCTTCGTTTGTCTATTTTGATGGTCTGATTTAGATAGGAGTTCCCATGAAGAAGTGCTTGCTTTCAAAGTCTACAGGTCTGACGGTGTCCCGCCTCGGTCTGGGTTGTATGGGCATGAGCTGGGCTTATGGCAGCCCCGACCGCGCTGAAAGTATTAAGACACTACAGCGCGCCCTGGCCCTGGGCATAGATTTTCTAGATACGGCCGAAATCTACGGACCTTATACCAATGAGGAATTGCTTGGTGAAGCTCTGGCCGGTCGCCGTGAGGAAGTAATTCTTGCCACCAAATTTGGTTTCAATATCGAAGCCGGTGTTATAAATGGTGCCAATAGTCACCCCAAGCATATTCGCCGGGTGCTCGACGAGAGTCTGAAGCGGCTCCGCACCGACTATGTCGATCTCTATTACCAGCATAGAGTCGATCCTAAGATCCCGATCGAAGAAGTAGTGGGCACCGTGGGAGAACTGGTTGAGAAAGGCAAGGTGCGCCATGTGGGACTTTCTGAAGCCAATAGCGATACCATCAAAAGAGCCCATGCTACCTTCCCCATAGCGGTTTTGCAGTCGGAATATTCCCTCTGGGAACGTGGTGTGGAAGCCGATATATTGCCGACTTTGCGCAAGCTGGGTATTGGTTTTGTGCCGTACAGCCCTCTGGGGCGTGGCTTTCTCACTGGCGCCATCAAGAAATTTGAGGATATCCCTGAGTCTGATTATCGGCGCACCGATCCTCGTTATCAGGGCAGCAATTTCGCCGCCAATCTGAAGCTGGTAGCTGTCATTGAAGAGATAGCCAAAAGAAACGGTGCTACGCCGGCCCAGGTGGCTCTAGCCTGGGTCTTAGCCCAGGGCGAAGACATGGTGCCGATTCCCGGCACCAAGCGGGTCAAGTTTTTGGAAGAAAATGTGGAAGCGCTCAACCTGCATCTGTCGGCAAGCGACATGGAAGAGTTGAACGGACTCAGCCAGTCCACCGCCGGCCCCCGCTATGATGAACGGCGCATGTCCATGATTCAGCGGTAGACCAATTCCTCTCAAGCGCAGGCAAGGGCCAGACCGGCTTTGGCAAAGCTAAGGTGGGGTGAATTTGTGAGCGATAAGGTGTTCGTCCTGTGTTGGTTAGAATTTGGCTTGCTGTGGAATTTGATAGAGGGTCAAGAGTATGAACGCTTGGGCAAAAGAGAAATATCTCTCCGTTAAGAATCGATTGGAAGAGTTGGGCTTGGTTTGTCATGGACAGTGCTACTTTGTAAAAACAGACAACAACGTGGTGTGGGGCGGAGTGTGTCTTGACACTACCTCAAGTGCTTGTCATGTCTCGTTTTCAATATCTGCATCGTTGCATCATCCAAGATCATGGCAGTTAGCAAGAAAGTTCGATCCAAAATTGGACTTCTCTAAATGGCAGTGGGTTAAGAATCAGCTCCTTTCCCAGATTCCTGTGGAAGGCACGATTAAGGTGGATCGCGCTGACTTTCTCATTCTTAAGAACGAGATGACCGAGGCGGAGTCCTTGGCTACTATCGATCATCTCATTGACCAGGTCCAGAAATATGTCATGCCGTATGTTGCGTCTCACTCCGATTTGAAGACGGTTTCAGAGAGTATTACGAAAGGGGGAGCTCTTTCACCCCTTGTTACGAAGTTTGCTTTTCCGATTCTATTCATGGAAGCTGGAAATGTGGTCAGAGCCAGGCAAGTTCTGGAGCACTTCAGTTCCAGGGGGACTTATTCGGAAGCTTACCTTGCCAATTTCCATCGCCACTACGAAAGGGAACTTGCTGCTCATGCCTAGTGTTGATGCAGGGGCTTGAATCAAGTCCCCGCAGTTTCCAGAGGTTAGAACCGGAAACTGATTTCTAACCGGGAGATAGACTTATCTCCTAGCGAGTTCCTTTACTTTGGTAAGGCGTAGCTCTCTTGCTGTTTTGCCATCAGATATTACACAAATGACTTTATCTGCGGCGATTTTCCTGTAAGTCAGAATCTTGTTTTGGTCGGAGTTGGAAGTCAGGTTCAGTAGTTTAAGAGAGACGCTATTCATACCCTCTTGAGCCAGACTCCCCGCCCATCTTTCCTCAACTCCTGATTTTGAATCATCCAGCTTTACTATTGAAACTGTAGCACCACGACCTGCATCGAGAACTGTATAAATCTCCTTTTCTCTAGTCACAGATTTTACAGGGGAGTTGTTTGGTTTTGCAATTTCAATCTCTGGAAGAGACTGGTCTCTATGCATTGGGATGGTAGTGTAAACCGTTGGAACAACAGAGTAGGAAGTGATTCTTTTGATCCTTATGCACGTTAGTTCGTCCAAAGAAGAGTTGATCCAGGTTTCATCAATGCTTTCGTTGTTGCCATGATAAAGCCATTTACCAATCAGAA
>Ga0268298_10004403_pt1 | contig 13776 bp, 13 predicted proteins | sample WWTPWeurt_MetaG_FD_194462 | JGI IMG/M metagenome (GOLD analysis project Ga0268298, IMG submission 194462) | Activated sludge microbial communities from WWTP in Nijmegen, Gelderland, Netherland - WWTP Weurt | ecosystem: Engineered > WWTP > Aerobic digester > Activated sludge | place... | reverse complement strand
GTTTTCAATATCTCGAGCCTAATGTCGCTTTTTAATCTCTCCACTCTAAAAACTTCGTTGGTGTAAAAAAATACAGAAAATATTAATGCGGAATCTCCAAAGTCATCAAATCTTACAAAGGGTTCGGGTTCCATCAAAATTTTTTGATTTTTTTTCACTACTTCTTTTAATAATTGCATCAACTTGGGAACATCTGTGGTATATTCAACTCCAAGTGTAACTCTAAATCGGGAAGAAACTGCACTATGCGTCCAGTTCACAACCCTATTGCTCGTAAGCTCGGAATTTGGTAAAATGATATAATTTTCGTCTCTTCCCAAAACTGTAGTAGTTCTAAAATTTATCGCCTCCACTTTATAAATCATGGAGTTTACTTCAATGATATCTCCTACCTTCAGTGTACCATCCAGCAACAACACAACTCCTGAAATAAAATCATTGAAGAGGTTTTGCAATCCGAATCCCAAACCAACAAGCAATGCCGTTGCCCCGGCCATTAAGACAGATACATTAAATCCAAGCAAATGTAAACTGATGACCCATGAAACTGAAATGATAATGTATCTGAAAAGTTTGGAAATAGAAAACTTCTTTGCAATATCCAAGGTCTTGCTTTTGTAAATGATGTGCTTGCTCACAACCAGCAAGAATATCACCAGCCCAACAAATATTATAAAACTGATGACATTGTGAATTTTTAAGGTGTACTCTCCAATTTCAATTAGATTCGATTGTAAAAATTCCTTCATAGACTTTCATGGTTTGGGGCAAAACTCTAAAGACAGATTCTTATACATTCTTCAGAAAAGTTTTCAGAAACCCATTATAAAAATTTCAAAAAACACTAAGAATTTCTTCTTTCCGGTTGTCCTGAGAGTTTAAGGTATAATAAGTAATGACAAATCAACCCTCCAATTGTTTATTCACTAAACATAGAAATAACTGTGTCTATGGGTATCCAAACATCTCATTAATTTTGCATAACCAATATCATATCTGAACAGGTATCAGGTAAGAATCTATTCAAAGTTAAAGGCGTCCAATAGATCTGGTGAATAGCAATTCATGACAGGCTAACTGGTCCATACTACCTTGGAGCATAAACTTCAAAATTTCTCTATCGGAGAAGGGTTGATTCATATACTCATTGGTAGTTCCATCAACAATAATTCTGCATCTTGACTTTCTGCTTTTATTGAAACCGCTTCTGTATCCCAAAGGCCTAAGCCGTCTCTTTGATTGAGAGATATACCATTGATGTTTACTTCTCCCTGAAGCACAAATCCATATACGCCATGATTACTATCCTTCAATTTATAATCCATTTGAAAGTTGTTGTCAAATTTACTGAGATAAAACCAGGCATTTTGCTGAATCCATACTCCCTGATCATCAGGATTTGGCGAAACGATTTGTTGAAATGTGTTTCGACGATCTGAAGGATTTAGAGTCATTTGATCATAACGAGGCTGCACATTTTTTTTGTTTGGGAAAAGCCAAATTTGTAAAAATTTCACCGGCCTGTCTTTGTGTTTATTGTGCTCACTGTGAGTGATCCCGGTTCCTGCACTCATTACCTGTATATCCCCGTTCTTGATAACCGCTACATTACCCATACTGTCTCTATGCTCCAGATCACCTTCCAGAGGAATACTGATGATCTCCATATTATCATGAGGATGCGTTCCAAAGCCCATGCCGGCCCCAACAGTGTCATCGTTAAGGACCCTGAGAACTCCAAAATGCATTCGCTCAGGATTGTAATAATTTGCAAAACTAAAAGTATGATAACTGTCTAGCCAGCCATGCTGTGTATGACCTCTTGTTTCGGCATTATGAATTACAAATTTGTCCATTATCTTTGAATTATTATTTCCATTAATCGAATGTTCTGCTTAAAGGAATCATTCCACTTTTTCTGAGTAACAAATTCCGAACCTTCAAATGATGTGAAGTTACGAAATTTAAACGACTTGTTCCAGATTAAACTCAATTTAATCCTCTAATAAATAATACACAAGTAGTCATGGTTTATATAAACTGTAATGAGGTATCATTCTATCATGAATCAGATTATGGAAGTATATTTTGTTTTTGCATAAGCCCGTTTTGTGCATTTGATATTCAATGTGGCATTGCAGTGGACAGTTGGGTACACTAATTTTTTCCTAATACAAGATTTAAGGTGTATTTGATTGAGTTCATTTATAGACTTTTAATTTATTGTATAAGAACGTTTTCCAATTCATAGATACGAGTAGGTTTTCGGCTAAGGATATTGGAGGCAAAAATATGCTGCACACTAAAAGTAATGCAATGAAAAATGCCAAATGATACCATCCTGGTAAAAGAGTTATCAAGTCATGATCTTGAAACTAAACTCATAATCTCCATAATAAAAATATATACTTAATTCCTTCGTTACAATTCTTATCCTTATCTAGTTGGATTTGGAACTAAATTTGCAATTGCTGACTTAATTCGAAATTCAGATTTTCTAGGCTTTAAATAAATAATCAAATACAGAACGATCAGGACTTATTATGAATATACTAACTATTATATTCGTCTTTACTTCAACCCTAGTGATTTCTTCATGTAAGTCACCGGATTTGGCTGTTTCAGGCAATGCCAAGGAAAATAGGTCAGATCTTAAAGCCACAAAAAAACAGCATTTTCGCTTTAACCAGGTGATTAGATTTGGTGACTACTACAGCTCAAAAGTAAAACGAAGCTGGCCAAAGCATAGTTCGGAATTTGCTTTGAAATTTCAAAAAGCAGAACAAAAATTGAGTTTTACACAATATACTCCATTCGGAAAAACTGCCGCAGTGATGGCTATAAATCATTTGAGCAATAGGGAAATAAAAATTTTCAAGGATTTATTTTCATATTCGCTGCTGCATCAAAACACTTTCATCGGCACTGTCATACCTACGAACGATGAATCAAAAAATTGGAATTTTGTCATTCATGATCCAGAATCCGGATCGCCCAATGATCTGAAATGCGGTATGATTAAAGATAATTCTGACAATATAATAATGATCAATAGAGTAAAAAAATTAAAAGGACAATCCAACTGGGTTTTGCTTGACAATTTTGGTTTTGAATTCATCATGAACGGATGGACAGTTTGTGCCGTTTCGACAATTAATAACGGGCGGATCTGGTTGAAAGATGATATTGAAGAAGATCTCAAATTAGTCCTTGCCAGCATTTCCACTGCTTTACTTGTCCGACAAAGCCTGTACTAGTTGCCTGAATGCTGTCACTGAAGGCTTTCACTATTCTGAGAACAGAATGCAGTCTCATGCAAAATGCTGTGCACGAGACAGGTCCTTCAAACAAAAATCCGGATGGAACCTGCAAACATTAATTTTAAAGAAAATTTCTCCTTTTGCAAAAGATTCAACTTATCCTGAAAGTTAAACCCGGATTTTACAGATGAACGTAGCTTAACATTTACTTCATCAAAATGAGTTGACTATCCTCTGTCGCATTTACCCAATGTTTGACTCCGGGAGCTATCTTTATAAAATCCCCGCTACACAACTTATACTGACCTTTGTTTTCGTCTTCATATATTACCACTCCTGACACACAAAGTAATATTGCATCTATTGGAGTGCTATGCTCTTTAAGAACACTGTCTTTCTGAAGATGAAGTGCTGTGATTTTTCCTTCAATGGTCTTAAACAATGGCTGTGCTGATACATTCTTTTCTGGTGAATGCAACCCTTCAAGATTGTGCTTCATACCTTTCAGTTTTATGGTCACTTTTTTTCAAAACGAATTGTGCAAACCATTTATTCAAAATACTGAGCCATTTATCAGAAAAATGACTCCTTGTTGGTTTTACTTTTGATCTTTCTGTCCTAATTTAAATACCTGAAGTCCAATTTTCTTTAGGCCAATGTAAGGATCTACACGAGAATTTTGTTGAATACTTAATTTGTATTTTCCCAATTGAGGAAATCTGGCTTTTTCCTGCAAGAGCAGTTCTAATTTACAATTAGCTCCTGTCGTACATTCCCCGTAAGGTTTACCATTTTCCTGAAGCAGCTCCAATGAAACATCTGTCGCTGAAATGAGTGTTTGGTCAGGATAAACTGTCTTACATCTGACATAAATATTTTGAAAAGGAATACTCAAGTCATGATCTACAACAAGAAGGAGTCGATAGAGTGATGCTGTATCCTCAATATTCCATTCAAATTCCAGAACTTGGTTATAAGTCCATTTTTCATCTTGAATATCAATAGAATTTGAATAAACTCTGTCTGATTGGCAGCTCTGCAAACTGAATATTACCAGCATAAGGCTGATCGACAGGTAAACAATTCCGATTTTCATCTTTATCTAATGAAAAAACTCCTTCATTCGTTCAAAAAAGCCTTTCTCTTCCTTACCCGGATGTGGCTGAAAATTGTTCATTCCTCTCATCTTCTCAAGAATAATCTTCTCCTCGTGTGTAAGATTTTTAGGTGTCCAGATATTGACATGGATGAGGTGGTCTCCTTTTTCATAGCCATGTACAGAAGGCATACCCATTCCTTTGAGACGGAAAATTTTACCGCTTTGCGTCCCGGGGGGAATTTTGATTTTTACTGTCGATGATAATGTGGGAACTTCGGATTGTATTCCGAGCGCTGCATCTGCGAAATTGATGAATAAATCGCTGTGAATGTTGGAGCCATCCCGAGAAAAAGTCTCATGCGGTTTTTGTTCGATGATGACGAGAAGATCTCCTGCGGGACCTCCTTTGCTCCCAGAATTTCCCTTACCCCTCATGGATAGTTGCATATTGTCTTCTACACCAGCAGGGATTTGGATTTCGATAGTTTCTTCTCCGGTCTCCACTCCACTTCCTCTGCAGACATTACACACATTGGCGATCTGCTGACCCGAGCCATGACAAGTGGGACAAGGAGCTGTAGTCTGCATTTGACCCAGGAAAGTATTTTTGACCTGTCTCACATATCCGGAACCATGACAAGTACTACAAGTCCGAACAGACTTAGCGTCTTTTGCGCCAGATCCTCCACAGACTTTGCAGGACAGCTGTTTTTTTACTTTTATCTTTTTGTTAATGCCGGTAGCCATTTCTTCGAGGCTCATTGTCACTTTGATACGCAGATTGGTCCCTCTTTGTCCGCTTGAGCCTGATCTACCGGACCTTCCTCCAAAAAAGGATTCAAATGGATTGCCGGCGTCTCCAAAGATGTCTCCAAAATGGGAGAAGATATCGTCCATATTCATACTGCCACCGCCCCCAAATCCCTGATTGGGATCCACACCAGCATGTCCGTATCTATCATAGCGAGCTTTCTTGTCTGCATCACTTAGCACCTCATATGCCTCCGCTGCCTCTTTAAACTTATCTTCAGCTGCTTTGTCACCGGGATTTCTGTCGGGATGATACTGCATAGCAACCTTCCTGTATGCTTTTTTTATAGCATCCGCATCGGCTGATTTTGTCACGCCTAATATCTCGTAATAATCTCTTTTTGTCATCGGTTCTTATTTGGCTACCACCACTTTTGCATAGCGGATGATTTTGTCATTCAGTAGATACCCTTTCTCCAGGGTATCAAACACCTTACCCTTCATCTCCTCAGACGGAGCAGGGAATTCCGTTACAGCCTCGTGAAGCGAAGGATCAAATACTACGTTTGTGCTATCCATAGCTTCTAATCCTCTTTGCTTGAGCAAGAGCAAAAGTTTGTGATAAATTAATCTCATACCTTCCGGAAAAATCTCAGTGTTCTTTTGATCCTCGGCAAGTTTTTGGGCGCGTTCAAAGTCATCTAATATGACCAGTAAGTCAGCCACAAGGTCCTGAGAGGCATTTTTGATATAGTCATTTTTCTCTTTGTAGCTCCTCTTCCTAAAATTGTCAAATTCAGCAAAAAGGCGTAGGTACTTGTCCTTCTGATCTGCCAACTGCAAGGCTAAATTTTGATCTTTAGTCCCCATGGAATTGGCGTCCGCCTCTTCTGACCCCAAAGTCTGATCTTCTGTATTCTCGAGGATTTCGTTTTCTATTTTATCTTTTTCTTCATTCATCATCTTCAGTGATTTAATCCTCAGAACACATCAATAGTCTTGCCACAGTGAATTTCAGGCCATTTTGTCAGTTTTTGATCGTCTGAAATGCCAAATAATCATCCAAGTCTTCAATAGAGGGGTCAGAGAGTACGATCAACCCGTCGGGTCCAATCAGATATTTTGTTGGGATCTGGCGGATATTAAAGAGTTTGGCCAGAGGAGCAGACAACGATTGGTCCTGTATGATTTGGTCCGGCCAGATCAGTCCATCTTTACGAATCGCCTCAACAGCCTGGAAACTATCGCGCTCCAGAGCGATGGAAACGAATTCTATGTCAGTGGCATTCTTGTATGCTTTTCCTTTATAGCGCTCGTACATCATCACAAGTGCAGGATTTTCATGTCTGCAAGGGGCACACCAACTACCCCAAAAATCAAGAAGCAGATACTTCCCTCGGTATGTACTGAGATCAATCGATTTTCCGGTAGTTGTCATAGCACTAAACTGAGGGCAGGGCTGGCCCAGAACAAGCATTGGCTTGAAATAAAAATACCTCACCAATACCGCCAGGAAAATCAAAGCCAGAATAATATACAAGTTTTTTTTCACAGACTGAATATTCAATTTTCATCAAGAATGTCTCGCAATGGAGAAACGGAGGAATTGAAGGCGGCAACACATTGAAATGATCTCTTCCAATACATCTTCGTTTGTTTGCTTCGGACGATAAAGTTCAATATCCGTCATTAAATCTCCCTCCCCAGAAAGTTTCGACCTGATAATAACATCACACAATACAAAATGATCTGGTTTTTATCGCAAAATAAGTTTCCTTGTCATGATCTTTGCCGGTAGAGATTAAAATCAAAGAATATGTACCATTGGGGAATTGATATGGGAGGCACCAAGATTGAAGGCGTGATCATCCGAAAGGAGCCCAAACTGGAGATCTTACAGCGTATAAGGGTCGACACTGAACAAGAGTTTGGATATGATCACGTTCTCGGACAGTTCAAAAAACTCGTCACACTTCTGCGAGAAAAAAGCGGACTCCAGACAAGCCACATCGGTGTAGGAACACCAGGCACTATAGATAGTGTGTCCAAAGTCATCAAAAACAGTAACACGCAGTGTATAGTTGGAAAACCTATGGTGGGCGATCTGCAGGAACTTCTGGATTGCCGCATTACCATGGCCAATGATGCAAACTGCTTTGCGATGGCAGAAGCCAGTCTTGGAATCGTACCGGATTATTTGCAAAATCCTGAGGTAGTCTTTGGGGTCATCATGGGAACCGGTGTTGGAAGTGGAGTCGTAGTCAATGGAAAAGTCATCAATGGACGTCATGGAATTGCCGGTGAATGGGGTCATAACCGTTTAGCTGAAGAAGGTCCCATGTGTTATTGTGGCCATAACGGTTGCGTTGAGACATTCATCTCAGGACCTGCCTGCCAATCACATTACAAGAATCTGACAGGCCAAACTATTCCCATGGCAGAAATTTATAGTCGGTATCTGTTGGGCGAACCTGAGGCGACACAAACTGTACAGCGATTGGTAAAATATTTTGGAAAAGCAGTTGCCATAGTGATCAATCTTATCGACCCCGATGCAATTGTATTGGGTGGTGGATTGGGCAATTTAGACGTACTCTACAATGAGGGAAAAGATGAAGTCAAAAAACACTTGTTCAACAAATCTCTTGAAACACTTTTTCTTAAGCCCAAATTGGGTGACAGCGCAGGAGTCATTGGAGCAGCCTTGCTGTGAATTTTCAATGAAATGAGTGCTGCTATTCTGAGCATAGATGATCGTCTGAAACTTTATCCTCCTCATTTTAAAAATTGAAATCTGTTCCACCTTAAAAAACAATGCAGCAATTTCTAGTCCGATGAGGTATAATAATTAAATTCACAGGAAACACTTCTGGAATTCTAAAAGATTTTAACACATTATTAAAATTAGCTAAGTAAAAGAGGGGCCTATTCAATCTACATTTGCTTGATATATTTATATGAAATTACATTGTTCCACATACAATCAAGCATTATAAACAAAATCAATCAGAAAATAAAAAATAATACTTCTGGCTCAATTGAAATTCTATTTAGACAATCGTGCAAGATGTGTGGCTTCTTCTTCATTTCTGTGATCGCCACGATGCCTTTAGCTCACTTACAACAAACATGTATTGACCAGAACGGCGCAATTTCTACCATCTTTGAAACTGGTCTAATTAAGACGATTTTTCACTCGGATGGCACGGAATCGACGGTATTCGACAATGGAGCTTGCAAAACTGTTTTTCACACGAAAAGGAAACAACCCACAATATTGGATAATGGGATCACAAAAACAATCATTCAACCTGTAAATAAAAAACAGTCAAAAACCAATTCAAAAGTAAAAAAAGTAAAATCGCAAAACGAGAATCCAGGAGTACAAAGTGCAGAATCAAATGCTCTAAAATCCGAAACGAAGGAAAAAAGCAAGAATAAAAATAAAAGAATAAAAGAAGCGCAATCTGCAGAATTCAACATTTATAAGTGAATTTACACCAATCTAATGGAGTAAATTGATATCAATTACCAGGAATATCGGATACCAGCCTGGGCGTAGGTCTCATTATACTTTCCATTTACGCCAGGGTACTCGGAGTATTTATTTTTAAATGCTCTTACATTCAGTTGAAAATTTTTAAAAACAACTCCATCCAATGAAATAGTGTACGCCAATTTATGATTCGTATTCTGTGTATTAAATCCGGAACCCACAAGGAGTCTAATTTTCTTTGCGAGAGTTTTTCCCAATAGCAGTTGATAACCTGTATTTCGACTCGTGAGGTTTGCCACTGCATTGTTAGAAAGTTGTGCAGTCAAGTGGATGGATATACCATATTTAAAACTTACATTTTGTTGAATGAAAGCATAAATTGTATTAATATTGTGGGCAACACTATCTGTGGTAGTATGCAGATACATGCATTGCAGTTGTGTGCTCGACATGCTATGTTTAGCTAATTTAAAACTTTTATTCAACCCCAAATTTATAATACCAGAGTTGAAATAATTGAAATTGCTTTTGAGACGGTCTAAACTCAAGCGTATTTGAATATTTGGAATAGATTTTGAATTGAACTGCGCTTCAACACCAAACTCATTTCTGTCAGTTTGATATGATTTCGAATCAGATATATTATCAAAATCTCGATTATAAAAAGCAGAGACTTTACTCTGAGTTTTACCCAACCGCTGGTCCCAACGAGTAGAATATCGAATCAAATCATTTGACAAGCCAAACACCCCCGGATGCTTATAACCAGGTCCGGTATATTGATTTTCTATAATAAACCGTGATCTGTTGTTAAACAAATTCAGTTTGACAAATCCCGTGTAGGCATAATCTGCACTTGATGACAAATTCGGTTCCAATTGATTCGTCAGCTTTGATTGGGTGTTGTTCAAATAATAAGCTTGTAACGTATCGTACGTATTATGATTTTGCATTAAGCCGGCCACTTCACCACCCACTTCAACGACTCTATTTTTAGAAAATCCAATATTAAAATCAATAGAGCCTACCCATGAATTTTGAGGGTAAAACTCTTGGAATTGTGAAGTAGTAATACTGCTATCCACATCAAAAAATCTCAAGGCATTGAAGGAAACATGAGTACCGTCTATTTTCCCAAATCCCAATCTCATACCAATCATTTTTTGAGTGAACTGGGCAGCCAATGAATCTGTGGCAAAAGTTATAGGAGAGTGAATTTTACCAGCTGAAGCCGCAATGTAAAAAAGTCCTGGATTCCACTCAAAATTGGCGCCAAATATCTGTGTTCCATTGAGGGTCAATGGAGAGTAGGAAGGAAAAGCTGTACCAATGCTTAACTCTTTTATATTGAACAAAAATTTATTCATTCCTGTATAGGCTCCATATTGTTTTAATAAGGATAACATTTGCTTTGGATCATCAAATTGTGGTGGCTCATAGGCCATTTTCTTTAATTCTTCCAGACGTCCTGATGTAATCCATTTATCATAGGTTGCTTTTAATTGCATATATCGATTTTTCAATTTATCGGTTTTTCGTTTTTGCTCGAGCAATTGATTATATTTTTTTTGCAAAGCGGCTTTTTGTTTGGATGTAGCATCCGTTACTTTTTCCTGTGCTAGTGATTTCAGTTCACTTGATATCTTTTGTAATTCCTGATCTACTTTTTGAAGTGCAACGGATTTTATTTTCGATTCCAAATCTTCATATTCTGTCAAAGTGCGCAAATCATCTTCATTGAGTTTCACTTTTTTTAGTTGTGCTTCTATAACTTTCCTTAAAATCAATTCTTTCACATTTCGCTCAAATCTTGATCGATCAAACGCCAACGTGAACATATCAACATCTTTCTTATAATTTGTTTTTTCAGTCGTATATCGGAATTGTCCGGCTATAGGAAATGAGTATACACTTAAGCCTTGTTCTGCCTCAATGCGAAGATAAGAATTGGGCAATTCAGTAAACACTGGTTTAGGGTTATTGTACATAAAATCTACAGATGCGGATCCATATGCAGAGATATTTTTGTATTTTGACTTATCTCCTTGACTCTTTATCAAATCCCCAACTGTAGCATTGCGACATGGATTAGCTAGTTCGCGATCATTGGCATGTTCGATCAATCGGGTGCAAAGTGTATAATTCCCCTTAGGAAAATTACCAGTAGCGACGACAGCTTGTTTAGCATCCTGATCTTGCCAATCCGTCTTAGATGTTTTGATAAACGTATTTGACAGTTGAATAATCCCTTGCTTCAAATAAAATGATTCTGATTTTAATTCCACCAAAACTTTACCTCCATCATTTTTAATGGTTCCGATCATATAAACTTTCACTGCTTTTGCATTATTAATTGTTTGATTCCAGACATCAGTGGGCGCCAATGTTTCAGGTGCAATAATTTGTGTAAACCCTTTACTACAAATGCTGAACAGAAATATGTTGATGAAAACTATAAGCAGAAAATAATTTTTCATTTTATCTATTATGGAGATTTAAAAATTCAAATTACGCATATCACTATCTTTTCCAAAAACACGATATCCCTGTATTTCCAGAACAACTATTACTTGTCTCTATATCTGCATTATGCGGCTTTGAAGCATAATATGCAATTCCATATTTTAAAAAATTACTCAATGTCGAATTTGTAATATACAATACTCCATCTGGGGACTGAGCTACCATGCCACCAAAATTCGTACTCGCTTCTCCACCATCAGAAATTACTGCATGATCAATGTTGAGTCTACCTCCATTATCAGCATAAATTCCACGCCAATAATTTACATTGTTGAACTCTCCAGAGAGTTTTACTTTTTGTGCACTAGTTCCTTTAATATCAATTATTCCTCCCTTGGTAGCATATATTACAGAAGAAGGGGACATAATCAAATTTACACCTGCTTCAATAGTCAGTTTTCCTCCTGCATCCATCTTATAAAAGTTACTGATCAATTGGTAACTTAGTGGTATTGCTTTTACTGAAAATACAGAATTTACTACTGAACTTGAGGTGTTAAAAATCCATTGCACATTATTTATCTGATTGTCTTTTGCTATGATAAATGGATCCATATATTGGATCGATTGATCGTACACAACAACTGAATTTTGATTATCTAGCAATTGACAATATTCAAATTTATTCAATATTGCATTATTATAAATTGAAAGACCGGTATTTAAATTATGACGAATCGTAACATGATCAATGCTTATACGCACCGGTTCTTTGAATTCCTTGCCAAGGATAAGCGCAGCTTTTCTTGCATTACTTGCTGTACTTATTTTTGCATTTCCTGCATATTCAATAATGCAATGTGATAGTACATTTTCTAGATTATTGGTATTGTAAAAACTAATGCCATCCCAAAAACCTTTGGTTTGTTGCTCGCCAGTAAAAGTAATTGGATTGGCTCCTGTTCCAATAGCTTTTATAGCAGCAAATTCATTTACATCCAAACAACTATTCTGAGAAAATGCTATAGTTGTCCCTGCTTCTATAGTTAGAATTGCTGAAGCTCTTAATTCAATACAGCCTTGAATAATATAATCCACACCATTTACATTGTTTTTTAATGTAAGATTGGAAGTTATATCTTTAGAGATCACTTCGGTATTTAGAATTTTTGTGTCTTCACTTTTCTCGCATGAAGTAAAAATCACATAACTTAATACCAAACATGTAATTGCAATTTTATTTAAATTTATCATGATGATAATTTTTATTTATTTAGAAATTTTTTATTCTGATCTTGAATCATAAATGATGCCGTCGGTAATCTGATGGGTATTATTATTTTGATCAAGTCCAACACCGGAAAATGTAGCAGATATTGCATAATATCCTTTGATTGGAACTATTTTTCTTTTTGTCACTTTCATTGAGCTTGTGCTTAACTTATCAGGTCTAAATACTATGATATTTGTAAACGGCATACTCTTATCTGGTAAATAATACGCTATTTTTACAGTCTTCTCGTCACCTAAATTATAACTTTGTCCAACATTACATCCAACGCCTTCAATTACTATTTGAAATAATTCAGGTCCATTTATTTGGGTTCCTGCGATGGATGCTGTTCCATAAGTAGAGTCCGACCAAGCTGTTGCTGCCAGATCAAGTTTGACTTCTCGCCCATCCAACTTAAATGTAATGTAACCGGTATCTTTCTTGGTATTGCCATTATTATTGTTATTATTATTATTGATATTATTATCATCTTTTGAGCAAGCAGATGACAAAATGATAACTATTCCGAGAATAAAAAAGAATATATTTTTCATATTGATATGGTATTAAAAAATTAAAAAGTTCCCTCTGTTATTTGCATTTCTCCACCTACAATTGGATCTATAAATTTCCCCTTAAAAGATCCATGCGCAATAGGTTTGCCACCTACTGTTGTGGTACTTGAAATTGTAATTTCACCCTCTTCTATTACAAAATTTTTGTTAGCAATACTACATGTTGCGAAAAACCCATCTGCGAAATTATATGTTTTATTGGATGTAAATCCATCTAAAGCAATATTGACGCTGCTATTATCAGAACTCCTAGTAGCACTGAGTCCAAGTAAACCATCTTGAATAAAAGACTTATTAGTTGGGCTAGACCAAGTTTGTCCATTATACTTAAAAGTGATGGTACCAAAACCTGATTCATTTGGTGAATTGTCTGAAGATGATTTCTCACAGGAGATAACACTCCAAAGTAGGAGTGAGCTAAAAAGAATGAATATTTTTTTCATATAGATTACTTTTTTTTCAATTTAATTATAATGCCGTAAATCTATTGCCAAATTGCTTCCAGTTTAAGCTGGATTTGTTGACGGGGATTTTGGGTTTACTGATGGATACAATAAGACCAAAAGAAAATAAAACATCGATCTACTTATTCTATGTCAATTTACAACCGGTTAGATTTTTTGTGTATGAAAGAATATCAAAAAGCTCAATAAAAATTGATCTTTTTTAAAAAATCGTGACATTAGACCATCATTAAATTCCATATTATCAATTTGTCAAAGTATGGTTTTTGTTTTTCGAAAAGTATCGTTGCATTTGGTTCAGATTTAGAAAAGGCTGTTAAAGAATGATCAATGACAGAATGGAAAGGAATTTTGGTTTTTTCATTTTAATTCTAAGTAATATTTTATAAATAATTT
>Ga0268298_10004401_pt1 | contig 13777 bp, 15 predicted proteins | sample WWTPWeurt_MetaG_FD_194462 | JGI IMG/M metagenome (GOLD analysis project Ga0268298, IMG submission 194462) | Activated sludge microbial communities from WWTP in Nijmegen, Gelderland, Netherland - WWTP Weurt | ecosystem: Engineered > WWTP > Aerobic digester > Activated sludge | place... | reverse complement strand
CCGGGGGGTACGCGTAGATGACGTAGCCGTCGAGTTCGTACTCTTCCTTGTCGGCGATGTACTCATGGCGGCTGATGTCGATCGTGAACCTGGTCCCTTCGCCCAGACGGATGGCCTCTCGTCGCATAGTCGCCAGATCGTGTCCGACTTCGCTGGCCCGCTTCTGGGTGATCAACTTGAACTCGACCAGGTAGCCGCCCCAAAACGACGCCAGATCTTCAGGCATTTCGCCAGGCTTCTGGGTCATCTTCACGTCGAAAGCGTAGTACTTGTGCTGCGCGAAGGTGGTTTGGATCGCCCGTTCGATCTTGGGCTGGGCGGCTTGGTCGTCGAAATCGTGTTCCGCGGAGAAGTCGAGATCCACTGAGGCGCGCGCGTTCGCCTGATGGATGATGTCCATCGCGTTACCGCCCTTGAGCACGAGCAGATCCATCAGTTCGTCATCGGAGAACATGGCGACGATGGCTGCCCGCTTGATGCGCTCCAGCTCTTCTTCTGTTGCAACGTCTGCTGGTGCGCGATTCTTCTTCATCGGTATTTTTGGCGGGCAGCGCCGTCGATTGAACTGACCGCCATTTTATGCAAGATCGCTGACACTTATCCCACGGCAGCGAGCAGTGCACCCTGATCAAAGAACCTATGGGGCTGGCGACCGAAAGATCAGTTGCAATGTCGAGGCGTCGAAGCCCTGCCCTGAAAGGTCAAGGTCGAGGGCAGCACCGTCGTCCACGATGAAGCGCAGGGCCCCGTTCTCCGGGGCACGCCAAACCTCATTGAGCCTATGGAAAGAGCGGCGCTCCAGGCCCGGCGCGTTGAAAATCAGGTCGACTGCAAGCAGTCGATGCGCCTGATCCCGCCCCTCTGCGAACTTGATCAGTTCCAGCACGTTCTGCGCCAGAACCTCACCGCCCAGCGTCACTCCCTCGGCTTCGATCTCGGTGTGCATCATGTAGATCGGCAGCGGGGACTCAAGCTCAACGAACGACCAGAGCTGTTCGCCCGGCGCTGTTTGGTAAGGCACCTTCAACTCGGCACGTTTGTGGGTTTTGAAGAACATCGCTTTCCTCCTGTGACCTAGTGGAATTCGGACTATATTCCGTGGATCGGTAGTCTCAAAACAAACATGGTTGGCGCATGGACGCCAACCCAAGTTTTGAAAGACTTCGCGCCGAACTCGCAGCTGCGATCAAGCATGCTCGGTCTGCTGCAGCCCTCTCCCAGGAAGAGCTCGCCCTGGCGGCCGAGGTCGATCGGACCTATGTGTCCCAGATCGAACGCCAGATAGCGAATCCTTCTCTGCTGGTATTGGCACGGCTAGCGGATACGCTCGACGCTGAGATCAAGATCATTTTCCAGCTACGGGAGCGACCGGTTCGCCGGTGTTCCACCGACGCCTGATCCCCGCCTGGCACCAACCTCCAGTCTGGCTGACGCTCTCATGCAGCCGATGCGAGCGCACGTTGCATGACGGCGACCCCGAACAAGATGGAGCTTTGGTCATCTCGTTTCGCGGCGGTTTCTGAGCGTGCTCTGTCAGCACGGCGTCAGGACCCTGTTAGGCCTCTGACTGACGGTGTTCGGAGGAATAGAGGGCGATGGCTGGAGGCCAGCGCGGGGAGATCAAGCCCGGCAACCCGATCAAGTCGGCTAACCGAGATCAGTGATCAGGACGACGGGCGCCGCTCAGCAGCCTCCGTCGTCCCACTTCCATTGGCCCGAGAAGGAGTCGAAGACGCGCTGAGCCTGGAAGCGGACCTGATGAGGTTGCGGCGGGCGCTCGGCTGGTCGCAGAAAGAACCCGCTTTTTGAAAGCGGCTTGCACCGAACCTTCGTCGGACATGTCGAGCGGCAAGGCCGAAACAGCTCTCTCGACAACATCGAACGGTTGCCCCGTACCCTGAACCTACCGGTTCACGTGCTCATCCCCCCGACAGACTGACATCTGATCGCTCTCGATGTCTGCCGGCAAGCTTATCCACAGGATCTGTGGACAGTCGCTCGGTTAAGTCTGCGGGGTTCTTGCTGCGCAAGGGATTTCCCGGGTGCTCAAAGATTAAGCAACCGAGCGGAACCAGGACGCTACTAATTTCCCAGACGGGGATGGGAGCCGGCAGACCACCACCGAAGTGCGAGGTGTATGCGCATGCAGCATTCAACATGCAGCATGCGCATACTGCATGCTGCATGCGCATACACCCCTAGGTCTCGCGCACCTCCACGGTGTCAGCACTCGACTTGGCCGAGTTCGCCCGACGGGTTATGTAGGGCAGAAACGTCCGCGGCCGAATTTGAGGCCCGCTCTCCGGCCGGAGCCGGCGCCACTCTCCCTGGGCGAATGACACGAGCTTGCCGATCTGCCGCCGCATCAGCCGAAAACCCGGCGCGTGGTAAAGCTCATCCATGACCGACTCGATCTCGGCGTCGAAGTCCCCGCCAGCGTCCCGCCGAATCTGCCGGTGCTCGGGTGGGGCGGCGGCGATCTCGTGGATGCGCTCGCGCAGCGCTTCAACCCGTTTGCGGTTCATGCGCCAGGACCAACCGACGCCGTCGTGCACCAGTTCGTAGCGACCGATGAAGCTGCATCGATCCGTCGAGTCGAAGCGCAGCAGTTTTTCGCGGGCATGCACCCGGCCCTTGCCATCGCTCACGGCCATCAGCCAGCGGACCATCCGCGGGGACTGGTCAGGCGGGCCGGCGACGGCGTACAACAGCGTCACGGCCTCGCCGCTCGAGCGCCGCTTGCTGCGCGTGGATTTCGGTAAATTGCAGTCGTAGAGCTCGGTCAGCTTGATCTCAAGCGAAGGCCACTTCTCGAGGGAAAGCTCTCCGGTGACGTACCAGGGGTAACCCAGACGGGCAGTGTCCTGCACGCGCTGCATATAGGTCAGGCTGTCGGGTAAGATCGACATACTTGGGAACCTAACAAAGATACCTCATTGCAATGGTGATGATTCTAAGGCAAATCTAGGTGGTCCCAAAGGGACCACACAATATGAGGTTCCTACGGGACAGTTGCAAGCGGGCTCCGGGCTTGAGATGATCACGGGGACGTCACGCAATCAGGGGCTAGCCACCTCGCACACACCCGGAGGGTCGCTGTGCGGGGGATGCCAACCCCCGCACACGCAGACCGTCACACCGGACTGGGCGCCACCCAGTTCGTCACCGGCAGGAAAGCCGGCCTCGACCGTCGTGAGACGAGCTCGAGGGCATTGCCTGAAGCCGCGTGCCTCTAATAGGGCTGGCGCGGCATACGAGCGGCGCGGGGGGGTGAGACTCCCCCCCTCGATCGCTTCCGCATCAAACTGGTTGTTGATGTTGGGCGACGTCGAAACGGGCCTCTAGGTAACTAGAGCAACCCTGTACATGTCGAACGGGTGAGAATCCCGAGCATGGCTGGCTCGGAAGGGTCAGACAGGTTCCGCGGTGGTGGGCTGCTGAGGCCGTAGTAATACGGCAGGGGTGCAAGGAGAAATCTGGCGCATCCGGTACCAGGGGGGGCAACCTCTCTGGATCGTTAATAGCTCAAGCCATAAAGCGTGCCCGAGAAGCAGAAGGGTGCGGCGCGGTAAGTCGTAGAAAGCCGCTGGATGCCTCGGTGGGAGCCGAGTCGTTTGGTCAGGGCGCAATGAAGCGCTTGCGTAGTAGAGGAGGGGCTTTGGAACCTCACCCCCTTGAAACCCAGCACCGCTGGGGTAGGCCCACAGGGCTATGTGCAAGTAGTGGAGCGCGGCGGCGTTGTACGTCGACGACAGGTGCTAAGACGGGAAGCTCCTACCCAGCAGTACCTCGACCGTGGCAGGCGAGGATGGGAGGAGTGGGAGACCAGGAGAGTAGAGTTTGAAAGCGAGGGCAGACCTGACGGATGTCCGAGTGAGTATCGAAAACCTGGGGTGATGCTGTGTGATGGGAATGTGTGTGCGAGACGTGACGGGGCTTGGCCGCCCCGCCGTTTGTGCAAATGACGGATGTAATGCTCGAAGGAAGCGGCCCTGGCAGGCCTTCCGGAGAAAAATGGGGCTTCATGTGTAATGAAGCGTGTTCAACGAGCAACGACCAACCTCAGCCGCGAAGCTGGGGCAGCCCGATCCACCTGCCTTGCAAGGCAAGGCGCGCCGGTTCTCAATGAGTGGCAACGGCAGCATGGTGGCGCTGGTAACAGAAAGGGCGACGACGCAACGAGCCGCCACGCTCGAAGCAAAAGCGGCCGTGGAATCCTGGATCAGAGACCGCGGTAACAGCCAATCCCTCCAACCTCGACCAGGAGGCAATGGGTAGGCCGAAAAGCGCATCAGCGCTCGGCACAAAAAATGTATTCCGTCCATCGGACGGATACGGGCTCCAGAAGCCACTTACAAACCCCCCGCCATCGGCTGGGGGTTTTTCTTCGCCCCTCACCCACCTGCCAGCGGAGCCGTGGGCACTGTCGTTCCTAGCGCGCTTCCGGACTTAACCACCGCCTGCGGCCGTGGATAAGTCCCCGCTTGCTGCCTGCCTGCTGCGTGTGCTTCCCGCACGCGGGAAGCACACGCAGCAGGCAGGACCCGTTCACTGTTTTCATTTGAAAACAGAAACCCTCAAAACCGACCCCCAACAGGCTGCGGCCCGCTCAGACACCCGGTTAAGCACCGACTGCGGCACGCCCCCCTGCCCCCGGAAGATCGCGCGCCCTCATGTCTTGAGCGTGCGTGTGGCGGGCGCCGGCCCGCCCGCCCCATGCTAATCTGCCGCGCCAGAACACCCCCCTATCATGTGACATATGACTATTCGTACACCCTCTGGGCTCACGATGAGAGGCGCGGCTTTGATGGTCACCCTCATCAGCGGCCTGACGATCTCCTTCCCGCTCAAGGCGAAGGAGCTCGACCCCAACCAATGCGCCGCATTGAGGGTGGAGCTGCGCCAGATCACTGAAGCCCAGCGCGAACGCAGCACCCCCTATCTGCAGGAAGAGCGCAAGCGCGTGAAGGACCGAATGTGGGCGCTCAAATGCGAGGAGATGGAGCGCCGGCGGTGAAAAGATTGTTTTGGTTGGCTGCCGCCATTCTGTTCGTGGCCGGCATCCAGACCAGCAGCGCCTATGAGCTCACCGGGCGCGTCGTCTCGGTCGCCGACGGCGACACGGTCACCCTGCTCGATGCCAACCTGCGGCAACACAAGATCCGCCTCTCCGGCATCGATGCACCCGAGAAACGCCAGCCGTTCGGCAACCGCTCACGGCTGCACCTGGGGGCGCTGGTGTTCGGCAAGCAGGTGACCGCCGACTGCCCCAAGAAGGACCGCTACAAGCGCGCGGTGTGCCGCCTCGAGGTCGACGGCGTCGACGCCAACCTCGCCCAGATCGAAGCCGGAATGGCGTGGCACTACAAGGCATACGCGCGGGAGCAGTCGCCAGCAGACCGGTGGCGCTACACAAAAACGGAAGACCGCGCACGTCAGGCGCGGCAGGGCCTGTGGGCCGACCGGGCGCCGGTGGCGCCCTGGGACTTCAGGAAGGCAAGGAAAACCTCCGCCCGGTGATCGCTCACGCGCCGGACTTCGCCTCGGTTTTCCACTTCCGAAGGTGCTCGACGAGCCGTTCCGCACGATCCGCGGGCGCGTAGGCGATGTGCAACAGCAACTGAACCGGAACGGGGATGTTGCGCTCGCTCTCGTAGCGCGAACCGCCCGACTGGGTGACACCGACCCGCCCCCAGAACTGCGACTGGTTCATGCCATGCTTGTGGCGGAACGCCTTGATCTCCTCAGACGAAGAGAAGATGAGTTTCGGGGCAGCCATCGTGCTCACCATTGGGTTTTAAACGTCCTCATCATACCCCTTGGGCATTTTCCGTGGACGCCATGGCGCGCACGACACCGAGCGTCATCAGGCAGTCGCCGAGCGCGCGGTGGGCGTTCGTGACGGTCACACCCTGCTGGGCGGCGGCGGCCGAGAGCTTCTGCCACCGATAGCGGCCTTTCTCCTCGCTCCACTCCCCGCGGAACCGGGCATAGGCCTGCATCGCGCAATGGATGCGGCCCGGGTCGAGCACCAGGTCGAAACCCTGCGGCGCCGGCAGGCCGTAACGGCGCGCAGTCTGGCCGATCACGCGGACGTCGAACTCATGGTTGTAGATCACGACCTGGCGGCCCTCGACCAGGTCGCAGAATCGAGCGTGAATCTCTGACCAGGTCGGCGCCTCGGCGAGCATGGCGTCGGTGATGCCGTGGATCGCGGCGGCCTCGGCCGGGACCGGTCCGCTCGGGCGCACTAGGGTGTCGAGCAGCACGGCCCCGGCGCAGTCGATCACGGTGAGCTCGACGACCTCGGCGTCGTCGCCGAGGCCCGTCGTTTCGGTGTCGAGGATCAGCGCATTGGCCTCGAGCCAGGCACGGGCCTGCCGGCTGATCGCCTCGCGGACGGCCGGATCAGCCATTGCCGGCGACCTTGCCGCGCAAGGTTTCCAGCAACGCGGCGTTCTGCACCTGTACGGCCTCGAGCTGGCCCGACAGACGCGCCGCACTTTCGCGGGCGGCTGCCGCTTCCTTCGCGATCGCGTCGTGCGACTTCTGCGCTGCAAGCACTTTTTCGGCGCAGCGCTGCGCTTCCTTGGCGGCCTCCTTGCGGTGTTCCTGGTGCGCCTGCTCGGCAGCGTCCAGCTTCGCCTTCGCCGCGGCGAGCTCGTTGCGCAGGCCGTCGGCATCGGCCGCCGCGCGTTTGATCTCGGCACGTGCCTGGTCGACGTCGGCGTGCGCACGGCTGAGCTCGGCCCGTACCTGATCGACGTCGGTGTGGGCGCGGTCGAGCTCCCCGCGCAGATCGGCAACCCGGTGCTCGAGCTCGGCCGAAGTGGCTTCAGCACGCTCGGCACGGGTCGTCGCCACCCCCAGCTCGGCGCGCACCTGGGCGAGCTCGTCGCGCAGCTTCTGGAGCTCCGCGGCAGCGATCTCGGCCGTCTCGCGCGCCTCACGCTCGAGCGCCTCGATGCGCGACTTCGCGAGCTCGAGTTCGTCGGCCTGGGCCTCGAACGCGTCCGAGAGCTCGACGCGCAGCTGGTCGAGCTCTGCCCGCTCCGCATCCCAGGCCGATTGCGCCTCGCGCAAGGACTGGTTCGCCAGCTCCTGCGCCTGCGTCCAGAGCTGGGCGATCGCCAGTTCGTTCGCCTTGGCCACGACCTCGGGCACGGCGACCGCGATCGGCGCCGCCTGGGCGGTCTGCTGCCGCCGCCACTCGCGCATCGCCGCGGTCGCCGCATGCATGTCGACCTTGGCCAGGCGGCGGACCTGGTCGACCGTGGGCGTTGTCTGGCGCCCAGACTCTTCGAAGATCTGGCTTGCCGCAGCGAAGACACGCTCGCGGGCATCAAGGGAGAGGTTCGAGTTCATAACGGCACTCCAATCGGGACTAGATAATAATCATAATAATATGATTATTATGATTATGCAAGCGATTATTTGCCCGCCGCTCACGCAGGGGGCCTTTTCCCCGGAGCGCACCACGCCCGCTCAGGACGGCTCAGGCGCCCCGATCCGGGGTTCGCCCTCAGCCGCGGAGCAAACGCCGCTCAAACGGGCTGTATCAGCGTCGGCGCGTCGTTGCGGACGCTGCCCACCGCGCTCGAAACCGGATACGCCGCGAGTGCCGCCTCCGGGCACGGGCGCACGAGCGCCTGCACCTGGTCGGCGGCGGTCGCCCCGTTGAGCCACGCCCACCAGTCCCCCGGCGCCAGGATCACCGGCATGCGGTCGTGCAGCGGGCGCATTGCGGCGTTGGCCTCGGTGGTCACGATGGTGAAGGTGTCGATCGCTTCGCCATCGCCCGGCCGCGTCCAGCGCTCCCACAGCCCGGCGAGCGCGAAGAACTCGCCCCCGACCGGATGGATGTAGAACGGCTGCTTGCCGCCGCCTTGCCGGTCACCGAGCGGCTGCCACTCGTAGAAGCCGTTGGCCGGCACGAGGCAGCGCCGGCGGCGGAACGCCGCCCGGAACGAAGGTTTTTCAGCAACCGACTCGCCGCGCGCGTTGATGAGCTTCGTGGCGATCGTCTCGTCCTTCGCCCACGACGGCACGAGGCCCCAGCGCAGCCGATGGATCACCCGCTCGCCGTTCGGGCGCTGGCGCACCAACGGCAGCCATTGCATCGGCGCTGCGTTCCAGCGCGGCTCGAACTCGAACCCCTCGGGCGCCGCCTCGAAGGTCTCGCGCAAGCGCGAGACCGGACCGTAGAGCGCATAGCGTCCGCACATGGCGTCCTCCTCCAGCCCCGGCGGTCGATCGCCGCCCCAAACCGGCCGCGTTGGGCGAAAATAGACTGTATTTTTTTACAGTCCAAGAATGCACGTCAGAGTCATCGAACTGATGGTGGCCGGGGTGCGGCGCCCGCGCGAGGCGTGCCTGGCCGACCCCGGCATCACCGGCACCCTGAGCATAGGCGACATCCCGGTCGGGACCGCCGAGAAGCGGCCCCTGCACGCGGCGCAACTGTGGGAGCGCTGGGGGACCTCGGCCAGGCGCGGCCTGCTGCCGCCGCTGTTCGACGTCCAGGTGCTGCGGATCACCCCGCGCGGGCTGCTGCTGCGCGGCTTCCAGGTCAGCACGCGGAACGGGCCGGGCACGGCCCAGCACGCGCAGGAATGGTGGGCCGTGCCGATCGACAAGGCGGGCGCGGCTTAGCGTACGATTTTTTCCGTTTTCCGAGCCGCAGGCTCAGTGCAGCGTCCCGCCGGCCCCGCCCTCGCCTTCCTTCACCGGCAGCAGATCCGTGAACCGCCCCTCGACCTCGGTGTAAAGCTGGAATTCGGGCACGCCGATCGTGCGCTTCTTCTTGCTGATGCCCTTGGGCTTGATCGGCACCTGGGCGACCCACACGCCGTGGCGGGTCTCGAGCGACAGGCTCACCACATCGATCCGCCAGCTCGCCGGACAGTCGGCGAGCGAGCCGTACTCGTCGAGGATCTCCTCGTAGCGGGCGACCTTGTCGGCGCGCAGGCTGTAGGCCTCCATCAGCAGGAAAACGAAGTCGGCGTCGAGCTGCTCGGCGAAGAGCTTCAGCGAGCGCGCGACGGCGTCCTTCTCGGCCGGCGAGTTCAGGGAGAGCGGCGCCGGGATCGTCGCCCCGGTGGTGAAGTTGCCGACGAAGGCCATGGGCGCGAGCGCCTCGCCCTTCTCGAGAAACTCGCGCGCCTTGTCGATCAGCGGCGCGATCGCCGCCCGGTAGCGTTCGGGGAGCTGGCTCATGTCGGGATCCTCGCCGGGCTCAGCGCTCGCGGCGCATCTTCACCGCCGCCTCGTATTCGCGATCGAGGCCGGTGCCGGCATCGCCCTTGGCGTCGAACATGCGGAAACCCACGTGCATGTACGCCAGCAGCGCCAGGCCGGAGAACTCGCCCTCGAGGTTCTGCAGCGTGTAGCGCACGGCCGGCTTGTTGATCTCAAGCCCGTTGCGCCCGAGCAGCGCGATCTCCATCACGATCTGCCCGACCTTCGCCTGGTCGAGCTTGGCGAAGCGGTCGAGCGCCGCCTGCATGTACATCACCGCGTCCATGCGCAGGCCGCCGTCGACCGCCGCGCGCAGCTCGTCCTGTCCGATGCGCGTGAGCGCCTCCTCGGCCATCTCGCCCGCCTGGTGCTCGGGAAAGCGCTTCACGACCGCCTTGTACTGCTCGGCCGCCTCCTTGACGTAGGCCGGCCCGAGCGCCTCCAGGCACTGCGCCAGGCCGAGCTGCGCCCCCGGATCCGCCGGCGCCAGGCTCGCCGCCTGGCGGAAGAACGGCAGCGCCTCGGCCGCCCGGTCGGCGCGCATCAGCACCGCCGCCAGGTTGCGCTTGGCGAAGGCGTTTTCGGGTTCGAGCTTGACCGCGTCGCGCAGCGCGTTGGCCGCCTCGTCGGCGCGCCCGGTGCGCGCGAACGCTACCCCAAGCGCGATGAACGCGTTCGTGTGCGTGGGGTCGAGCTCGAGCGCCCGCTGCAGCGGGGCGACCGCCTCTGCCGGCCGCCCCAGCTCGGACAGGCACAGCCCGTGGCTGTAGGCGAGCTCGGCGTCGTCCAGCATGCCGTCGAGCGCCTCGAGGACCGGCAGCGCATCTTCCAGGAAGCCGTTCTGCAGCAGCCCCAGCACGTAGGCCTTCGGCTCCACCCCACGCTCGGGCACCGCGACCACGCGCACGAACGCATCGTCGACCGCCACCACGGCCTGCCAGCCGCGCGCCGCGTAGTCGAGCGCGTAGCGCCCGATCACCGCCTGCTCGAACTCGGCCGTGCCGCGCGGCGGCAAGCCCGCCAGGTCGAGGTCGTCGAGCGGGAGCTGGAAGATTTCTGGGGCTTGGCGGGTGGTCATCGAGGCGTTCAGGTCTGGAGTGCGGCGTGGATTGTCGCATCCATGAGGCGACTGGGGCGCGCTGACGGTTCAGGAAAGCCGCTGGACGTCTCGTTGCTTAGCCTGCTGCAGACCGGGGTTTGGGGCGGTTCTGCAGCGGTTGCGCTTGGGATCGCTGGAGCGGTTCAGCCGCCGGTGGGGGGGCTAGTTCACGGCCCCCTTGGGGGGGCCTGTTCAATGTGGAGTGCAGTGACAGTGGAGCTTCGGTTGGTCAGAGCCTCAGAGGTAGCAGGGCGTTAAAGCGTTAAATAAAAACCGTTAAAGCGCGCGCGCGTGTTAAGGCTTCCAAATCCCGCGCGGTTACTGGCTTTGCAGGTCGTTTCCATCTGTGATAGCCGGTAAACAACATCGCTGATAGCCGGTACTAAACATCGCTGATAGCCGGCGAAAACATCGCCGATAGCCGGTTGGTGCGGATGCCCTGTGGATAAGTCCTTCAAACATCGCTGATAGCCGGTCCAGAACATCGCCGATAGCCGGTTCGGCGTATCCACGGCGTACTCCATCAAAAACCTTCCGTTCCTATGTGAAACGGCTGCAACCCGCATCACTAAAGGGATGTTGGCCTACAAACAGAAGAAGATCACATCGCTGATAGCCGGCAGAAACATCGCTGATAGCCGGTTCTGAAGCTGCTTCAAGATTCTGCCGCCCCGTATTCAACCATCGGCGATAGCCGGTTGCTACGCTGTACGAGGCTTCTTGTCGTAGCGCTCAAGCCCCTGAAACCACTCGTAGTTCTGCGAGCGGAGGAGTTCTTTTGAGAGTTTGCTCGGGTTACGCGTGTAAAAGACCACGTCATCAGGACTCTTCTTCGAGTCGAGCGCGATGTGGTACTCGGGCAATCTGTCGCCAGTGATCGCCTGGCGTAGCTCGTCTCTGAATCGATAGCGCTCTTGAGTGGTGCCTATCTTGTCGGCAAGCAGGTCAATATTGACCTTCCAGAGCGGCTGATCGCCGCAATGCTTGCGTGCGATCTCATACAGGCGCCGCTCGATCGACTTGGTCAAGCTGAAATATCCGCGATCGAGGGTCAGCACCTCGTAGTTCATCAGTCCGTTGAAAAGCCACTCGGAGATCGTCACTGAAAAGCGAAGCACGCGTGAAACCTCCTTGCGTACTGCCCTGTTCGTCTCCGGGTCGTGTCCAGTCTCAATCCGCTTGTGCTCTGACAGTATTTTGTAGGTATCGATCAGAGAAAAGCCTTCCGTCTGCCGAACCCCACCAGTTTCGATGTTGGTCTCGATCGTGGTACCGCGCAGGCGTCGGAGCATGTCGACGATGCGCTCAAACGACGCCCGGCCATCGCCGCGCTCAGTACCCACTAGAAAGTCGATGCTCTCAATCTGTACAGTCCGTGAGACAGGGAGCTCCTGGTTGCGGGCTTCGACAATCTGCGATGCGATGTAGAGGAGCAGATCCTTATCGAACACCGTAGCAGCGCCAACGCTGCTAGGGATGACTCGCACTACCTTGGCACCACGCCGATACTCGCGCGTATTTGTGTCCTTTTTCTTGGCCAGAGAGAAGATCGGCACCTCCATAGAGGCGATGTCATCCTTGACCGGCCAGTTCGCGATCTCGCAAATAAACAGTTCGCCTTGGGCTGGATCTGACGTCTGAGTCATGCCGTGACCTCGGTAGTGATCGGACTTCGGCAGCCGTATCAGGCCTTGCCGAGGCCGTCGATCTCAAGACCCCGCTCGACGGCTCGATGGATCGCGAGATTGATCACCGCGGCGCGGCTCTGCCCGAGCTCCGCGGCGAGCTGGTCGACACGCTCAAGGAGGGTCGGCGCAATCTTGAGGCTGATGAGTTTCTTTACCTCGCGCCGGGTGGCCTGTGCCTTTGACGCATCCGGTGCTCCGCTGATGAAGGCATCTGCCGCAGCATTGTCCACGAGCACAGGTTCGGCTGGCTTGGGTTTCGGTTTGGACGTAATCGCCATAGTTAACACCTTTTAGATATCATTAAGATATCACAAAGATATCTATTCAATATCATCATTAGATCAGAAAAGCGCACTTACCAGCGCACTGATCTCGTCGCGGGCCTTCTTGTCGGCTGGCTTCGCCTCGAGGACTGAGAGCCCCTGCCCCGCCGCATTCGCGAACGACTTGCGCCGCCTAATCGGGGTCTGCAGGAACTCAAACTGTGGGAGATGTGCAACGGCTACCGCAGCATCAGCGTTATCGGTCGAGGCCTCGCCAGGATCAGCGCAGTTCAGCACCGCGAAGGCCCGCAGGCCATCGCGGACCGCACGCGCCTCGTCGATCAGCTTGGCGATGTCGTCGAGCGCCCACACGTCGTAGCTACGCGGTTGAAACGGCACCAAGAGCACATCGGACAGGATCAGCGCCGCCCGCAATGCGGTGGAGTCCCGCCCGCCCGCATCTATGATGATGTCGTCGAACTTAGCTCGCTGCTGCTGCACCTGGCTGCGCAGCGTCGCCCCGTCCGGGTAGGTCGCGCAGGCGATGCCTGGCTGATGGCCGGCGTCGGCGCGGATCGCAATGGCGGTCTGTGCCGTGCTTTGGCGGTCCCCGTCGATCAACCACACGTCACGACCGGCGAGTGCGCGCGCAATGGCGATGTTCACGGCGAGGGTGGTCTTGCCGACGCCGCCTTTAGTGTTGCCTACAGTAAGAATCATACAGATCTTCTTTTGATATCTTTCGGATATCTTTTAACACTACTTTGAATCTAATTCGGAGGCAACCTTATGCGTAGAGCGAGGCCAAAGATCAACTCACACCGTTCTTTTTCTTACCGTTCTAAGAAAGATGGGGCAGGGCACAGCGTCAGGCACCGGATGCACTGCGGCCCGATTTAAGAGCTGCATAGAGCGCTGTCTTGCTGACCTTGATCCTTCCTGCCGCCTCGCGGACATTCAACCCGCTGTCGATAAGCTCTCGCGCCCGCTGCAACCTGTCGTTCGTCACGACCGGCTTTCGCCCGCCTTTGCGCCCGCGAGCAGCGGCAGCGGCCAAACCGGCTTTGGTACGCTCCCGGATCAAGTCTCGTTCGAACTGGCCCAGCGCCCCGAACACATGGAAGATGAGTCGCCCACCCGGGGTGGTGGTGTCGATGGCCTCGGTCAGTGAGCGGAAACCGACACCGCGCGCTTCCAATGCGGCGATGGTTTCGATCAGGTGCGGCAGAGAACGACCGAGCCGGTCCAGTCGCCAGACAGCCAGCACGTCGCCCTCACGCAGGTACGCCAGCGCCTCAGCCAAGCCAGGACGGTCCGCCTTCGCTCCGGAAACCGTATCCTCAAAAATCCGCTCACATCCTGCCGTACGCAGCGCGTCCGTCTGCAGGGAGGTGTCCTGCTCCGCGGTCGATACCCGTGCGTAGCCGATCATAGCCATGATTGTCCGCCTTTTGTCCGGAATCTCGTCCGTCTATCTTATTGTCCGCAAA
>Ga0268298_10004400_pt1 | contig 13778 bp, 11 predicted proteins | sample WWTPWeurt_MetaG_FD_194462 | JGI IMG/M metagenome (GOLD analysis project Ga0268298, IMG submission 194462) | Activated sludge microbial communities from WWTP in Nijmegen, Gelderland, Netherland - WWTP Weurt | ecosystem: Engineered > WWTP > Aerobic digester > Activated sludge | place... | reverse complement strand
AACAGCCTGGCAGAGCAGATTGCCGCGCTGAACCAGAAGATTGCCGCGGTGACCGGCTTTGCGCAAAAGCCCAACGACCTGCTCGACCAGCGCGACAGCCTGATCGGCGACCTGAGCAAGCTCATCCAGGTCACCACGCTGCCGGCCAGCGACGGCACGGTGGGCGTGTTCATCGCCGGTGGCCAGCGCCTGGTGCTGGGCGCCGAGGCGTCCAAGCTCAAGGTGGTGCAGGACAGCAGCGACCCGATGCGCGCCGCACTGGCCGTGGACACCGGCGGCGCCGTGCTGGGGCTGGACCCCGGCATGCTCACCGGCGGTTCGATGGCCGGGCTGGTGAAGTTCCAGAACACCGACCTGGTGGATGGCCGCAACCAACTGGGGCAGATGGCCACGGCGTTTGCCTATGCCATCAATGACGCCCAGGCCCGCGGCCTCAACCTCGGCGACCCGCCAGGGCCCGGCTCGGCCATCTTTGGCATCGGCGACCCGAAGGCGGTGCCCTCGTCGCACAACGCACGCGACGCCGCCGGCCAGTACATGGCCTCGGTCAACCTCGCGGTCACCGACGCCACCCTGCTGCAAGCCAGCGACTACAGCATGACCCTGGACCCCACGGGCGTCAACAAGTACATCGTCACCCGGCTGAGCGACGGCCTAGCGCGAGGCGTGGACGAAGGGGGCAGCATCGACGGCTTCCAAGTCAACGCTGGCGGCGCGGGCCTGCAGACCGGCGACAGCTTCCTGCTGCAACCGGTGGCCCTGGCGGCCACCGGCATGCGGCGCGTGCTGGACGACCCCAGTGGCGTTGCTGCCGCCTCGCCCGTGATGGCCACCGCCAGCAGCGCGAACAAGGGCACGGCCAGCGTGGCCTCGCTGAACGTCACCAGTGCGGCGATCGACCCCAGCCTCAAGGCCAGCATCACGTTCACCTCGGACAGCGGTGATTACAACTGGGAGCTCACCGACGCCATCAGTGGCAACGTGGTGAGCAGCGGCTCGTCCACCTGGGTGGCGGGCCAGCCCGTCACGCTCAACAGCTTCGAGCTCAGCCTCAACGGCGTGCCAAAGAGCGGCGACCAGCTCACCGTGGCCAAGACCCAGTACCCCGCCACCAGCAACGGCAACGCGCTGCAGATGGCGGGTTTGCGCGACCTGGCCTTCGTGGGCCGCACCGTGCTGGGCGATGGCAGCATCGCCCAGGGCGCCACCGTCACCGACGCCTATGCCAACGCCATGGCCGACATCGGCGTGCGGGTGCAGAGCGCCAAGATGAGCTCGCAGATTTCGGCCACCGTGTCCACCCAGGCCGATGCCTCGGTGGCCGCCCGCACCGGCGTCAACCTCGACGAGGAAGCCGCCCGGCTGATCCAGTTCCAACAAAGCTACCAGGCTGCCGCCAAGGTGCTGCAGGTGGCCCAGACCGTGTTCGACACCTTGCTGCAACTCAGAAGCTGAGCCCGCAGGCTGAAGACCCAGACCCGACAGGAGTCGCACCATGTTTCGCATATCCACCTCCAACGCCTACGCCGCCGCCATCGACAACCTGCAGCAGCGCCAGCAGGCCATGACCGAATCGCAGCAGCAGCTCACCAGCGGCAAGCGCGTGCTGGTGGCCAGCGACGACCCCACCGCCGCCGCCCGCGCCGAACGGGCACGCGCGCTGATGCAGCGCGAAACCGCCACACAGCGCGCCGTGGACGCCAGCAAGACCTCGATGACGCTGACCGAATCGGCGCTGGGCGATGCGGGCGAGCTGGTGCAGCAGGCCCGCACGCTGCTCGTGCAGGCCGGCAACGCCAGCTACACCGACAAGGAGCGCCAGGACATCGCCAACCAGCTGAGCCAGATCCGCAGCCAACTGCTGGGCGTGGCCAACCGCAACGACGGTGCCGGCGGCTACGTGTTCTCGGGCCAGGGCGTGGGCCAGCCGCCGTTCATCGACCGGCCGGGTGGCGTGCAGTACACCGGCACCGGCGGCCAGATGCAGGTGGCATCGGACGAACCATTGCCGCTCACGCTCGACGGCCAGAAGACCTGGCTCTCGGCACAGAGCGGCAACGGCGTGTTCAAGACCAGCAATGTCAACAGCCAGACTGCCTGGATAGACGCCGGCCGCGTCACCGACCCCGGTCTGCTCACCGATTCGAACTACGAGATCCAGTTCTCGGTCAGCGGCGGCAACACCACCTACTCCATCCTGAAGGACGGCGTGGCCACCGGCGTGGTGGACGCGCCTTTCCAGAACGGCAAGGCCATCGAGATCGACGGCATGGCGTTCAATGTTGCGGGCAAGCCCGCCCAGGGCGACAGCTTCACCATCGAGAAGTCGCAACCCAACCTGTCGGTCTTTGACGCCCTCGACTCCGCCATCACCGACCTGAAAAAGACCGCGCGCACCAACTCGCAGATCACCCAGACGGTACAGACAGCGTTGCGCGATATGGACGCTTCCTCGAATGCGCTGCAATCGGCGCGTAGCATGGCGGGTGAAACCCTGAACCGGATCGACGGTGTGGCCTCGCGGGTGGCAGACCTGCAGTTGTTTGCCGAGACCACCCGCTCGAACGCCGAAGATCTGGACATGGTGAAGGCCATTTCCGAGTTCCAGAACCAACAGACCGGATACCAGGCCGCGATGCAGACCTACGCGAGCGTGCAGAAGATGTCGCTCTTCCAATACATCAATGGCTGACCAATCATGAACGACGGCGTGCTGGACCACCTGATCCTGGGTTACGGAGCCGTCTTCGACGCCAAGCGCAAGCCAGGCATCACCCGCCTCACCCTGCACCCCACGGCCGCTGCCGGGCACCCCGATGTGCAGGGCCTGCAAGATGTGCTGCTGCAGCACTGGCAGCTCAGCCACGGGCCCCTGGCCCTCAACCTCACCAGTGAAACCTGGCTGCGGGCCTTGCTGCAGCACCTGACCCTGCAAGGCCCGGTGCCACAGTGGCAGGTGGAGGTGCCGGCCTTCGTGCTCTCCGACGCGGCACTGGCCAGCGAGGTGGTGGAACTGGCCACGCGCAACCAGCCGTTTGTGCTCAAGGGGCGGCCACTCTCACCGCTGTCGCCCACGCTGATGCGCAGCTTCCAGTACGCGATCATCGAGATTGACGAAGACCGCCGCGCCCCAGGTGCGGCCCCGGCAGGTGCACCGGCGCGCACCCTGGCGTTCGTGCAGGCCGGTGCCCAGACCGGGGCCGATGCCGCTGCCGCGTTTGGCCGTGGGGCCGTGGGTGTGCTGGGCTGGCCGTTGGGCGACCCGCCCGAAGCCGGCCACCGTGGCAAGAACCTGCCGGCCGGCGTGCGCGTGGTGATGGACCTGATGCAGCGCCTGGACCGCGAGGAGCCGGTGGCACAACTCGAAGCGGTGCTGCGGCGCGACCCGGCACTGGGTTACAGGCTGATGCGCTACATCAATTCCCCGGGCTTTGGCCTGTCGGTGGAAGTGAACTCCTTCTCGCACGCCATCATGATCCTGGGCTACACGCGCCTCAAGCGCTGGTTGGCCCTGCTGATGACCGGTGCCATCGACAACGCCGACATGCGCCCGCTGATGTTCCTGGCGGTGCGCCGCGGCCTGCTGATGGAAGAACTGGCCCGCGGCCTGTCCGACGAAGCCCTGCGCAACGAGGCCTTCATCTGCGGCGTGTTCTCGCTGCTCGACCGCATGCTGGGCCAATCGTTTGAGGAATTGCTGCGCAGCGTGCCTGTGCCCGAACGCGTGGCCCACGCGCTGGCAGACCAGACGGGAGAGCTGGCACCCAGCCTGGCGCTGGCGGTGGCCATCGAAAGTGGTCTGCCGCTCGACATCCAGCAGGCCGACGAAGCCATGATGCTCTCGCCCGGCGAAGCCAACCGCGCAGCTCTGGCGGCCCTGGCCGCCTCGCGCCAGTTGCAGACCGACTGAAACAGGGCGCCAGGCTGCGGTCTTCCGCAGCCCTCGGAGAGGGGCCCGGCGCGTACACTGGCCCGGTCTTCGCATGCTGGCCATCCATGACCTCGACCCTGAAGCCTGAGGCCGCCTCCCCTGGCGGTGCCGAACCCCACCTCACGTCGAACGCAGGCCCTGATTCGGCCGATCTTGAAGACTGCCTGGAAATCAGCCCGCACGCGCTGTTGATGCTGGACGACACGGGCCGCGTGCTGCGCAGCAATGCGGTGATGCGCGAGATGGGTGGTGGCACACGCAGCCGCGTGGCCGATCTGCCGGTGGCTGTGCAGCAACTGCTGGGTTGGCCCACCGACATGCCGCCCGCAGGCCGAAATCGGCAGGTGAGCGGCTGGGTCGAAGGCGAGAACGGGCGCAAGCACCGTCTGCAAGTGAAAGTGCGTGGACTTGCTGCCCATCAGGGGCACCAGCGCTGGATCGCCCAGTTCGAGGACCGCAGTCTGGAAGACGAGCGTGACCTGGCCCGGGTTGAAATTGCTGCGCTGATGGGCGACGCCGAAGTGGGGCTGGCCACCTGGGATTCGGCGCAGGGCTGGGTGGCGCCACCGCCGCCCCTGCGCAGCGCCGCCCGCGCAGGCCAGGCGGCCCGCAAGTCCGATGGCGCGGCCCTCAAGTCCATCGGCAGCGAACTGGTGGAGCCCGAATCTCGCGCCGACTACGACCGCCTGCAGCAGGCCCTGCGCAAGCGCGAGCGTGTGGAAGTGCGCTACGCCGTGCGCCACCCCGACACCGGCCTGCGCTGGCTGATGACGCGGGTGGAGCCGGCCGAGCTGTCCCCCGGCCGTCCGGTGTTCAGCGTGATGACGCTGGACGTGAGTCAGGAGGAAGTCGCCCGGCGCCGCAACGAGCAACTGCTGCGCGAACTCAGCACCATCCTGGAGGTGAGCCCCGCCGGCATTGCCTACCTGCGCGGGCCAGAGCTGGTGCGCTGCAATCGCCGCTTCGAGACCCTGCTGAAGTTGGACGAAGGCGAGGCCATCGGCGCCACGCTGGAGACCCTGCTGGCACGTGGCGGCGTGCCCGCGCTCGAGGTGCACCAGGCCCTGCACACACTGGACAGCCAGGGCAGCTGCGAAACCGAGTTCCGCATCGAAGCCGCTGGCGTGGCGGACGCAGCGCCAGCCTGCTATTCGCTTGCCTTGCGTCGCTCCAAGCGCCCGCAGGATGGCGGCGAGGAAACCGTGGCCGTGCTCACCGACGTCACCGGCATGCGCACCCAGCAGGTGGAGCTGGAGGGACTGGCGCGCGAGCGCGAACTGATGTTCAGCCTCTCGGACGTGGGCATCGTCTACCTGCGAGACGGCCGCATCGAGAAGGCCAACCAGGCCATGGCGCAACTGCTGGGCCGCGACCCCGCCCTGCTGCAGGGCCAGCCCGTCAGCATCCTGTTCGAGGACGAGGCCGCCTGCCAGAGCCAGATCGCTGGCGAACAACAGGAGCTGGCCGCCAGTGGCCGTGTCAGCAGCGAGCGGCGCCTGCGCCGCGGCGATGGCTCGCCCCTGTGGGTGCTGGCCAGCCAGCGCCTGGTGGACAGCAGAAACCCGGCGGCCGGCAGCATCTGCTCCTTCGTCAGCGTGGACGAGCGCAAGCGCGCCCGCGAGCTGGTGATGGTGCAGGCCGACCGCACCCGCGCCATCCTCGATTCGGTGCTGGTGGGCATCATCACCGTGGGCGATGAAGGCATCGAATGGATGAACCGCTCGGCTCGCCGCATGTTCGGTGGCGAGCTGGCCGACTTCATCGGCCAGACCATCGGCGTGGTGGCCACCGCCGACCCCGAGCACCCGCTGCGGCGCACCGACTGGCTCACCACGCTCGAAGAAGGCCAGGCCGAGACCTTTGAATGTCGGCTCAAGGCCCGCGACGGGCGCGAGTTCTGGGTGGTGGGCAATGTGGTGATCACCGGCCGCGAATCGGCCGCCCGCCAGCTCACCTTCGCCCTGCTCGACATCGACAGCCGCCGCCGCGCCGAGGTGCAGATCGCCCAGGCCCGCGCCAGCCTGCAGCGCATCATCGAGACCGCGCCGCTGGCCATTGCGCTGTTCGATGCCCGCGACCAGCGGGTGCTGCAGCTCAACCAGATGATGGCCGAGTTCGCACGCCGGCCCTTCGAGCAGATCCTGAACCGCGACCCCACCCGCTGGCTGCCCGCCGCCGAGGCCAATGTGCTCTTGGCCGACCTGCAGCACGCCACCACCAAGCACGAGGCCGTGCACCGCGAACTGCTGCGCGAGGCCGAGCCCGATTCGCTGGCGAGCGCCTGGGACGTTCGCATCGTTTCGCTGCAGGCCAGCGCCGAGGCGCCCGAACAGCTGCTGCTGGTGGCCAGCGACGTGACCGAGCAACGTGCGGCCGACCAGGCCAGGCTGGACGCCGCCATTGCCCAGCGCGAGATGCTGGTGAAGGAAGTGCACCACCGCATCAAGAACAACCTGCAGGGCGTGGCCGGCCTGCTGCAGCAGAACGCCCAGCGCCATCCCGAAGCCGCGACGGCCATTGCCGAGGCTGTGGGCCATGTGCATGCCATTGCCCAGGTGCACGGCCTGCAGGTGGGCATGACGGGCCCACTGCGGGTGCGCGGCGTGGTGGAGGCCATCGGGTCGTCGGTTCAGCGCATGTTTGGCCGCAACATCAGTGTCACGGTCATTGGCCCGGCGCCGCACCGCTTTGCGCTCACCGAGGCCGATTCCATCCCTGTGGCGCTGACGGTGAACGAGCTGCTCACCAACGCCATCAAGCACAGCGCTGCCGGCGACATCGGCTGCGCCATGCTCTGTGCCGAGGGTGAGGTGGCCATTGCCATTTCCAACATGGGCGAATTACCGGCTGGCTTTGTGCTGGCCAATGTGCCTGCGGGCATCTCGGGCCTGGGCCTGGTGCGCGCGCTGCTGCCGCGCAAGGGGGCCGCCATGGCACTTGAGCAGCAGGGGCCAGGCCGAGTGGTGGCCACGCTGCGCCTGCAGCCCCCTGCCGTGGCGGTGTTGGGGCCGCTGTGACATGAATGCCACCGTTGTGTTTTTTGTCGGCTCTCCGTGGCTTGACTTCAAGGAAAATGCGTTCCCATGACCAGTGCAGGAACAACGGCAAGCAAGGGCAAGATCCTGGTGGTGGACGACGACCGCCTGGTGCTGGCCACCGTCACCCACGGCCTGGCCCAGGCTGGCTTTGAAGTGATTGACGCCGACAACGGCGATGACGCCATCTTGCTGGCCCGAGAGCATCGCCCCGACCTGGCCCTGCTCGACATCCGCATGGAAGGCAAGTCGGGCTTTGACGTGGCCGACTACCTGCGCGAGTCGCTGGGCACGCCTTTCATGTTTCTCTCGGCCTTTGCCGACAGCGCCACGGTGGCGCGGGTGCGAGAACTGGGCGCTGTGGCCTATCTGGTCAAGCCGCTGGACATTGCGCAGATCGTGCCCACCGTGGAGGCGGCCGTGGCCAATGTGCGCAAGCAGGGCGATGGCGTGGCAGTGGTGGCCCCCGCTGGCCCCAGGCCGGCGGCGCCTGTGCGCACGGTGGCGCCAGCCGAATCCGATCCGCTGGCCAGCCCTGTGCCGTTGGCTGTGGGCGTGCTGATGCACCGCTACTCGCTGCCGCGTGCCGAAGCGCTGGAACGTCTGCGCCGGCTGGCCCAGACCGATGGCCGGCCGCTGGCGGTGCAGGCGGCGGCGCTGTTGGATGCGGTGGAACTGCTGTCCAGGCCCGGGCAATAGCCTTTCGGTGTGCGGCGCCTACCGGCAGCGGTGGTGGCCGCGAGGGCGGGAATCCAGGCCTTCACGCTGATGCGGCCAGAGGTCGCCGGGTGACCGTGTTTGCACTCGCCCCCAACAGCTGCGACGGCATGGGTGTTTCAAGTGGAGCGCGGTGGCGCCTGACCGGGCCGTTGGCTTTGGGGTTCGGGCGCACGGGCCATGGTCCGCGCGCGTGACCCTGGGAACGAACCGGGCCACCTGCGCCACCGCAATCTGAGTTGGGGCGCGAGCGCAACGACATGGATTCCCGCCCCGGCCTTGGCACGGGGGCAGGCTCTTCGCGCGAATGACAAGGCGAAGGCGCTGGGACGCAGCGCTATGCGCCGAGACTGGCCACCAACTGCTGCATTGTTCGAATGTTCTGGAACGTCGCCTCAGTCCTTGGCGAAGTCGTAAGGGCCGCCACGCTCCAGCGCCTTGCGGTAGGCCGGCCGCGCGTGGATGCGCTTGAGCCAGCCCATCAAGTTCGGGCGGCTGGCGTCCAGGCCGGCACGTTGCGCCGCAGCTTCCAGCGGAAAGCTCATCTGGACGTCGGCGGCGCTGAATTCGTCACCCGCAAACCAGGCACGCTGGCCGAGTTCGGATTCCATGTAGTCCAACTGTGCGCGGATGTTGGGGTCGACAAAGGTGCTGAGCACCTTGGCGGCGATGCCCTTGGCAACGGGCTTGACAAAGAAGGGCATGGGCGCGGTCTGGATGCGGCCGAACACCAGCTTCATCAACAGCGGTGACATGGCCGTGCCCTCGGCAAAGTGCAGCCAGTAGGTCCAGCGGCGCTTCTCGGGCGTGCCCGCCGCCGGCACCAGGCGGCCCTGGCCATAGGCGTCCACCAGGTACTCGACGATGGCGCCGCTCTCGGCCACTGTCACGTCGCCATCGGTGATCACTGGCGACTTGCCCAGCGGATGCACTGCACGCAGTTCGGGCGGCGCCAGCATGGTTTGCTTGTCGCGCTGGTAGTGCTTGATCTCGTAGGGCAGGCCGAGCTCTTCCAGCAACCACAGCACGCGCTGCGAGCGGGAGTTGTTCAGGTGGTGGACGGTGATCATGCGGTTCTCCAGGTCAACAAGGCTTGCCCAGCCACCACGGCGCTGGCGAAGCAGGCCGTGAGCAGATAGCCGCCGGTGGGTGCCTCCCAGTCCAGCATTTCGCCGGCCAGGAACACGCCCGGGCGCTCACGCCACATCAGGCCCGGCGTGAGCGCGGGCAGGCGCACGCCGCCGGCGCTGCTGATGGCTTCGTCCAGTGGGCGGGTGGCCCGCACCGTGATGGGCAAGGCCTTGATGTGCTGGGCCAGCCAGGCAGCCTCGCGCGAGTGCAGGGCCCAGTCGTCGGCCGACACGCCCTCGCGCAGCAGGCCGGCCTTCACGCCCGAGAGGCCCGCCTGCTCACGCAGGTGGTTGGCCAGCGAGCGCGTGCCGCGGCCACGGGCCAGCGCTTGCGTGAGCGAGTCCAGGGGCTTGTCGGGCAGCAGATCGAGGTGCAGCGTGGCGTGGCCGCGGGCCTCGACCTCGTCGCGCAACAGCGCCGAGGCGGCATAGACGAGGCTGCCTTCCAGGCCCGTGGCCGTCAGCACGCATTCGCCCTTGCGCCTGACATGCCGGCCAGCGCTGTCGGTGAAGGCCAAGGCCACCCCCTTGAGCGGCGCGCCGGCGTGCTTGGCCGAGAGGTGCTCGCTCCAGCCCACGTCGAAGCCGCAGTTGCTGGGCCGCAAGACAGCCACGTCCAACCCGGCCTGCTGCAAAGGCCCCACCCAGGCACCGTCCGAGCCCAGGCGCGCCCAGCTGCCGCCGCCCAGCGCCAGCAGCACGGCATCGGCCTGGTGCTTCACGGCGCCGTTGGGGCCTTCAAAGTTCAGCGTGTAGCCGCCCTGCTCGCCCTGCGGCGCGAGCGCATCCGGCTGCCAGCGGTGCCGCATGTGAAAGCGCACACCCGCGGCGCGCAGGCGGTGCAGCCAGGCGCGCAGCAGAGGGGCGGCCTTCATCTCGTCGGGGAACACGCGGCCCGAGCTGCCCACGAAGGTGCTCACGCCCAGGCCGGCAGCCCAGTCGCGCAACGCCTGCGGGCCAAAGGCGTCGAGCCAGCGCGACACGGCCCCGGCCTGCTCGCCGTAGCGGCCTGCGAAGCTCTCCAGCGGCTCGGAGTGCGTGAGGTTGAGCCCGCCCTTTCCAGCCAGCAGGAACTTGCGGCCCACCGAGGGCATGGCGTCGAACAGGTCCACTTGGGCGCCACCAGCAGCCAGCACCTCGGCGGCCATCAGGCCGGCCGGGCCTGCGCCAATCACGGCCACACGGGTTGCAAGGAGGGAGGTGGGCATGGTGGAAGCCGGCGGCGCAGGGGCGCGCAGTCTACGTCAGGCGGGCCCGGTCTGCCGTTGCACGAGAATGCCCATCATGAAGACCCGACACCCCTTCACCACCGCTGCAGTAGCACGCACCCTGGGCACGACCATGTTCATGCTGACCCTGGGCGGCTGCACCGCCGTGGCCGAGCTGGCCTACGACATCAACCTCGACCAGCAGGAGAACCAGTGCCAGCGCCTGCGCAGCCAGACCGAGGCCAGCGCATGCCTGGCGCGCACCCGCAGCGCCGAGGCCCAGGCCCAGGCCTCGCGCAAGGCCGCCAGCCAGGAGAGCGCGGCGGCGCCCAAGCCCCGCCCCGCGACCGACCTGTGCTTCACGCGCTCCACCGGCGAGCGGGTGTGCCCGAACTGAAGCGAAGCTCGTCATGACAGCGCGCGCCGAGCAAACCTTGCAGGGCAGTTGCCACTGCGGCGCGGTGCGCTTTGAGGTCACAACCGACTTCCCTGAGCTGACCAGGTGCGACTGCTCGATCTGCCGGCGCAAGAACGCGCTGATGGTGAAAGTGCACGAGCGCCAGTTCCGCCTGCTTGCAGGTGAAGACCAGCTCACCGAGTACCGCTTTCACACCCACACGGCGCGGCACTATTTCTGCAAGGTCTGCGGCATCTACCCGTTTCACCGCAAGCGCGTCACGCCCGATTTCTTCGGCATCAATGTGCACTGCCTGGAAGGTTTTGACCCGGCGGGCATTCCTGTACGCCAAGCCGTGGGCGCGGCCATGCCATGACCCCAATCGAGGCCCCAGTTGTCACAGAGGCCTACTTGCCTGACTGGCCGGACAAGTTCGAGGCAGAGCGACGGCTGCTTGAACCGGCGCTGGCACCCTGGTTGACAGGGCGCATCGAACACATCGGCAGCACCTCGGTGCCGGGCTTGGCGGCCAAACCGGTGATCGACATCATGGCGCCAGTTCGCTCACTGTCTGAGTCAAGCCACGCCATGGCGGCAGTCGGCACATTGGGCTACTTGCACGCGCCCTACAAGGCCGAAGTGATGCATTGGTTCTGCAAGCCTTCGCCCAAGCACCGAACCCACCATCTGCACTTGGTGCCTTTTGGTAGCGCGCTTTGGGTGGCGAACCTCGCGTTTCGCGATGCGCTGCGCAGCTCTCAGGCGTTGGCCGACGAATACGCCTTGCTGAAGCGGCAACTGGCCTTGGCCTACGCTCATGACCGCGATGGGTACACCGAGGCCAAGACGGGCTTCATCGAACGGGTGCTGAGCGCGCGGCCAGCAGCGCGGCGCTAGATCGACATCAGCTCGCGCACGCCATCGGCCTGCATGTCGTGGCCGCGGCCACGCTGGATGATCTCGCCACGCTCCATCACCAGGTACTGGTCGGCCAGCTCTTCGGCGAAGTCGTAGTACTGCTCCACCAGCACGATGGCCATGGTCTTGCGGTCGGCCAGCATGCGGATGACGCGGCCTATGTCCTTGATGATGCTGGGCTGGATGCCCTCGGTGGGCTCGTCCAGGATCAGCAATTTGGGGCCGGCAGCGAGTGCGCGGGCGATGGCGAGCTGCTGCTGCTGGCCGCCGGAGAGATCGCCACCGCGGCGGTTGATCATCTGCTTGAGCACCGGGAACAGCTCGAACAGCTCGGCCGGGATGGGCGTGCTGGCGGGCTTGTAGGCCAGGCCCATGCGCAGGTTCTCTTCCACGGTGAGGCGGCCGAAGATCTCGCGGCCCTGCGGCACATAGCCAACGCCCTTGCGCACGCGCTCGTAGGGTGTGTCGGAGGTGATGTCCTGGCCATCCAGCTGCACCGTGCCGGTCTTCACCGGCACCACACCCATCAGGCTTTTCAGAAGCGTGGTCTTGCCCACGCCGTTGCGGCCCAGCACCACGGTCACTTCGCCCAGCTTGGCCTCGAACGAGACGCCACGCAGGATGTGGCTGCCGCCGTAGTACTGGTTGAGTCCTTCGACCTTCAGCATGTCAGCGGCCAAGGTACACCTCCACAACTTTGTCGTTCGCCTGCACTTCGCTCAGCAGCCCTTCGGCCAGCACGCTGCCTTCGTGCAGCACCGTCACCGTCTTGCGGCCTTGGGTGAGCTGGTCCACGAACTTCATGTCGTGCTCCACCACCACCAGCGAGTGCTGGCCTTCCAGGCTCAGGAACAGCTCGGCCGTGCGCTCGGTTTCTTCATCCGTCATGCCGGCCACGGGCTCGTCCAGCAGCAGCAGCTTGGGGTCCTGCATCAGCAGCATGCCGATCTCCAGCCACTGCTTCTGGCCGTGGCTGAGCAGGCCGGCGGTGCGCTGGGCCTCGGGCAGTAAATGGATGAGCGTGAGGATCTCGCCGATGCGGTCGAGCTGCGTGCCCGAGAGACGCGAGAACAGGCTGGCGCGGGCGCGGCGGTCTGCCGCCAGGGCCAGCTCCAGGTTCTCGAAGACGCTGAGCTGCTCGTAGACCGTGGGCTTCTGGAACTTGCGGCCGATGCCGATCTGCGCGATGTCGTTCTCGCGCAGGCGCAGCAGGTCGATGTTGGAGCCGAAGCTCGCCGTGCCGGCGTCGGGCCGGGTCTTGCCGGTGATCACGTCCATCATCGTGGTCTTGCCAGCGCCATTGGGGCCGATGATGCAGCGCAGCTCGCCCACATTGATGGCCAGGCTCAGCGCGTTCAGGGCCTTGAAGCCGTCGAAGCTGACCGTGATGTCGTCCAGGTACAGGGCCACACCGTGGGCAAAGTCGGGCGTGCCGTGCTTGAGCAAGCGGCCGAACGCGGCCTCGCGGCCACCGGACGTGACCTCCTGCTCGATCTTCTTCTGGTGCTCGGCCAGCAGCCTGGCGCCGGCCTCCTGCAGCTCGGGGGTCATGCGCGCTCCTCGGTCTTCTTGTTGCGGAGTTGGGCCCACAGGCCCACCAGACCGTTCGGCAAGAACAATGTCACCGCGATGAACAAGGCCCCAAGGAAGAACAGCCAGAACTCGGGAATCACCTGGGTGAACCAGCTCTTGGCGCCGTTGACGAAGAAGGCGCCGACGATGGGGCCGATCAGCGTGGCGCGGCCACCCACCGCCGCCCAGATGGCGATCTCGATGGAACTGGCGGCACTCATCTCGCCCGGGTTGATGATGCCCACCTGCGGCACGTACAAGGCGCCCGCCACGCCGCACATCACGGCGCTCAGCGTCCAGATGGCCAGCTTGTAGGCGAGAGGGTCGTAGCCGGTGAACATCACGCGGCTCTCGGCGTCGCGGATGGCCTGCAGCACGCGGCCGAACTTGCTGTTGACGATGGCGCGGGCCATCAGGAAGAAGCCGATCAAGGTGAGGCCCGTGAGCACGAACAGCACCATGCGCGTGGAGGGCTGGGCGATGGGGATGCCCAGGATGCGCTTGAAATCGGTGAAGCCGTTGTTGCCGCCAAAGCCGGTCTCGTTGCGGAAGAACAGCAGCATGGCCGCGAAGGTCATGGCCTGGGTGATGATGGAGAAGTACACCCCCTTGATGCGCGAGCGGAAGGCAAAGTAGCCGAACACCAGGGCCAGCAGGCCGGGCACGAGCACCACCAACAGCATCTGCGCGATGAACGAATCGCTCCAGGCCCAGTGCCAGGGGTAGGTCTTCCAGTTCAGGAAGACCATGAAGTCGGGCATGTCCATGTGGTACTGGCCGTCGCTGCCGATCTGGCGCATCAAATACATGCCCATGCCATAGCCGCCCAGCGCGAAGAACAGGCCGTGGCCCAGGCTGAGGATGCCGGTG
>Ga0268298_10004398_pt1 | contig 13781 bp, 11 predicted proteins | sample WWTPWeurt_MetaG_FD_194462 | JGI IMG/M metagenome (GOLD analysis project Ga0268298, IMG submission 194462) | Activated sludge microbial communities from WWTP in Nijmegen, Gelderland, Netherland - WWTP Weurt | ecosystem: Engineered > WWTP > Aerobic digester > Activated sludge | place... | reverse complement strand
TGCCTGTTCGTTTTGTAATAGGTTTACTCCGTTATTGCTTAATTGTTGTACTCTTTCTATACCTGGTGGCATTACATAATTTACAGGGGTACGATTGCTGTTTTCTTCAATGTTTACAGCTAAAGTGTTAAAGGTTGTAGTATTATTGTTTAGGGCAATATACTGGCCTGCAGTATCTAACTTATAATTAAAATTTCTCCATTGGTTTCTAACTAAATCAAACCTTGCAAAACGCATTACAACCGAGTCTTCAAAATCGGTTAAATACATTCTTATAAAACGAATGGATTTAAAATCTGTAATTCCACCTACATTACTGGTATATTCTTTAATAGGAACTCTAAATAAATACCAATTTTCTGTTCCTGTTGTTCCGTTTACGTATTTTACATTAATGCTTCTTTTATCTGTAATATATTTTGTAATGCCTACATCCATATTTTTTGATAAATCTACTTCGTATTCATAGTAAGCTTCTGTTTCGTTTAAAGTGTTGTCTCTGTTTAAATCTTCATTGTCTGGATATAAAGTTGCTGCTGCAGATAAATCGTTGTTTGTTCCTGCTACAGGGCTATTGCCTTGTGGGTTATTAAAATTTTTATAGCGTTGTAAAATATCAGCACCAACTGCATCGTAACTTGCATCTCTGTACCATTTATAGTTATCGTTACTGGGGTCTTGGTTTGCTTGAATATATAATGGAGAACTGGTAGAAAAGTTTGCTGCCAATTTTGCTAAGTAATAAGATTTTTTATTTTTTTCTCCCTCATCATTTAACCCATCAAAACCAACGTCTTGGTAAGGCCTATCATTGGGGTCGTTGCTAAATGCTTGTGTAACTTGAATTGGGTTGATAGGCTGTTTACCCCAAGTGCTGCTATCTACTACTGCAGGTATATTTGGTGATGGAAGCCCATTTTCATAAAAACGTTTCCCATCTTTTAAAATATCTTCACTTATATTACCTAAGTTAATTACCAGTTTACCTTTAGAAGTTGGGTTAGCCGTTTTTATAAATGGATCTTGTACCCAAAACTCCAGGTATTCTACATTGCCTGTTTCAAAATCAGTTTGGTCAATATTTCTCATAATACCGCCCCAACGTTGTTTGGGATTTAATAATCTACCACTTGCAGTAACTTGTAATGGACTGCTTTCGTAATTGTAAGGGCCACGTTCGGTAGGATAGTAAGCCAAATCAAAAGTAAAAGCCTGAACGTTGGTAATATTGGTTGTAAGGTTAGGAAATAATTCATTGGTGTAAACCTGCCTTGTACGTGGGTCGCTTAATGCATCTAAATTTGATTTTAAAGGGTTGTTGCCAGCGTTTTTATCTTGCAAATTAGGCTCAATATTATACCAAGCAATTTTAGCTCGGTTAAAATTATAATCAATAGAATCAAATAAAGAGGCTTCTGCAAATTTACCTGTTGGTGTAGAGGCTAAGGTCCATGCAATAGATGGGAAACGTAAATCAAAGCTATTTCTTGTGCCTTCAAAATCATCTATATAAATTAAACCTTCGTTACCTTTACCAATTTGTTTTGGGTGACCTGGTTTTAAGTAAGCAGCTTCGCCATAAGCTGTAATAGTACTTTTAGCATTAGAGTTATAGAAAGGTAACTTATTTACCAATCTAGTTAACCCTGGCGATTCGGTTTTGTAGCTAAAATCAAAACCATACATGGTGTTTCTTATTGGGTCTTCTCCATAATTCATTTTGGTAAAAAATGGTCTTTCGCCCAAACGAACCATAGATAAACCTAGACTTAATTTTTTGCTTGCTAAATAATCTGCTCTTAAGCCTAAAAATCCTCTTTGCTGCATTCCAAAACCAGCATTGTTTTCGTAAGAAACACTTACCGGAATGCCAGAATTTAATATTGCCTGATTTACAATTTTTACACTACCTAAATTATAATCAATGGTATAATCTACACCCTCTGTTAATACTTGCCCTCCTGCATTTATTTTTACTGAGCCTTGTGGTATGTTAAAGGCTCCTAAATAAATATCGCTGCCACCGGTACCTTTTGCCTGCCCTTGCATAACAAACCTATTATAGTTTGCATAAGTTTGTGCTATTGCTTTAATAGAATCGTATAAAATTTGATACACATATTTTGTAGGATCTACACCAGGTGGTAAGCCTATGCCATTATTAAAAGCAAGCTGCATTAAATCTTTACCAAATGGTTCAAGAACAGGAAAAATTATTTTTCCATGCTGTGGTAAAATGGTATAGCCTTCAATGTAATCAAATTGTCCATCTGGTTGTGGGTCGTTTCTGTTGTTTAGTCTATCTAAATTTAAAATTCTAAGTAATGGCTTACCCTCTACATTGGTTGCACTTTGTGGTAAATATCTTTTTAAACCACCACTAGGTTCTTCATATAAAATATTTAATTGAAAATCTTCTCTGCTAATACCTGGTACATCTAATGAATACACATTCTTCATCATTAAACTCCATATTGGTAAATTAACTCTTGCAGAAGTTGCTTTTAATAATTTTAAGAATAATATTTTTTGCACACCTTGTGTAGAGTCTAAGGCAATATCTTGGCTAAATTCTCCTACTTGGTACACTTGGCCATTGTAAGTATATTGATAGGCAACTGCTAAAACTTCATCTGGTTGCAATTGTGTGTTAATAGATAAAAATCCTATTTGCGGATTAAAATAGTATTCGTTGGTAGTAAGTTTTCTGGCATAAGTTTTTTCAAAATCATCTACAGGTTTTAAACCCAAAGCTTGTAATTGACTGGTAACTTGAGAAGGCTGCCTGAAAGGAGATCCCATACCACCTGCAATTAATTTGTTATACAAAGCATTTGCCTGGTTGCCTGGTAAACCACTTGGTGTGCCATTGCCTGGTAAGTTTACAGCATTCGATGGGTTACTTTCGCCAAAATCTGCAAAACCTACTACATCTCTTGCATCTGTTGTTGCTCCTGTTCTATTTGTTACCCAAACTTCAATACGTTGTATTTGTACCTGGCTATTTACAACTGGTAAATTACGCATTGCAGTATTAAAATTATTTTTAAAATACTGACCTAGTAAAAAATGTCTGTTCTCTTCATAATCATCTAACTTTTTTTGAAAAGGAGTGGTTGCGGAACCGCCTTGTAAACTTTGGCTTTGCCTTATGCTTCTTTGATTAGCTATTGCACCTGTTAAAAATAATTTACCAAATTGTAATTGCGTTTTTAATCCAAATAAATTTTGTGTGCTTGGTATTAATGTACCTTTTGATTGCCATGAAATATTGCCAGCTTCCACACTTTTCAAAATTTCATCATCCATACCTTTGTAGTCTAATTTCAACTGGTTTTCAAAATCAAAATTGGCAAGGGTATTATAGCTAATTGGTAATTTTAGTTTATCGCCAATATTTGCATTTACATTTAAATTGGCATTCATGTCAAAATCAAAGCCACCATTTTTTCTTGCAGCTTCTGGCAATGTAGGATTTTTGGTTATTTGGCCTTGATAGCCTGCTAAAATATCTACAGAGCCTTGTGGTTTAATATCTACTTTAAAACCATCTTTTCCTAAACCAAAAATTCTATCAAAAAGTTTATCAAAAACCCTCATTTTAGGTCTTAATACTTTTCTGTTTAAAGAGGTTAAAGCTTGAGCACGGTGTTTAAAATATTCTACTTCAGCCTGGTAGTTTTGTATTTTCTGAAATTCTTCAAAAGTTAAATAGGTAGGAGTTCGGTAAGTTTTACTACCAATTTTTTCAATAATATAATACCTTTTTGTTATAGGGTCGTACTCTATTTGTTGTTTAAGTAAGGATGTATCTCTAATATTAAATGGGTTTTTGTTTTGCCAGGTATATCTATCGCCCCATCTATCTTTTATAGGATAATGTAAAGAATCGTTATTAACTTTCTTTGAAGTATCTGTACTTTTATTGGTTTGTGCAAACACAGCAGTGCTACTGCATAGAAATGCAAAAAATACGAACAGCCTTTTAAGGCAATTATTATATAGAGTAAAATACAAAATTCCTACACCTTGGTTAAGTAAAAAATCAAATCTATAAACTACAAATTTTTTAAAGCGTTTTTAATTAATTCTTCAATATTATTTATTTCAGGGGTTGAGGATAATACTTTTTTAACAGCTTGTTCTGCCATAGGTTTTGCAATACCTAAGGATACTAATGCATTAACAGCATCGTACCCAGGTAATGCATTGGTTATAGTAGTTAGAGCTGTTGAAGCATTTTTGCTCAGTTTATCTTTTAACTCTACAATTAATCTTTCTGCACTTTTTTTACCAATTCCTTTGATACTTTCTAATTGTTTAGTGTTGCCCTGTACAATTGCTCTAGCTATTTCTTCTGGCTTCATACCAGACAACATCATTCTTGCAGTTGCTGCACCTACACCAGATACACTTATTAAGTTCAAAAACAATTCCTTTTCTTCCAAATCTGCAAAACCATAAAGCGTTTGTGCATTTTCGGTAATATGTAAATATGTAAACAGTTGCCCTTGGTCTTTATTGGCTATATAAGAATAAGTATTTAAACTTATTTGCAAATCGTAGCCAATACCATTTACATCAACCACCACTCGGGCAGGTTGTTTTTGAATAAAACTACCTCTAACAAATGCTATCATAATTTACAAGGATTTCAAAAATAAGGGTTTATATAATATATGAACATAAATTTGTAGTTAAAACATTTTACGTAAAACAATATTCCTATTCTCTTAAGTAAATATGGATATTTGTTACTTAAATTTATAATTAGAAATATATATTTAAATGAATAAAATTACAGCAGCTATTACAGCAGTTGGAGGCTATTTGCCAGAAACAAAACTAACCAATGCCGATTTAGAAAAAATGGTAGATACTACCGACGAATGGATTAAAACCAGAACAGGTATTCATGAAAGAAGAATTTTGAAAGAACCAGGCAAGGCAAATAGTGATATGATTGTGCCTGCAATTCAGGAAATATTAAACAAAAAAGGACTAAGCCCTTTAGAAATTGATTGTATTATTTGTGCTACTGTAACACCAGATTATGTTTTTCCTGCAACGGCAAATGTAGTTGCTGATAAATTAGGAGCTACCAATGCCTGGGGATACGATTTAGGGGCAGCTTGTAGTGGCTTTTTATTTGCATTAACAACTGGTGCTGCATTAATTGAAAGTGGTAGATATAAAAAAGTGGTTGTAGCTGGTGCAGATAAAATGAGCTCCATAATAGATTATACTGATAGAAATACATGTATCATTTTTGGTGATGGTGCTGGTGCTGTTTTATTAGAACCCAATAGTGAAGGAAATGGAGTGTTAGATAGTATTTTAAAAAGTGATGGATCGGGCCGTGAGTTTTTACACATGAAAGCAGGAGGCTCTTACAGCCCTGCAACTATAGAAACAGTAATGGCAAAACAACATTTTGTGTACCAAGAGGGGAAAACAGTTTTTAAATTTGCAGTAAAAGGAATGGCTGATGTGAGTGCTGAACTTTTAGAAAGAAATAACTTAACAGGCAATGATATAGCATGGTTAGTACCTCATCAAGCTAACCTTAGAATTATTGATGCAACTGCAGAACGTGTAGGTTTACCTAAAGAAAAAGTGATGATTAACATACAACGTTATGGTAATACCACTTCTGGCACTATACCTTTATGTTTATGGGAGTGGGAAAAGCAACTTAAAAAAGGAGACAACCTTGTTTTAGCTGCTTTTGGTGGTGGTTTTACATGGGGAGCTATTTTGGTAAAATGGGCATATTAATTTTTTTCTACCTACTACTAAATAGTTATTATTTGTAACTTATAAAGTGAATGATGAGAGATTTAAACTGGAAAACTTTATCCTCTAAATACATATATAAAGACAGATGGTTTATTGCACGTGCAGATAGTTGTTTAATGGCTAATGGAAAAACAATTGAACCATATTATGTTTTAGAATTTCCTAATTGGTGTAACGTAATTGTTGTAACTAATAAGGAAGAAATTGTAATGGTTAGGCAATATAGGCATGCTATAAATAAAACTACTATTGAATTGCCAGGTGGTGTAATTGATAAAAACGAAAACCCCAAAGAGGCTGCTATAAGAGAAGTTTTAGAAGAAACAGGATATACCATACATCAAATAGAGTTTTTGTATGCCACAGCACCAAACCCTGCTACTAATAATAACATGGCTTATTTTTTTTTAGCTAAAGCCAATGAAAATTTACAATGTCAACAACCAGACCCTTTTGAAGATTTAGATGTTATTTTAGTGGATAAAAAAGAAGTTTTAGAAATGATACACAATAGCCAAATTATACATGGTGTACAAATAGGTGCCATTTATGCTGCATATCAAAAGTTAGGTTGGATTGAACAAAAAATATAACAATACCTGTAATTTATTTTAGAATAACAGTTCCTAAAGTTTGGGTAATATTTTTTTCGGTTTCTTTTAACTCTTTATGTACTGTAATATAATATTCTTGCTTTCTTAAATCTGTTTCTACTTCTAAATCATGTTGATTTTCATCTATCATTTTCTTGATTTTTCTGAGCTTGAAAAAGTTTACACTTATTAAAGCATCTTGTGTAGAAGTGTCTCTGTTAACAATATTCATTCCTTGTAACTTATCATCCCATCTAACACTTAGTTCATAAGGTGTAGCTGTAATGGCAATTACAAGGTTTCTTATTTCGTTATTAGTATGGTATAAAAATGTTTTTGGTTCGGGTTGTTTGCCTTCGTTGTATGCAGTTCTATATTCTTCAACTATGGTTTCAATTAAATTATTTTGAAAATAAAAAGTATTCAATTCATTAAAAATAAATTCTGCAATTGTTTGTTCCTGATTAAATTGTTTTAAACCATGCTCTAGTAAAACCTTTAATAAATTTCTTTCGCTTTCGTCATCTTGGTTAAATAAAATGCTAACATCATCATTGCTAGTATTTATTGTTTGTTCTGGAAATTCTTGTTGTTGAAAAGTGGTATTATTTGCTTGCTTTTTAGCATCTTTTGCAAGTTTATCTGCTTTAAACTTATTTACTAGATTAGTTAAGCCTAATTCATCTATTTTTAAAATAGCAGCACACTGTTTAATATATTCTTGAAGCTTGGTAAAATCTTCTGGCCTGTTAATTTTGCTTAGGGTATCGGCAATATTATTTACTGCATTATTTTTTAAAACAATATCGTTACCAGCATCTTTCAGTATTACCTCTAACTGAAAAATTATAAAATCTTTTTTATTATTTTTTATAAACTCTTTAAAAGCAGTGGTACCAACTTTATTTACAAAACTATCAGGGTCTTCATTATCTGGTATTAAAACAAGTTTTACATTAAGGCCTTCTTCTAAAGCCATATCTAAACCACGCAAAGCAGCTTTTATTCCAGAGCTATCGCCATCATAAATAATGGTGAGGTTGCTGGTAAATTTTTTTATTATTCTAATTTGTTCTGTAGTTAAAGAAGTACCACCACTGGCAACTACATTTTCAATTCCTGCTTGATGCAAGCTTATTACATCCGTATAACCTTCTACCAATAAACATTCATTAGCTTTATCTATAGGTGAACGAGCAAAATATATACCATATAAAATTTTACTTTTTATATAAATCTCATTCTCTGGTGTATTAATATACTTTGGTGCTTTATCTTTTGCATTTCCAATTACTCTTGCTCCAAACCCAATTATTTTACCAGTATTATTATGAATAGGAAAAATAATTCTGCCTCTGTAATTATCTACTAATTCCTGCTGATTTCTTTCAACACCTAAACCAGATTTTGGAATTAATTCTTTATTAAATTGGTTATTGAGTAATGTAGTAACTAACTTATCTTTTTGGGTAGGATTATATCCTAACTGAAATTTTTTTATGATATCTTCTCTAAAGCCTCTTTCTTTTAAATAAGTTAATGCAATAGCTACCCCTTCTTCTCCTTGCCATAGTTCTTTCTCCAAAAAATTGGTAGCAAAGTTATTCAAGATATATAAGCTATCTGCAGTTTGTGTTACAATTTTTTGCTCTGCTGTTGTTTCTGTTTCTTCAATTTCAATATTGTATTTAGCAGCCAACCATTTTAATGCTTCTACAAAACTTAGTTTGTCATGTTCCATTAAAAAAGTTATTGCATTACCACTTTTGCCACAACCAAAACATTTATACAATTCTTTAGTAGGAGATACAGTAAAAGATGGAGTTTTTTCGTTATGAAAAGGGCAATTGCCAATATAATTACTACCACGCTTTTTTAGATTAACGTATTGGCTAATGATATCTATAATATCTATCCTGCTTTTAATTTGCTCTATGGTTTGTGGCGTAATCATTGTAGAAAGCTACAAAAGTAAAGGTTTAAAGTGTGGTATAAATTGAATTAGATAAATATAGATATTGGTATATGTAATTATGGCATTATTTTGGTAATTATGTTATAAAGAATTTAAAATATTTTTAAAGCTGATTCAATACTTAAAAAGTATGGATATTTATACCCCAAAAAATTATTATGAAAAAATTTATAGCCATTTTAGTTGTTACAATTTTTACAAGCAGTATTCAAGCACAAGTAATTAAAGGTTTAATAAATAAAGTAACCAATAAAGATAAAAACGCAAAATCAGGTTTAAGTACAGAGGAAGTAGTACAAGGTTTAAAAGAAGCTTTAACAGTTGGTGCAGAAAAAAGTGCTAATCAACTATCTAATGTAGATGGCTTTTTTAAGAACGAAGCAATTAAAATTTTATTACCTCCCGAGGCTAAAAAAGTGCAAGACGCACTTAGTAAAATACCTGGTGGAAGTAAGTATGTAGAGGATGCAATTTTATCTATGAACCGTGCAGCTGAAGATGCTGCAAAAAGTGCTGCACCTATTTTTATTAATGCCATCAAAAATATGAGCTTTGCAGATGCTTGGGAAATTTTAAAAGGTAGCGACTCTGCAGCAACAAAATATTTAAAACAACAAACCAGCAAACCATTAACAGATGCTTTTAGACCTATCATTGACAAATCTTTAGCTAAAGTAAATGCAACACAGCATTGGAATACAGTCTTTTCAACCTATAACAAATTTTCCTTCAAAAAAATAAATCCAGATTTGGCTTCTTATGTAACAGAGAAGGCTTTAGAAGGTATTTTCTATCAGCTTGCACAAGAAGAATTAAAAATAAGAAAAGACCCTATTGCACAAACCACCAACCTGCTTAAAAAAGTTTTTGGTGGCAAATAATTTTTATTAAAAAATATTATTTAACATAGTTCTTAATAAAAGTAATTACTTTATTATAAGTATCTGTAAGGTTTGCACCTGTCCAACCATGAGCCTCTCCAGTGTAAGTATAATATTCATATTGTACTCCTGCGGTTGCGAGTGCATTTTTTAAATTTACACTTTCGCTAATGGGTACAATTTCATCGGCTGTGCCATGAAAAATTATTGTTGGAGGCACTGTAGAGGAAACAAAATTTATAGGGCTACCATTATAATAAGCTGCTGCATTGGTAATAGGCGTTGCACCCATTACATTAACGATTGTTGGTTGTGCAATTGTAGGATAAGGATGACTTGTGTACATCCAAGTCATATTGGTTGGCCCAAATAAATCTACCATTGCTTTAATTTTATTATCAGTATTGTATTTATATGCTTTTAAAAGAGATAAATGTGCACCAGCACTAGCACCAATTATTGCAATTTTATTGGTGTTAATTAAATATTCGTTGGCTTTGCTATGAATAAAATTGAATGCTGCATTAAGGTCATCTATTTGTTGTTGTAATAATATTGAGCTACCATTAGCCAAACTATAATTAATATTTATTATAGCATAGTTACCTACTAAAGTTTTTAGGGTTGCAATATCTGTATTAAAATCAGATTTGTCTCCACCACTCCAACTTCCTCCATGAACCATTATACAAGTATAAGTAGTTGCTGTACTTCTATTAGCTGGCAAATACACATCTAACTTTTGATTAGAATTTGCACTAGCATAAGCAACATCTGTTAACGTTAAAGCTGCTACTGAAGCACTATTATCTGTTATATTTTTTTTACAAGCTACAAGAAATAGTAGAAATGAAATAAAAACAAAAAACCTTTTCATATTATTATTATTGAATAAATAGATGCCCAAATTAAAGAATTTTATAAGAAATGATTATCTTGTTTAAAATAATACTTAAAAGAGCTTAAAAAGCAACTTATTAATAGTATGAATAAGTGGATGAAGTATAAAATAATTTTTGTTTTTAGTTGTTTACTTTTTTGTACAATAGTAAAGGCAAATAATACACATAAGTATATTGGAAAATATAAAGACCTGGTTGAAGAGTTATCTAAAGAATTTGGCATTCCAAGAAGTATAATTACTGCTGTAAGTATTATTGAATCTGGTGCTGGAAGAAGCAGAAATTGTAAGCTGCTAAAAAATCATTTTGGTATAATAGGAAGGAATAATTTACTTAAAACAAAGGGCATTAAAACCAGATTTAAACAATATGAAACAGATGAAGATTCGTTTAGAGATTTTTGTAAATTATTAAGCCGCAGAAAATATTATAAAAAGCTTAAAGGCAATAACAATTATACATTATGGATAAATGCTATTGCAGGTGCTGGTTACAGCACAACACCCAATGTTTGGAAAAAGGAAATTACCAGAACTATTAAATACTATAAACTAGATAAGCTAGATGAAGAAGTGAAAGAGGTAAATGAAGATTAATTAGCTTACTTAATTTCATTCAATATTTTTACTAAATCAGCTACACCCTCACTGGCTGTTTTTTCAATTACTGTTAATTGATTTATGTGTTTTGCTACTTTAGGAATATCGTTATCTATAATAAATTTAGGAATATATGCCCTTGTGCAATTTATTAACACAGCAGCAGGATATACTTGTAATGATGTTCCTATAACTACAAAAATATCTGCAGTGGCAGCTATTTCTTCAGCTATATTTATCATTGGCACAGGCTCCTCAAACCAAACAATATTAGGCCTTAACTGAAAGCCATCTTCTGCCAAATCTCCAACATGAATATCTCCATTTGTTTTGTAAATTTTATAAGAATTTTGGGTGCTTTTCATTTCAAAGATATGACCATGTAAATGCACTACATGCTTACTGCCTGCACGTTCGTGTAAGTCGTCAATATTTTGAGTAATAATGGTTACATCAAAAAGTTTTTCTAAGTCAACCAGTTGCAAGTGTGCATTGTTAGGCTTTGCAGCAGCAACTTCTCTTCTTCGCATATTATAAAAGTCTAAAACTAATTTCGGATTTGCAGCAAAGCCTCTTGGTGTAGCTACTTCTTCAATTTTATAATTCATCCATAAGCCATTATTGCTTCTAAATGTTTTCAATCCACTTTCAGCACTAATGCCTGCACCAGTAAATACAACAAGTTTCTTTTTTTGCATAAAAATTGATTAAGAAAAATTATAAAAAAAGCCAAACAAAGTTTGGCTTAATAAATGTAATAATTAAAAATTAGTATTTAGTTTCTAAGTTAAGATATTTTAAAAATTCCGTTTTTTTATCTTCCTCGTTAAATGCACCACCATAAAAAGCAGTTACAGTGCTACTTGTATCATCTTCTACACCTCTGCTTGCAACACATAAATGCTTTGCATCTATTAATACTGCAACATCTAAAGTATTCAAAACTTTTTGTAATTCTTTTCCTATTTGCATAGTTAAACGTTCTTGCACTTGTGGCCTTTTAGCAAAATATTTTACAATTCTATTTAGTTTACTTAAGCCAATTACTTTACCACTGTTGATATAAGCTATGTGTGCCTTGCCATTAAAAGGCACAAAATGATGTTCGCAACAGGTATAAAATGAAATATTTTTTTCTACAAGCATTTCATTATACCCATATTTATTTTCAAATAAAGTAATAGAAGGTTTATTGGCAGGATTTAAACCATTAAAAATTTCTTGTACATACATTTTGGCTACTCTTTTAGGGGTTCCTTTTAAGCTATCATCAGTTAAATCTAAGCCTAATATTTGCATAATACTGGTAAAGTGCTTTTCAATTTCTTTTACTTTTTCACTATCCGATAATTCAAAAGCATCTTCTCTAATAGGTGTATCCACACTTGTACTTACATGGTCGTTACCCATTTCGTCTATCATCATATCGCTAAGCTCTATTTTATTTTCTGCATTAAGACGGATATTCAACAAAGTTTCTTTCTGTTTCATATAATCTAATTTGTAGTTCTAATTTTGTTTCAATTTGCGGTCTAAGTATATTATAAATTTCAATGGCAATATTTTCGGCTGTTGGAATTATGTTTTTAAACGCTGCTATATCTTTATTCAAATTTTTGTGATCAAACTTTTCAATAACTTCTTTTTGAATTAAATTACTAAGCTCTTTAGTGTCTATCACAAATCCTGTATCAATATTAGGTTCTCCAATTACTTTAACCACTAATTCATAATTGTGGCCATGATAATTTTCATTATTACACTTGCCAAAAATTAATTTATTTTGCTCCTCACTCCAATTGTTATTATGTAGCCTGTGTGCAGCATTAAAATGTTCTTTTCTGTAAACAGCTACTTTAGCCATATTTTATTTATTAGATATTTTTATAACTATCAACAAAGTTTTATAATGCATCTTGCTTTGTTAATAATAAATACTAAGTTTTTAAAAATAATATTTGAAAAATGGGTTAGATGTTTACTCAAACAAAAGTGTGTTGTTTAAAGCAAAAATCTTTTAGTTAATTGTCCTCAATCATTTACAAATATATACACATATATGAGTAAGGAAGGTATAAAAAGGTTACAAAATTTTTAAAATTTTTATTTAGGTCTTAAAATTCAACATATTTAACCTGTAGTGGCATTGTTTTATTTCATTTTCATCGTTACTACAAATAATTACTAATTTATTAGAGCAATAATTTGTTAATAGGTTTTCGTATAAATTAAACCCTGCTGCATCAAAATTTGTACAAGGTTCATCTAACAGCAAAACAGGAGTGTTAGAAAAAAAAGCCTGGGCCAATTTAATTCTTTGTTTCATGCCCGATGAAAAATATCTTATTTGCTTATTGGCAGCTTTTTCTAATGCTATTATTTGTAAAATTTCTGGTACTGGTAATACTAATTGTTTAAAACTGTGATGAAAGTGTAAAAACTCGTTAGCCGTCATTTCTTCAATCACTTCAATATAAGGAGCAACAATTGCTACATGGTGGTACACTTTTTCGGAAGCAATTTCTGTTGAATTAGTTTTATATTTTACGTTACCATTACTTGCCAACATACTTCCTGCTATTATTTGCAGCAAAGTGCTTTTTCCACTACCATTTGCCCCTTCAATGGCATAAAAATTATTGCTTTTAAATACATAATGAAGATCTTTAAAAATCCATTCTTTATTAAATCTTTTTCCTGTATTTTCTAAAATTATTTCAAACATTTTTAGCTGTGTAAATTAGTTGTAGTATATAATTTTATAATTCTTATTTACATTTACAATTGAACTATAAATAATATATTGATGCAAATGTAGTATAAGATAATGATGCAATAAAAGGTAACTATTTATTAAAATTTATAGGGTGTTACCTATTTTAATACCTATAATAAAGCATATTTTTTGGGATTTATTTGCTAAAAAATATTTATTTATTTGTATATCTATATTAATACTAACACTATAAAAAGTTTTAACAAAGAACTAGTACCAACAACCAAAACTTTTAATATCACCCACTACATTTGCA
>Ga0268298_10004397_pt1 | contig 13782 bp, 12 predicted proteins | sample WWTPWeurt_MetaG_FD_194462 | JGI IMG/M metagenome (GOLD analysis project Ga0268298, IMG submission 194462) | Activated sludge microbial communities from WWTP in Nijmegen, Gelderland, Netherland - WWTP Weurt | ecosystem: Engineered > WWTP > Aerobic digester > Activated sludge | place... | reverse complement strand
CAAGGCGGAAGTCGAAGCGAAAGCCGCCGCTCAGGCGAAAGCCGAAGCCCAGGCCAAGGCGGAGGCCGAAGCGAAAGCCGCCGCTCAGGCGAAGGCCGAAGCCCAGGCCAAGGCGAAAGCGGAAGCCCAAGCCAAGGCGGAGGCCGAGGCCAAGGCCGCCGAGCGGAGCCGTCAGGAGCGACTTCAATCCCTGTTGGAACAGGCCAGGGCTCAGCGCCAGGGCGGACGCCTGGTGTCGCCGTCCGGGGACAACGCCCGGGAGACCCTGGTCGAACTCCTGCGTCTGGACCCGGGGAACCGCGCCGCCCTAGCCGAGCAGGATCTGATCGCCGGGCAGTTGCTCAGCGAGGCCAAGACCTTGCAGGCCGGTGGGGAGCTTGACGCCGCCCTGGCCGCGGTCACCCGGGGACTGACTGTGAAACCCGAGCATGGGGCATTACGACGCCTCCAGGAAGAGCTGAAAAAAGCCCTCGCCGCCGCCAAGAAACAAGCCGAGGCGAAGCAACCGGAAGTGAAGGTCGAACCCAAGGTGACGCCGAAACCCGAGGTCAGACCTTCACCCAAGGCGGAGCCGGTGCCGAGACCGGAGGCGAAACCGACGCCGAAGCCGGAACCCAGGCCGACGGTCAAACCTGAACCCAGGCCAGAGCCGAAGCTGGAACCCAGACCTGAACCACGACCGGTGCCCAAACCCGAGGTCCGAGTCGAACCTGTTCCCGTGCCCAAACCGGCCCGGCCCGAGCCCAGGATCGAACCCTCGCCCAAGCCGGTGCCCAAGGTGGAGATGGTTCCGGAACCCAAGCCGGAGCCGAAACCCGAGCCGCCGCCCGAACCGGTCAAAAAGCCACGGGTGTTCGGGACCTTCTGAAAAAGCACTATTTCATAAGTATTGTTTTTGCAATATTTATAATATATAAGATAATTCTTATCTTTCCTGGGTTATGGGCCGCCTCCCTCGACTCGGGATACAGAAGTCTCCCGAGCGACCTTTCCGCGCTGGAGCCTGGGAACGATCAAAGACCAAATAAGCGAAGGAACCATAGATGCCAACCTTCCCTTGCCGAACTCCCCCTTTCTCCCTAGGTGAATCGAGAACCAGCCGCTTGTCCGGAGCAGGGGAGGCTGTTGCCACTCAGGCCGTTCCGGTATCTTTCCATCCATGACCAACGACACCCTGATTGTGCTCTGTACCTGTCCGGATGAGGCTTCCGCCGAAGGCATCGCCACCGCCTTGGTCGAGGCCAGGCTGGCGGCCTGCGTCAATCTCCTGCCCCAGGTCCGCTCGATCTATCGCTGGGAGGGTCGGCTTGAACACTCAAATGAGTGGTTGCTCTTGATCAAGACCGGCGCGAAACGCTACACCGCCCTCGAACAACTGATCCGCGAACTCCATCCCTATGAACTTCCCGAGGTGATCGCCGTCCCTGTTCATACCGGCCTGACTGATTACCTGCGATGGGTAGACGAATGTACCGCCATCTCCTGACCTTGCTCCAAATCCTTCTCTGCGGACTCGGGTTCGCTTCCCCTACTTGGGCTAGCGAGGATTTCCTGCTCCCCGATCAGGCCTTCCGCATCTCCGGCCAGGCCGAGGGGCCAGAGATGCTGGTATTGGAGTGGCGGATCGCCGATGGCTACTATCTCTATCGCGACAAGTTCAAATTCACCGCCGATACCCCAGGCATCGACCTCGGTCCCCCCCGGTTTCCCACCGCCGAGACCAAGCAAGACGAATTTTTCGGCGAGGTGAAGATCTACCGCCACCTGGTCGCCGTCCGCCTTCCGGTAAAGCGCGAGCCGGGGGCGGCCAACACCCTGACGCTCAATACCAAGATCCAGGGGTGCGCCGACAAGGGCTTCTGCTTTCCGCCCCATGCCCAGGTGGTGTTGATCGAGCTGCCGCCACCGATCACGGCAAACCCCCCCTCTCCCGCGCCGACCCAGGCCGTGGCGGCGCTGGCGGCGCTCGATAAGCACCTGGGGCTCCCGGCCAATGACGACGGCCTCCTGGAGGCTGAACAGGCCTTCCGCTTCTCCGCCGAGGTGGCGGGCGGGGAACAGGCCATCCTGCGTTGGCAGGTCGCCAAGGGCACCTATCTTTACCGCGATAAGATCAGTGTCCGCCTGCCGGGGAATAGCGGCGTCAGCCTCAAGGCCTTTGAGCTGCCGCCGGGCCAGATCAAGCATGATTCGGTCCGTCCCGACGGCAGCGTTGGGGATGTGGAGGTCTATAGTGAGGACTTTGAACTTCCGCTTGGTCTGCTGCGGGCGGCTCCGGGCGCCACCACGGCCACCCTGGATGTGCAGTTCCAGGGTTGCGCCGAGATCGGCATCTGCTATCCACCCAGGCGGGAGCAGGTAAAGTTGCTCCTGCCCGCCCTGGCCGCCGCCGCCTCTCCAGCGCCGACCTCCACAGCGGCGCCCGCCGTTCTCCCGGCGGTTCCGCGGACGGTCGGGAACGAACCCCAGGCGGAACAGGACCGTATCGCCGCCACCCTGGTCAAGGGCAGTCTGGGCCTCATCCTGGCCAGCTTTTTCGGCTTCGGGCTGCTGCTGGCCTTCACCCCCTGTGTCTTTCCCATGATCCCCATCCTGTCCGGCATCATCGCCGGCCAGGGACGGGGGATCACCCCGCGACGGGCCTTCCTGCTGTCCCTGGTCTATGTGCTGGCGATGGCCCTGACCTATACCCTGGCGGGGGTCTTGGCGGGGCTGTTCGGCCAAAATCTCCAGGCGAGCTTCCAGAATCCCTGGTTGCTGGCCGCCTTCGCCGGGATTTTTGTCGCCTTGGCGCTGTCGATGTTTGGCTTTTTCGAGCTGCAACTTCCCTCGCGACTGCAAACGCGCTTGTCCGAAATCAGCAACCGCCAGCAGGGTGGCACCCTGCTCGGCGTGGCCGTCATGGGCCTGCTTTCAGCCCTCATCGTCGGCCCTTGCGTGGCGCCTCCCCTCGCCGGCGCCCTCATCTATATCGGGCAAACCGGCGATGGACTGCTTGGTGGGACGGCACTCTTCGCCCTCAGTCTCGGCATGGGGGCGCCCTTGCTCCTCATCGGCACCTCCGCCGGCAAATGGTTGCCCAGGGCCGGGGGCTGGATGGATCAGATCAAGGCCGTGTTCGGTGTGCTGCTACTCGCCGTCGCCATCACCCTGGTGGAGCGCATTCTGCCGCCGGCCATCAGCCTGGGGCTCTGGGGTGGCCTGCTCATCACCGCCTCGGTGTACATGGGGGCCTTGGCGGCCCTGCCGGTGGAAGCCTCGGGCTGGGCCAAGCTGTGGAAGGGCCTGGGGGTAACCATCCTGGTGTACGGCGCCCTGATGCTGGTCGGCGCCGCCGCCGGTGGCAAAGATACGCTCCAACCCTTGCGGGGTCTGACCCTGGCTGGAGGGGGGCAAGCGGAACAGAACTCCCTGCACTTCAAGGCCATCAAATCCACCGCCGATCTCGAGCGTGAGCTCGCCGCGGCCCGTACTCAGGGCCAAGCCGTGATGCTCGATTTTTACGCCGATTGGTGCGTCTCCTGCAAAGAATTGGAACGCTATACCTTCCCCGCCCCCGAAGTCAGGGCGGCGCTGGCCGGGGTGGTGCTGTTGCGGGCGGATGTGACCGCCAACGATGCCGAAGACAAGGCCCTGCTCCAGGGGCGCTTCGGTCTGCCTGGCCCACCGGCCATCCTTTTTTTCGATCTGAGCGGCCAGGAGCGAACCAACTACCGCCTGATCGGTTTCAAACCGGCGGCTGAGTTTGCCGCCCATGCCAGGCGGGCCCTACCATGACGATCAAGTGGTTGCGTGGTGTCACCGTGGTGATCGCCGCCGTCGGTTTGACTCTGGCGGCTGGCTATGGGGTACATAGCTGGCGCTCCCATCGGCATCCAGCCACCCCCAAGTCCACGGCCAGCCACGCCGAGATCATCAACGCGATCCCATCCGTCAACTTTCCCGATCTCGACGGCGTGACCCATGGTCTGCGGGAATACTATGGCAAGGTGCTGGTGCTCAATTTCTGGGCCGGTTGGTGTCCTACCTGCCGCAAGGAGATCCCCCAATTCATGGCCCTGCAGAAGGAGCATGCCGAGCGGGGATTGCAGTTCGTCGGCATCGCCCTGGATCTGCCGGAAAAGGTGCGCGGTTTTCTTGCTCCCCTGGGGATCAACTATCCCACCCTGATCGGTGGGATGGACGCCATCCAGGTTGCCCGGGGGTTGGGCAATCGCATCGGCGACCTGCCCTACACCGTGGTTTTCGACCGCAACGGACGGGTTCGCCTGACCTATTGCGGCGAACTGCCCCAGGCCCTTATCCAGTCCGAAATCCTGCCTTTGCTGTAACACCGCCCCGGCGGCGCCGCCCCGGCTCGGCCCATCCCTGGCCCCACTTGGCGATGCGAGCCGGACCCAGGAGGAGAGAGGCGGCTCTCTGGGCTCGATGGCTCCGGGCCTGGGCGGAAAAAGGCCATTTTTCGTTCTTTTTCCGAGAATAATTGAGGATTAAAGAGAGGTATTGTTCTCCAATGGAGAACAATAAATCGGGTCATAGCACCCAGGCCCGGAAACGCCGACAGGCAAAGCGCCAGCTCAATGACCACCCTGTCTCGCGGTCGACCGCAGAGGCTTTCCCAACCCGGTTTCGGCTTCCGCAGGCGAGAGCCCATGAGGGCGCCCGCTCCTTAGCCGCCGACCAGGGGAACGGCCATACGCCGGCCGGCGGTCTCAACCCGGTCAATCTAGACAGTTTTCAGCAGAGTATGCAAAACTTGCGCGCGTCACCCCGAAGGCTGCCCTTCCCCATCCCGTCGCAGCAGGTTTCCCATGGCGAAGATCCTGGTCCTCAATGGCCCCAATCTGAATCTTCTCGGTACGCGAGAACCCCATCACTATGGCCTTGAGACCCTGGACGGCCTCCGTGACCGTCTGGAACTCCAGGCGGAGAGCGCCGGCCACGAGCTGTTCTTCATCCAGAGCAACGCGGAGCACGTACTCATCGAGCAGGTTCATCGCGCCAGACAGGAGGCGGTGGATTTCATCATCATCAATCCAGCCGCCTTCACCCACACCAGCATTGCCTTGCGCGATGCCCTGCTGGCCATCGGCATCCCCTTCATCGAGGTACATTTATCGAACGTTCACGCCCGGGAACCCTTCCGGGCCCACTCCTATTTCTCCGACATTGCGGAAGGGGTGATCAGCGGACTTGGCGCCCAGGGTTATGAACTGGCCCTGCAGGCTGCCGCGCGTCGCCTCACCGAGCGGACTTGAGCAATAAAGGCCTGCCATGGATATCCGAAAGATCAAGAAGCTCATCGAGCTGGTTCAAGCCTCGGACATCACCGAGATCGAAATACACGAGGGCGAGGAGATGCTGCGCATCAGTCGCCAATCCCTGGTAGCGGCGCCCTTCTCCCCGGGATTCGCCAACCCCGGCCAGCTCATGGGGAATCCCGGTGTGCCCGCGCCCCCCGCGCCAGCCGTGGAAGTCAAGGCCGAGCCGCCGAAACATACCGTCAATTCCCCCATGGTGGGCACCTTGTACCGCGCCCCCTCGCCCGGGGCCAAGCCTTTTGTCGAGGTGGGCCAAAAGGTCGCCATGGGCGACATCCTCTGCATCATCGAGGCGATGAAGATCCTCAACCAGATCGAGTCCGACACCTCGGGCACCGTGACCAAGATTCTGGTGGAGAACGGCGAGCCGGTGGAATACAACCAGCCCCTGTTCGTCGTCGAGTAGCGGGCGCCACTCTCATGTTCGACAAGATCGTCATCGCCAATCGGGGCGAGATCGCGCTCCGCATCCTGCGCGCCTGCCGGGAATTGGGTATCAAGACCGTGGCCGTGCACTCGGAGGCGGATCGGGAACTCAAACACGTTCTGCTCGCCGATGAGTCGGTCTGCATCGGTCCCGCCCCTTCGTCCCAAAGCTATTTGCACATCCCCGCCATCATCAGCGCCGCCGAGGTGACCGATGCGGTGGCCATCCACCCCGGCTACGGCTTTCTGGCGGAAGACGCGGAATTCGCCGAGCGGGTCGAGCAGAGCGGCTTCGTCTTCATCGGCCCCAGACCCGAGACCATCCGTCTCATGGGCAACAAGATCAGCGCCATCGCGGCCATGAAGGCCGCCGGGGTGCCCTGCGTGCCCGGCTCGGACGGGCCTCTGGATGAGAATACCAAACGCACCCGCGCCTTCGCCCGGGAGATCGGCTATCCGGTGTTGATCAAGGCCGCCGGGGGAGGCGGGGGACGGGGTATGCGGGTAGTGCATTCGGAGGCGACGCTATTCAATTCCATCGCCCTCACCCAGGCCGAGGCGGCCGCGGCCTTCGGCAACGATACGGTGTACATGGAGAAATTTCTCGCCAATCCACGCCATATCGAATTCCAGATGCTGGCCGACGAGCACGGCCACGCCATCCATCTGTGTGAGCGGGACTGCTCCATGCAGCGACGGCATCAAAAGGTGGTGGAAGAGGCGCCAGCGCCGGGGATCACTCCCGAGATGCGTCAGACCCTGGGCGAGCGTTGCGCCGAGGCCTGTCGTCAGGTCGGTTATCGAGGTGCCGGGACCTTCGAGTTCCTGTTCGAGGATGGAAACTTCTATTTCATCGAGATGAATACCAGGGTCCAGGTCGAGCACCCAATCACCGAGGCCATCACCGGCGTCGATATCGTCAAGGAGCAGCTTCGTATCGCCGCTGGCGAACCCCTGGGTTACCGTCAAGAAGACATCCAGCCTCGGGGACATGCCATCGAATGCCGGATCAACGCCGAGGACCCCACCAACTTTCTCCCCTGCCCGGGCAAGATCGATCAGGTCCACCTCCCCGGCGGTCCCGGCATCCGCGTCGATACCCATATCTACAGCGGCTATCGCGTCCCGCCTTACTACGACTCCATGATCGGCAAGCTCATCGCCTATGGCGAGAACCGCAAGACCGCCATCGCCCGCATGCGTACCGCGCTGGAGGAAATGGTGATCGAAGGGATCAAGACCAATATCCGCCTGCACCAGGACATCATGATCGATGCCGCCTTCCTTGTCGGTGGCACCAATATCCATTACCTGGAGAAAAAGCTCGGTCTCTAGCCGCGCGGGTGGATCAAAGACAAATAGCAGAGATGAATTGGATCCAAGTCAGTTTCCGCTCCCCAGCCTCCCAGGCCGCCAAGATCGAGGCCCGGCTGGAACGTATGGGCGCCGTGGCCATCACCCTCGGCGAAGCCGGCGACACCCAGATACTCGAACCGGCACCCGGCGACAGCCCCTTGTGGGATCTCATCCACATCACGGCCCTGTTCGACTCCCCGAACTCCGTCTCCAAGCTGCGCCGTCGGATACAGCGACTGCTGCCGGAAGCCTCCCTGGCCGATCTGCGGGTTGAACAGGTGGAGGATCGGGATTGGCAACGACTCTGTCTCGACGCTTTCCAGCCCATGGCTTTCGGCCGCAGGCTCTGGGTCTGCCCGGAAGGCAAGGGTCCCGCTTGGGAGGAGGCGATTGTGGTGGATCTGGACCCGGGTCTGGCCTTCGGTACCGGCAGCCATCCCACCACCGCCCTCTGCCTGGAGTGGCTCGACCAGGCCGAGCTGACCGGCAAGCAGCTTCTCGACTATGGCTGCGGCTCGGGGATCCTGGCCATCGCCGCCCTCAAACTTGGGGCGTGGGAGGTCGTGGCGGTGGACCATGACCCCCAGGCGCTCGAGGCCACGGACTACAACGCCCGGCGCAATGCCGTGCGCGACTCCCTCCGCCTCTGCCATCCGGCCATGATCCCTTCCGCTACCCGGGTGGATCTGGTGATCGCCAATATCCTCGCCGCCACCCTGATCGAACTCAAACCCAGCTTATTGGAGTTACTGAAACCGGGCGGACAATTGATCCTGTCCGGGATACTGGCGGACCAAGCCCCAGAGGTCGAGGCGGCCTTTCTCCCCGATGTCCGTTTCCACACCTCCCATGAACGGGAGGGTTGGGTCCGTCTCGATGGCGTGCGTGAGGCCAGCTGATTCGTAGGGAGGAGAAGTGCTCTACACCCAATGCCCGGACTGCGGGACCATCTTTCGTATCTCGGCCCAGCAGTTGCGCACCGCCGTCGGTCAGGTGCGGTGCGGTCGCTGCGGCAGCCTTTTCAACGCCCTCAGCACCTTGAGCGAGGACCCGGCCAATCTGCCGGTCGAGTATGAGCCCACCCAGGCGGATCGGACGCCGCCGCCGATACCCTCAGACGGCGGGGAACCTTATGGGACCAGTGGGCCGATGACGCAGCCCCAGGCGACTCAGGCGGAGGAGCCTCCGGCCCTTCCCAGCCGCCTACGACCGGCCGCGAACGAGGTAACCGCCGTTCTGGAGCCGACCTTCACAGCCGCAATGAGGGGCGAACCACCGAGCGATGCGGCGGATCATCCGGCTGAAGCGATCCAACCACCGCCAAGGGTCAAGGACCCCCGTCCTCCAGCGCCCAAGCGTCCCCCATTCCAACCCGACCGGCTGGCGAAGGAATACGGGTTTGAAGCCTCCCGCCGATCGCCGACGCGAGGGCTCTGGGGATTCGCCAGTCTGGTGTTGGGCGTCCTGCTGGTGGGGCAGATCCTCTGGCGCCAGCCTCAACTCTTTATCCGGGTCCCCTGGCTGCATGCCGGTCTCAGCTCATTGTGCGAGGTCGTGGGATGCCAGCCACCCCAGCTCCGGGATCCGCGCCGATTCGAGGCGCTCAGCCGTGATTTCATCCAGGATCCCCGCTACCCAGGGGCGCTGCTGGTCAGCCTGACCCTGCGCAACAACGCCGACTTCGCCCAGCCCCCCCCGAGCCTGGACATCCGTCTCTACTCCCAACAGGGGGAGCTGGCTGGCCGCCGCGTTTTCGACCCGAGGGACTACGGGATGGGCGCGGCCAAGCGGCTCATCCCGGTGGGGGGCGAACACCTTATCAATCTGAGCCTGGTGGACCCGGGGCGGGAAGTCAGCGGCTTTCGATTCGAACTCCTCTGAACGCCCGCGATGTCCGTCGAACATCGGTCGGCAGAGGTTTTCCCGGACCAGGGCCTGGGGAGCGGCCCGACAGGCTGGTGCTTTGCCGCCGCGGGGTTTCCCGGTAGTATTGGCACCCTTTCCCTATCCCCCAGCCCCTCCGCTTTGCTGCATCCCATGCAGATCGGTGCCTGTAGGCTGGAAAACAATCTCTGGCTCGCCCCCATGGCCGGCATCACCGATCGTCCATTCCGGCAGCTTTGCCGACGTCTGGGGGCCGGCATGGCGATGGGCGAGATGCTGACGGCCGATACCGGCCTCTGGGAACGGCCCAAAAGCCTCCAGCGATTGGACCACCAGGGCGAGACGGCACCCATCGGGGTGCAACTGGTGGGAGCGGACCCGGAAAGGCTGGCCGAGGCGGCGCGTATCAGTGAGGAGCGGGGGGCTGAGATGATCGACATCAACCTGGGCTGCCCGGCGAAAAAGGTATGTCGCCGGGAAGCCGGCTCGGCCCTGTTGCGGGAGCCCAGGTTGGTACAACGGATACTCGAAGCCGTAGTCGCGGCGGTCAGGGTGCCGGTGACCCTGAAGATGCGCACCGGTTGGTCGCCCGAAGAGCGCAACGGGGTCGCCATTGCCTCCATGGCGGAGCAGATCGGCCTCCAGGCGGTTACGGTGCATGGCCGGACCCGGGCCTGCGGTTTCGCGGGTGAGGCGGAATACGACACCATCGCCGCCATCAAGGCCAAGGTGAGGATCCCGGTGATCGCCAATGGCGATATCGGCAGTCCGGATCGGGCCCGCTTGGTGCTTGAGCGCACGGGGGCCGACGGCCTCATGATCGGGCGCGGTGCCCTGGGACGGCCCTGGTTGTTCCTGGAGATCGGCCATTTCCTCGCTACGGGTTCGCCTTTGCCGCCGCCGGAACCGGCCTGGATCGCCCGCCTGATGCAGGAACACCTGGGGGCACTCCATGATTTTTATGGGGAGAGACGGGGGGTGCGCATCGCCCGGAAGCACATCGGCTGGTACAGCCGTCACTTTCCGGATGGCGACAGGATGCGGGACCACATCAATCTCGAGGGCACCGCCCTGGGTCAAATCCAAGCCCTGGCCGGGTTCCTGAGCAAAACGACAACAACGACACCAAGGAAGCCGATTGCATGAACATCGAAGCGGTTACCGCTGAACATGAGACCAGACCAATCCTCAGCGTTCCGGACGGACAGCGCACAGCGCCCTTGCGGGTCTGTGTCGAGGCGGCCCTGCAGGGCTACTTTCAACAGATGGCCGGACACCTGATCCGCAACCTCTACCAACTGATGCTCACCGAGGTGGAAGAGCCCCTGATCCGCTCGGTCATGGAATACACCAAGGGCAATCAGACCCAGGCCGCGGACATCCTGGGCATCAGTCGCAGCACATTGAGAAAAAAGCTAACCCACTACAAGCTCGGATAACCACCGATCCGCCACGCCCAGACCCAGCCAAGAGCCCAGGGAACCGAGGTTACGCCGCATTTTCCCTTTTCCGGCCCATTGCACAGAGAAGATCCCAGCCATGAACAAGATTTCCCGCGCCATCATCAGCGTCTCCGAAAAGAGCGGTGTCGTCGAGTTCGCGACGGCCCTGGTCGAGATGGGGGTTGAAATACTTTCCACCGGCGGTACCGCGCGATTGCTCGCTGCCCAGGGTATCCCGGTCACCGAGGTGGCGGATTTCACCGGTTTTCCCGAGATGATGGACGGTCGGGTCAAGACCCTGCACCCGAGGATCCATGGCGGCATTCTGGGACGCCGGGGTCTGGATGACGAGGTCATGGCCGAGCAGGGGATCCTCCCCATCGACCTGGTGGTGGTAAACCTCTATCCCTTCGAGCAGACCGTGGCCAAAGGGGACTGCGACCTGGCCACGGCGATCGAGAATATTGACATCGGCGGTCCCACCCTGTTGCGGGCGGCGGCGAAGAACTGGGCGGCGGTCACCGTGGTGGTGAACCACGCCGATTATCGGCAGGTGCTCGGAGAGATGAAACAGCACCAGGGCGCCGTCAGCGACGCCACCCGCTTCGACCTGGCGGTCAAGGTCTTCGAGCATACCGCCGGCTATGACGGCGCCATCGCCAACTATCTCGGCCAACGCCTCGGCGAGCCGAGCCGGTTTCCCCGCGCCCTCTCCCTACAGTTTCAGCGCCAGCAAGCCATGCGTTACGGCGAAAACCCCCATCAGCAGGCGGCCTTCTATGTCGAGCCCGGGGTCACCGAGGCCTGCGTCGCCACCGCCGTGCAGCTCCAGGGCAAGGAACTCTCCTACAACAATATCGCCGACACCGACGCCGCCATCGAATGCGTCAAACAATTCAACGAAGGCCCCGTCTGCGTCATCGTCAAGCATGCCAACCCCTGCGGCGTGGCCATCGGCAGCGATCTCATGGAGGCCTATGATCGCGCCTACAGCACGGATCCCGAATCCGCCTTCGGCGGCATCATCGCCTTCAACCAGGAATTGGATGCCCATACCGCGCACATGATCGTCGACCGCCAATTCGTCGAGGTGATCGTCGCCCCCAAGGTCTCGGCGGATGCCAGACGGGCGGTGGCCGGCAAGAAGAACATCCGCCTGCTGGAATGCGGCTTTTGGACGCCGGAGTTGAGACCCCGTCTGGACTTCAAGCGGGTCACCGGCGGGCTGCTGGTTCAGGAGGCCGACCTGCGCCTCACCCAGGAACTCCGTGTGGTGAGCCAACGGCAACCCACCGCCAAGGAGCTGGAGGATCTGCTCTTTGCCTGGCGGGTAGCGAAATTCGTCAAATCCAACGCCATCCTCTATGCCCGGGACCTGGCCACCATCGGCGTCGGCGCCGGCCAGATGAGCCGGGTGAACAGCGCCCGCATCGCCGCCATCAAGGCGGAACAGGCCGGTCTGGAGGTACCGGGAGCGGTCATGGCCTCGGATGCCTTCTTCCCCTTCCGGGATGGCATCGACAATGCCGCCCAGGTGGGCATCACCGCCGTGATCCAACCCGGTGGTTCCATGCGGGACGATGAAGCCATCGCCGCCGCGGATGAACACGATATGGCCATGATCTTCACCGGCATGCGCCATTTCCGCCATTGAGCCCCGGCTCCTCCTTGTCACTCGATTCCCAACTCAGGAGGCGTTCGTCATGAAGGTTCTGGTCATCGGTGGTGGTGGGCGTGAGCATGCCCTGGCGTGGAAACTGGCGGCCTCGCCCCGGGTCGAACGGGTCTTCGTCGCCCCCGGCAATGCCGGCACGGCCCTGGAGCCGAACACCGAGAACGTCCCCATCGCCGCGGATGACATCCAGGGTCTGTTGACCTTCGCCCAGTCGCAAGACATCGGACTGACCATCGTCGGTCCCGAGGCGCCCCTGGTGTTGGGCGTGGTGGATGTCTTCCAGGCGGCGGGTTTGCCCTGTTTCGGTCCCTCCCGGGCGGCCGCCCGGCTCGAAGGCTCCAAGACCTTCACCAAGGACTTCCTCAGTCGTCACCACATTCCCACCGCCGCTTACGGCAGCTTTACCGAGCTGTCCCCGGCGCTGGACTATCTGGACCAGGTCTCCCTGCCGGTGGTGATCAAGGCCGACGGGCTGGCGGCGGGCAAGGGGGTGATCATCGCCGAGGATCGGGAGACGGCGGTGGCCACGCTCCAGGACATGCTGACCGGTGGGCGCTTCGGCGCCGCCGGCGAACGGGTCGTCATCGAGGAATTCCTCCGTGGCGAGGAGGCCAGTTTCATCGTCATGGTGGATGGCGAACACTGCCTACCCATGGCCAGCTCCCAGGATCACAAGGCCAGGGACGACGGCGATCTGGGCCCCAATACCGGAGGCATGGGGGCCTACTCTCCAGCGCCGGTGGTGACGCCGGAGGTACACCAACGGATCATGGACCAGGTGATCCGGCCCACGGTGCGCGGCCTGGCCGCCGAGGGCCATCCCTATGTCGGCTTTCTCTATGCCGGTCTGATGATCGACGCCGAGGGTCACCCCAAGGTGCTCGAATACAACTGCCGTTTTGGCGATCCCGAGACCCAGCCCATCCTGCTGCGCCTGCGTTCCGATCTGGTCGAGCTGTGTGAGGCCGCCCTCGCCGGTCGGCTCGACCAATGCACCGCCGACTGGGACCCGCGTTGCGCCCTGGGGGTGGTCATGGTCGCCGGCGGGTACCCGGACCAGTATGCCAAGGGCCATCCCATCTCCGGTCTTCCCCGAGAGGAACCCCCCGGCCTCAAGGTCTTTCACGCCGGTACCAAAATGACTGGCGACCAGGTACTCACCAATGGTGGCCGGGTGCTCTGTGTCACCGCCCTCGGCCCCAGCGTCGCGGCGGCCCAAGACCTGGCCTATGCCCAGGCGCGGCGGATAACCTGGCAGGATGTCTACTTCCGCCGGGATATCGGCTACCGCGCCCTGGCGCGGGCACAGGCCGCCGACGGCTGATCACCGGCCTTCAGCCCGTGGTGGACGCCTCAAAGCATGAGGGAATCAGCTTTTTTCATTTCCGGATGGATTCTTTATTTCAGACTGGTCGAAAGCCAGCCCAGAATGCGCCGCTACGAGAAGGCTCCAAGAGGAAACTTGGTGTAGGGTGGATAAGGCGCGCCAAGCGCCGCATCCACCAAAACCAGCCTCAGTCAGCCTTCCGGGCATGAATGGAAAACAGCCCTGGCTCAATATGGATTCCGGACAGGTGAAACTGGGGCGCTCCGACCGAGGTAAGGAGCTAGACTGAACAGATTCCGAACCGATACGATCGAAGGGCGGCCCCGACGATGATCAACCTTCAGACCCTGT
>Ga0268298_10004396_pt1 | contig 13786 bp, 17 predicted proteins | sample WWTPWeurt_MetaG_FD_194462 | JGI IMG/M metagenome (GOLD analysis project Ga0268298, IMG submission 194462) | Activated sludge microbial communities from WWTP in Nijmegen, Gelderland, Netherland - WWTP Weurt | ecosystem: Engineered > WWTP > Aerobic digester > Activated sludge | place... | reverse complement strand
TACACTTGCAGACCAACTGCTTCGAGTGCGCTTTTCATTTTCTTAACAGAGCTTACCATCTCACCCCGATATTTAAAACTGGGAAACAAAAAGGCGATTTGGTTGGGGTCTTTCACCCTGCCTTCATCCAGCAGGGCTTTGACCAAATTGGCGATCTCTGCACAAGCAATTTCCGGTTTGTTGGGTGTGCTTGCTACGACTGAAACCTTTTCGTCAGATCGGTGCGCCTGAATGTTCTTGCTTGTAATGCGGTAATGACCGCCTTCCGGCTTTTTCCAATCGGTTTGCGCCATGAAGGTTTTATAAAATTCAACGATCTGTTTTCGTGATCGATAATTGATATCAAGCGAAAGACGGCGCGGTTTTTTGCCGAGATAATCACGGCAACGCTCGTCAAAATCCACGAAGTTTTCCACCGTCGCGCCGCGAAAGCGGTAAAGCGCCTGGTCATCGTCACCGACCACACAGATGCCTTTTGTCCCTTCCGCAAGCCTGAAGAAGATGCGTTCTTGGATCGAATTTGTATCCTGATACTCGTCCACAATCACATGCTTGAAGACGTGTTTCGAACCCTCATTCGCTTCAAGAAGGTTGAAAGCCTCTTGTTGCAAAAGTGCAAAATCGGTCAGGCGTGCATGCTCCAGTTGCAGTGAGTTCTTGTATCCCGCATACAGATCCAAAAGCAGTTCAACCTGTTCTGCTGTCAGATCAAACTCGCCATAATGTTTTTTCGATTTCCTTACCAGTTTCTTCGCGGCTTCCACGTCGATGCATTCCTCGGAAAAGCGATTGAAGATCGAGGTGCAATTCACAACGGCAGTATGTTTTGAAAGAGAAGGGCGCTCCCAGATGGCATTGATGGTTTGATGGGCTTCTTCATCTAATAGGCTGGCCTCAAGAATTCCCTTCCAGTTACGGTTTCGGGATAGATGAAAGTACTGGCTGAGTTCATCCAACAATTGAGGCGGTCGGTTGCGGTGACGGTCCAAAACGAAATGGCGTCGGTCCGAAAGAATCCGCTGGCAAAGGGAATGAACCGTACCAAGATACATCGGAGTCAGGTCATAGGGCAGCCCGGTATGATTCGTGACCATACCCAACAGAGTTCTCAACCCTTCCTTAAGTTGGTGAGCCGCTTTTTCAGTAAAAGTTGAAAGATAGATTTCTTCCGGCTTGACCCCATGAAATACCATTAAGTTGACCGTGCGCCAGAGTAACACGCGCGTCTTGCCCGAACCCGGACCCGCAGTCAAATACAACGGTCCATCCACGTGCTCGATGGCAGCACGTTGCTCGTCATTTGGCTTAAAGCCGGCTTCTTTCCACAGCGTCTCGATGGTATTTTTTTTAATATTAGTCATTGGACATCATATGTTGAAAATAAATCTGAAGTTAATTTTTTGCGGGATATCCCCACTGTCCGCTTATTATACGACATGATTTTTCGAAGATAGGATGCCTGAAACTACCAGTTTTGTTACAGGATTCAGCCTAATACCGTCGCACAAGAGCAGTTGAATACCTGATAGTAGTGTCATAAATAATCTCCAAGTTGGGAAATTTCTATCAACAAAAATTCTTGAAGTTGGTGAAACTACCAATTTTGAAGCGGCAAGCAAAGCCAACCGCAAATCAGGTCGTGTGTAAATTTATACCTCACAGTAAAACGCCTTATTTCTGAAGACATTGAAGCATGTTCTGAATGCTGCCAGTTGCCATGGCAATGCTAGAATCGGCTGCCCCATAGTAAAGGCGAAGCGTGTCTCCATCCGGGGCAAGAGTATAACCGCAAGGAAAAACTACCTTATCCACATCCCCATGATTTTCATACGGCTCTTCAGGTCCAAACACCCATTCATCACCGCGCTTGAGGCACATCTCAGGATTATACAAATCGAACAGTGCCAGTCCTAAACGATAAATCGCGCCGGACGCATTTTGCTTGACGCCATGATAGATCATGAGCCAGCCGTCAGGGGTCTCAATTAATGGCGGAGAAAGCCCGATCTTGTTTGCATCCCACCAACTTCCAAGACGCGCTTCCAGAATCTTTTTGTGCCCGCCCCAATTTTGTAGATCCGAGGAATACGATATCCAAATATGTGCGCTGGTTGGACCCACTGGGCGATGGATCAAAGCCCAGTGTCCATTGATTCGGTGCGGTAAAAGAGCCGCATCCTTGTCCTCCGGCTGCATGATCACGCCGAGCCGTTCAAACGATTGGAAATCCTTCGTGAGTGCCAAGGCTACACCGGGACCGCCGCTTGCATATGCCGTATACACGACTGCATATTGTTTCAATTCTGGAATGTACGTGATACGCGGATCTTCAACCCCCCATAACTCATCGGGGTAATGTTCGGGATCTGCGATGAAAGTAGGCTTTGCATCGATCTGCCAGTTGTCTATGCCGTTCTTGGAGCGGGCAGCACATAAATGCGAATGACCACGTTTATCTTCGACGCGACATAATAGTAAGGTTGTCCCATCGGCAAGCAGCGTCGCACCTGGATTGAATACACTATTGACTGAATAATGCCAATCTGCAGCAGTTAGGATGGGATTAAGCTTATAACGTTGAAAGAGTTGCAGATTCGGGTTGTTCAATGTATGTGTCCTTATTTGAAGGAATGATGTTTTCAGCTAAATGCAATTCGAGCAGAGATTGCAGAAATGCGAGCGTGGACTCAGCACCTTGATTTTCATTTAAGCGGTCCGGGTGCAGTCCATCCCGGCAGCCCCCAGTCGTCGGGTCATAAATAAGGAGGTGCAGGTCGTTTCTGCCCAGGAACCACTCAAAAGTATGCCGGGCTTCTGTATGCCACCTCTCATCTTTGGTTATTCTATAAGCTTCAAGACAGGCAGATACCATTGCCTGTGCCTCAACAGGTTGTTGATCGAAACGGGCACGTTCGCTGCCCCGTGGATAAAATCCATTTGATCCGATCGGAATAAAATGATTCTCATGATCTGAATGCTGCAGTTTGGCAAGCCAACTGAGCGACGCCATCCCTACGGTTATCATTTCAGGGTTGGACATATCCATACCGCATGTCAGCATTGCCTGTGACAAAGCCGCATTGCAGTACGTCAGTTTATCTTCAAACCAGTTCCATCCTTCGGTTTTGTTAATCCTGTAAAGGGATAATAACCTGCCTGCCAATTCCGTTTGCACCTGGCTTACCCGGCGATCTCCGTTAAATACCAGCAAATATTCATGAATGCCGAGCAAAGCAAATGCCCAGGCACGCGGACTGGTCGTCTCGAGAATAGAGAGCAGGGATTGTTGGAATATGCGCCCTGCCATATTATGCAGGGTGGGTATGTTTGAATGCCCTAATACAACACCCAGTGACCATAGTGCACGTCCGTGACTATCGTCCGAACCACTTTCTTCCAGCCAATTCCGCTGATAATCCATAAAGTTACGAAAGCGCTTTGTCTTTTCGTTGAAAGCATGCCAAATGAAAGCGAGATAGCGTGTTGCCATGTCAGAAGATGCTTTGTTACCTATCTCTTCCAAAAGGATGCTGACCATTAACGCCCGGGCATTATCATCAGTGGTGTAGCCCTCGCTGTAATTGGGTATCGTGAAAATGGCGTGTTGGAATATGCCCGTGCCATCCGTGAGGTTATGCAAATGATTCAGGTTTAGGAGAGGGAATTCCCCAGCCCGTTTATTTAATGGCTTTACAGCGAATTCCGCTTGGGCAAAATAGCGGCGCTCGGCGCGGGCGCGCTCAAACGTTTTCATATATCGGCGAGCAACCTGTGACCAAGTCATATCTCTGCCAAACAGGTACGCACGTTTTCGCATGGCGTGACGTTTGGATTCATTGGTCAATAGATCAATCACTTGATTTGCCAGTGCCTGTGGGTTCTTAAATGGCACCAAAGCCCCCCGGCTCTCCGCAAGGATCTCCTCTGCGTACCAATACGGTGTGGAGATGACAGCCTTTCCCGCTCCGACGGTGTAAGCCAATGTGCCTGATGTGATCTGCGCCTCGTCAAGGTAAGGCGTGATGTAAATATCTGCTGCACTGATAAATTGAATTAATTCCTCCAGGCTGACAAAGCGATTGTAGAATATTACGTTCCCTGCCACGCCTTTTTCACGTGCTAGCCATTGCAGGGAAAGGCGGTAGGTCTCGCCATCCTTTTGAAGCACGTGCGGATGGGTTGCCCCAACCACAATGTACACAACATTGGGATGTTTTTCCAAAATGGCAGGTAGCGCTTCAATGACATTCTCTATGCCCTTATTGGCAGATAACAACCCAAAACTGAGGAGAACACTTTTTCCCTCAACCCCAAAAAGGTCTTTATTAAAGCTTGGGTCTACAAATGGAATATCGGGGATGCCATGCGGAATCAGATCAATTTTTTCAGGTGTGACGCGGTAAACATCCTGCAAAAATTCAGCGCCGCGTTCGCTCATGACCACGACACGGTCTGATAATGAAATAATTTCCTCCAATACCCGTCGCTGATCAGGGTTTGGCTGACGAAGGATCGTATGTAATGTGGTCACCACTGGCATGCGCAATTCACGCAGAAGTGTCAGGATGTAACTTCCAGCCCTGCCGCCATAGATACCATACTCATGTTGAAGTGAGACAACGTCCACATTATTGATATTGAGAAAATCTGCAGCGCGGCGATAGGATTCAATATCCTTTTCGGTGAGTTCAAATCGGACACGCGCCGGGTACTCATAACCCGCGTCTGTGTCATTGACAGGCACGGCAATGCAGTCTGTCCCTTTGTGTTCGCCTGCAATGGACTCGCACAGATCAGTGGTAAAAGTGGCGATGCCGCATTGACGGGGCTGGTAATTGCCTATAAAGGCAATTCGCTTGATGATCGAGTGACTGGGTCTTTCCATATGGTATTCTCCTTACAAAATTATCGAACGGGCAATATTTTCTTCAAGTAGTTCTTTGAGTAATTTCAAGTTTTCCTTGATTTGTTTTTTCATCTTTTTTTCAAGAGCGGCTTCGTTGATCGTGGGAGGATTCGTTGCATGTACTTTCACCTGAATAGAAATGCTAACATTTGTACTTCCCTGACTCATTTCGAAGGTGTAAGTCGTGTGTGAGTTCAATGGTCCCGACAGGGATTTGAATCCGTATTTTTTGTCCAGATCATATTCTGTCACCTCAAACGTGCTATGGTTGCGGCGCCCCAATAAGTGACCAACACTTCGAAAAAATGACCCGATGATAAAACCAGTGTCTCCGGGTAAACGGCTGGATGCCAGTGTGCCATACTGCCATTGAAAATCATTCTCTGGCGTACTTACGAAATCAAAAACCTGCTTAATGGGTCGGTATATTTTTGTGTTTGTTTCAATTTGGATCATTTATTCCTTTACTCTATATGGAATGTTCAGGGCGTGTATGGTGGGTCTTTGAGTCCGCGTTGCACTCTTAACTTAACCATGTGAACGACTAATTTACATTCTTCCAATACGTATCTGTTGAACATATTCACTGCTCGATCAGCTTCGCTCTGTGCGCTCATGGTAACAAAGGCATATCCTTTGGATTCACCGCTTTTCTTGTCAACCATCAAATTTGCTTCGATGACGTCTCCAGCTTGTGAAAATAAATTGCTTAAGTCATTCTGTGTCGTGAGCCCAGACAAATTTCCCACATACAGTTGAATGTTCATTACAGACTATCTTTTTCTGGACGTTGCAAAGCACCACCTAGTTGATGAAGTACCGCTTCCAGCCCTGCGCCGTCTCTTGGTTCAACAACCCACAGTTTTATCTTCCCTTCTTTGACAGTCACCTTGGTCCTCGCTGTTTTGGTTGAGACATGCTTGTTAGTAACGGGAATGACGCCCATGTTTACCCTGGCTAGATCAAGCGAACCTGTATGGGTCCCGCTTAACTGTGTCGTAGATCTGACTACGTCGCCATTGGCACCGATCACTTTAAAGTGATAGTCCAGGTCTTGAAATGCTGCCTTAAGGTTGACGCTCATTTCAAGCCATGTTTCCTTGTTTATCATTTCAGGGATCAGTCCGCTGAACTGAAAATCATCAGTCAGCATGGATTTTGCAAGCTCAAACTCGCCTTGCTGGATCGAATCCATAAAGGCTTGGACAGTTTCTCTTTTATTCATAATGTATTCCTTTACTTCCAATCGTGCCAATTCAAAATAAGCGGGCTTGGATTAATGGGTGTTCCCTATGAAACACCCTCCTTTTCCCCCGGTTTGATTACGATGTAAATCACTAAACGCCTTTAACAGTGTAGCACACTATTGGCTCAAAATTTTCATCGGATGGTGCAGATGGCTCATTTACATTGCTAAAACGAAAAACACTCATCAAAAACCAATGAAATATTGCTTGTTTATTACAGTAGAATGACTATCATAATAATTGGACACGTTTGATAAGTTTTACCGTTTGTGCAAGAGGTAAATCGTGTGAAAAAAGACTTAAGTCAGCCTCTGTTTGAATTGGGCGATCAGTTGTATCGAGGTATTTTTGATTCTTCCAATGACGGCATGATCATCAGTGACCTGGAAACGGGGCTTGTGATTAAAGCAAACCAGTCTGCATGCAGCATGCACGGTTATGTTCGCGAAGAGATGGCTGGTTTGCCGCTGATAAAACTCATTTACCCTGACAGCCAGTTGGCATTCAGTGAATTTTTGCAGGCGCTTCAATCAGGCGGTGACTTCGATACCCGGACCTTGCATATGCGGCAGGACGGAACGACCTTTTACGCTGAATGGCACATGACTCTGCATGAATATCAGAATCACCCATGCTTATTGGGAGTTGTGCGAGATATTAGTGAACATATTAAAGACGAGCAGCGCTTAGATCAAAGCATGGCGATTCGTTTGCATGAACAAGCCACGCTTTTGGCAATCTCGCATACGCTGGCTTCCACCCTTGAACTACGACCCGGACTAATTCTGGAACAATTGCGTGAGATCATTGAATACAACCATGCAGGACTGTTCTCTATTGAAAAATCGGCATTGGTCACCCTGGCAATGCGTGGAACACCGCAATTGGAGCAATCTGATCCCGTTCATATCCAATTGACCGACCCTAAAATCTTGAGCGGGTTATTCAACGAACACCGTCCCATCCGTATCGCGGATGTACGGAGTGATGACCCACAGGCGCAATCTCTGCGTTTGCTTTTGGAAGATGGCGCGGCTGTACTGCTCAAAGGGATGCTTTCCTGGATGTGGGTTCCGCTGGCGGTGAAAAGCCGTGTGATCGGCGGCTTGGGTGTGGCGCACAAAAAACGTGATTTTTTCACGCCTCATCATGCAGACCTGGCGCTTAGCGTGGCGAATCAGGCTGCCATCACCATGATCAATGCCGAACTCTATGAGCATGCGCAGGAATTGGCTGTGCTGGAAGAGCGCCAGCGGTTGGCACGTAACCTGCATGACGCTGTCAATCAATCCCTTTTTTCTGCTGGCTTAATCGCTGAAGTCCTGCCACGCTTATGGGATAGCGATCAGGAGGTGGCGCGGCATTCGCTTGAGGACTTGCGCAAGTTGATGCGTGGTGCCATGGCTGAAATGCGTGCTTTGCTGGCCGAACTGCGCCCCTCCACTCTGACAGATGCCAGGCTCGGTGATCTATTGTATTTGTTGGCCAATTCATTCACCGGACGTACGAATATACCTGTTACCATAACCTTGAATGGACAGGGTGTGTTATCTGCCGAGGTTCAAGTGGCAATTTATCGTTTGTGTCAGGAGGCGTTGAACAATGTCGCTAAACATGCGGAAGCCAGTAGTGTGGAAATCCTTCTGAAGCAGGACGAGTCCTCAATTGATTTAACGATCCGTGATGACGGCAAAGGGTTTGATACAAATCAAATTTTTTCAGGTCACTATGGTTTGAGTATGATGCGTGAGCGTGCTGAAGCGATTGGCGCGCAATTAACGATTATCAGCCAGCCAGGGATGGGAACCGAATTGACCCTTCGCTGGAAAGAAGTTAGAAAGAAAGAGGTTTTATGAATGCGCCTATTCGCGTCATGCTTGTGGATGATCACACCATGGTTCGTAAGGGGTTGGCGACCTTTCTAAAAATCTTCGATGACCTGAAGTTGGTAGGCGAGGCAGGGAGTGGAACAGCCGCGATTAAACTATGTGTGGAAATCCAGCCGGATATCGTGTTAATGGATATGGTCATGCCAGACATGGATGGGGCAGAGGCTGCTCAGAAGATTCGTCAGAAAGTTCCCCATGCGCAAGTGATCATGTTATCCAGTTTCAAAGAGGGAAAACTTATCAAGAAGGCATTGGAAGCTGGAGCGATTGGATACCTGCTTAAAGATATTTCTGCGGATGAACTTGCCAGAGCCATTCGCCTGGCACATGTCGGACGTGCCACACTCTCCCCCGATGTTGCTCAATCTCTAGTCGAAACCACCAATCTGCCGCCTGCTCCTGGTCTCGACCTGACCGAACGCGAGCGTGAAGTTCTCGCCTTGATGGTTGAAGGGTTGAGTAATACACAGATCGCGGGAAAGCTGGGTGTCAGTTCGTCCACCATCAAATCGCATGTGAGTAATGTTCTGTCAAAACTGGGAGTTGCCAGCCGCACCGAGGCAGTATCTTTGGCGTTGCGTAACCGTATCGTCCCCTGATGTTTTCTGTAAGAGTGATCGTAAAAAGTGCTTCCCGCCAGGATGAGGGGGGCATCCTAACGGGAAGCACTTTTATAGTACCAGATAATCAGAGATTGTCCCTCCCCCAAGTGGAGGAGAAATAAACTCCCCAACTTTCGGATGTGGTTGGGGAGTTTATTTTATACAATTAAGTAACGGAGTTTATGTCTGTAGATGTAACATATGTTGATGATTCTCATGAAAATTAAAAGAAGGTTTCGATGAATAATGTTGAAAAAATAAAAACTTCGGAACTGCGCTACCGCCGCTTGTTTGAAGCGGCTCAGGATGGGATATTAATTCTGAATGCTGAAACAGGTATGATCGAAGATGTTAACCCATATTTGCTTAAAATGCTTGGCTATTCACGCGCAGAGTTTGTGAAAAAGAAACTCTGGGAAATGGGTGCGTTCAAGGATGTTGAAGCCAGCAAGGAGGCTTTCGAAGCGTTGCAGAAGAATGAATACATTCGCTACGAAGACCTGCCGCTCAAAGCGAAAGATGGAAGACTGGTTGAAGTGGAATTTGTCAGCAATGTATATCTGGTGGATAAGGAGAAGGTCATTCAATGCAATATCCGCGATATCACCGAGCGGAAGCAAGCCCAGGCTGCTCTCGTGAAGAGTGAAGCGCTTCTGCGTGAACTATCCACGCGCGACTATCTGACAGGGCTGTTCAACCGCCGTTATATGGAAGAGACTCTGGAACGCGAACTCTTGCGGGCAACACGGAAGGGACTGCCTCTGGGGTTGATCATGCTGGATGTGGATGATTTCAAACGTTTCAATGATGTTCATGGGCATGCAGTAGGAGATGCCATCCTGCGCGGAGTGGGTAGTCTTTTACTTAGCCATGTGCGCGGAGAGGATATCCCCTGCCGGTATGGCGGTGATGAATTTATTATTGTCCTGCCGGATGCCTCGCAGGCGGCGATCCATGAGCGCGCCGAGTTTATTTGTGAATATGCCCGGCAATTCCATTTCCAATTCGAAGAACAACCCCTTGATACTGTTACACTCTCTTTGGGCGTTGCCGTCTTTCCAGCGCACGGTGTAACGAGCGATGCCATCTTAAGATCTGCCGACGCTGCGCTCTATCGCGCCAAGCATGCAGGGCGCGGTCAGGTGGTGATGGCAGATGCGTCGGTTGGATGACGATTTCAAACCTCCCCCAATTGGCGGAGATACATATTCCCCGGCTGATGGATGTGGCTGGAGAGTTTGTGTCTTAAGATGAATATATGACCCGCGTATACATTGCCGATGCAAAAACCGAAGAACGTTCTGCTCTGCGCCTGATGTTGCTGGATCTGAAAATGGAGATAGCGGGTGAGTCGTCAGATTGGGCAACCACATTGATATTGACGCCTGCCAGTCGGACGGATATTTTATTGATTGAGTGGGATCTGCTTCCAAACTCACCGACTTCGGCTTTGGAAACACTTCGAAAAGCATGTCCAGCTGCTATCGTCATTATTCTCATCAGCCATCTGGACGCCCGTCAGCAAGCGGCACTTTCTGCTGGTGCTGATGCATTTATCAGCAAAGGCGAATCTCCTGAGCGGGTTGCCGAACGCTTGCGCTCGGTTGCTGCAAGTATTCGCAACTGATGCCATTTGGTTGAGTGAAAGTTTTGAAATCCGGCGTACCTACTGCTGTCTTGAACGCCATTATTCATTGGGACAGCGTTTTCAAATGATCTGGAGGATCAACTCATGAACAAGGATATTTTAGAAGGCATGTGGAAACAAATTCGAGGTGAGGCGAAAGCATGGTGGGGAAAACTCACCGATGATGACCTGGATCGCGCCGCGGGAAAGTTTGAAGTTCTGGCAGGCATTCTTCAGGAAAAGTATGGCTATACCCGTGAAGCCGCCGCTGATGAGATCGAAAAGCGCGTGACGGCGTATGAAGTCAGCCTGAAGAACAAAACCCAACCCATTCCATCCAGAAAAGGATGAAGGTAAGCGACATCAATAGCCATATATAAAAGGAGAAGAATATGAACCTCATTATTTATTTGATTGCCGGAGCTATCGTCGGCTATATTGCCAGCCGGATCATGCGCACCAATTCGCAACAGGGTTTGTTGTTGGATATAGTAGTTGGTGTTATTGGCGCATTTCTCGCAGGTTACTTCATCAGTCCTTTATTGGGCATTGGCACGATCAACGATGCAATCACCATCCCGACCATGCTGGTAACCCTTTTGGGTTCCATTGTGCTGCTTTGGATCGTCAAGATGCTTCGCCGCTAGGTGTTGATACAGTCAGCATAACCTACAGGCAGGGGTATTCCATATCCCTGCCTGTAGGTTATTGGTCTTAATGTTTTTGCATCAGCGAGGGTGAACTTCTTTATTGTTGAGTCAGTTGTACCCTTGGAAAGAAGCGTCAAAATGTCGAACGAAAATAGAGTATTAGAGACAAGAACGTCACAAAATGAACCGGAACGCGAACAATGCATCTTTAGTTTCAAGGCGACACAATTTATCTGGCTGGCATTTGGAGTTCTCGAGGCTTTGATCGCGCTCCGCATCGGACTTAAGTTGATCGGCGCCAACCCTGCCAGCCCCATCGTCGCCCTGATCTATGGGTTTACCTACCTGTTCCCATTTGAGGGATTGGTTAATTCTCCGACCTTCGGCAGCATGGTGTTGGAACTTTCTTCCATGTTCGCGATGCTGATCTACGGGTTGATCGCATGGGGCATCGAGAGAGTCGTCTGGCTGATATTTTATCGCCCGCGCGGACCCGTGGCGGCTGAAAGTCACACTCCTCGATAACAATGTGCATCGGTATGAATCCGCTCTTCCGTTAACAGGAAGCCGATACGAAAATGACGATCAAGATTAGAGAAGGAAATAAAAATGTTACATGACAATCAAGAACTCCCGTATCACAACAATAATGTCTTTGGTGTTTTCATGGGGTTACTCGTCGGTGGTCTGGCAGGCGCTGTGACCATGTTGCTGCTGGCTCCGCAATCTGGAAAAGATACCAGGCTGCAGATCCAGAAAAAGGGCATCGAACTGCGCGACCAGACTTCAAAAATGCTCGAGGACACAATGTCGCAAGTGCGTTCGAGCGCAGATAAGATCTCGGTTGGCGGGCGCATGAAAGCTGAAGAATTATTACAGCAAGGTCAGGATCTGGTGGTAGAGCAATTGGATCATGTGTCCGAAGCTGCAGAAGCTGGGAAAAGGCGCTTTTCAAAGGTTCCCAGACCCATGTAGTGGTTTCACAGTACCACGAAAGGAAAAATAAAATGAACCTGGAAAAATTGAAATGGATCCTGCTTGCTGTCTTTTTGATCATCTTCGGCTTCAGCCTGTTGGGAGTTGGGCTTGGCGGAATATTGAACATCGTTGCAGGTATATGTGCATTAATTGCCGGTATTTTATTTCTGATCAATCGTTGATCTAGATATCCTTCAAAGGCACGGTTTTCTGCTGGAGACTGTGCCGTTGTGGGTGATTCTTTTAACCGTTCCAATGAAATGACAGGTTTGCATGCTTAAATTTTTAATCCTGGCGTCTATCATCTTGTGGGTTGATGGTTTCTTTGGTCGTTCTGAATTTCCGGGAACTTCCTTAAAAAATACTTCGATCACCGTATTGAGTGTCATTATTGTCACCTTGATCATTATTGGATTTTTATCGTAATCAAAGTTCCTGCCATGAAGATGCCATGTCAAGCGAACAAACGAATGAAAACATCTCGAAACAGGTTTCGAGATGTGATGGCATCCCTGCAAGTTTCAATGTAGCAGGTGAGTAGTGCGGCTCTATTAATCATCTCCCCCAAGTGGCGGAGAGCAAAATTCCCCAGCCGATGGATGTGGCTGGGGAATTTTGATTGTATGATGAGTTTGTAAGACAAATCAAATAAAAAGAGAAATCTCATGCTTACCTGGATCATTGTAATTTTGCTCATCCTGTGGCTGCTCGGCTATTTTGGACCGAATGTCTTCTCTGGCTTTCCCCGTACAGGAAATATTGTTCATGTGCTGCTTGTAATTGCAGCCATCCTTTTTGTTTTGAGTCTGCTGGGTGTTATCTAGCACCCAAACAACATGAAGATGAAGGGGAAAAGCGACCAATTTCGACCGCTTTTACCCCTCCACTATTAAGTTGTTTGGGCACTAAGGCCCACTTATTTAAGGATAAGGTAGAGTAAAAACTTATGAAAAAATGCCATGAAGTAATGACAAAAGACCCTGTGGCTTGTCTGCCAACAGATATGGCGGCAAAAGTTGCAGGATTAATGAAAAGCGAGAATGTTGGTGCGATACCCATTATTGAAAATGAACAGACCCGGGTGTTGGTGGGGATTGTGACCGATCGCGACCTGACCCTAAAGATCGTAGCTGCAGAGCTCGATACAAAATTCACGAAAGTGGAGTCGGTGATGACTCGCCAGGTGGTGACTTGCCATGTAAAAGATGATCTCCAAACAGCATTGAAATTGATGTCTAAGAATCAAGTTCGGCGTATTCCTGTCGTCGACAAGGAGAACAAAATTCTTGGGATCATCACCCAGGCAGATGTGGCGACACGGATTAAGCATCCGAAGAGGTTTGCCAAAATGGTAAGGAATATCTCGCAGATCAATGGAAAGTAGCAGAAATTCCCATTCGGGAAACGGTTAAAGATGAAACCAATTACCTGGAAACGCTCTCATTGGCTGAATAAAATGATCAGTTTGAATGCAAGCCCTCGATCCTATATATTTTTTATTTGGATGGTGCTTCTCATACTGCTGCTCATCAGCGCATGTGATGCTGCAACAACGACTCCCTATGCTGCAAATGACAGCATGTTGATGGAAACACAGGTATCGATGACCGAGTTCTGCGAATCATGCGCCCAGGCGACTTTGGCAGTTATTCTCACGCAGGAGAAGGGAAATGCAGATTTTCAAGCGGCGGCTACTGCCGAAATTTTGCGTGCCAATGCACAGGCGACCTTGAATTCGGCAGAGGCGACATTAAGCGCGGCCCAAACTCAGGAACAAAATAATGCCAATATTCTTGCCGCCCAGATAGCGGCTACCGCTGAAATCATCCGCGCCAATGCGCAGGCAACATTGAACTCGGCAGGTTCAACACAGATCGCGGCAATGAC
>Ga0268298_10004395_pt1 | contig 13788 bp, 13 predicted proteins | sample WWTPWeurt_MetaG_FD_194462 | JGI IMG/M metagenome (GOLD analysis project Ga0268298, IMG submission 194462) | Activated sludge microbial communities from WWTP in Nijmegen, Gelderland, Netherland - WWTP Weurt | ecosystem: Engineered > WWTP > Aerobic digester > Activated sludge | place... | reverse complement strand
GAACGGGAAATTGGACATCTATGAAGACCCGCGCCGTCCCATCGAGGAGCGCGTGCAAGATCTTCTGTCGCAGATGACCTTGGAAGAAAAAGCTGGGATGTTGTTCCATGCTGCGCTCAATGTGAGCAAGGATGGCACACTGTCTGAGAAGAAAAACCTGCTCAGCCGCATCAAGACGTCCGAGGCAGTTGCCAGCAAGAAACTAAATCATTTTAATCTGATGGGAACCCCAAAACCACGTCTGCTTGCTGAATGGCATAACCGTTTGCAGAAACTGGCAGAACGAACACGCCTTGGTATTCCCGTCACGATTTCAACCGACCCGCGCCATCATTTCACCAATAACCCCGCAACCAGTTTCCTGGCTACTCATTTTTCAGCATGGCCGGAGCCATCGGGGCTGGCTGCCATAGATGATGAAAAACTTGTTCAGGAATTTGCTGATATTGCCCGTCAGGAATATTTAGCAGTTGGCATCCGCATTGGGCTGCATCCACAGATCGACCTCGCAACCGAACCGCGCTGGACGCGTGTCAACGGCACCTTTGGAGAAGACGCTGAACTGACATCGAAAATGGTCAAGGCGTATATTCGTGGCTTTCAGGGCGAGAAGCTTGGCCCTCAAAGTATAGCCTGTATGACCAAGCATTTTCCTGGGGGCGGCCCGCAGAAGGATGGTGAAGATCCTCATTTTGAATATGGGAGGGAGCAAGTCTATCCGGGTAACAACTTTGATTATCATCTGAAACCGTTTGAAGCCGCATTCGAAGCGGGTACATCCCAGATCATGCCGTACTATGGAATGCCAGTAGGCACCCAATATGAAGAAAAGGGTTTCAGCTTCAATAAATCTGTGATCACAGGTCTGCTCCGTGAGAAATATGGTTTTGATGGGGTTGTCTGTACGGACTGGGGATTGGTCAGCGATGCCAATCTTTTTGGGCTGATCTCATTTCCCGCTAGAGCTTGGGGCGTGGAACACTTGTCGGTTCCAGAGCGGGCTCAACTCATCCTTGAGGCGGGCGTGGATCAGTTTGGCGGGGAATTCATTCCAGAAGTGATCGTGGATTTGGTTCGCGGCGGTAAGCTATCCGAATCGCGCATAGATGTGTCTGTGCGACGCCTGTTGAAGGAAAAATTCGTGATGGGTCTTTTCGATCAGCCTTACATCGATCCCGATCTTGCAGAGCAGACAGTTGGCCGGGCAGATTTCAAGGCGGCTGGTCTGTTGGCGCAGCGCAAATCCATCGTGTTATTGAAGAACGACTCAAAAGCATTGCCACTCAAGCCAGGGAAAAAGATTTACGTGGAAGGCATCAAGAAGGAAATTGCCAGCCAGTACGGGACGGTCGTTTCCAAACCGGAAGATGCAGATTTTGCCATCTTGCGTTTACAAGCTCCTTATGAAAAGCGCAAAGGCATCATTGAACGCTTCATGCACGCTGGCGATCTTGACTTTAAGGGCAAGCAAAAGGAGCACATTCTCGATATCCTCAAGCGGGTTCCTACTGTTGTGGATATTTATCTTGATCGTCCGGCAGTGATTCCCGAAATTGCAGAAAAGTGCGCTGGGCTGGTGGCAAACTTTGGTTGTGAAGATGCAGCAGTTCTGGATGTCATCTTTGGAAAGTTCAATCCAGGTGGAAAGCTGCCGTTCGAAATGCCATCCTCAATGGAAGCAGTACGTAAGCAGAAAGAGGATGTACCATACGACTCGGAGAATCCGCTCTTTCCATTTGGACACGGATTACGCTATTCGTGAATTCGATAAACAATAAAAAGGAGATCAATTATGAGTGAAAGATTGAAAGGGAAAATTGCAATTGTGACTGGTGCCGGCAACGGTGTCGGGAAAGCCTGCGCGTTGTCGCTGGCAGTGGAAGGTGCGCATGTTGTTGTGAATGACCTCGGCACAAATGCTGCGGGTGTGGGTATGAGTTCGGAAGCGGCCGATGCGACAATTGCAGAGATCCGTGCGGCAGGCGGTGAAGCGGTCGCCAACTACGACTCTGTTGCGTCCCCCGAGGGTTGCGCCAGTCTTGTTGCGACCGCCGAGGAGGCGTTTGGTCCAGTTGACATCGTACTTGCTATTGCCGGCGCAGTGATGCCAGGGCAGATCAACATTTCTGATGAACAGTACTACAAACTGCTGGATCTATTCCTCGGACAGAAGTTTTGGCTCGCACGACTAACTGTGCCTGGCATGGTCAAGCGTGGATACGGTAGATTCGTCTCGGTTGCATCGGAGGGTGCGCGTGGCGGAGTAGGTAACCCTGTCTTTGCTGCGGCAATGGGCGGCACCATCTCAATGATGAAAGGTCTCGCGACCGAACTGAAAGGCACCGGCGTCACGGCGAACACGTTTGCGCCAGGGGCCGCCACCCGTACATACGAGTTGGCGCTCCCGGCTCTCGAGCAGGCACACGCCGAGGGTCGAATGACCGACGAAATGTGGGCGAGAGCGAAGAAGGGACCCGGACCGGTCGAACACGTACCGCCGATCGTGACCTGGCTCTGCACGGACGCGGCTGCCACCGTATCGGGTCATGTCTTTCACTCAGGTGGTGGAAAGATCAGTGTCTGGTCTGAATACCAAGATATCAACACGATTACCAAAGGCGATCCATATGAGAATCCTCCGTACACGCTCGATGAACTCGACGTGCTTATTCCAGGAACGGTCCTGAAGTAGTTTGTAGAGCAAACTTTGACTGTTGGTTGAAACTGTATGAAGCGAGTACACTCCAGATCATGCCGTACTATGGAGCGGTCTAGAGTGCATAACCAGACTTCTATTTTTGCATGGATTACGAAATTTTGATGTGACAAAAGTGGCTGAAAAAGAAGATGACCCTACAGATAATCCTGATCATTTTAGCAAGTCTGATTATTATCGCGGCTCTTACTGTTGCATATCTTTGGTATTGGACTAGTAAACTCCCGAAAGTCAAAGCGAATGGGATCCGGGTGGCTTGTGTCGGTGATAGTATCACACAGGGAATGGGCGTTATGTTCAATACCCCCGACAAAAACTCCTATCCCGCGCTGCTCCAGGAGATGCTTGGGAGTAAATACCAGGTTTTAAATTATGGACACAGTGGGCGAACGCTGCTTACTTCAGGAGATCAACCCTATCGGAAGTCGCACTTCTTCACCGCTTCACTCAAGAGCGATCCTGCCATCGTGCTGATCATGCTTGGCACGAACGACTCCAAACCGCACAACTGGAACGCCCCGAAATACGAACGGGAGCTTGCCGAGTTTATGGAGATTTATAAAAACTTACCAAGTTGCCCTGCAGTGTACTTGCTGATTCCCCCGACAGCTTTTATCTCCAAAGGTAAAAAAGAAGTTGCTTTCAATATCAGTGATGTGGTCATCGAGAAGGAAATTATTCCAATCGTACGGAAGATTGCCGAAAAAATGAATACTTCCCTCATTGATATCTTCTCAGCTACAAAAAATCATCCTGAATATTTTCCGGATGGTGTCCATCCCAACGCACTTGGCAATAAAGCTATAGCAGAAACGATATATGCAGTTCTTAGAAAATAAAATTCTATTTCCGCCACTTGTTATACATAAATAATATTTCGATTATAAGGAGTATCGCATGTCAGATTATTTCCCCAAACCCGAACACAAATTCACCTTTGGTCTTTGGACCGTTGGCAATCGCGGCGCAGACCCGTTCGGTTCCGCCACCCGAAATCACAAATCACCCGCCGAGTTGGTCTACCTTCTTGGAGAAGTTGGCGCGTATGGTGTGAACTTTCACGACAACGACCTCATTCCTATTGACGCCACTCCAGCTGAGGCAGACGCGATCAAAAAGGATTTCCGCAAAGCGCTGGCAGATACTGGCCTCGTTGTGCCAATGGCAACCACGAACCTATTCAGCGATCCCATCTTTAAAGACGGCGCTTTCACCTCGAACGACTCGAAAGTCCGCGCGTATGCGTTGCAAAAAACGATGAACGCCATCGACCTCGGTGTGGAATTCGGCGCAAAGACCTACGTCTTCTGGGGCGGACGCGAAGGTACGGAGAGCGATGCCACCAAGGATCCCATCACCTCCATCAAGCGCAACCGCGAAGCGATGAACTTCCTGTGCGAGTACGCTCTGGATAAGAAATACGATCTGAAGTTCGCACTCGAAGCCAAACCCAACGAACCACGCGGCGACATCTATAACTCCACCACGGGGCACATGCTGGCATTTATCGCAACACTTGACCATCCTGAAATGGTCGGTGTCAATCCAGAAGTTGCCCACGAACACATGGCAGGACTCAACTTCACCCACGGTGTCGCGCAGGCAATTGATGCGGGCAAACTCTTCCACATTGACCTCAACGATCAAGCCTTCGGGCGATACGATCAGGATTTCCGCTTTGGCGCAGTCAACCTCAAGAGCGCATTCTTCCTAGTAAAGTTACTGGAAGACAACAAGTACGACAACTCTCGCCACTTTGATGCCCATGCCTATCGCACCGAAGACTACGAAGGCGTCAAGGACTTTGCCCGCGGCTGTATGCGCACGTATCTCATTCTCAAAAATAAGGCTGCTCAGTGGAACGCCGATCAGGAAATCCAATCCATCGTTGCGGAGATCAATGCCAGTGATGGATTGATGGATCAGTATTTCGGAAAATATTCCACCGCAAAAGCGAACGCCCTTAAAGGACAGGCTTTTGATCGCTCCGCCATTGCTTCACGCGGATTGAAATATGAACGTCTCGACCAATTGACGAATGAAGTACTGTTGGGTGTGAGATAGCGTTTCAGGATCCAAGTGTCAGGTATCAGGTTTTTCTTGATACCTGACACTTGATACAGGAGTACCGATGTACTTTTTAGGTATTGATACATCCACGACATCAAGCAAGGCATTGCTTATAGATATGATAGGCAATGTTGTAGCAGTTGCATCCAACCCCCATACACTTCAAACGCCCAAGCCTCTCTGGGCGGAGCAGTATCCGCGCGAGTGGTGGGATGCTGTGTCAGCGAGTATTCGCTCTGTGCTGGAAAAAGCAGGTATCGGCGGAGAACGAGTCGCAGCAATCGGTTTGACAGGTCAAATGCATGGGCTCGTCCTACTTGATGATGACGGAAACGTGCTGCGTCCTGCCATCCTGTGGAATGACCAACGCACACAAAACCAGTGTGATGAAATCCATCAGATCATTGGAAGAGAGAAATTCATTCAGATCACGGGCAATGTCGCGCTGACGGGTTTCACCGCTCCAAAAATTTTGTGGGTCAAAGAAAATGAGCCTGAGATATTTTCAAGGGCAAAGCATGTCCTGCTTCCAAAGGATTACATCCGTTATAAATTGACAAACGAATATGCGCTGGATAAAGCTGATGGCGCGGGCACGGTGCTCTTTGATTTGAAAGAACGCGACTGGTCTGATGAAGTATTGACGGCACTGAATATTCCGCGCGCATGGATGCCGCGCACTTTTGAAGGAACCGAGGTCACTGGATATGTCACTAAAGAAGTTGCGTCGCTCACTGGGTTGAAAGCAGGTACACCTGTCGTCGCTGGCGGCGGTGATCAGGCTGCGGGCGCGGTGGGTATGGGCGTGGTTGAACCTGGTATTGTTGGTCTCACGGTTGGAACAAGTGGCGTTGTGTTTGCAACCACGCCTTCTGCATTGATCGAACCTGATGGACGCCTGCACGCTTTTTGTCATGCCGTGCCTGGCATGTGGCATTTCATGGGAGTGATGCTTTCCGCAGCGGGAAGTTTACAGTGGTATCGCGATACGCTTGCTCCCGATCTGAGTTTCGATGATTTATTGAAAGGGGCAGAATCAATTCCTGCTGGAAGTGAGGGATTGCAATTTCTGCCGTATCTTTCTGGCGAACGAACGCCTCATCCCGACCCGTTGGCGCGTGGGGCTTTCATTGGCTTGACTCTGCGCCACAGCCGCGCACACATGACGCGTGCTGTGTTGGAAGGGGTAGCATTCGGATTGAAAGATTCGTTCACCTTAATTGAAAATGCTGGGCTGGGTCAAATTAAACAAGTCCGCGCTTCTGGCGGTGGGACGAAGAGTGCGTTGTGGCGTCAGATCCTGGCGTCGGTAATGGAAGCAGAATTGGTCACGGTGAACACCACAGAAGGCGGTGCGTATGGCGCTGCATTACTGGCGGGAGTTGGCTCAGGCGCGTGGGGCAGCGTGGCAGAGGCGTGCTCAGCGTGTATCAAGATCACGGGGAGTACCCAACCTGCCCCGTCGGATATTGAGGCGTATCGAAAGTCGTATGCGGTCTATCGAGAATTGTATCCAGCGTTGAAATCCAGTTTTGAGAAGATGTGAATTATTCTATCAAGTGCAACTGAATCAAATAATTTTCAATTTGCCAAACCTGACAAACAGCCAAGGATGGTATGGTAGCTTAAGTTAAATAGCCTAGCTAATGGGTTCGTATTTGAAAATAAGTCATGAAAATAAAAAAACCAACAATTAAGGATGTCGCCATAATCGCTGGAGTTTCGACACAGACTGTTTCTCGTGTGTTAAACAAACGGGTAGATGTGGCAGAGGCAACAAGAGAACGAATCCTAAAGATTATTTCCGACTTGGACTATTCCCCGAATGAGGCTGCTCGATACCTCGTCCGCCAGCGAAGTAGGCGTACTTCTTATATACCGCGCGACGGTGATACTACTTGATTCATAATAATCAAGAAGCGCCGGTGAAGTCAACGCATAAAGCATCTACTTTCACTTAGCGATCTAATTTCCATACATATCTAAAGGAAGAAGTGCAAAGGTATATTTTTCTTGACAGATTTTGGTTTGTACTGTAACAATTCACTTTTGAGATCGCGGGTTCGTTAATAGATAACTGATAGGATAACCCGCAGAGAATAACTGTTTGTACCCCTGTTTTCCCTCTAAAATGGGCTGAATTTAACAAAAAAACTGCCTTTTTAGGGCAGTTTTTTTGTTTACCTTGGCGGTCCCGACGGGGATCGAAACCGCGAAGTGTAACTTTTTCACCTACTGACGAAAAGTTGATTTTGAGCCCTTTTTGGGCTGTTTTCGTAACTCGTCACAAAGACATGTTAAATGTCATACAATACTTGTTACGTTTTATTACGGTTTTTAAGGCTACACGCTAAGGTCACAAACTTTTTCGAAAAATACTAGAACTGACTGGCGATATTTTTTCCCAAGATCAAAAAAATCAAACGGATAAAGGAACTTGTACAGGGCTCATTCTATATTGGGACGTAGAGACTGTCAAGCAAATGATGGCGAATTTCGTTAAAGTCGAGAAAATTTTCCACTTCTGTCCACTCGTGTCACTCAGAGAATTGCTTGCCTTCATATACATGCCGATGAAACAAGTGACCAGCACAAACCTTCATAGGCAGTGCCGAGTCCTGTAGCTCAGGCCAATGCTGGCTCGTAATGCAACACTAGCAACTGCTCAACTCGCAATGCAAGTTCCGCGTATGTGCGGCCATCGTTATCAGTAAATTCGACCTCGTACACATCGGGAGCAAGGACTTCTACAACCGTGCCGACTTGGCCCAGTTGTAAATCTTTTTCTGGCAGTTCTTGTTTAAGGGCAACAACATCGAGTAATTTGACTTTGTTTTTCATTTCATACTCCTACAAAACATAACAACTTGTAAGACGAGGATAGTCTTCTGCGCTACGAATAATCCACGAGCATCGGACAACCGCCACTTTGCCTTGTCGTTTCATCGAAAAATCAATAACAAAGCGTTGTCCATATTCATCGCGTTCTGTTGGTGTAGCTTCTTCAGTAGTGACAGCGGACAAAATCGCTTGTTTTAATTCTTGTGCATCGTCAGCCGTGATTCCCAGTGCAGTGATAAAAACGCGAGCTTTATGTCTGCCACGTGGATGGCTAGAACTCAGGCAATAATCACGCAACTTCTCAATTTCAACAATAGCACGTTCAGCGTTTGGCAATTTCATCAGGGAAAATTATACCGCTTCTTTTCATCCCTGTACCGGCTACTCGTTTATCCGCTGGGATTCAGGAGGTAAAGGAGAATTATCACGTTATTTTACTCTCAACTCAAAATTTCCCAGGAACAGCATTATGGGCAAATTCCTTCTCTGGTTACGAAAGCGCATCAAACCCGGACAAAACTAGTCTTTAGGAAGTAAACGAACAACTGTGAATTCGGTGTGTTTTTCTAAAAACGATCATCCAAATGTTCCCAGTGCGGATGCAAAAAAAACGAGCCTGCTCTTAGAGGGAAAAGGAGAATCGTCAGACAAAATTTCCGCCTAAAATTCCAAAAAAACTGACGGATGCGCTAAGTAGCCAGCACAGGGGACACTGAGACTGTCAAGCTATTGATGGCGAATTTCGTTAAAGTCGAGAAAATTGTCCACTTCTGTCCACTTGCGTCACTATTTCAGGTGCTTTGCCTCGTTGTAATTATTTCCTGTTGTTACCACTTCATCCAACGACACATCCAGTGCTTTCGCGATTGCGGACAGGATTTCCGCTGTCCCTATTCGTTTGCCCGTTTCGATTTGGGAGAGATACGGTTTGCTAATTCCTGCTGTTTCGGCGAGTTGTTGCTGAGTCAGTTCGCGATACTCCCGCCAAACTTTGATTGGATTCTCGCCGTCCAGAATGGCATAGACTACTTCAGAGGGTATCAATTCCTCTTCGCGGCGATCAATGGCTGCATTGATGGTATCAAAGTCGCGAATATCTTCAAGTAATTCAGACTGGTCAATCAGTTGGAGATATTCTTCATATGGGAGCACAGCCCATTCAGGCTTTCCATCCCGTTCAATAATTTGGATGTCTTCTTTCATTTGTAAACCTCTCCGCGTGAAGCGATCTTCATCACAACAATAATCAATTGTTCATTCTGTATCTTATAAACGACTCGCCAATCTCCAACTCGAAGGCGAAACCCTTCTCTGCCTTGAAGCTTTTTCGAATTGGGATGATCTGCGTATGGATTGACGGCAATGACTTGCAACTTCTCGCGAATGGAATTTGCTATGTTACGTGGCATCCTAAGCAATGATTTCTGGGCTTCTTTGGAGTAGGAGATTTTGTACACAACACTATGTTAGCACATTGCTAATATTGTTTCAAGGGCTAGTTAGCAGGAAAATCCCGATTTACTAATGATTAGAAGTTAAGTAGGCGCTTTGATTAGCTGGGAAAATTCCCGCCTAAATCTCTAAAAAAACTAACGGATGAGTAAATAGCCAGTACAGGACTGTCTTCGATCTCGATCGTTTTCTTCCCGAGTGTACCCGGGATCCAAATATTCTTCATCGCCGCCCCCGTACTTTACGCTGCCATTCCCAATTTTGGCGCAGTGCCTGCCGATAGTTCTCTCGCTCCCCTCGTTCACAGATACTTCGCAATTGGATCGACAATGCGGGCAGTCTCAACAGCGCCAGCGCCTCATTATGCAACTGCCGGATCCGTTCCCGCGAGAGTCCCCACTCCCGTCCGATCTTTGCAAAATTTTGCTGCGCTTCCCCGTTCAACCCATAATGCAGTTCGATCACCGCTCGCAATCGCTCCGGCAGTTCCTCCAGTTCTTCCCCCAGCGCCTCCCTGACCTGCTCCTGATACCTCCTCTCGATCAGCGCTTCCAGGCTGTCTCCCGCACGCCTGCTCTCCAGCCAGCCTTCCGCTTTCTGTGACCCCATCACCGCCTGCCACACTGCATTGCGAATGGCCACACACGCGTAGCTTGAGAAGCCCACTCCCCGTTCACTGTCATAATGCAGGATCGCTTTCCACAACCCGATCTTCCCTTCCTGGAACAGATCCATGTATTCCGCTTTCCCCCTTCCCTGACGCACCACCATCAACCAGATCAACCCCTTGTTTTCCCGCAACAGGCTTTCCATGCATTCCGCGCATCCCGCTTGTGCGCATCCATATCTCGCTGCCCCGCTCGATTGACAATACGTTACAATCGTCATCACGACATCTCCTTTTGGATATTGGAATTTGGTCATTCTCATTATCCGCTTTGGAGATGTCGTTGTCTATTATTTCCCTTGAGTTGAGTTCCTTCTTTTTTTGAGTTGAGTTCCCCTCGTCCGACTTATTGCACTATCCCGCGAATCTGTTAAAAGTCGAGAAAATTGTCCACTTCTGTCCACTCGTGTCACGAAGAGAATTGTTTACTTCTATATGCGTTGAACTAGGAGCGCCAGCACACAACTGGTAACCCACTTTTTATACAACAGCATAAACATGGACTTCTTTTTTTAGCCTGTTTTCAAGCTTATCCTTTTCAACTTCAATATCATAGCGAGATTGAAGGTTGATCCAAAAACGTTCAGAAAGACCAAAAAATAGGGATAGACGCAGGGCTGTATCAGGAGTGATTGCGCGCTTGCCCAATACGATCTCATTGATGCGTCGCGGTGGTACGCTAATATCCTTGGCAAGCCGGTACTGGCTGATGCCCATCGGTTCCAGAAATTCTTCGAGCAGGATTTCACCTGGGTGAATAGGTGCTAGCTTATTAGCCATCTTTATCTCCTTAGTGATAATCTACGATTTCCACATCGTAACAATCACCATTCTTCCATTGAAAACAAATTCGCCATTGCTGGTTGATACGAATACTGTGTTGACCTTCGCGGTTGCCACTCAATCTCTCTAAACGGTTTCCAGGAGGGACTTTCAAATCATCCAGTTTTTCTGCCGCATCAAGAATCTCCAATTTCATTCGCGCCTTGCGTTGGATATCTACTGGCAGGGAACGAGATCTCTGGCGTTGGTAGAGTTTTTCCGCCTCTTTGTCAGCGAAGGTTTTTATCATTGGTTAGATAGTAACGTATCGCGTTATTGTTGTCAAGGATCTTGACAACCGTGATAGCAACAAGGATCTGATGGTTGAGTAAATAGCCAGCACAGGAACCATACAGTGTAAAAATGTCCTGGGTGGCATCATCCACGATTACTATCGTGCCCCCACTCTCCTTGCTTTTCCTGCTACTTGAGTTCCCCTGCTCGTTACCCCCTTCATAAAAAACCATCTTTTGTGTTTTTGCGCGTCTCATTGCCAATCTGAGCATTCTTTTCCAGTTGAATTCCCATAATTCACCGTTTTCAAAAACCATTCTTGGGTTCAACAGTGGTCGGTTTGCCACCTTTTTAGCCCTGTTTTCTGTCGCTTGGGGTTTTTGCATGATACGGCTTCAAGTTCTGTCATTATCAAATGTTTTTCACTATTCATAAATATCACCTTTTTATCGGTAGCCCGCTTTGATACGAAGCGACTGTTTTACGCTTCATTGACTGTAATAGGTCTTGGTCGCTTTCCGTCAATATCAGTAAATCCATATTCTTTTGCGACTGCCGCTGCTACTAAGATTTGACCTGACTTTTGCATGACGTTGGGATCAGTAGCAAGTGCAGTAATCGCTCGCCCAATGAATTGCGGAGATTCTGAATTAGATAGATCGAAGAATTCTGCTGATTTCATCACGCTTTCTGTGCGCACCAGCCCAGGATAGATGCTAACAACTGCCACATGGTACTCTCGCAATTCATGAGCCATTGCAGTCGCCATCCGATCATCAGCGGCTTTAGCGGCTGCGTAGGAAACTCCTTTATCATCGCGTTCCGCTGCGAAGAATGAGATGTTAACTATCAACCCAGACTGTTGGGTAATCATGATGGGTGCGGCAAGGACGCTGGCAACATAATGTGCTCGCACACCCGATTGAAATGCCTTATCCCATCGTGAAATTGGGGCAGTCCAAAATCCTTTCTCTTTCCAAAATTCTGTACCATCATTGAAGAATTCGTAACCGCCCCACACATTATTGACAAGAATATCTAAGCGATTTTGTTCTGTTTGGATACGTTGAAACAATTCTCTCACTTCTTCATCTTCTAGATGGTCGCAACGAACTGCAATGCCTTTGCCGCCTAGTTTGGTTATCTCTTCCGCTGTTTGATATATGGTACCTGGCAAGGACACCGCCGCCTTGCCTTCTTCTATTGTTCGACCTGTAACATAAACGGTGGCTCCTGCTTCACCTAATCCGAGAGCAATGCCTTTACCAACACCACGACTTGCTCCTGTAACAAGTGCAATTTTTCCTGTTAGTGATTTCATAAATGAATGATTATCCTTTTGTAGATTTGAGAAAAACTAACAATTAGTGGGTTTGTTGGATATTGCCTTGCGGGTCAACGAGACTGTCGAAAAAACAAATATTGAGAGTAAAGATTGAGACCAGCCCCTGCAGTCAGTGGTGGAGTGGGGTGAACAGGCTCAAACTAGGCTTAGGTCAGCGCCCCGAACACGTGGATCTTGCCGATATTGTGAACCGGAGCGAACCGCGTACGCATGCATTTTACATCCACTTTACGTTTGGAGCGCAGGGTTAAGCGGTCCAAGTGCTTATGCACACATTGGCGTCTGCTTTCTTCTTATCTTTGAAACGCTCTTGATCGGCAAAGCGCGGATCGCGTTGGCGGAATTGGATATCGGGGACGTACGCGTTCACCTTTTCCTCTTTGCAGACCGTCACCGAGCCCACCCTGGAAGGAAAAGGGGAATCGCCTGACGTAATTTCAGCCAAAACCTCAAAAAAATCTAACGGATGAAGCAGCCAGCACAGGAGGGCAATCAACTGCCTGCACCTTCTGTTGTTAAGAACTACTCGTACCTAAATCTCATTACACCAATTGAAAAGAAAATCACCGCAAACCCGAGCAAGACTCCTGCTGTGGGAAGGATGTCGATCAATCCGCCGCCACGAAGAACAAGTGTAAGCAATCCTTGCATAGCCCAGGTCGTTGGCAATATCTTAACGATGTTTTGTACAACAGAGGGGAATAATTCCAGCGGATACCAACAGCCACCCATGAGAGCCATGATCATGCCCATCATGATACTCAGTCCGCTGGCTTGACCTTCGGTTTTGACGAAGGTGCCCATTGTGGTCCCAATTGCACCTGCTGCCAATGCCGCTGCAGTCAGAATGACGAACAGCGCCAATGGGTCACGTCCCCAACTTAATTTCATGGCGAAGATGCCAAACATTATTAGCAAGGACATTTGAATTAGCGCCATCACAACCTGCCCCGCAATGGTTCCCAGTAAGAATGTGGCTTTGCTGGTTGGGGTTGTTAAAACGCGCCGCAGAGTTCCTTGTTGTCTTTCATAAGCAAACATGGCTGAGATGCCAAACAGCGGAATGAATACCCACGTGACAAGCTGCCCTGCGGATGCATTCACGCGCGGATCGTAAGCCACTTTGTCTGGTGTTGAGCCTTCGATAACGGTTACACGTTCGGGCGCGTCTGCTTGAATGGATTGAGCAAGTTTTAACGACGCATCAAAATAGGCTTGGCGTTCTGTTTCGGTTGCAAATGGTGCTTGCTTCTCTGCTGCTTTCACAGCATTCGTTGCCGCATTGACCGCGCTACCGACCTGTCGAACAGCGGTCTGCACGGCGCGTTCAGCGACTGTGGCATTTAAATTATTAGGCTGTTGGCGGAAATCAACTTGAGCCGTCCCATCTTGAATCGCCTGTAAGTCCAAGTCTGCGGGGAGAATTAAAACAACAGATGCGCGGCGTGAATCGAACTGGCTTTCGGCTTCATCAAGAGTCAGGGTCTCAGGTCTCACCGCTGTGGATTTATCCAACTCGGCGATGATGTTTTTTGAGGTGGTTGTATTGGCTTGATCCACGACAACAAGCCGTATGCGGGCCTCGCCGCCATCAGCGTTTGGTGTTCCACCCGCGAGCAGGAACGTGAAGATAAGCGGCAG
>Ga0268298_10004394_pt1 | contig 13789 bp, 7 predicted proteins | sample WWTPWeurt_MetaG_FD_194462 | JGI IMG/M metagenome (GOLD analysis project Ga0268298, IMG submission 194462) | Activated sludge microbial communities from WWTP in Nijmegen, Gelderland, Netherland - WWTP Weurt | ecosystem: Engineered > WWTP > Aerobic digester > Activated sludge | place: Netherlands... | reverse complement strand
AAATAAAAAACCTTTTTAGATATGTTAAAACCATTAGCAGACCGGGTTCTGATTGAACCGGCACCAGCAGAAGAAAAAACAGCAAGTGGAATCATCATTCCGGATACTGCAAAAGAAAAACCCCTGAAAGGAAAAGTAATAGCAGCCGGACCTGGAAAACCGGACGAAAAAATGACGGTAAAAGCCGGTGATATTGTGCTTTACGGGCAATATTCAGGAACAGAAATAAAAATGGATGGAAAAACTTATCTGATCATGCGTGAATCAGATGTTTATGGAATTTTATAAAAACTCATTACACTAAGAATTTATGGCAAAAGAAATATTATTCAACCTTGATGCGCGCGATCGCCTGAAAAAAGGAGTTGATGCATTGGCAAATGCGGTGAAAATCACATTGGGACCAAAAGGAAGAAATGTAATTATCGGAAAAAAATTTGGAGCACCAGTGATCACAAAAGATGGCGTTTCTGTGGCGAAAGAAATCGATCTGAAAGATTCTATTGAAAACATGGGGGCTCAGATTGTTAAAGAAGTTGCATCTAAAACCGCTGATATTGCCGGAGACGGAACCACAACTGCAACCGTACTTGCACAAGCAATTATTACGGGAGGATTAAAAAACCTGGCTGCTGGTGCTAACCCTATGGATTTGAAAAGAGGAATTGATAAAGCTGTTGAGACAGTTGTAAAAACACTGAAGAAAAATTCGCAGGAAATTGGATCCAACAACGATAAAATAAAACAAGTTGCAACCATATCTGCAAACAACGATGAGTTTGTAGGAGGACTAATTGCGGAAGCAATGTCTAAAGTTGGCAATGAAGGTGTTATTACAGTTGAAGAAGCAAAAGGAACCACTACTGAAGTAAAAACCGTAGAAGGTATGCAATTTGACAGAGGTTATTTATCGCCCTATTTTGTTACTAACGCTGAAAAAATGATTGTAGAAATGGATAATCCTTACATCCTGATCTACGACAAAAAGATTTCGAATATTCAGGAATTGCTTCCTGTTCTAGAACCTGTTGCACAATCAGGCCGGCCACTTTTAATTATTGCTGAAGATGTAGACGGAAACGCTCTTGCAACATTGGTAATAAACCGTCTGAAAGCAGGATTAAAAATAGCTTCTGTAAAAGCGCCAGGATTTGGAGACAGAAGAAAAGCGATGCTTGAAGACATTGCAATTCTTACAGGAGGAACAGTTATTTCTGAAGAGACAGGCTTAACGCTTGAAAATGCAAATATTGGAATGTTAGGCACCTGCTCTAAAATTGACATTGACAAAGACAACACAACGATTGTCAACGGAAATGGAAAAAAAGCCGATATCAAAGCAAGAATTGGTCAGATTAAAGCTCAAATTGAAACAACCACTTCAGATTATGACCGTGAAAAACTGCAAGAGCGACTTGCAAAACTTTCAGGAGGTGTTGCGGTTCTTTATGTTGGAGCTGCTACAGAAGTAGAAATGAAAGAGAAAAAAGACCGCGTTGATGATGCACTTTCTGCAACACGTGCGGCCGTTGAAGAAGGTATCGTTGCGGGAGGTGGTGTCGCGCTGATCAGAACAATTCCTGCTCTTGAAAAACTGAAGGGTGAAAATGAAGACGAGAACACAGGAATTCAAATTGTAAAACGCGCTATCGAAGAACCATTGCGTCAGATTGTTCTGAATGCCGGTGGTGAAGGAGCTGTTGTAGTTCAAAAAGTGAGTGAAGGAAAAGGAAACTTTGGTTATAATGCAAGAACAGAAGTGTACGAAGATTTGTTTGAGGCTGGTGTTATCGATCCAACCAAAGTAACCCGTATTGCAATTGAGAATGCGGCTTCTATCGCTTCCATGTTCCTGACAACTGATTGCGTAATTGGCGATATTCCTGAAGCTGAACCTGCAATGCCAATGGGCGGTGGCGGAATGGGCGGAATGGGTGGAATGATGTAATGTATTCCCTGACGACCTGTTTTTCCGTTTACAAAATGATAAAACAGGACGACTAAATAGATGTCCCGGACTTAGAAATGAGTCCGGGATTTTTTTTACCTTTCAGTTAGAAAATATTTGTGTGAAAAAAATACTACTCTACTTCGTTTTGTCTTTTTCATTTTTGAGCCAGGCTCAGGAAATGGAATCTGATTTGTTTGCTGTATTGAACAACAGTAGTTTGTCCGTTTTCATGAAATCGCTTTATTCTACCATGGAAGTTAAAACGTACCGAGCTTCCAAACAACATGGTTTGGTTGAAGAATACACAACTACATACAAAAAAGGAAAAATAAATCCTGAACGGATAAATTTTACAATTGTGTACACCGAATTTTATTTGCTGGAAGACCGAAAAAAATCACTTGGAAAGTATGAACTGAACGGTAACTATGATATCACAAAATACGAACGTTCAGATTTTGATTCCAGAAATTTAAGAACCTACACTTTTTATCATTCTTATTACTACAAAAATTCAGTCGTAAATACTGAGCGCATCCGAAACAAAGAATATGTTGGAACCGGCTCTGTTGAAGTTGATACGGTTGTTACGCTGGATTCAGTTATTTACAAACTGGATATTCAGGAAAAACAAATTATTCAGACAGACCTTGCTCCGGGTGGGGCAGTTACTACCTATCTCATTGAAGGAGGAAAACTAACCAGCAAAGTCAGCGCGCTTACAGGTTTTTCTGAGGAAGATAAATACAGCTACGATGCCAAAGGTCAACTTGCATCCATTGAAACGGCTTTAGTTGGTGAAGAAGGTCAGCGAATTACAAATCTGACCAAGATTCATTACTCCATGGATGGTCTTTTTTCTGAAGTTATTTTTCAGGATCAGAATGGAGAAGTTCTGGAGAAAAAGACATTTTCTTACAAATGATAATAACGTGGTGCTTGAGTCACCGATTGAAGAGCCAGTACTTCGGTAAAAATGATATCATTCTGAAATTAATTTAAGTAACACCTTTCCCGGGCAACTGTTTTTGATTTTCTTTTGCGCTTGATGATTTGACCAACAGTGCTTACTGATCTTTATTGAAATTTTTGCACACAAAAGGCTACAGTATCCACAAGACGTATCAATTTGATCGGGCCAAAAAAATGAAGAGAGTTTTTATTTTTCACTCACAATCAATTTCTGTTCGACATTTGAGATGCCGTCAGAAATATACAGAATATATAATCCGGCAGGAAGATTGATGCTTATTTCATTATCATTCAATACCTCCTTCAAAATTATTCTTCCACTCACATCATAAAGTGTATATGTGACTACTGATCCATTAAAATCAAATCCTTGAATACTAACAGATCCACCACTTACAACTGGATTTGGATAAACAAGCGCAGCATCATTGGTAAAATCGATCACCCTTATTTCCGAGAATTTAGCTTGACCATCAAAGTCCACCTGTTTTAACCGGTAATAGGATACCCCGTTTAACGGACTTTCATCAATCCATAAATAATCGATTTTTGAATTTGAATTACCGGCACCATCAATCGTTTTTAAGTCGGTAAAATTTATTCCGTCCATGCTTCGCTGGATAGTAAAATAATCGTTGTTGTTTTCTGTTTTTGTAGTCCACGATATCTCTGCTACATCCATCTTTTTGATCACATTAAAATCTATCAATTCGACCGGAAGCGGATTACTCAATGATGTTGAGGCTAATGTAAAAGGACTAAAATTAGTTACCGTTCCAAGAGAAACTATTGTTCCTGTTGTTGTTGTTCCGACAGTACCACCATTTTGATGATCTTTCCATTGAGTACCATCCCATCTTGCAACCGCAAGGTCAGCCAGATTTGTAACTCCACAGCTTCTCGGTGTGTTCCAGGAAAGAGTCACACTTACGTTTGAAGATCCATTTGTTCTGTCCAAAATCCAATATTCACATTGTGAAATATGGTCAAGTGAAATGTCCTTCAAATCACGATCATAAAATGCATCCGGATCATCATTAAAATATTCTGCCGTAAAATGATCAGAAGTATTACCTGGAGCAGAAATAGCGATACGCGCATAAATTGAATCATTCTTGCCCACTGGAAAGGTGAAAACATCATTTCCAATTTTCCTTACAGGTCCATCCACAAAACTCGAATCACTGGCAGTCAGCGCAGTAACGTTATCGCCAAGAATAAGCATATTAGAAGATGTAGAGACAAGTATTCCCTTGTTGAAAGTAATACTCTGGCCATTAAGATCCAGTACACAGGAAGACAACAAATTCACTTTATTATTGGTTTTTTTGACTAATACATTTCCATTAAAAAGTGCAGTTGCACCTGTAAGATCAAAATTTTGACTTGCATTGCCGGCAAAAATCAATTGACCCGTTCCACCATCATGTGTTGAACTTACAGTTACATTCCCTTCCGCTTCAACTCGACCATTGACAATAGCATCATTGTAGGTGGTTAAGTTGACCACATTGATCGAATCATTTACAGCCGTTGTTATAATTGGATTAATTCCACAACTCTGAGTTCCGTTGAAAGTGAAATTATAAAATTTGGTTTGAGGCAAAATGTCAACTGTGAAAGTGCGCTGAGTGCACCCGCTTTGATTTGGGTTTATGACAACCGTTCCGTTATTATGAGAAAAATTTCCGCCACTATGTGTAAATAGATTTTGATTTGCACTCCATGTCCCTCCGGTATTCAGACTGCCGGTTGGAGCTGTAAAATCACCGGCGAGTAAAGTAAATGCCTGAACAAAAAATTCTGTTGTTCCAGCTGCAGGGGTGAGTGCACCGGAAGTTTTATCCACCACAACTTTGCATGTCCGAGGTGATCCGGCAGCGACAGAATATGTTTGTGCAGCTGTTCCATCTGCAGTAATTGTTCCTGTTCCGCCATCTGATCCGGCAAGAATAAAGAGGTCGCCATCAAAACTGAATAACCCATTGATAATTGCATCCGTATGCGTAATGTTCTGTAAGCATGTCGCAACATCACCAGCTGCAGTTGCTATGATTGGATTAATTCCGCAACTTGCTGTTCCATTTAGATTAATACTTGAAAAAATTGTGGCAGGTATTACATCTATTGTATAAGTTCTCTGTGTACATCCGCTTTGATTTGGGTTGATGGTTACTGTTCCGTTATTATGGTTAAATGTTCCGCCTGAATGCGCAAAAAGTGTTTGATTAACAGTCCATGTTCCACCGGTATTCAAAGTTCCTGATGGAGCAGTAAAGTCACCAGCTACCAAAGAAAATGCCTGTACAAAAAAATCTGTTGTACCAACAGCCGGAGTAAGTGCTCCTGATGTTTTATCAACTACAACTTTACATGTTCTAGGTGATCCGGCAGCGACAGAATATGTTTGTGCTCCTGTTCCATCTGCGGTAATTGTTCCAGTTCCACCATCTGATCCGGCAAGGATGATCAGATTATTATCAAAACTAAATTGGCCATTTATAATTGCATCAGTATGTGTAATGTTCTGAACACAGGTAGCGACATCTCCTGCTGCAGTTGTTATAATTGGATTAATACCGCAACTCGCTGTTCCATTAAGATTAATACTTGAAAAAATTGTAGCAGGAATTACATCTACTGTAAAAGTAAGTTGCGTGCATCCGCTTTGATTTGGATTGATAGCTACAGTTCCATTATTATGACTAAATGTACCGCCTGAATGTGCAAACAGAGTTTGACTGCTTGTCCACGTACCACCTGTATTCAATGATCCAGTTGGAGCAGTAAAATCACCCGCTACCAATGAAAATCCCTGGACAAAAAAATCTGTGGTACCAACAGCCGGAGTAAATGCTCCTGATGTTTTATCAACTACCACTTTACATGTTCTTGGTGAACCTGCTGCGACAGAATATGTTTGTGCAGCTGTTCCATCTGCAGTGATTGTTCCGGTTCCACCATCTGATCCCACAAGGATAATCAGATTATTATCAAAATTAAATTGGCCATTAATAATTGCATCGGTATGAGTAATGTTTTGAAGACAAGTAGCGACATCACCTGCCGCCGTAGCGATAATAGGATTAATCCCGCAACTTGCCGTGCCGTTCAAATTGATACTTGAAAAAACAGTACTCGGAATTACATCTACTGTAAAAGTAAGTTGCGTACAGCCACTCTGATTAGGATTGATTGTTACGGTTCCGTTATTATGATTAAATGTTCCACCTGAATGTGAAAAAAGAGTTTGACTACTTGTCCATGTACCACCTGTATTCAATGATCCAGCCGGAGCTGTAAAATCTCCTGCCACTAATGAAAATCCCTGTACAAAAAAATCGGTAGTACCGGCGCCCGGGCTAAAAATTCCGGCTGATTTATCGACAATTACTTTACATGTTCTTGGACTACCGGCAGCTACATTGTATGTTTCATTGGTTGTCCCATTAACAGTAATCGAACCTGTTCCACCATCTGAACCGGCAAGAATAAAAAGATTTCCCTGCATTGCAAACTGACCACTGATAATGCCATCTGTATGCGTGATATCACTGTTACAATTAACCAGATCTCCAGCTGCTGTAGCTATTATTGGATTAATTCCACAACTTGCGGTTCCATTTATATTTAAACTATAAAATGTTGTTGATGGAATGACATCCAACGTATAAGTTCGCTGAGTGCATCCGCTCTGATTTGGATTAATGGTTACTGTACCATTATTGTGATTGAATATTCCACCGCTGTGACTAAAAAGTGTTTGACTGGTTGTCCATGTGCCGCCTACATTTAGCGTACCGGTTGGGGAAGTAAAATCTCCAGCGATCAAAGAAAAAGATTGTACCAGAAAGTCAGTAGTTCCCGCAAAAGGAGAGCATGCACCACCCGGCTTGTTCACTGCTATCTGGCAAGTTCTTGGAGAACCGGCAGCAACTGAATAAGTCTGTGCTCCACTTCCGTTGAAAGTTATTGTACCAGTGCCACCATCTGAACCTGACTGAATAATTAAATTACCCTCTAAAGCAAATTGCCCATTAATAATTCCGTCTGTATGCGTAATATCACTTACACAGGAAACAACATCTCCTGCAGCAGCGGTGATAATTGGATTAATACCACAACTTGGAGTTCCATTTATTGCAAAGCTGGAAAATGAAGTTGCGGGAATTATATCAACTGTAAAAGTAAGTTGCGTACATCCAGATTGATTTGGATTCATCACAATGGTTCCGCTGTTATGAATAAATGTGCCACCTGAATGAGTAAAAAGCGTCTGACTTGCTGTCCATGTTCCGCCGCAATTCAAACTCGAACTGGGAGCTGTAAAACTGCCCGCAACCAAAGAAAATGACTGAACGAGTAAATCGGTTGTGCCAACTTCGGGAGCAAATGTTCCTGCTGATTTGTTGACAGAAATTATACACGTTCTTGCGGTAGTAGATGAAGTAGCATACGTCTGGTCACCAGTTCCATTAATTGAAATAGTTCCATAGCCACCGTCTGATCCGGCACCTACAATAAAATTCCCCTGAGCGGCAATAGATCCGTTAATCAAACCATCATTGTGTGTCATATCTCCAATAACCTGAATGACATCTCCTGCACCAGTTGTCACTATCGGATTAATACCACAACTGGCAGTAGCACCAATCAATAAATGGTTAAATACAGTTGATGATGCATTCACATCCATGGTGTAAGTTCTTTGCGTACATCCGGATTGATTAGGAGTGATGAATACCAAACCATTGTTATGTGAGAAGGTTCCACCTGAATGTGTAAAAACAGTTTGAGAAGCAGCTCTGCTCCCGGTAATTGTTAATACCTTATCCGTTGAAGTAAAAGAACCGCCAGTGAGTGAAAACAGACCTGTTGAGTTAATAGTTATGTTGGATGTTCCGCCCGTAAACGTACCTGTACTCTGCGAATAGCCGGTTGCACCAATTGTCATAGCGTTGCCACCCTGTATTACCTGACCTGTAAAACCTGTAATTTGAAAACCAAGTACGGTTACTGCAGCATCCAATGTACAATTGCCGTTAAAATTATTGGTGAATATTGCCACATCTGCAACGCCCGGAACTCCTGCGCCACCGGGACCTGCAGGAAGAGTACTCCAGTTAGCAGCGTTATTCCAGTTTGAAGCAGCTGCAGACACCCAATACAAATTAGCTGCCTGAATTTTAATTGAAAAACAAAAAATCAGCCCAAGTAAAATAAATACTTTTCCAGTATGTTTTCTGTTTGAATTTTTCATCAATAAGTGAATTTCAATTTCAATTCTGAAGTTGGATCTGTAATCACATAAACACCTTCACTCAAATCAGAAGGCAATTGAATTGATCCAACTGAAGATGTTTTGAAAACTCCAACCTGATTTCCATTCAGATCATAAAGCACCAAAAATTCAGCATCTGAATTCTGAATATAAATTTGTTTGGAAACAGGCGAATAAGTGAGCATAGCACTTTCATTCTTTTCAAAAACACTCAGGGAAGAACCGACAAAAATATCTTCACTGAACTGACATCCATTAAAATCAATAACCTGCACCTGATAAATTCCTTCCGTTAAATTGCTCAGATCTTCAGAAATCGAACCATTGTTCCAATTAAATGAATAAGGCTGGGTACCACCAGAAATTGTCAGATTAATTGAACCATCCATTCCATTAAGTTCATCATTCACTAACACGACAGCAGAAATAATTTCTGGCTGATTAATTTCAAAATTAAATTGCTGCTGATCACACAAATTATTCAATGAAGGAATTTCCACTGAATAATTTCCGGCTGATAAACCTGAAATTTGCAGCGGATTTCCGTTTGAAGAAAAGCTATTTGAATTTGTTCCGTCAGATAAACTATAGACAATTGAAGAATCAATATCGAGAGCTATTTCAAACTCACCGTTGTTATCTCCGTGACAAGATGCTGCTGTGATTTCAACCGGATAGTTCTTTCCAACGTGCAACATAAATCTTGGATACCATGTGGTATCCGACAAAGTAAAAGTGTAAGAAACACCCTCGGTAATATCATAAAACAAACCCGTATAAGTATCTTCCAGCTTAAGACAAGGAGCATTGATTTCAGATATATTTTCAAATGTGAGATCATAATCACCAGATGAAAAAACAACCGCTCTAACCGGCACTGACCATTCGTTTCCAGTCATATCAAAAGAATGAATGGCAAAATCAGTTTCATTCAAATTTACCAAACTCAATTGAGCTACTTCACCCCAACCACCCCATCTTTCAATGGCGTCATAACTGTACTCATTTTCATCAAGTGCTCCATCAATATGTCTTAATACAGATTCATCGCTATTCCCGTTTCCTGATAATCGCAAAGTCATTCCCGGACTGTAAGTGCCATTCTTAAAAAATGCCTGATCCACATTTGATTTACAATTTTCATTTAATGTAAGTGCAGGAGAAGCGGCACTTGCATACACCCAAAATGCCTGCTGTGACGCAATCAGATTTGAACCACCATTTACACTGGCGCCACTTACATAAGTTGCAAATTGCTGATTGTCCGGATCCATAATATAAATAGCATCCGCAATGTTTGTTTTCACCCAATTTGGAGAGTCCCAATCGATTGTTGAGGCATAAGGATTTCCCACAAGACACCAGCCATCTTCTTCAAGAGTTCCGGTATTTGTAAACGTCACAGGCATATTCACAGGTCCTTGATTTGGCTGACCGGATAAATCGAGAGTAAATGGATCTGTTCCGGTAATCGTATCACCTGACCAAACATATAATCCCTGACCAGTTTGAATGATTTGTGATGTTCCGGTACAACCAACCCATCCATCACCTGCACCTAAAGTTTCATCGTAGGTATAAATAGAATTAAATGGGAAAGATGGCCATGGTGAACCTGGAAAACCTGCCGTAACAAAGTCATCCAGATACATGGCAATAGTTGCATTTTCAACTGCTGAAGAAAAATTTCTCCAGTACGTTTCACCTGCATCAATGTATCGTTCCATTGAAATATTTCCAACTATAACATCAGACCAAGGACCAGAAGCCGTTGCAGAATAAATTGTTCCTGCATTGATTGGAGCATTGTCTGTGTATAAAGTGGAACCAGATGGTCCAACCAGATTAAATGAATTTTCATTTTCCCAGCTGCCGGATGTGTATGTTATGGAAAGCGATGAACCACTTGAAACACTGAAGGTTTGAACAGAACCATAACCTTGCGCAAAATAAGTCCCGATCGAAACTCCATTTTCCAAAACAGTCAAATAACCTCCATTCCAACCATCACCATAACTATCAAACATGTTAAGTGTGTAGGTCAATTTGTTTTTTAATTCTGCGATGCGCGCGGTACCGTTGGCATCAGATTTTAAAACAACAGAATTACCTGTGTTGAATAGTGATTTGTTCACCTGAAGTTCTTTTCCAATAGTCACCACCCCGCTTGATACCGTGCAACTCACATTATTCTCAATAATCAGATTTTGTATTGTCATGGTTCCGGAAATATTGCTGGCAGTTCGACCAGTCATAATGATATCTCCACCATTATCAACGAGGGTTCCGGTATTTGTAAAATGACTATGGATTGTTATATCTCCATTTGCAGCCAAGTTCAAATCTCCTTCAAGAATTAACTCCTCACAAACAGCTGACGTGTTCACATTTGGATCATTGGCTGTTCCGGTTGGAATTTTTGCATCCATAAATTTATTGGGAACACCCTTTGTCCAGTTTGCTGCTACGTTCCAATTTGTATTGCTTGCACCCGTCCAAACTGTTATTGTATCAAAAATGAAACTAACCTGAGGTTTAGTATTGACCGTGGTATTTGGAACAAGGCCACATGCGCCTCCGGCATTATCATCCCATCTGTATTTGTAACCATTTGCTGCATTATAAATTCTGCATTGTCCAGATGCATTGTAAGTCGGTTGAACCTGAGTCCAGCAAATTCTGACAACTAAATTTTGAGTACCATTCCAGTTGAATGGATTGTCTAAAGAAATATAATCGTAACCTCCTGCTTCAGGAGCATAACTGAATGCATTTTTCACCACCGTGTAACCGCCTTCCAAATTTCCGCTTGCATTAGCTGCGGTTGTATGTTTCATCGAGATGGTATATCCCGGAATATCATATAGCGGCGATTGGGTAACATAATACCCGAGTTGACGAATTGTTTGAGCACCGCTAATGCCGGCAGCATTTAATTCTGCAACGGTGTAAACAGTCTGACTAACACATCTCCGGTACCAGATATTTACCGGTGAAGAAGTTGTTGTTCCATTCACATTTGTTCCGGAACCAATATTTATTACCTGAGCAAATGCGTCATTGGAAATAAATAGTATGAACGCATAGAAAAGTTTGACAATAATTTTACGCATAGCGGTGTATTGAACGTGAATTTTTTAAATCCTATCGTGTTACTTTGGTTTCCAAACGTAACTTTTCAGAACCTAAACGAACGGAAGTTAAGAAAAAACGTTCATGCGATGAAAAAAAAATCGACGATTTACTCGATTTAGTGAGAAATTTAATCGATTTATATTAGACTAAACGTTTGAGACAGAAACACGATGGAAAATTATCGAAAAATTTTTGCTATAGTTCTGAATATCAAAGACATATCTAAATAAAACGAACGTTGGGAAACATATTGAAGGTTTAGACGAAGTTTTTCTGGCATTACTTCTTCTATATAGGTCTTTTCCGGATCTAAAGATTTCCCTAACACTTCCTGCTCATTAAAATATTTAAGAGAAGCCAGGTCAGTCAAACCGGGACGAACTGAAAGTACTCTCATTTGTTCTTCATTGTAAAGTGCTACATATTTCGGTACTTCTGGTCGCGGGCCAACAACACTCATATCTCCTTTGATAATATTCAGTAATTGAGGAAATTCATCTATTTTAGTTTTGCGAATAAAATGACCAACGCGAGTTACTCGTGCATCATTACCAACAGTAAGTTGTCCGGATTTGTCAGCACCCGTTTTCATGGAACGAAACTTCAACAACTTAAATTCCTTTCCGTTTTTTCCAACGCGAATTTGCTTGTAGAAAATTCCTCCTTTGCTGTCTATTAAAATCCAAACGGAGATAACTATGAATAAGGGTGATAGGATTACTATTACAAATAGAGAAGTGATAATATCGAAGGTTCTTTTTATCAATGAGGTTTTAGTTGATTGGTTTATAAGTTGATGGGGTTTAGTTGATAGGTTTATAAGTTGATAGGATTTTGGTTGATGAGTTTAGAAGTTGATGTGTTTTAGTTGATCGGTTTATAATTTGAAAAGCGTTTGCATAAAAGGGTTTTGGCTGATGGGTTTTTGGTTTATGACTTGATGAGGTAAGTGTTTTATTCATTTTTTTTTCTTAGCTGAAGAATGAAGTGCATTTAACATTCTTGAGATTTCGTTGATCTTAATTCTTACACTGCGCAATTCGTTTTCTTGAATAAATTCCAAATCATATGCTAAAATACATTGATTTAAAATTTCAATTAAACTTCCAAAAGCAATTTCGTAAAATCTCGCTTGATCCTTATTTCCCCAGCGCGTACTGCCTTCAGCAACATTGCTGCTTACGGAAACTGCTGCTCTTCTCATTTGAGAAATTAAACCAAATCGTTCATCAGTTGGAAAATTCGCAGTCATTTTATACACTTCTTTCACCAATGTCCTCGATTTGTTCCACACAGCCAGGCTTTCAAATGAATAAATAGATTCATTGCTGGTTTTACTTGAAATTGTTCCTACCTCGCTCATTTCTCTCTCACAATTTATTACGAATCAAAAATAATCAATCTGAGTATATTTCTGAATAACATTATTGCCATTTTTTTACTCAGAAAATCCATTTCAAACTTGAACTTCTCTTACTTGTTGAACACCGATCAAAGCAACTAGAAAACTTATCAACTTTCCAAATTTACACTACCTCAATCTTACAACTTATCAACTCTCAAGCATACCAACTTTCCAACTCATCAACCTATAAACTTATCAACTAAAAAAGAGCTACCCTCACCCCAAAATCACCTTTACAGATTCAACAACAGCCTCTACAACCAACTCCACTTGCTCATCCGTCAAATCAAAATAAACCGGCAACGAAATTTCGTTCTGATATTTATTCCAGGCCTCAGGATAATCACTCATGTTATATCCACGGGTTTTGTAAGCAGTTAACAATGGCAATGGCTGAAAATGAACATTGACAGAAACTTCTCTCTTGAAAATTTCCTGCAAAATCTGATCGCGTTGTTCTTCGGTTGCGTTTTTTATTCTCAGACAATAGAGGTGATACGAACTTTCTTTCTGATCATTTTTATAAGCCGGAATAATAGCCCAAGGTTTATTTTCAAATCCTTTGGTATATAGTTCAAAGATTTTTTTTCTGCGACTTAAATTTTCTTCATAGCGCTCCAACTCAACCAATCCTATGGCGGCCTGCAAATCCATCATGTTGCATTTATAGCCTGGTTCAAGAACATCATATCGCCAATTTCCCACTTGTGTTTTGGCCAGGGCGTCTTTACTTTGACCATGCAGTGATTTCATATTCAGTGTTGCATAAATTGCATCATGATCAAATGCGTCAGGCAAATTCATACATACCCCACCACCCTCTGCCGTAGTTAAGTTTTTTACAGCGTGAAAAGAGAACACCGTAACATCAGCAGCAGTTCCATGTCTTTTATTTTGGTACAAAGCTCCAATGCTATGAGCAGCATCAGACATCACTAAAATTCTTCCAAGTTTTTTTTGTTCTTCAGATTTTGGCTGAAACATTTTTTTGATTTCAGGAGAATCTACCAGCGCTTTTATCTCAGCATAATCTGCAGGCCAACCT
>Ga0268298_10004393_pt1 | contig 13789 bp, 20 predicted proteins | sample WWTPWeurt_MetaG_FD_194462 | JGI IMG/M metagenome (GOLD analysis project Ga0268298, IMG submission 194462) | Activated sludge microbial communities from WWTP in Nijmegen, Gelderland, Netherland - WWTP Weurt | ecosystem: Engineered > WWTP > Aerobic digester > Activated sludge | place... | reverse complement strand
GGCTACGGCCACGGCTACGGCCACGGCAACGGCGACGGCGACGGCGACGGCAACGGCAACGGCAACGGCAACGGCAACGGCGACGGCGACGGCGACGGCAACGGCGACGGCGACGGCGACGGCTACTAAAAATAGGCCCGGCGGTAACGCCGGGATGGAGAACGCGATGAACGCACTGGATAACGCTGTGGATAACGGATTTACCTTGTATTCCAGCCGCATTGACGGCTGCTTACTCCCCTGGTGAGCGGCCATGAGACCCCGGCCCCATGGCAAGGCGCGGACGAACAAAAAGCGCGCCGAGCGATATGCCCCCTACACCCCGCCCAAGGAAGTCGCGTTCCTCAAACGCGCCGTCTTTTCTGAGACTTTTCCGCGCTTAACCCCGGCCTGGCTGCGCAGCGCCAGCGCCCTGACTTCTGAATGTCTCTAGGAGCTAAAAATGAACAAGAAACCCAACCCCGTCATCAGCGCCGATGTTCAACGCCGCGAATCCTATCAGGACTGGCGGCAACGCCGGAACGCCGACGAAACCCGGCGCATTACCCGTGCCCATGATGCGGCACTGCACGTCATGGACGTGATCGAGGCCATCAGCGGGCCGTTACCGCCGTCGCCAATGGAAAAGGCGGTTGAGCGAATCCTGATGAAGCCGCAAGCGCCAGCCATCCTGCCGCCCGCACCGGTCATTCACCGGGTGGCCCGCGAAGCGCAGCCCTATTTGGCGCTAATGGGAGGACTCCTGTCATTTTTCGCCGGGCTGGCGCTCGGGAAAGCGCTGTAATGCCGGACGTGCATTGCTCCGGCTGTCCAGGCCATTGCTACAGTCGGGCGTACCAAGCCGCGTTGAGTCAAGCGGCCAAGCAAATCGTATCGCTGACTGATGCGGTCGCGGATATGTCCCTCCGCATTCTCGATTTAGAGGCCCGGATTCAAGCTCAGGGCCAGTTGCTCACACAGAGGAAACTGACATGAACGCCCCTTGGGTGATGGACATGCGCTACATGGCGCAACTGGACGCGGAAGCGTCGGCGGATTTAGCCCGCGAACGGCGGGCGGCTGAGATTGCCAGCGATCCGCGCCAACTGGCATCGGCGCTGGTGAGCCGCGAGGAAACCGACCGCTGGATCGTACAGTTAGCCCGTGTGTTGACCGCCCTTTACACCGGCGAACCGGCGACCCCGGCGCAAACCCTGGCCCTGTCCATGGCCGTGCAAGCCATTGCGGATGACGCGGCCCGTTATGAAATTGAGTGCTGAAACGAAAAACGCCCGCCAAGTGAGATTGGCAGGCGCTTCACAACCGGAGAGAAATGCAATGCAGACGAAAATCGTACCACTGCCGCAACGCCGGCGCAACCCCGACCGCGACCTTGCAGCCGAAATCCGCGCCATGCGCCGCGAACTAGCGGAACTGCGCAAACAGATCAACGCCCTGACCCCGCCTGCGCCCTGGGGACTCGGAGGCCAGCCATGATCCGTTACGAGATTCGCTATCTCCAGGATGGAAAATGGTGGGGCTACACCATTTATCGCAACGGCCAGCCGTTGCAGGGCGGAATCGTCCGTACCAAATCCGCCGCCGTGAAAGACGCGCACCGCGAACTCCAGAAACTCCAGCGCAGCGAACAGCCATCCCTCGCCACCTAACCCACCAAGGCCAGGGACGGCCCGGAGCAAAACCATGAATCAAGAATTGATCGTTCACCAATCCCCGTCCCCGGCGATGATCCCCTATAGCGACATCGCCCAGATGGGGCGGGTCATGGCCGCATCCAAGCTGTTCGGCATTCAAAACGAACAACAGGCTATCGCCCTCATGCTGTTGTGCCAGTCGGAAAACATGCATCCCGCCGTGGCGATGCGCGATTTTCACATCATCAGCGGACGCCCGGCGCTCAAAGCCGACGCCATGCTGGCACGGTTCAAGGCCGCCGGCGGTCGCGTCCGCTGGAATGAGTACACCGATGACTGCGTATCAGCGACGTTTACCGCGCCGGACGGCGATACGATCACCGTGGACTGGGCCCCGGAACGGGTCAAGAAAGCGCAACTCGGCGGGAACTCCATGCATCAGAAATTTCCCCGCCAGATGCTCAAAGCCCGCTGTATCAGTGAAGGCATCCGCGCCGTGTATCCCGGTGTGCTGTCCGGGCTGTACGCACCAGAGGAAGTTCGGGAATTCATCGCGCCGGCGGAAACCAGCAGCCCGGACCTGCGGGAACCGGCACCGGAACCCGCGCCATGGAGAATCCCGGATGACCTCGTTGATGCGCTGTGGCGGTGTACCGATTACGCCGAGTGCAAAGTCTGGCTGGCTCAGTCCCGGCAAACAATCGGGATTACCGATCCCGGCGATCCGCGCTATCTCGAAATGCAAAAACAAGCCGCCGCCCGCGTCAAGCAGTTAGCTGATCAGACGATTACCGTGCAAGACCCGGCGCCTGAACCCGAACTGGAGACCATCGAATGATTACCCTGAAAAATATCGGCCCGATTGAAAACGTCACCCTCCCCATCCCCGAGGAGGGCGGCGTCGTAGTTCTGCGTGGGCGCAACGGCTGCGGCAAAAGCACCGCACTGGACGCCATTCAAACGGCTGTGACCGGCAAGGGCAAGATTCCGCTGCGGGACAAAACCTCCAAGGGCGAAGTTCACGCCGCTGGCGTCTCGTTGACCGTTGCCAAGTCCATCCGCCGGTCCGGCGAGCTGATGGTGACTTCGCTGGATTCCCAGCTATCCGTTGCCGACCTGGTAGACCCCGGCATTCAAGACCCGTTGCGCGCCGATGCGAGCCGGATTAAGGCGCTGGTGAATCTGTCCAGAGCGGAAATTTTCCCCGGCGATTTGCACGGCTTTCCCGACAATCTGACCGGCGACTTGAACCTCGCCGACCCCGTGGCCGCGATGGCGGAACTGAAAAAGCGCCTCGACATCGGCGCCAGGGAATATGAAAAACTGGCGAAAGACGCCGCCGCCAAAGCCAGCGCGCTCCTGGAATCCGCCGGTGAACCCGGCCCCGTCCCGGATGAATCGGCCTTGCAAGCCGCGCTATCGGCAGCCCAGCGCCAGGCGGATCGGCTCAACGACCAGGCCGAACAAGCCGCCGCCGCCCAAGCCCGCGCCGCTGCGGCCCAGGCGAAGCTGGCAACGATGGAGAGAGTCGATGTTGCCGCTTTAACCGTTGCCCGCGATCATGCAGTCTCCAATGCAGAGGCTAAACGCCGCGCCGCACAACAACTCAAGGACGCTTACAACGCCGCCGTAGAGGCGTTTAAGTCCGCGACTGCGGAACGTGACCAGTGGCAAACCCGGCTGGAATCCGCGATGCAGGTTGCCGACATGCGCGCTCAACTGGAAGCGCAGATCGCAGAATCACTGATTTGCGCACCCAGCACGGAAGCGCTTGGCGCCGCTCAAGCGGCACTGGATTCGGCCATGCAGGCCCTGACGAACGCCGCCCAGACCCGCGCCGCGCATCAGGCCCGCGCCCAGGGCGATGCCCACGCCGCCGAGGCGCAACGCCTGGAATCGGAATCGAACCTGCTGCGTCGGAAAGCGCGGCAAACCGAGGAAATTCTTTCGGAAATCATTGCTGACCTCGGCTGCCCGTTGCGCTGTCTGGACGGGCGGCTCGTGACCGACACCGCGCGCGGCCCGACGTATTACAGCGACCTTTCCGAAGGCGAGCGCTGGAAACTGGCACTCGATATTGCCGTGAACGCGCTGGGTGAACGCGGGTTGCTCGTGGTTCCTCAGTCCGCATGGGAGGGTCTTGATCCCGATAACCGCGCCCTGATTGCGAATCACGCGAAAGAGAGCGGCGTCGTCGTCATCACCGCTGAATGTGCCGCCGGTGATCTAGGCGCGGACGTGTTTGACCTCGCCGCTTAAACCTCACACCAGCGGGCAGATGACCTGCCCGCATAACTCTGGAATCCCCATGCCCCAAAAAATCAAAGATTTGGCCGTGAAAACCAGCTCCTATACCGACCGCACAGATTTTAACTCTGAGATTTTTCAGTGCATTCACCCCATCATTTGGACCGCCTGAAATGGAAAGAATTAACTACTGGACGGATGACGAGATCGCCACCCTGCGCGAGGTGTATTACGCCGTGCTGCCGCCAGGACAGTTTAGAAAACCTGAACTGCTCCGGCGCTTGCCGGGACGGACGTATAACGCCATTAGACACCAAATCCTAACACTCGGCCTCACGCACCCCGAGGCCCAAAAGTGGCGGCGGGTGCGTGACCCTGGATTGGCCGGGAAAATCTACGAACATCTCACCCGCCACGGCCCGATGTCCTCCGCCGAACTCACGGAACTGCTCGGCCTTGATCTGCGCCTCGTGACCAACGCCGTTGCGCACTTGGTGCGCCGATCCGCTATTGTGCCGGAGGGTTCACGCCCGCACCGCTGGCGGATGAATACCACGCCGCCCGGCCCGGTGCGCCGCAACCGCAACCCGCCACGGCGCGCCGATGAATCCGCCGGAATCACTGAAGAGGATCACGCATGGATGCGCCGGTATCGCGATCAACGCGCCCGGCGGATGGCGCAAATGGGAGAGCAACGATGCTCCTAACGATTAGCCAAGTCGCGGAACGCCTGCAATGCAGCCGGGGTCACGTTCACAACCTGATCAGCGCCCGTGATTATGCCGACACCACGCCTGATCGGATGATCCCGCCTAAGCTGCGTCCGCTGGCCGAGGTGCGATTTCCCCGGCCCCGCTATCTGTCAGCGGGAAACCGAATGCCCCGAATTGATGAACGGGAGTTGATGAAATGGCTAGAGGAACAGTGATGTACGAACCCTGCCCGCGCCCGATCAATGCCGCCACGGATCATAGTGCGGCATGGTGCCAGCGCAACGGCCATTGCGGCTGTGAAGATATCGCGGTACTGCGGAAATAGTACGGAGAGTTGTTGTATCCGCCTATGACTCAGGAGAAACTGATGTACGAAGATATTGAAGTCCGCCTATTGCGGGAAGCCGACGACACCCGCAGCGAAGAGCGGGAAAAACTGCTACGCGAAGCCGCCGATGTCATTCGCCGGCTGCGGAAAGATTTGATGGCTAGGATTCAGAAAGAGCGGGAGGAAAAATGACTAACAAGCTTTATTTGATCAGAGGGTTGCCCGGTTCCGGGAAAACGACTTACGCAAAGTCACTCAACTGCTTTTACGTTGAAGCGGATATGTTCCATTATAAAAATGGGAAATATCAATTTCATCGCGCAAACCTTCCTTCTGCACATAAATGGACGCTTGCGATAGTTGCGTCTGCGTTGATAAACGGCGCTTTCGACATTGCAGTCAGCAATACTTTTGTGCGAAAAGAACAGATGCAACCCTATATTGATCTTGCAAAAATAAGCGGGTATCAAGTAGTTATTATCACAATGAAAAATAACTATAAAAGTACGCACAACGTACCTGACGATGTGATTCAAAAATATAGAGCGGAATGGGAGCCGGTTCAAGGAGAGCAAGAGGTATCCTAACCCGCCCGCAACGCCCTGACATTGCCCCAGAGGATTCGCCGCTAAAGGTGGCGAATTCGCGACCTTTGCAACGCCACCACGTTATCCCCCGCCAGCCGCGCCCGCAACGCGGCTCGCTGGATCAAAACGCAGCAGGCGCAAGGCGCGTATCGCCTGAGCGTCCTGCTCCCCCCAGACAGCGCTGCACAGTTGCAGTCGCTGGCAAAAAAATTCGGATCGAACCGGGCGGCGATCCTCGCCGTCCTCAACGGAGTAAAGACCATGACACAGTATCCCCTCTCCCCTCTGACCGCAGCCCTAGCGGCTGGCGGTTGGCAATTAGAAGCAGCGTTGGCCGTCCAAGCCGACCCTCAGTTTGAGGCCGCCGACGATGTAGCGGCGATCGAGGCCGCTATCGAACTGGGATGGAACGGCGCGGGGCTGGACGCCCTGCTAGAGTCCTGGCTGGGCCAGAAATGGGCAGTGATGACCGCCCTGTGCGTCCATTCCGGGCGCTTCGGCGGGCTGACCCGCACTCAAGCTGAGTTGATTCTCTTCCGACTGGACTGCCGGGACATGGCGGGCGACGCCGATCTGGCCGTCGCCCTGCGCGACGCGCTGTTCCGCCCGGAAGTAGGCGTTGCAGCGGAGATGGATATCCGCGCCGCCGCCCAGCGGCTGCTGGCTTCGTTGTAGAAGGGATGCAATCGGAGAGCAGCTATCTATCCAGATAGGCACTCCGTAAGGCACTTCACAAAAAAGGCTTATCGTGCAACTCACGGTAAGCCTTTGATCGTTTTGGAGCTGACGGAGGGATTTGAACCCCCGACCGGCTGATTACAAATCAACCGCACGGCCAGTTACCTTGCGCACCTTGCGCGTTTTCGCTCACAAAATCAATCCGCACCGCCGTATTAGCGGGTCTGTTCCGCACGTTGTCCGCCAAAATGCGAAACCGCCAGGCACTTTATCGGGCGCTTTGCCGGGACAAAAAGCCGGAAACTATTTTTCAAATATTTGTCGTATTGCGCCTGGCGCCGCGCGTTTTACTGCCGCCAACTCACCCGCCCCTGCGGGCAGACGCGCGGCCCAAATTTGAACCCAATGACCTTGGGTCGGTCCCGGTCCTGCCCTTCAAACAGTATCAGCACCTCATCGCCGACGAGGAATACTTCGCCGTTGCACGGCGGATAGCTGATCGGCACATCCACCAGGGTTCGCTGTTCCGGGGTATCGATAATCAGTCCCTCATTCACCCCGCGTATCTCCCGAACCGCCCGCGTTTCCAAAGTCAGCGCACAGGAGTTGCCCGACTTCGCCGTGATCGTGCCGTAGCGCCACAGCGGGCGCCAGCGCGCCCATCCCGGTTCGATTGCGGCTGCATGGAACGCGGACGCGGGCGTCATACCCTCGACTGGGCGCAACTGTCCCGATGATCCTAACCCGGACGGCAACAGATTGATCGGGCGTTCATCATAGCTGCGCGTGGCTTCCGGGCCGCCGATGGAAACGACAAATGTCCGGGTGACTGACTGGGCATCGTCTAAGAAAAAACCAGGAATTTCCGCCGTGTCCGTAGTTTCCCCGACCGCGAGAAATTCCGGCGGGCGGGTGGCCCAGGCATCTACCGGCTGCTCGGCCCGCGTCTTCACCTGTTCCAGTACGGCCAGCCGGTGGCCTCGCTCAATCTTCTCCGCCTGCAATTCCTGAATGACCTTTTCCGCCGCTGTCACCCGCAACGCCGCGCGCGCCAGTTCCGCAGCGACTTCGCCGAGCTTGTCTGGCTCAAAGGTTTCAATCGTGGGCAACTTGATTTTTTCCAGCGACGATTCAGCTTCTTCCGCCGCTTCATCGGCGGGATTCTTTTCGGGCGGGGTGACGGTACTCGGAGGCGGGCCAGGCGTGGTAAAGACCGCTCCCCACAGGTAGCTGTACGGATTGTCAGGCGCATACACATACCCGACGCCGCATTCTGTATACGCCGGGTTCAGTATCCGCGTCCGGTCGCTGCTGCGGCTCATCCACTGGGCGACGGTCAAGGTGGCCGTTCGCGTTCCGAACGCCTGCACTTGCCCGACGCCGACATCGGCATCGAACAGGTAGCCCGCCGCCCGCGCGCGGTCTGCCGCCGTCCATCCTCCATCGACGTGCGTGGTTCGCCCGGTAGTCGCCAGCGCCCGCAAGTGGCGCATCACGGATTGATCGAGTTCGTCTACCCGAGTCAGGCTGTCCAGACTCGCGCCCGTCCGCTCATCATTGATCGCATCCAACAACGGCCCGTCTTGCGCCCGATCCGGGTCTTCCCAGGGGTTGCCGGTTTCCGGGTCAATAGGATCGGCAGGAACAATCTCTGGCGCCGCATCATTGAGTTTGCTGATCAGCGCATCTTTCCATTGCTGGATGACTTCGTTAGCGCCGTCTGCGGCTTCGGCTTTGGCGCGCCGCAAATCGTCCAGCGAAAGTAACGCATTAAACAGTACCTGGAAATAGGCGTCTTCATCCGTTTCCAGCTTGGCGATTTCACCATTGATGGACGTGAAATCATAATTCAGCCGCACCGAATACAGTCCGTAGCCCTTATCCTCCACAATCGTGGCTTTGCCCATTACAAATCTTCCGTGACCATCATCGTTGCCTGCCACGGATCAATTCGATAATCAATCGCCCCTACGGTGAAGCTCTCAGCGCCGGCTATGGCGGTATCGTTGGGACGTAACAGCGGGTCTACGGCGCAAGTGACTGTCCGGCGACCAGCATCTGTTTGCCATCGAGAAATCCCGATCAGTGTGCGGGTTGTGGCCGTGAAGGGCGGGTTAATGACGCGACCGGTCAGTCTTAGCGCCCCACGATACGGCGTTTCTTCGGTTTCAACGTCGGTTAACACCATACGCAAAAACGGCCCGCTCGCTGCAACGCCTTGAGGCAGTCTAAATCCAGCGTCAATCAGCATTTCGCCGCCAATCATTGCCGCCAATGCGGCGTACAGCGCCGCGTCATAGGACACGATAGCAACGACCCAGGAGGATGCATTGACCCGTCGCCGACAGTGCAGGCCCGCCACGACGAACCCTTGTATGGATGAATCCAGGCCCGCCACCACGCCACTGTAGATGGGAGAGGCCAGACTTGACAGCGCCGCCGAACTCAGTCCGGTATACGGCCCCCACGTCTCCGGGTCGGATGCGGCTAATTCCGCCACGGTTTCGCTCAGGTTCGCAAAATCAGGGGTAGACGCTCCTTTCGACTGGGGGATTCCCAGCGAAATCGGCAAGGCCAGTCCGGGAACCCCGTCATAGAGCGTATGCCAGGGCACCCCCAGCGAAATCGGCAAGGTCAGTCCGGGAACGGCGGTCACTATAGCGGCTTCGCCACTGGCGACGCCGTACACGTTCCAGCCGTGGTCATAATCCCAGCCCGCCGTCCCGGCGCTGTTGTATTGGTAGACTCGATTATTGGCTGCTGCGTAGACATTGCCGGCGCTATCGACAGCCACGCCCGTCCCCAGCGCGCCGTAGCCGCCGGGGTCTTTGCTCCATTGCGTCGTACCGGCGCTGTTCAATTTGAACAGGTGGTAATTCCCGAAATTCCGCTCGCCGCAAACGTAGACATTGCCGGCGCTATCGACAGCCACGCCGGCCATAACCAACTCAATATCCTTACTCCACTCTACGCCCGCATCACTGAGACGATATTTTCTAACCGTATTCGTGCTGGATGATCCACGATACTTGGTAGCGTAGAGATAGCTCGCATCTGCACACAGCCCATAAACTTGCTCTGGATACCCGCCGCCCGTGGCCCATTGCAGTTCCCAGCCGGTATCCAGGGTTCCGCTGCTATCGTATTTGCGGATTTTGACGTTGCTCACGGGTAATCCGCCCGTGTACACGTTCCCGACGCTATCAACGGCAATCGCATAAACGGTGGCGCCATGGTCAACCGACCATTGGAGCGTGCCGGCACTGTTGTATTTGCGGGTCGTGAGGCTGCCAGTACGCGCGCCCCCCGTGTACACGTTCCCGGCACTATCAACGGCTATCGCATAAACGGTGGCGCCATGGTCAACCGACCATTGGAGCGTGCCGGCACTGTTGTATTTTCTTGTAGTCAGACTGCTGGTGCGGTCGCCGGCCACACAGAAAGAATCACCCCGCAACGCGACCGCCCACACCCGCGCCCCGTGATTCTCCGACCAGACCACGCTCCCGGTATCGTCCAACAGTCGATGAGATTTGTTGCCGGTCGCCGTCCCGGTCTGACCCCCCAACAATACCTGTGCGCTCATGCGACTTCCGCAACTTCCATGATGCCCGATGATGGGCTGATCGAAATCGTAATTTCCCCGACGGTCATGGAGTTCGCGCCGAATACAGCGGTGTAACCGGGTTTGAGATACGTATCAATCGCACAGCGTACCCGCCGTTGACCTTGCGTACTGGCCGCCCGATAGCTGACCCCGGTCAAGGTTCGCGTGTGCGGGATGTTTTCAGCCTCTTCCGCCCGGCCTTCCACGGTGATAGAAAACGCCCTCGCACCCCGGTCAGAACGCACGGTTGCCAGCGGGACTTCCATCATGACTTCCAACTGCTCAATTCCATTCGCAAACCGTACCCCGCGATACAGGGTCAACGTATCGCCTAATCGCGCTTCGATTAAAGCTAGTGATTCCACACCAGGAGGCTGAACAACAGCGGTCAATTTCCGGGAAAACGCGGTACGCCGCAGGGTCAACGAAGAGACGGCAAACTCCAAAGGAGGGTCGCCGGCCAAAATCAACCGGTACACATCAGGCAGACGGACGGTGCCGACATACTCCCGCAGCCAGCCCGGAACGGCTAGCGCCAGTCGGAACGGCAGTCCCGGACATTCCGTGTAGCGATCCCCCTCCCATGTGGTTATCCCCAGGGAGATCGGCAGCATCACGGCGGGCAGCGCGGGCGTTGCCACTATCGCCATGGCCGTTGCTATGGGCCATCCGTTAGGAGTCCACGCTTCAGTGTATGTATGGCTCGGTAGATCAGCGGGATATTCCCATCCGAGTACCGTGCGATCCGTCCAGAGTTGCGTCCCGGCGTCATCATACCGGTGATAATGCCGGGCGACGGTCGGATAGCTGATCAACTGACTGGCTGAGTCGGTATAGGAGGCAGGGGATGCACGGCTAACGACCGGAAAAATCCGCGCGCCCGTGGCGTCAAACAGAATCGTCGTCACGCCGGAAGCATCAGACAGCCCCGCATATTGCGCCGGGGTCATGGCGTCCGTGGTTTCACTGAGGTCTGTGGTGTCATAGACCAGCACCCGCGCGGCACTCGGGTCACCGGTACTGACCACCGACAGGTACAGCAACCCATCGTGATATTCCAGGCGGCGGGCGCCGGTTTGCGGGGCATCCAGTTGGTAAGCGCCATTATACAGCGTCGTGGCTCTCGTGGTGGTTCGTACAATATCGCCGTCTGCATCCCAGGCGACAATCTCAACCGGCCCTTCCCCGACATCAAAAAAATAATCCGTGGTGTCGATGCGATATGTGTTGGGTAGTGCGGGCGCACCGCTACTCATAGTCCGGTAGAACGCCACATAGATCAGCGTCCCGTCCGTCACCACATTGGTAATCCCGAACAACGTAAAACGCCGTTCCCATTGCAATACGCCGCTGCTGTTGTATTTGCGCAGCCACGCTTGATGGCTGGTGGTGCCGCTCAATGTCGTTGTACTGGAACTGTTATGACCGGACAGATAGAGATTCCCGCTCCCGTCAACAATAATATTGTGAATCAGGCGATATTCAAAAACCCAATATTCAGCGACATACACGCCAAAAATAGTCGATGCCGGGACATACCGCGCCGGCTCATCGCCCATCCAGGCCGGCTGTTCAGCCGCCCATTGCTGTGTTCCGGTTTTGTCATACTTGCGTAGGTACTCTTTCCCGGCCCCGACCGCTTCACCCGCCAAATAAAAATAGGTGTCATCGGTAGCGACCGCATAAACAGGCCGCCCGTGCAATTCCGGGAAGGGAATCCGGTCACCGTTTTGCCGATACACGCGAACGAAATCCACGTACAGCCGATCGTAGCGGCTGGCGGGTTCGGTATAATAGGCTACTAAATCATCATAATACCGATCATAGGGGGGATAGATTCTGAGTGCGCCCCAACTGTGATACACGCCGTTGCCAACGCCTTCTGAGACCGCCATTTCCCGCATGGAGCGCATCTGCGATTCAGTGGCCCCGGACTTTAACTGATAGGCGCTGGTGTGTTCCATGGCGCAATAAATCCAGCCGTCGCTATCCACGGCGATTGAACGAATGGCGGCTTGACGTTGCGGGAGTTCAAACCCAAACCAGCCTGACGTGGTGAGTGTTTTGGAATCACCCCATTCATCCCATCCGGCCACAAAACGATACGGGTCTGCAAAATCCGCTTGCTGGTTCAATAATGCGGTTGTGCTGCCCGCTAATGCGCTGAGATCATGATCCCGAATCGCGTTATCCCGTACCGCATACAGCAGATTCCCCGCCGCGTCATAGCCGCGCAACCGCACTGGGTTAATCGTGTACGTCTGGTCCAGATACCCCGCAAACCAGTACAGACTCATGACTTAGGCCGGACGGTAGAACAGCTTGTCAGTGGCGTTCCATTGAATTGTATAGTTGCTACCTGAACTGACAATATTAGCCGGAGTAGTGTCCAGTAGAATATAGAACAGCAGCGGGTCGGTGAGCGCCCCTACGGTTTTGTCCGCATAGCACACGGCATAGCGAAACGTTTTTGTGAGTGAAGTCCAGACCACATCAGTATAATCAATAGTGCTATTCGTCACCACGGGAGTTGCAATCGTCGCCCCGCCCGTAGTGTATCCGCTACCCGTCGCTACTTCGTTATAGCTGGGATCGGCGGCGTCATTGGTGCCAGGGTCCCACACGGTATGGGCGACATTCGGCGTATAGCTGCTGGTCACCAAGGCCAGTTTCAGCGTATCGGTATCGAGATCAATCCCGCCCGTGGTGATCAGTTTCCAGGAGTGGTCGTACCAAGTAATCGAAGAAGCCATATCAAGCGTCCAGGCGGCGCAACAGCCGCAGTTGCAGGGAAAGAATATCGCCACGGACGGCGAATTGCGCACGGGTCATAAACGCGCCGGCTTCACAGCACAAAATGATTTCGGCGTAGTAAGCCACCAGGTAGCGGAGCGTGGTGATTTGCGCCGCCGTGGGGTGGCGATGGCTGATATTCAGCGTGGTATCGGACACGGAGTAGCCGGTATCGTACACGGCGCTGGCGCCGTCCAGCGTGGCGGTGACGCTGCCCCGACGCTGCGCTTGATACGCATCGCTAGCCCGCGCGGGCAGGTTCAGCAGGCCGGCAATGTCAAACGTAGTGGCGGATAGACTGATCATGGAGTCACCCCCACGCCCAGCAGGTAGTCAGCGAATTCCGCGTTGACCTGGGTACGAATCGCTTTGAGGATTTCCCACATGAATGCCTCCAATTGCGGTTCTAGTCCCGTCCCGTCAATTTTTATCCACGGATCGCCCCGATCATATTGCCGCGTCTGCGCTTCAATCCGGGCAATCTCGGCTTCCGCCATCTTCTTCTGAATGTCCAAGGCTTCTTGCCGGCGCTTGTTTTCCAAGTCAATCTGTTCCTGGATTTCCAGTTGTTTCAATCGATCTTCCGTATCGGTAAAATTCCCGAACAGGCTCCCCAACAGGTCGCCGGTACTTTGAATCGTGGTATCAATACTGGCGAAGGTCGCCTTAACGCGCTCCATGTCGGTTTCCAGTTTCGCGGTATTCAGGCTGACGAACGCCTCGATGGTTTTAATGCGTTCATTGGAGGCGATTTCCTCCATTTTCACTTCAAAATCGTTGGCGGCTTTCGTAATTTCTGTCAACTGATCAACGGTCAGTTTTCCGCCTTTCGTCAAAGCGTCCAGTTGCTTTTTGGCTTCTTCCGTTTTGTCCGCCACCGCCGCAAAAGCGCCGGTTGCTTTGACCGTGCCGTTCCCGATCTGGGTATAGGAGGTCGAGACGCCTTCAATGGCCGTGGCGTAATTCCCGGCTTCCTTTCCAGCGGTCTTGAAAATACCCTCTATCTTGTCAACGCCTTCCGGCGGCTTGATCGGCGGCAAGCCAGAGATTGATTCGCCCCAGGCGATGGTGGTGGCCTTGGCATCCTTGAGGCCATCTGACCAGTCCATGAGGGTGACTTCTGCCGCCTTGACCACCTCCTTATTGGTCTTGACTCCCTCATTGGCTTGGCGCAATCCATCCGACCAGTCCATCAATTCGCC
>Ga0268298_10004392_pt1 | contig 13789 bp, 20 predicted proteins | sample WWTPWeurt_MetaG_FD_194462 | JGI IMG/M metagenome (GOLD analysis project Ga0268298, IMG submission 194462) | Activated sludge microbial communities from WWTP in Nijmegen, Gelderland, Netherland - WWTP Weurt | ecosystem: Engineered > WWTP > Aerobic digester > Activated sludge | place... | reverse complement strand
TTTTCCCTGTACGGACAACCAGGATCGGGCATGGGCAAGAATTATGATGCGTCCAAAGAAGTGACGGTATCCGGGACAGTGACAGAAATTACCAGAGTACCGCACGGCGATATGCGGGAGGGCATACATCTTGCCATGTCCGCAGGCAACGAAACGCTCGTGGTGATGCTTGGACCAACCTTTTACCTTGAGAAGCAATCGGTCAAAGTGCTGAAGGGTGATTCAATTACGGTCATTGGGTCCAGAACAGGCAATGCAATCATCGCTCGACAGGTTACGAAAGGTAGTCAGACACTTAAATTGCGCACGGAAACAGGTGCGCCTGTCTGGGGGCGTGGGGGCCGTTAATTGTCATTGCGTGCAACGCGGACCGTAGAGAAAGCAAAGGGTCTGCGTTGCACACGTAGCAGGTCATTGGCCAGATCATGAATCGGATGCGGGTTTGGGTTCAAGATGTTGACGAAGTTCGTCTAACGTCAGACCATAGATGGGAGAAGATGCCAATCCCCATATTTTGCGATATGCGTGGATAAACGAACGATGGTGAATTTCATGTTCTGCGGCCAACACCAGCCAGCGCTTGAGCGGAAGAGAATGTCCGGTTGGAGTCAGGATGTCCTGTTCAAGTTGAGTCGTGGTGAGAGAGGACCAGAATTCAGAGGATCCTTTGCGCACATTCGCCATGGTGGCTATCGCATCTGAAAGATTCATTGAATCTTTTTCAAATTCACGGAGTTTTCCGGGTGTTCCGGTTGCCATGTCCAATCCCCATAATGCTTGTTCCACGGAAGCAATATGAAGGATGATATCCACCACAGACATGCTATCTGGCGATAGTCTCCACTGGCTGCGATCGATCGGCACTTTTTGTACTACATCCAGAGTTCGCTTGCGCACAGTGCGCATGTAGACTGCGAATTGTCTGCCATCTGTCACTTCCATTTCTTGTCTCTAGTCTACGGCTGCGTCCATGCGAGAAACTCCAGGCGGTTTGCGAATGGATCACCGATGAAGGGCGGCGATCACACTCTGCACAAGCGATCCAATCCCGTCGATGCCGGAACCCCGGGCGCGGTCCACTCCGAGTCGCACTACAACGAGAGATTCAGAAGGAACAATCACAATGTACTGACCCAGATAGCCGCGGGCCATATACGCATCACGCGGCGCACCCGGAATGCCCCACGGTGTACCCCATCCTGGAATCGGAGAGTCAGTTTGGTTTAACCAGAAGCCGGCACCATAACCTGAATCGAGAGTTCGGCGTTTTGAATAAGAGACCCAGCCTTCCGGAAGAATTCTTTTCTTTCCCGCCATGCCGTCATTTAAATAGAGCAGACCAAATCTAGCCCAATCGCGCGCACTTGCAAACATCGCATTGGATCCCATGGGAGATCCTGTACTGTCAAACTCCATCGTTGCATTTCGCATTCCGAGCGGGCCAAAAAGTTCGCGCTGCATATAGGAGGAGACTGTCTCCGGCGATCCTCCTGTCGCGTCGCGCACGAGGCGCGAAAGTACAGCATAGCTTAGATTGCTGTAAGCCCACTTTGTTTCGGGATCCGTATCGAGTGGTGTGGACTGTGCGAAAGCAGCCTGATCTCTTTCTAGAAACCACATGCGTTGTGCGAGTCCTGGTCCGCGACCTTCATCGACGGGAAGACCACCATCCATTCGCAAAAGCTGGTCCACTGTCACTGGAGTCTTCCACGCACTTGCGCTCACTTTCTGATCGATTTGCATTTTTCCGTCGCGCACCAGAATTCCAATCATGGCGTTTAACACTGATTTCGCGATGGAGTGACTGATGAGCGGAGTATCCAGTCCGATTCCAGGAGAGTACCGTTCACCAACGATGCGGCCCTGGCGAACGACAACGACAGCGCGCGTGAAACGAGGTGCACCATTTTTGTTGTCTGCGAAGGCTTCGCTCATTGCCTCTGCGAGTTTGGGATTTACCGGGGCCACAGGTTCGGCACCCGCGATGTCAGGCAGATGCGGAACGACCGCAGTCTTCGAAAGAGTGCCCAGAGGGATTTCGCCCGGGTGTTCGATGCGGCAACCAGATCCTTCATGGAAGCGAGACCTTGTCTTGAATCGGCCAAACACAGTGGTAGTCACTGTGCGCTCGGATTGATCCACTTGATAAACAAGCGCCCAGTTGATCAGACTCATGCCGCCTTCCGCGCGCATTTCCTGATCATAGACTGTTTCGGGTGAGAGCCCTGAAACAAAAGTGCCCGAGCATACATTCTGGCTGACTGCACCTGCCGCAAGTGCAATCAAACGATCTGGTCGTACCGCTCCACAAAGGATGATCAACGCGACCAATGCGATGACTGCGATTCTGGATTTATTCATGTGACTCAACTCTTCCTGCTTTTGTAGAATCATTGCCGCATAACGTAGCAACTAGTAACCGACTCGCAGCCTGGCAAGGAGAGGATAGTGATCAGATGCGTCCGATTTCAGTACATCTGTAGAAAGGACGGAGATTTTACCAGCCAGGAATACATAGTCGAGGGTGATGCCAGAGGGCACGAGGAATTCCGGAAGCTTTTCGCCGGCGCGATGCTTTGCTTCCTCGTCCAGGGGAAACGTGTCTGAGTTCGTAGGAAGGAAGCCGCCGTCCGCATCCGTGTAGCCTGCGGAAGTAACAAGCGAATACTCGTTTAGCCCCCACAGTCGCACGGCACCTCGAAGCATGTTGAAATCGCCGAGCAATACAACTGGATCGGGAGGGGTTCCGATCCACTCGAGCAGATCTTTGATTTCGCGCTTTCGCAAATCGGATCTTATTTGATTTGCTTCTTTGAGTGGATGTTCATTGGTATACGGCGTGAGGTGCATGGTCACGAAGTTCACTCTGTGGCCTTTCACATTAAGAAGCACTCGTAATGCGCGGCGATTTGCACCGAGCAGTCTCTGGTCGACATAGAGAACGGGGTAGCGCGTTAGAATTGTCAGAACCCACTGGCTGTTCCCGTAAGCTACGTATGGCAGACTGCTAACATGATTCATTCCAAGATGTTGAGCAATGGTCTGCGATGAAACATGCCCATTTTGCACGAGCACTTCCTGCATTGCGATGACATCTGCTTGCAAAGGCGAAAGAGTCCGAATGAGCCCCGGCACGCCTCTTTGCATGTAGTGCGTATTGTAAGTAATGGCCGTGATTTCCGCGGGGGGGCCACCCGGAGACAAAGATGAGCAGAAAGAGCAAAAGCCAATCAAGCAGATGGTCCATCTGGTTACTTTCATCGAGGTCCAAAATCGGTCGCCAGGTAGAAGACGCAAACAGAAAGAGCTCCTCCGATGAGAAGAATTACGTGACCAGAAAAACAAGGATGTCTTTCGCAAGCGGGGTGCAAATGGCATGGTCAATCCCTGGATTGGTTTTCCGGTCTTGAGTATTCGGTAGCAGGAGTTTTCGCGTTCTCAGTTAGAGCTTCGAACAGGCTCCAGATTATGGTAACAGGCAAAAGCACAGTATCCAGAAGAAAGCTGGGCAGTATGTCGATTGTTCCCGCACAGGCGGCGACGGGAGCCCATTCGTGCGTGAGTCGACCGCGAGTTTTAGAATCTTCGGGGACCGGGCATAAAAGAGGTTTCCATGCTGTAAGCAGGCGAAGATCCATGCGAGTACCTCCGTAGATAATAGGAATCTTCTCCTGGATAGGAGGATTGTATTCCCAGTTGGTGACAGTCTCTCCGTTCCAGCGTTCTCTCAAAGCGAGAGTAGTAGCGCAATGCGCGAACATCAGTACGAGTCCAATCGAAAAGAATCTCACGGCTCTGCTAGAAGTGCTTTCAACTGCGCGAGCTCCTCTGGCTTCATACTTTTGAAGAGAGGCCGGACTGTAAAGTTACCATACATCTTGCCGCCGCGCACCTTTTTGTTCTGTCAAGTCGGTATCGTATTTTCGCTTAACGTTGCTTTCTTATTTCTGGAGTTCTTCCGCCAGTCCAATCAGGATTCCCTCAGGGCCACGGACATAGCACAGCCGATACATGTTTTCGTAATCAACTACTTCTCCCACCAGAGTAGACCCAATCTTTTCGAGTTTTGTCAGAGTGTTGTCCAGGTTGTCGACTGTGAACATCACGCGCAGATAACCCAGAGAGTTTACCGGAGCATTTCTATGGTCTGCGATCACCGCTGGTTTCAGAAATCTGGAGAGTTCCAGGCGATTGTGGCCATCGGGAGTGACCATCATTGCAATTTCGACTTGCTGCGAAGGAAGCCCCGTCACTCGCCCGGCCCATTCTCCTTCGATCATGGCTCTGCCTTCGAGTGTGAGACCAAGTTCGGTAAAAAAGGAAATGGCATTATCTAGAGATTCGACTACAATGCCAACATTGTGCATGCGCGGGAGCAACCTTTCTTTCATGTTTGCCATTCTCAAGTCAGGAGTAGCACCTATCAACTGTTTGTTGGATAGACAAATCCTGTTTCCATTTCTTTTGTCTTCACAGGTCTTACTTCAATTGTAGCAGAAGGGACGTAGTCAAACTCAGGATTTTCTTTCGCAATTTGGATGGCTTCCTCCAGACTTGCGGCGCGAATGTGATAGTAGCCCACCTGAGTTTCTTGATCGGCTGCGATGTCTTTCTCGTTCCAGCCACCCTCCGTTTTTTTTAGAACAACTCCCTCGCGCACAATAGGCTGTGCGGCTAGCAGCGCATTCTTTGACTTCAACGTGCCGATATACGTTTCGCATTGTTTGATGAACGCAAGGTGCTGGTCTTCTGTAAGAGACTTTTTTGCGTCTTTTGCGTTTCGAATATAGAGCATGAATTCGGGCATTGATTTGTTCCTTCTTTGCTACCGTAAGCCCAGGATGCTCTGAAAGCTATTGTTTAAAAGTTCTGCGTCTGGTTTTTGGGCAGGATTGAATTCCGCGGAGACTGACTCAAAATGAGCAATGCGCTCTTCCAGAAAGGCGTTTAGCTCCGGGATTTGAGGAGCGAGGCCCAGTTCGGTTCCGCTCTTCTTTTTCGTGAGCAGATCTTCAATGATTTCCGTGAGCACTGCGTCCTTCACTACAGCGGCGCGCAAAACGTCGAACTCCATGGGAGGAACGGTTTGCCGTTCTTCTACCCACATACACGAGAAGATGGGCCTCATCACATAGAAATATTTCTTGAGTTTCACCATATCGCGCTTCAGGTATTCGCGATAGTTGTTCGTCGCCATGTGCAGGTAATGATAGACTGTGGAAATCGGGCTGAAGTAGGCCATAGCTGCGGGAAAGAAGCTATCAAAGAAGCGATCATTCTTGCGATACACGATCGGTGATTGCAGCCATTCGAAAAGCACAGGGTTAGACTTGTTTGCAAGGAAGAAGGCCTTACGAAGATCCCAGCCGCTGTAGTCCATGATGTCGACGATCGGATATTCAATCACGTCTCTCTTCGGAAGTATGTTCAGATACCACGGAATGGGGTGGCGATAAATGAATCGTACATCGTAGTCGCTATCTTCCGACGCAAATCCCCATGCACGAGAACCGGACTCGATGGCGAAAAGGATTTCGACGTTGTGCTCGACTTCAATGGAAGTCAGTCGATTTTGCACTGTATTCACAATATCAGGTGCGATGCTCATGTTGTCTGAATTGCGCATAACGTTAGTTTCCGGCATCCTGAGGCCATTTTACGGGAGCATTTCAAATCGACAGGTTACCTGGGCTTCCACGTCAAGAGTTTCCTTTGCCATTTGAAATGATTCAAAGTTGCGTGCTGTGTAACCTTGAACAGAATCATTCAGGGAGAAATGCGCGCGGCTATTGTCTATTTCAATTGTGATGAGGGAAACGCTGCGAAAACCAGCCGCTTTTGCCAGAGCAAGGGCTTTCGCTCGCGCGTCTTCAAAGGCGAGAACTTGCGCCGCTCGGACTATCTCAGATCTGCGATCAATGTCATATCGAAATGATTGCACGGAGCCAATCCCGAGTTTCAGCACGTCCGAAATAATCTTTGGAGCATCTGCGAAATTTCGGATGGAAAGATGAAGTAGGAGTTGCGCTTTGTATTTTTCGATGATATCCGTCCGCTCACCCTTGATTGTCTTGTAAGCCGGAGAAATGGAAAGGGACCCGACGGCCACATCCTCTGTGGCCAGATTGTAACTGTTTCTCAAATGAGCCACTGTCGTGTCAGATGTTTTGAGCGCACTCTCGAATGCGGCGCGCGGATCTGTGCTTTCTGCGAAGGACATGATTTCGACATAGATGATATCAGGCGCCTTTCGGACGGACGCGGTTCCAGTCACTGCAACAAGACGCGGTTCTGGTTGGGGCGGCCGCGGCACGAATGACTGGCAGGCTAGCGCAAGGAAACTACTCAAGATGATCGAAAATCTTATCATTCATTTTCTCCGATTCTGGGATATTCTTTGATCCTGTGTCGTTTGATTCGCACGCCGGAGCGCACTATGTGCAATCTACTCTTTTCAGAATCACTCGAGTGGACGGGTTGCATGGATCGGAATGAACTGCTTTGAAAAGACTTCCTTCGATGGTTCCGTCGAGCGTGTCCAGGCAGTACTTGCCCGTGGCCATTCCTTCGGGCCAGAAGATTTCTTCCGTGACCGATTCACCTGCAAAGCGCACTTTCTGACCGGTTATAGAAACGCGTCCGCGAACCAGAGCTTTTGAATGAACAATAAGATCTCTGCAGTCTTCGGGTGTGGTCGCCCTGGCACCGTGACATCTCCAGGCTTCCACATGGAAGGCACCTTCTGTTCCGGTTATTTCCAGTTTGAGTCGAGCAGAAAAGAAATTGCCGTTCCCTTCCATTTCATCGGAACCGATCCATATCAAAGGGCAAACAGGTTTCTTTGGTTCCTGGCCATCGCTTGCGTGAATGCCGTGAGCGAGAGCGAGAGCGGCTGAAGCCAGAACTGTGTGAAAGATTCTTTTCATGTTGTCTCCTGTGGATGCAATGGCGCTTAACGTTTCTTTGGAATAGGCATGCGTTTCCCCGCTCTTTTATACTGGCTCTGGTAACCGCGGCGCTGTTTCGTTACTTCATACAAAACGATTCCCGTCGAGGTTCCGAGATTCAGGCTTTCAATTAGACCAAACATTGGAATATTGATGCACGCAACACTTGCCGCGACGGCCAACTCGCTGATGCCCTGGGATTCATTTCCAAACCAGATCGCAAGTTTTGCCGGCGTTGTGTAGTTTCCCTCGTGGAGAACAATGTTCTCACGGCCTTTACGATGTGGAGATGTAGCCATAGAAACGAAGCCCTTTTTCTTGAGATGCGCGATGCATTCGTCTGTACTCTGGAAGGTGCGGACAAAGCTCCATTTGATTGCGGAGGCGGAAGTGGCCGACAGCGATTTTCTGTCTCGCATTTCAGCCCAATCGCCGGGCAGCAGATTTCTGGAATCAATTACATAGGCCTTCTCAACGCCGAGGGCATTGACATTGCGAATGACCGTACCCACATTCTTGTAATCCGCAGGTTCCTCAAGCACTGCGATGAGATTCTTGCAGCGGAAGGGCTTGATTGCTCTGGCGCGTTCCCTGAGATTTTGCCGCGGTTTTTTATGGATGGAATCTTTCATAAATTATGAACTCACTGTTCATCTGAATACAATTCCCATCCCCTGGGCGTCCAGTGCATCAATTGCATGGAAACAGCATGATCTTCGCCTGAAAACACCTTACGGACTAGTTCGCGCAAGGATCGCACGCGCGCTGCGTCGCCTTCCGCTACGAACAAAACGAATTCTCGCGAAGGAATGGCAAGGATCGGATTGCCTTTGATTTTTCGCGCAACGGCGGCCCACTTATCTTGAAGGAGCACTCTGGACGGAGCCAGTGAATCCTCATACGTAAGTGCGTAAATCCCGGATTCAGGCTGGATTTCTTTGTAAGCCAGTTCGCCTGTTCTGGCTTCCATGTTGAGCAACGCGAGGCGATGCAGGGATTCTACATCACTCGCGCCCACTGCTCGCATGTCTTCCTCGTCGACTACAGCCATGCGTTCCGGAAAGTCAAATGCATAGAGTATGGTGATGTCGCCGATAAACGGTGTAGTCGGGGCTTTTTGCTTTTTTGGGCCCGAGTTGAACATGCTTTGCAGCTGGGATGCATATTCTTTGGATTTTAGCATGGGGCGGATGGACAAGCGATCACCCTTCAAGTCGGCTGAATCCGGAGAGGGGAGATACTTCAAGAGCGTAGTTTCGCAATCCGAGGGTGCACTCTTACAGGCCAGGAATGGATTGTCCAGAAAGAGGATGGCCGGTTCTTTATTGGGTAACTGGAAGGAGAGCGAAAAATTTTGCAGCTTCGTTACTCTGGTTCCAGGCAGTTTCTTTCCGTAGAACTCCGTTGCGTAGACGGCAAATGCTTCCTGTGAGCTAAGGTAAGGAGGCTGACAGTAAACTGCAGTTGCAAGAAGGCTCGTCAGTAAGAGAAATCGTTTCATGTGATATCCTATAGAGTCAATGTCGCTTAACGTTAACGGACGGATTGTGGTGCCTTCGTTGCAAAAACCTGGAGGATGATCACGAGCGCTGCGGCCATTGGCAATCCAACGTCTTCCTTAATTCCAAGTTGCAGCGCTGCAGAAAAGCCGACTATAGACCAGAGTACGGGAATGATCAGGACGATCAACGGAGGCTTTCGCACCCAGAGGAGCATTCCGAAAGTGAAGATGGTCGTGGGGCAGGGCAAACCAAACGTGGGCGAGGATGGATAGACGTGCCCGAGAAGAGAGCCCACGATCGGATACAGAATGAGCGCATAGAGAATCAAGAGACCTCCGGCCCATCCCCGAACATCCCATGAGAAGCGAAACTCTAGAGTTCTGCGAAATCCATTCCAGAGAAAGATCAAGCCCTGAAGTATGCAGGCAATCCCAAAGACGTAGGCGGCAGGGTTGATGGATGTAAACTGAACGATGTGGTAGGCGATCCCCATCCAGATCCAAAGGACACCCAGTATGGAACCACTCACAAGCGACGAGAACGAGAACGTTTTCAAAGACAGAGCAAGGATCACGAGCGCGGCTGCAAAGAGCGCCACCTGTGCCGGCCACACGCTTTGATTGTAAGCGGCGAACACTCCAAGAAATTGTTCAGTTGTGAATGGAATTTTCATAAATCAGTGCGCCCCTTCGTTCGAATCATTGAATCCCTTCGCACTCGCCAACCCTGGGCCGAGAAGCTTACGAACAATCTACTTTGAATCCTGTTCTCGCTCAATGCGGAAGTGAACAAAATTTTCCCGGGGCGGATAACCTTCCAGTGGCGCGTCGCCGGTGCCTCTCGACCCAAGCTTTGATCGTGGAAAGCCTTCGTCCACTAGGCCATTGAGTACAACACGAGCAATCTGTTCACTACAGGATTGTGCTTCCGCGTCTTGTGTCGCCGCAAAGCAGTGCCCCACCACCACCATGATGTATCCCGGAGCCAATGCGGATCGCACCTGGGTCATGTGGCCGGCAGAATACCATGCATGAAATTCTGGTCCGACAGATTCAGCATTTTCTGATAGGGACTGACTGGCGGGAGGAAATCGAAGGGGACTGACGGCGGCTGTGGATTGGTGTGCCGGTTGCGACGGTCGACTCGGAGTGGCCATGCAACCCGCAGTTAAGAGCAGGAGTAAGATGACTCGTGCCATGAAAGTCCCCCTCATTGTCCATGTCGCATAACGTTTATCCATCCCACTCGGACCTCCGACTAGGTGAAAGATGCCTTCACCTCTGGACGTGACATGACTGCCAGGCTCCAGATGGCGAATGGAAGCATGATGCCGCAACAACTGGAAAAGCATGGAATGCACGCGAGTATAGCCGCGGCGAGCGAAAGCCCGTAGCTACGTCCCTGTCTCATCCGCCAGAAGCCAATCAGCTGAATTGGGAGGCTGATGGCCCAGAGGGTGAAAGCGAGGACTTTCCCGACAAATTCACCGAACTGTTCCCCCTTTCGAAATGCCTCAGACTTTTTTGCGTCCTGCTTCTCTGTTTTTTCGAGGGCCGAGTCCAGGAACGTCTGGTTTTCCGCAGTCTTCTTCATGAGCTGGCCGAGGGCGGTGACCGGAAGGGCGAAGAGGGATAGAATGGCCAGGATAAGGAGAATCGTCGCAGGATTTCTCAGGGCCTGTTGTGCAGCCGTGTTCTTTTTTTCTGAAGAGGGAGACGGGATGCTTTCGGGTGCTGTATACGGATCCATTGATTTGTCCTTCGTGTTTTTGGTGTTAGCTAGTAGGCGGTGATTTAATCTCGAATCTCCACGCGTTTCCCTCTCGTTGCAAGGCGAAAGGGGAGATTCAACAAGTAAAAAATGCCGAGCGCAAGTATCTGGAGCACAATGAGATAGACTGGCCAGGGACCGAGATAGTCCAGGAAGGATGGATTTGTTGGCTTGCGCATCAGATATCCATAGTTCGTGTCCAGTGCGTAGTCCAGAGTGAATGCCGTGGCAAAGTATAATTCCGACATGAGAAACACACGCCAGATCGCCCCGGGTCTGGGCCTGAGTTTCCACGCAAAGATGAAATAGAAAGATGCAATGACAAGACAGACGTGCCCAATGAAATAGATGAAGAAATAGAAGTGAGGAAAGTCCTCCTGGAGATTGGGCGTGAGCGTGCCGTGGATGGACCCGGCCATCACCCAAAAATAGGACAGTTCAAAAGTGAAAAGATTTCGCGTGAAGCAAGTGACGATGACTGCGATCGCCGCCCACGTGCAAAGCTCCATCGGCAGGTCGTAACGTGGTTCCCAGTAGCCATCGCGGAAGCGTTGCACGTTATACGAAATGTAAGAGCAGATGAGTGCGAGCCCCGGGAGCGCTCCCAGTATAGAGGGAAGTCGGGAATGCGGCCATCGACGTGCAAGGACTATGAAGGCGACAGTGAGGAATACAGTGAGCCCGAGCATCACAAGATGCGAAGGACCAAGAAAGAGAAACTTAGGAGGCATAGTTGCTATCGACCAGCGGCATCAATGCTAGACGAATCTTTTCCTGAACGAAGAGCCCGCAAAACTTCCGCAGCAACCGCCTCTACTTCGTTGTTCTTATCTTCCAGGGTTGCAGTTGCCAGGAGATTCTCGAGGTCAGGCATGAAGGCTCTTGCTTCGATCTGATCCATTTTTGCGATCAGCTCGGTGATGATCCAGTACTTCCACATGGCATCATCCGACTGTAAAACGCTCTGGATCTCTTCCCTGCATTTTGAGCCGAGAGACCGCAGGAACGGCAATAACAAACGCGCGACTGGCCAGTTGATGTCCTGGATCCACTCGAACAGCTGTGGAAGCACTGGCTTTATTTCCGGCAATCCTGCATTCATAAGTAACTGCACATTGTCCAGATCGTGTTTGGACCGAGGCAGCAAAGCGTGAAGGTCGTGTTCGGAACAGATTTGTGGTCTGTATGGTTCCCAGCCTAGATATTCATTTCTCTTGAGACAGGCAATCTCAAAGGAGGGAGCTTCTACTCTCCATACCTCAACATCATCCGGCTCCGTAGGTCCAGACTGGTCCTCTGGTAGGAACGTGAAAGAGCAATTTACTTTCGATTCGTATAGAATATATGTGGTCATTGGGGCATCGGGAGATGTCGCATAACGTTTCATCTCCCGACAAGTCATCTATTTCTTAAAGAAGATCACTTCGCTGATCGCTAGATCCGCCCATTTGGACCCTGGATATATGGAGAGAGGCTTAAAAGCAATCCTCAGTACATTGTTTTGCTCCAGAGCGACGTCATCGTATCCAGCTTCCGTGCGATCTCTCAGTTCGATTTCTTTGGTCACTGTGGAGATGGACCCATCGGAGTCTTTTACCTCCATGGCGAGCGCCATGCCGCGCACACGCGAATTCTTTTCCAGGAGGTTGCCGAATCTGGGGTGATTCATGAACTGGAAACCATTTGCGATTCTCAGTTTCACCAGGTTCACCGGGTTATTGAATTCCACGAGCACTCCGGAGTCGTGAGGCGTAGAAGTTTGCCAGCTGGTGGTCAGATTTCCATCCACCATGTTTTCCGCGTCAAAGGTGAATTCTCCAGAATTGGGGATTGGTTTTCCGATGGTTCTAAGACTTCTGATTTCACCGCGAGGCAGTTGCTGGGTACACCCGAGCCCCACTCCAAATACAAGACTCAATACACCGATCATTTTCAACATTTGAGATTCTCCTTTATTCGCCCGGAACTCTTTGAACAACATGGGAACGAAAAATGGCGAGCAAATTTTGTGTTCAGAGCATCCCCGAGTCTTCCAGGATCTGGATTGTGAGTGCTCTGGCGACCGCACCGCTTGCATCATGAGACTTGACCAAACAGGCAAAAGTGAATCGTTTGGTGGAAGATTGCACGAATCCCACAAACCAGCCCAGGTTTTCGCCACTTTCCAAAGAGCCGGTTCCTGTTTTGCCGTAGAGCTTCCCTCCGGGGGTTTTTTTTACCAGCATGATCTTATATAGTAAATTTCTTGAACTTTCCGAGAAAGGCAACTCGCCTCTCACCAGTCTTCGCATCAGGAGAGCCTGTTCGAATGGAGAGATCTGGATGGATGCCTTGCCAGGGCGGGGCAACCAGAAGTCGTCTATGCCAGAAGACAAATCCCCGTTGCCGTATGGCATGAGACGAATCCACGTTTCCATTTTCGCGCGTCCCGTTCGCCGGGCTAAATCCTGAAATGCGGGAACACAGGACACCTTGAATGCCTCGGACAGTGTGAGGTCCTTGTTCCATTCTGGAATCTCACGCACTGTCCCGTCCCAGTGATAGAATGGTTGATCAGGAGACAAAAGATAGTGATTCTCGGCACCTATCAGAGTATTCCAGATCTTGAATGTAGAGCAGGGGGTGGTTCGCGTCGTGGCCAGTTTCTCATTATGCATGAATCTTTGCTCTGAGTCCAGATCTAGCAGGACAAAAGTTGCGTTCCGGTTTTGAAGATGATTCTCCATAGAACGTGCTATGGATTTTTTTTCAGAGCAATCGCAGATGACGCACAACGTCAAAAAATATAGCATCCACGTTTTTTTCAAGGGTTCGCTCAAGGACTAAGATCTTCGAAGTGCTCTACTATGGGAAAGGGATCGTAGAAATGATGGAGCAACGCCTTCCACTCAAGGTATCCGGAGGATTTGCGAAAGCCTTCTGTGTGTGCTTCCAGAGTTTCCCACGTAATCAACAAAGCGTATTTATTTTTGTCTTCGATACATCTTCGAAGCGAATGACCCAGGTATCCGGGCATCGAGGACAGGATCTTTGAGGCGACTGCGAAATTGGATTCGAATTCTTGTGTGAGGCCAGGTCGTACCTGAAGCATTGCAATTTCAAGAATCATATGGTTCGACCACTGCTAGCGGTAAGGCAGGCGCAAATGTAGAGTTCATGACGCCTTGCAATCTCCTGATACCCGGCGAACCGTGCGCGAAGGACCAGGGAGAATCATGCATATCGCATTCTTTCAGGCTCAATAGGAGTCTGTGGCGATTCCAGTATTCATGCGCGAGTCAAAGTCCAATTCCGCAAACTGCCACGATTAGTCCTGGCCCGGCTAAGCCGGGCAGGTTTCGCGCTGTTACGGAGTGTTCGTCAAACCGAGGTCGATTTTGGCCGTTTCATCTTTCACGTCGCGCAGTGGGTGAAAGCTTAATTTCGTTGGTGTCTTGTTGCGCGGAAAAACGAAGACAAGCATGCGGCGCTCTGGCTCGCCGCCCTGTAGAGGGATAGCAGCATCTGGCATGAAGCTCCCGCCCGCCCTGGAACGGTTGACGATGTTTGCAAGGTTCTGAAAGGGATTGG
>Ga0268298_10004391_pt1 | contig 13791 bp, 13 predicted proteins | sample WWTPWeurt_MetaG_FD_194462 | JGI IMG/M metagenome (GOLD analysis project Ga0268298, IMG submission 194462) | Activated sludge microbial communities from WWTP in Nijmegen, Gelderland, Netherland - WWTP Weurt | ecosystem: Engineered > WWTP > Aerobic digester > Activated sludge | place... | reverse complement strand
TGCGGGCACCTTGCTGGCCTGTGCCGAAATGCTGCGCGGCGGCATCACCACCTTCAACGACATGTATTTCTTTCCCGAGGCCGCCGCCGCCGCGGCCAGGAGGCTCGGCATGCGCGCCGTCCTCGGCATCATTGCCATCGAGTTCCCCACCCGCTACGCCACCGATGCCGACGACTACCTGGCCAAGGGCCTGGCGCTCCGCGATGCCCTGCGCGGCGATCCGCTGCTTGACTTCTGCCTGGCGCCGCACGCACCTTACACCGTGGCCGACAAGACCTTCGAAAAGATCGCCACACTGGCCGCCCAGCTGGAAATCCCGATCCACATGCACGTCCATGAAACCATTCACGAAATCGAGGAAAGCCTGACGCAGCACGGCGTGCGCCCGATCGAGCGGCTGCGCCGGCTGGGCCTGCTCGGACCGCAGCTGATCGCGGTGCATGCCGTGCACCTCGATGCCGGCGAAATCGACCTGCTGGCCCACGAGGGCTGCCACCTGGCGCACTGCCCGACCTCGAACCTGAAACTCGGCAGCGGCATCCCGCCGCTGTCGGCCATCCAGGCACGCGGGCTGAATTTCGGCCTGGGTACCGACGGTGCAGCTTCGAACAACCGCCTCGACCTGTTTCATGAAATGCGCCATGCGGCCCTCCTGGCAAAGGGGGCCAGCCACAACGCCGAGGCGCTGGACGCGCATGCAACACTGCGTGCCGCCACACTGGGCGGGGCGCAAGCGCTCGGGCTGGAAGACAGGATCGGATCGCTGCTGCCCGGCAAGGCGGCCGACCTGTGCGCGGTGCGCCTTGACGAATGGCTGATGCAGCCGTGTTTCGACCCGGCATCACACCTGGTATACGCCGCCGGACGCGAACAGGTCACCCATACCTGGGTCGCCGGCATGCTGGCAATGTGCAATGGCGCGCCATCACGAATCGATATTTCCGAATTGCTTGACATCGCAGGTTTGTGGCATACTCGCCTGACGTCCTGACCTTGCATCGAGCTCAGGGAAAAAAGCGAACCACTGAATTCCGTCACATTACTTTGCCCAACAGAAGGGGAACTACATGATCAACACGAAACATTCTCTGCTGCTCGCCACGCTGCTCGGACTCTCCGCTGCGGCCTTCGCCCAGAACGCCGCGATGCTCAAGCCCGGCGATGTCATGCCCTACGCCATCGACGCGCGCGGCGTCGTCGTCAAGAGCGGTACCGGCCTGTGCTGGCGCACCGGCTACTGGACCCCGGCCCTGGCCGAAAGCGTCATGTACGGCCAGTTCCCCGTCGGCTGCGAGTGCGACAAGGACCTGATGCCCAAGGCCAAGTGCGAGCCGCCCGCTGCGGCTGCCGCTCCCGCCAAAGCCGCCGCTCCGGCGCCGGCCGCCGCGCCCAAGCCCGCCGCGCAGAAAGTGACCCTGGCCGCCGACGCCCTGTTCGACTTCAACAAGGCCGACCTGCGTCCCGAAGGCAAGGCCAAGCTGGACAAGCTGGCCAATGACATCAAGGGCATCAAGCTCGAAGTGATCCTCGCCGTCGGCCATGCCGACCGCCTCGGTGACGACGCTTACAACCAGAAGCTCTCCGAGAAGCGCGCTGCTTCCGTCAAGTCCTATCTGGTGAGCAAGGGTGTCGATGCCAACCGCGTTTACGCCGAAGGCAAGGGCGAGAAGCAGCCTGTCACCAAGCCTGACCAGTGCAAGGGCCCGAAGAGCAAGAAGGTCGTCGATTGCCTGCAGCCCGACCGTCGCGTCGACATCGAAGTCATCGGCACCAAGTAATCCCGCCTGACTCCGGAAAAAGCCCTGCCCTGCAGGGCTTTTTTTCGCCATGTCGCCGCGCCCACCGGGCCCGTACGATAGTCGGGCCCGCAACGGAGCATCATGATGAACACAACCGCCAACGCCGACCAGCAGGAACTCGACAAGTTCGGGGAAGTCGCCCATCGCTGGTGGGATCCCAACTCCGAATTTCGTCCCCTGCACGACATCAATCCGGCCCGCGTCGCATGGATCGACGCACACGCGGAGCTCAAGGACAAGCGCGTGATCGACATCGGCTGTGGCGGCGGCCTGCTGAGCGAGGGCATGGCCGCGCTGGGAGCGCAGGTCACCGGCATCGACCTGTCGGACAAGGCCTTGTCCGTCGCGCGCCTGCATCTTTACGAGAGCGGGCACGTGATCGACTATCGCCTGATCTCGGCGGAGGCCATGGCCGACGCAGCCCCCGGCAGCTTCGACCACGTCACCTGCCTGGAAATGCTGGAACACGTGCCCGATCCGGCCAGCACGGTGGCTGCCTGCGCCCGCCTGGTCAAGCCCGGCGGGCAGGTGTTCCTGTCCACCCTGAACCGGAATGCCAAAGCCTACCTGATCGCGGTACTCGGCGCGGAGTACCTGCTGCAACTGCTGCCGCGCGGCACCCACGACTACTCGCGTTTCCTCAAGCCGGCGGAACTTGCCCAGCTTTGCCGCAAGGCCGGGCTGGAAGTGCTCGAGATCACCGGACTGCGTTACAACCCGTTTACGCGCGAAGGCGTCGTCGGCGCCGATACCGACATCAATTACCTGCTGCGGGCGCAGCGCAGTGCCTGAAGCCATACTCTTCGACCTCGACGGCACGCTGGCCGACACCGCGCCCGACCTCGGCGGGGCCCTCAATCGCTTGCTGCAGGAACAGGGGCGCGACCCGCTGCCGCTGGAAAAGCTGCGCCCGCATGTCTCTTCGGGCGCGCGCGGCATGATCGGCGCCGGACTCGGCATCACGCCGGCCGACGCCGCCTACCCCGCCCTGCAGCAGCGCTTCCTCGCCATCTACCAGGACGCGCTCTGCGTCGGCACCCGCCTCTTCGCAGGCATGGCCGAACACCTGGCAGAACTGGAAACACGCGAAATTCCCTGGGGCATCGTCACCAACAAATCGCAGCGCTTTGCGATCCCGCTCATGGAAGGCCTCGGCCTTCGGCAGCGCTGCGCCTGCATCGTCTGCGGCGACAGTGCCCGGCGCGCCAAGCCCCATGGCCACCCGATGCATCTGGCCAGCGCGGTGATGGGAATCGCGCCGGGTGCCTGCATCTACGTCGGCGACGACGAGCGGGATGTGATCGCCGGCCGTGTCGTCGGCATGCAGACCGTCGTCGCCGCCTGGGGCTACCTGGGCGACGGCACGCCGCCGGCGCACTGGGGCGCGGATGCGATCGCCGCCTCGCCCGCGGAAATTCTGGGCATCGCCGCGGCAAGGCGCTAGAATCCCGCTTGCAATCCGCGGATCGGACACCATCTGGTCTGCACCATCCAGGGGGCGACATGGCTTCGACATGGGTGACAAAGCATGCAGGGCATACCGAGGATCCGGGTACCTCGTAAATCCATCTGGAAAGCACTAACTGCCAACGACGAGCGTTTCGCTCTAGCCGCTTAATAACCGGCTGGCTTCCGAACTGGCTTTCCCACGGGCCAGGCAGCGCAAGCTGCATCGGAATCATTCAGTGGGATAAGGCCGTGCAGCGTCGCGATGCACGGTTCGAAAATCCAGCGAATCGCCTGCAACCAGCCTGTCCGTCGGCGTGTTGCGGGTCAAATCAAATGACGCGGCTAAGTATGTAGAACTGTATGTGGCGCACTTGTGGACGCGGGTTCAATTCCCGCCGCCTCCACCATTTAACAGGGACCGGACGCATCTCCGATCCCTTGTTTTCGAACAAAAACGGCTCCCGCAAGGGAGCCGTTTTTCCTGGTGCCGGCAACCGGAATCGAACTGGTGACCTACCGCTTACAAGGCGGTTGCTCTACCATCTGAGCTATGCCGGCTCGCCGCGGATTATAGCGGAGCCGATCCGCTATACACTCCGCGTTCACTCCTTCCGCCGTCGCCCATGGTCGCCAGTTCGCCTTCCCGCCAACCCCTGCACCTGCTGGTCGTCGCCGCGTCCGGGGCCGAGATGGAACGGCTGCGGCCGGTGCTGGGCAGGTCGGACGAAATCCACCGTGTCGACAGCGCCGACTTTTTGCGCGCGGCGCTTGCCGACCAGCCCTGGGATGCCGTGCTCTATCTTTCCGCGGTGGTCGCGCTGCCGCTGCCGAATGCACTGCGGCAGATAGAAGACGCGGGCCTCGACCTGCCGCTGATCCTGGTCGCCGGCCCCGCGGAGGAATCCTCGCTGCAGCGGGCCATGAAGGCCGGCGCCCGCGACGTGATCGACGCCGACCGGCTGGAACGCTTGCCGCCCGCGATCGAGCGGGAAGTCCGGGAAGCGCGCCATCGCGCCGACCACCGCGCCGCCCTGGACATGCTCAATGAAAGCCAGGCCCGCTTCGACGCGCTGGCCTCCAACCTGCCCGGCATGCTGTTCCACCTTCGTCGCGATGCCGAGGGCGGCTATCGCTTCCTGTTCGTCAGCGAAGGCTGTCAAAAACTGTTCGGCTTCAAGCAGCAGCATCTGCTGGCCTCGGCCGACAAATTGTTCGATGCCTTCGACGGCGAACGGCGCAAGAGCCTGGAAAACGCCCTGCGCGAGTCGGCCGCGCGCGGCGCACTGCTCAACTGGGAAGGCTGCACCCGCGGCCGCACCCGGCAGAAGTGGATCAACCTGCGCTCGACCCCGTATCGTTTCGACAACGGCGTCGTTGAATGGCGCGGCATCGCCAGCAACGTCACCGAGAGCAAGGAGAGCGAAGCCGAGCTGCGCGCATCGCGCCAGCAGCTGGCCGAGCTGTCGACTCACCTCGAGGCGGCCAAGGAGGAGGAACGCGAGCGGATCTCGCGCGACATCCACGACGAACTCGGCTCGATCCTGGTTTTCCTCAAGATCGAGGCGGCGCAACTGGCCGCCAAGCTGCCGACCGACGCGATGCGCCTGCGCGAAAAGGCGCGCTCGATCGAAACCCTGCTCGACCAGGCGATGAGCACCGCCAGCCGCGTGGCGCGCGAGCTGCGTCCGGGCATCCTCAAGGAATTCGGGCTTCCCGCGGCCATCGAGTGCCAGGCCGAGGACTTCACGCAGCGCTTCGGCATCGCCTGCCGGGTGCAGTGCGACGAGGAGGCGATCGAGCCGGAACCCGATACCTCGCTGGCCCTGTTCCGCATTGCCCAGGAAGCCCTGACCAATGTCGCCAAGCACGCCCACGCATCGCTGGTGGTCATGCGTTTGCGTCGCGAAAGCGGTAACATCCAGCTCGAGATCCGCGACAACGGCCGCGGCATTTCGGAGCTGGACATGCAGAAGCCGAGATCCTTCGGCCTGCGCGGAATTCGGGAAAGGGTATCGAGTCTGGGCGGCAACTTTTCGATCGGACCGGCGGAGCAAGGCGGAACCCACCTGATTCTGCGCGTTCCGGAGTGCGCCGGCGCCGAACCGCCCCGCGAGGAAGAATTGCAAAGCAGGCTGTTCTAGCCGCGGCAAGACACCGCCGGGCGGCAGCCTTCAATAAACCACGCAGCATTTTGACATCCGAAACATGGCCGAAAAGATCCACGTCCTGATTGCCGATGACCATGCCATCGTGCGCCAGGGTCTGAAGCAGATTCTTTCCGAAACCGAGGACCTGCTCGTTACCGGCGAAGCCGACGACGGCGCCGAGGCACTGAGCCTGGCCCGGCAGCAGCCCTGGGACGTGTTCCTGCTCGATGTCTCGATGCCCAACCGCAACGGCATCGATACGCTGAAACAGCTGAAGAAGGAATTTCCGCGCCTGCCGGTGCTGATCCTCAGCATGCATCCGGAAGAGCAATACGCGGTGCGCGCGCTGAAGGCCGGCGCCTCGGGCTACCTGACCAAGCAGAGCGCGCCGGAACTGCTGGTCACCGCGATCCGCCAGGTCGCCTCGGGTCAGAAGTACCTGAGCCCGGCGGTCGCCCAGCAACTGGCCGAGGCGATCTCGGACAACACCGAAAAATCACCGCATGAGCGCATTACCGATCGCGAATACCAGGTGCTGGTGATGATTGCCGCCGGCAAGACCTTGACCCAGGTCGCGGAACAACTCAACCTTGGCGTCGCCACCGTCAGCACCTATCGCGCCCGCCTGCTGGAAAAAATGGGGCTGAAGAGCACGGCGGAGCTTATCCGCTACGGCCTGGAGCATGGGTTGGCGGAGTAATCGGGCCTGCGCCGGGAAACACCGAAGCCGCGTCTTCCTGCACAATAGCGAAAACCTGTTGCCGCCCCGGGCGGACAGCAACCGAATAGCACGGGCCCCGGATCACGGGCCAGACCACCAGAGGAGGAACCGCCATGAAGACCCTTAAAAGACTGCTTGATGAACGCCCCGCACGCGAGGCGCTTTCCGTTTCTCCGGACGACACCGTCTTCGCCGCCCTGGAACTCATGGCGAAACACAACATCGGCGCCGTTCTGGTGATGCGTGACGGGCAGCTTGCGGGCATCTTCAGCGAACGCGACTATGCGCGCAAGATCATCCTGGTCGGCAAGTCGTCCAGGGAAACCATGGTGCGCGAGATCATGACCGAGAAGGTGCTCTACGCCCGGCCCGAACAGACGATCGACGAAGCCATGGTCCTGATGACGGAGAAGCATATCCGCCACCTGCCGGTGCTCGACACGGCCAAGCGCGTGATCGGCATGGTGTCGATCGGCGACGTGGTCAAGGAAACCATTTCGGAACAGGCGTTCCTGATCAAGCAGCTCGAACAATACATCGCCGGCTGAACCGGCCCGATCCGCGCCATGGCCGCCAACGATGCGAGCGATACGCCCGAGGCCGTGCAGGCCCGCCTGGTCGAACTGCGCATCGAGCATCGCGACCTCGACGAGGCCATCAACCGCCTGACGCTGGCGCCGCCGGATGACCAGTTGATGCTGCGGCGCCTGAAGAAGCGCAAGCTGCTGATCAAGGACCGCATCTCGCAAATCGAGCGCATGCTCGACCCCGATCCGGACGAATACGCATGACATATAACTTTGACACCCTCGCCCTGCATGCCGGGCAGGTTCCCGACGAAACCTTCGGCGCCCGGGCGGCGCCGATCTACCTGACCACCTCGTTTGTCTTCAAGGATTCCGACCAGGCCGCCGCGCTGTTCAACATGGAGCGCGCCGGCCACGTCTATTCGCGCATTTCCAACCCGACCAATGCGGTGCTGGAAGAGCGCATCGCGGCGCTGGAAGGTGGCGTCGGCGCGATCGCGGTGGCCTCGGGCCAGGCCGCGCTGCACCTGGCCATCGCCACCCTGATGGGTGCCGGCGGCCACATCGTCGCCAGCCGTTCGCTCTACGGCGGCTCGCACAACCTGCTCGACTACACCCTGCCGCGTTTCGGCATCACCACCACCTTCGTCGATCCGCGCGACCTCGGCGCATGGCGCGCGGCGATCCGTCCCGAAACCCGGCTGCTGTTCGGCGAAACCCTGGGCAATCCCGGCCTCGACGTGCTGAACATTCCCGAGGTGGCTGCGCTGGCCCACGAACACGGCCTGCCGCTGCTGGTGGACAGCACCTTCACCACGCCCTGGCTGATGCGTCCCTTCGATCACGGCGCCGACCTGATCTTCCATTCCGCGACCAAGTTCCTCGGCGGCCACGGCGTCGCCATCGGCGGCCTGCTGGTCGATGGCGGCACGTTCGACTGGGACAAGTCCGGCAAATTTCCGACCTTGACCGAACCTTACGAGGGCTTTCACGGCATGGATTTCAGCGAGGAATCGACCGTCGCCGCCTTCCTGCTGCGCGCGCGCCGCGAGGGCCTGCGCGACTTCGGCGCCTGCATGAGCCCCCTCACCGCCTTCCAGTTGCTGCAGGGCGTGGAGACCCTGCCGCTGCGCATGGAACGCCACATCGCCAACACGCGCCAGGCCGTCGCGCACCTGGTGGCGAGCGAGGCCGTGGCCGGCGTCGCCTATCCCGAACTGGAGAACCATCCCGACCATGCGCTGGCGCAGAAGCTGCTGCCGCGCGGCGCCGGCTCGGTATTCAGCTTTACGTTGAAGGGGGGGAGGCCGGCAGGCCGCAAGTTCATCGAGGCGCTGCGCGTGTTCTCGCACCTGGCCAACGTCGGCGACGCCAAATCGCTGGTGATCCATCCGGCATCGACCACGCATTTCCGCATGTCGGACGCCGCGCTGGTGGCCGCCGGCATCCATCCCGGCACCATCCGCCTGTCGATCGGCCTCGAAGATGGCGGCGACCTGCTCGAAGACCTCGATCGCGGCCTCGCTGCCGCAGCGAAGGCCTGATCCCGTGCAGATCGAACTCAACGGCCAGGCGGCCTACGCCTACACCGGCGGCAAGCCCTTCGACGCTGCCCTGCCCTGCGTCGTGTTCATCCACGGCGCGCAGAACGACCATAGCGTCTGGGGCTTGCAGAGCCGCTGGTTCGCCCATCACGGCTTCGGCGTGCTGGCGGTCGATCTGCCCGGCCATGGCCGCAGCGCGGGCAAGCCGCTGCCGTCGATCGAAGACCTGGCCGACTGGATCGAGTTGCTGCTGGAGAAAGTCGGCGCCGGCGACACGGCAAAAAACGTCTCGCTCGTCGGTCACAGCATGGGTTCGCTGACCGCCCTGGAATGCGCGGCGCGCCACCCGGCCCGCATCGCGCGCATCGCCCTGGTCGGCACCGCCGTGCCGATGCCGGTCTCGGATGCACTGCTGGGCGCGGCCCGCGACAAGGAGCCCAAGGCGATCGGCATGATCAACACCTGGTCGCACTCGCCGCGCGGCACCGTCGGCGGCAACACCGTGCCCGGCATGTGGCTGCTGGGCGTTTCGCGCCGCCTCATGGAACGCCAGCAGCCCGGCGTGCTGCACAACGACCTGGCGGCCTGCAACGCCTACACGCATGGCATGGACGCCGCCGCCGCGCTGGCCTGTCCGGCGCTGATCATCAGCGGCAGCAAGGACATGATGACCCACCCCAAGGCGGCGACGAAACTCGCCGCCGCCATCAAGGACGCCAGGAGCGTCAGCCTCGACGGCGCCGGCCATGCGCTGATGGCAGAACAGCCCGACGCAGTGCTCGACGCCTTGCGCAGCTTCATCGCCTGAAGCCCTTGGAAGCCCAGCAGCCGCCGTTTCCGGTCGTGCGCAGCGGCCTGCCGCTTTCCGCACCCTTCGACTGGCTGCGGCGCGGCGCCGCCGACCTCAGGACCTGCGGTTTTGCCAGCCTGTTCTACGGCCTGTGCTTTGCCGGCACCGGCATCCTTCTGCTGCTGGCCTTCCGCCATGCCGTGCAGCTGGTCACCGCCGTCACCACCGGCTTCATGCTGGTCGGCCCGTTTTTCGCCATCGGCCTCTACGAGCTGTCGCGCCGGCGCGAAGCCGGTGAAGCGCTTGACCTGGCGGCGACGCTGGCGGTGTGGCGGCGCAACCTCGCCGCCATCGGCATCTACTCGCTGATCCTGATCGTGCTCTACCTGGTCTGGGCGCGCGCCTCGCTGGTCATGTTCGCGCTGTTCTACCAGGGCGGCATGCCGACCCTTGAAAGCTTCATGGCGCAGATCCTGCGGTTCGACAACCTCGAATTCCTGCTGGCCTACCTGGTGGTCGGCGCCATCTTTGCGTCGCTGGTATTTGCCTTTTCGGTGGTCTCGATTCCCCTGATGCTGGATCGCAACCAGGATGCCGTCACCGCAATGCTGGCCAGCTTCCTCGCGCTGGTGCGCAACCTGCCGATGATGCTGGTCTGGGCCGCGCTGATCGTCGCGCTGACGGCAGTCGGTGTCGCCACCGCCTTCATCGGCCTGGTCTTCCTGATGCCGCTGGTGGGCCATGCCACCTGGCATGCCTACCGCGCGCTGATCGATCCGCTGCCGGCATGAGCCATCGCAAGAACGTGGCGCTGCTCGCCGCAGCGCAGGCCCTGCTGCTGACCAACGGCATCATGCTGATTTCGATCAACGGCCTGCTCGGCCTGCAACTCGCCGCCGACAAGCGCCTGGCTACCCTGCCGATCACCACCTATGTCATCGGCGGCGCGCTGGCGACACTGCCCGCCGCTTTCTTCATGAAGCGCTTCGGCCGCCGTGCCGGTTTCATGCTCGGCGCCGGCATCGGCATGCTCGGCGCGGCGATCTCGGCGTTCGCGGTCGGCATCGGCAGCTTCTGGCTGCTCTGCTTCGGCACCGTGTTCGCCGGCATCTACAACGCCTTCGGCCAGCAATACCGCTTCGCCGCGGCCGATGCCGCGCCGCTCGACTGGAAGGGCAAGGCGATTTCGCTGACGCTGGCCGGCGGCATCATCGGCGGCGTGATCGGCCCGGAAGTCGGCAAGTTGACGCGCACCCTGCTGGAACCGACCTACCTCGCCAGCTACGCCGCGCTGATCGGCTTCGCCGCCGTATCCATGCTGATCGCCAGCCGGCTGGACATTCCGCCGCTGTCGGTCGCCGACCAAAAGGCCGTCGGCCGCCCCCTGCACCGGATCGCGCGCCAGCCCGCCTTCGTCGTCGCCGTGCTGGCCGCCGCCTGCGGCTACGGCGTGATGAACCTGCTGATGACGGCGACGCCGCTGGCCATGGACATCTGCGGCCTGCCCTTTGCCGATACCGCCTTCATCCTGCAGTGGCACGTCATCGGCATGTTCGCGCCGTCCTTCTTCACCGGCGACCTGATCAAGCGTTTCGGCGTGCTCACCATCCTCGGCGTCGGCGCCGCGCTGATGTTCCTCTGCATCGGCATCGCGCTCTCCGGCGTTACGCTGATGCACTTCTGGTGGGCGCTGGTGCTGCTCGGCATCGGCTGGAACTTCCTGTTCATCGGCGGCACCACGCTGCTCACCGAAACCTATCGCCCCGAGGAAAAGGCCAAGGTGCAGGGCACCAACGATTTCCTCGTGCTCGGCGTGCAGGGCCTCACCTCGCTGTCATCGGGCGTACTGGTCACCAGCACCGGCTGGGCCAGCCTCAACACCTACGCCCTGCCCATCGTCGCCATGACCGCGCTGGCGACCGCGCTGTTCTGGTTCCATCGGCGGTCGGCGCGCGACGGCCTCGCCTGAGCGGCGCCCGGGATCGCCGTATCGCGGGCGCCGACTTTTACCGTATCCGGCACTGAAACTCCCGGAAACGCCACCCGCCGCCGGGGGCAAAGCGCCCCGGAAAGATAGAATGTCAGCCTTTTCGCCACCGCCCGCGGCGATACGGCAATGCGACTCACCGAACTCAAACTCCCGCTCGACCACTCGGGCGACGACTTGCGCAACGCGATCCTGAAACGACTGGCGATCGCGGCGGACGAGCTCGTCGGCTACACGATCTTCCGCCGCGGCCACGACGCGCGCAAACCGTCGGCGATCGCTTTCATCTACACGCTGGATGTCGAGGTGAACAACGAGGCAGCGATACTCAAACGGCTGCGCGGCGACCGCCATGTCGGGCCGACGCCGGATACCTCCTACCGCTTCGTGGCCCGGGCGCCGGCCACCGCCCTGCCGGCGCGACCGGTGGTGATCGGCAGCGGCCCCTGTGGCCTGTTCGCCGGGCTGATCCTGGCGCAGATGGGTTTTCGCCCGCTGATCCTGGAACGCGGCAAGGCGGTGCGCGAACGCACCCAGGACACATGGGGGCTGTGGCGCAAGGGCCAGCTCAACCCGGAATCGAACGTGCAGTTCGGCGAAGGCGGCGCCGGCACCTTCTCCGACGGCAAGCTCTACAGCCAGATCAAGGATCCGGCGTTTCGCGGGCGCAAGGTGCTGACGGAATTCGTCAAGGCCGGCGCTCCGGCCGAAATTCTTTACGTCAGCAAGCCGCACATCGGCACCTTCAAGCTGGTGACCATGGTGGAGAACATGCGCGCCGAAATCGAGGCGCTGGGCGGCGAAATCCGCTTCGGCAGCCGGGTCGAGGAGATCGACATCGACAAGGGACAGGTGCGCGGCCTGCGCCTGGCCGGCGGTGAATTCATCGCCGCGACGCACGTCGTGCTGGCGGTCGGCCACAGCGCGCGCGACACCTTCGGGATGCTCCATGCGCGCGGCGTGCAGGTCGAAGCCAAGCCGTTTTCGATCGGCGTGCGCATCGAGCATCCGCAGTCATTGATCGATCGCGCCCGCTTCGGCCCCAACGCCGGCAACCCGCTGCTTGGCGCGGCCGATTACAAGCTGGTGCACCACTGCACGAACGGCCGCTCGGCCTACAGCTTCTGCATGTGCCCGGGCGGCACGGTGGTGGCGGCCACCTCGGAGCCGGGTCGCGTCGTCACCAACGGCATGAGCCAGTATTCGCGCAACGAACGCAACGCCAACAGCGCCATCGTGGTCGGCATCACTCCGGCCGACTTCCCCGGCGGCGGCACCGACCCGCTGGCCGGCATTGCCTTCCAGCGCCATTGGGAAAGCCTCGCCTTCGAGGCCGGTGGCGGCGATTACAAGGCCCCGGCGCAGCGCGTCGGCGATTTCCTTGCCGGACGGGCGTCGACCGGACTTGGCGCGGTGTTGCCCTCCTATACGCCCGGCGTGCGCATGACCGATCTGGCGCTGTGCCTGCCGGATTACGTGGTCGCGGCGCTGCGCGAATCGCTGCCGGCCTTCGGCCGCGAGATCGCCGGCTTCGCCATGGACGACGCGCTGCTGACCGGCGTCGAAACGCGCACCTCGTCGCCGCTGCGCATCACCCGCGACGAGAGCTTCCAGAGCCTGAATACGCGGGGGCTGTATCCCGCCGGCGAAGGCGCCGGCTACGCCGGCGGGATTCTTTCGGCGGCGGTGGATGGCATCAAGGTCGCCGAGGCCGTGGCGCTCAGCCTGGTCGCGGCGGCCGGCAAGGCGTCATAGCCACTCCAGTTCCCAGCGCACGCAGGGATCGAGCGCGGCCACGGCACGCGCGGCAAAGGCGTTCAGCGCCTCCCGGTTGCCGGCGTCGCGGCCCTTGAGCCAACCCGCAATCGGGCCTTGCGGATGGAAGTTCCATTCCGTGGGCGCAACGATGAAGTAATCGGCGATGCGCTCGCCGTCGAGTGCGATCTCGTGCATCAGCAGCCCGCGCGCCGTTTCGACCAGCGCACGGCCGCGTCCGGACGCCGCTTGCGCCGCGCTCGCCGTGCCGCCGGCGCCGACTTTTTCGCGGCCGTGCGCCCAGTCCCGCAGTTCGTCCAGGCGCGCCAGCCAGCGCGCGGCGAACGCACCCGGCGCCGACGCGCCCCCGCGCCGCGCGATGGCGCCCGTTTCGGCGGCGCGGCCCTGCCACAGCGGCCCGGCACAAAACCCGGCATCGAATTGCGGCCACCACGCCAGCGATGCCGCGGCATCCGCCGACGGCAGCAGGCGACGCCCGGCTTCGGCCGGATCGTCCGTTTCCTCGAGGCGGCGGCGCAACGCCGCGATGCGCTCGCCGGCCAGAAATGCGGCGAGGCCGCCGCGCTGCCCGTCGGCGATGCCGCGTCCAAGCCGGGCGAACTCCTCGGGGTCGGCAGGCAGGCCCAGCAAGGGCGGCAGGTCGAGCAGCCAGCGCCAGAGATGTTCGCGCGTAACCTCGGCCTGGACTCCCGGATCGAGATGCGCCGCGCATTCCCGGCCGCGCGCCGCGGCCAGCGCCAGTTCCGCCGCACGCCCCTGCGCCTTGCCGCACAGCGCAAACAACAGCGGTACCAGCTTCACGGCCGAATCGGCTTCCCGACCGCGCAGGAACTCGGCGACCCGCGGGCGTTCGCTGGCAACGTCGACGGCGGCGACCCGCCCGGCTTCGACGGCCAGCCGCAGCCGCACGCAGCCGGGATCGACGGCCCCACTCATGCCAGCGGCAAACGCAGGGTGAACAGCGCACCGCCCCTGGGATGGTTGTCCGCCGCAAGCTTGCCGCCATGGCGCTCGACGATGCCGTAGCTGATCGCCAGGCCGAGCCCGGTAC
>Ga0268298_10004390_pt1 | contig 13792 bp, 6 predicted proteins | sample WWTPWeurt_MetaG_FD_194462 | JGI IMG/M metagenome (GOLD analysis project Ga0268298, IMG submission 194462) | Activated sludge microbial communities from WWTP in Nijmegen, Gelderland, Netherland - WWTP Weurt | ecosystem: Engineered > WWTP > Aerobic digester > Activated sludge | place: Netherlands... | reverse complement strand
TCGGCATCGCCCAAGGCGAGGGCAACCGCGACACCCCCGTGCTCCGCGGCAACAGCACCACCGCCGACTTCTTCGTCGATGGCGTGCGCGACGACGTCCAGTATTTCCGCGATCTCTACAACGTGGACCGCGTCGAGGTGCTGAAGGGACCCAACGCCATGATCTTCGGCCGCGGCGGCTCCGGCGGCCTCATCAACCGCGTCACGAAGCAGGCCCGCGGGCAGACCTTGCGCGAGCTCACGCTGCAGGCCGGCTCCTGGGAGCAATACCGCGCGACCCTCGATGTCGGCCAGGCCGTCACCGGCGCCCTCGCGTTCCGCCTTACCGGCGTCTATGAGGACAGCGGCAGCTATCGCGACCACGTGACGCTCCAGCGCCACGGCCTGAACCCCACCTTCGCCTACGCGCTGGCTCCCAATACCACCCTGCGTTTCGGCTACGAGTATTTCCACGACGAGCGCGTCGCCGACCGCGGCGTGCCGTCCTTCCAAGGCCGGCCGCTGCCGACCGCCCCCTCCGCCTTCTTCGGCGATCCGGCGCAAAGCTCGACCTGGGCCAACGTGAACACGGTGTTCGCGCTCCTCGACCACAAGTTCGCCAACGGTGTCAGCCTGCGCAACCACACGCGCTTCAGCGCCTACGGGAAATTCTACCAGAACGTCTTCCCCGGCGCCGTGAACGCCGCCGGCACGAGCGTGTCCCTCGCCGCCTACAGCCAGGCCACCGACCGCGACAATCTCTTCAACCAGACCGACGTCGAATACACCGTCGATACCGGCTCCGTGCAACACCACCTGCTGGCCGGCCTGGAGCTCGGCCGCCAGGTGACCGACAACCTGCGCCTCACCGGGTATTACACCGCCATCAGCCCCACGACGACTTCCATCACGGTGCCGATCTCGAACCCCCGCCCCACCTCGCCCATCACCTTCCAGCCGAGCGCCACCGACGCCAACAACCACGGCGTCGCCCGCACCGTGGCCGCCTACGTGCAGGATCAGATCCGCCTCCTGCCGCAGCTGCAGGCCGTCCTCGGCCTGCGCGTGGAGAAGTTCACCGTGGACTTCCGCAACAACCGCACGGCCGCGACCCTGGACAGCGCCGACACCCTCGTCTCGCCCCGCTTCGGCCTGGTGTTCAAGCCCGCCGCCGCCCTCTCCTTCTACGCCAGCCACACGATGTCCTACGTGCCGCGCGCCGGCGAGCAGCTCGCCTCGCTGAGCCTCACCAACCGCTCGCTCGATCCCGAGGAGTTCAAGAACTACGAGGTCGGCGTCAAGTGGGACGCCCGCCCCGACCTTTCCTTCACCGCCGCGACCTACCGCCTCAACCGCAGCAATGTCGTGATCCCCGATCCCGCCGACCCGACCAAGTCGCTGCTGGTTGACGGCCAGCGCGCCACCGGCATCGAGATCGGTGCGACCGGGCGCATCACCCAACACTGGAGTCTCGCGGGCGGCTACGCCTATCAGGACGGCCGCATCCTCACGACCCAGTCGGCCACCATCATCGCCGGCGCCCGCCTCGCCCAGCTGCCCCGCCACACCCTCTCCCTTTGGAATCGCTATGATCTCAACGGTCGTTTCGGCGTCGGCGTTGGCGCGATCTACCGCGACGCGATCTACGCCTCGATCGACAACACGGTGAAGCTGCCCGGCTTTGTCCGGTTCGATGCCGCGCTCTTCTGCCGGATCAACGACCGCCTCCGCGCCCAGCTCAATGTCGAGAATCTGTTTGACCGCGCCTATTACGCCTCGGCCCACAGCAACAACAACATCACCCCGGGCTCGCCACGCGCACTCCGGGTGAGTGTGACCACGAGCTTCTGACGCCCGCGCGCCGCCGGCTCCGACCCAGCCAGCCATGACCTTCCGCTCCGTCCTCTTCTGGGCGCACCTCGCCGCCGGCCTCGTCGCCGGTGTGGCGATCGGCATCATGTGCCTCACCGGCACCGTGCTCGCCTTCGAGCAGGAGATCGTCGCGTGGGCCGAGCGCGACGCGCGCCAGGTCGCCGTGCCCGCGGAAGCCACCCGCCTGCCGCTGGCCGACCTGCAGCGCAAGCTGCGCGAGACCCAGCCGGAATTCCGCGCCACCAGCGTGACCCTGCTCAAGGACCCCGCCGCCGCCGTCACTTTCACCGCCGGCCGCGACGACAGCTTTTTCGTGAACCCCTACACCGGCGAGGCGCGCAAACCCGCCTCGACCAAGGTGCACGACTTCATGCACCTGATGACCGACTGGCACCGCTACCTCGCGCAGGCCGGCGACAGCCGCCCCACCGGCAAGCTCATCAACGGCGTCTGCAACCTCGCCTTCTGCTTCCTCGCCCTCAGCGGCCTCTATATCTGGATGCCGCGCACCTGGTCGTGGCGCGGCGTCAAGGCCATCGCCACGCTCAATCTCCGCGCCACCGGCAAGGCGCGCGATTTCAACTGGCACAACGTCATCGGCCTGTGGTCCGCGCCCATCCTCATCGTGCTGACCCTCACCGCCGTCCCCATCTCGTTCCGCTGGGGCGGCAACCTGATCTACACTCTGGCCGGCGAACCCATTCCTCCTGTAGGCGGGGTGCCCTCACCCCGCGAGCCATCAGCCCCGCCCGCCGTTGAACTCAAGCGCCCCTCGCCTGATGCCCGTCCGCTGAGCCACGACGCCATCGTCGCAAGCGTGCAGAAGGATTTTCCCAAGTGGACGCAGATCAGCCTGCGCCCGGGCGGATCCCCGCGCGGCGGCAGCGAAGGCCGCGGCACCCCGCCGCTCACCATCACCCTTCGCGAAGCCGGCTCCTGGCCGCGCACCGCGACGACCACGCTCACGCTCAATCCTTACACGGGCGAAACCCTCAGCAAAGCCGGCTACGCCGATCTCTCCACCGCCCGTCAGATCCGCTCCTGGACACGTTTCCTCCACACCGGCCAGGCGCTCGGTTGGGGCGGCCAGTTCATTGCCGGCCTCGCATGTCTCGGCGGCTGCTTCCTCGTTTACACCGGCTTCGCCCTCTCCTGGCGCCGGTTCTTCGCCAGGAGAGGCACCTCAACTGGCGTGGAGCCTGTTGTCCTAGGGTAAGGACTCTAGCAGCGCAGGCTCGCGTTGGCACACGACCGGAGGAAGCTTCCGGACATGTTCCGCCGCGCGCCCTGGGTCTTGATGGGATTGTTGTTTCTCGGCGCGGAGATGCGGGCAAATGAAACCGAAGATCCGTGGATTCGCGGTATCTTCACAGGCAAGTCGCCCCGAGCCGTCGCCCTCGCGGAGACTGATGCGTGGCAGCGCGCCAGCAGCATGGCGGAGCGCACGCCGGATGCCTTCGTGCTCATCGGCGCCGGGCGCTCGATGCAGCCGCTCTACGCGCCGGGCACCATCCTCGTCCTCCAGAAATTTCCCTTCGAGCTGCTCGAGCGCGGCCAGACCGTCCTCTACCGCAACCACGTCCGGAAGATCGTGGCGCATGTGCTGGTCGCGCCCGCCCGCGACGGCTGGCGCGCGGCCGGCCTCAACAACCCGCAGCACGACGCCGAGCCGGTGTCCCCGGACAACCTCGTGGGCGTCGTCATCGCCGCCTACCAGCCCCTGCCGGCGCCGCGCCTGGCCCTCGCCGCGCTCAATCGCTAGCCGCGCCCGCCGGCGGCCCGGAAACTTGTAATACAATGCGTTACAAGTTTCCGCGGCGCGGAAAGGCCCAGCGCAGGAATTCCGGCAAGGCCCGGGCCCACGTGGCCTCGTGGTGCTCGCCGCCCTCGATCTCGTGATAGACGACGTCGCGGCCGCGGACGAATCCCTTCGCCGCGAGCTCGTCGATCAGCTCGGTGGTGTCCTGGATGGCGTCGATGACCCCGTTGCCGTCGCGATCCTCCGTCTCGTCGCGCGTGCCCGCCTCGAACCACAGGCGCAGCGACGGTTTCACCGCCGTCTCGCGCACGAGGCGGTGCGCGATGCGGCTCGCCTGCTTCGCGGCGACGCTCGAATCGTCCGACCGCCACCAGAGCGACCCAGAAAAAACGCCCGCCACGCCGAACACCTGCGGGTGCCGCCACGCCAAATCGAGGGCACACAAACCACCGAGCGACGCGCCAAAGATCCCCGTGTGAGCCGCGGTCGCCGCCACGTGGTGATTCCCGCGCACCCACGGCAGCACCTCGTCCACCAACAGTTGCTGGAATTTCTCCGCCCGCCGGCCGCGCCCAGCGTGGTCCAGGGTGCCGGCGGTGCCATACTCATCCATGCGATCCGACGAGGCCGGCACGGCGGCGACGACGACCGGTTCGATGGCACCGGCCGCCACGAGTGCGTCCAGCGTTTCCGCGAGCCGCCATTGCGGCATCGTCTGCCCGTCGAGCGCCAGCAGCAGCGGATAGGGTTGCGCCCGCGTCACGTCGTAGCCCGGGGGCAGGTAAACCGTGATCGTGCGCGGTTGGAGCCCGCGCGCGGCGAAAGGCTCGCTTCGCTCCGTCCATGTCTTATCCGCCACGCGGCGGCGCCACCAGTTCCGGAGACGGTTCATGCGCGGTTCGACGGGGATGGCAGGTGCAGGGACATCCCGCTGGTTTGGGGTGCCGCGCCGCGAATGTCCATGCCGTAGCCCAAACGGACGAAGGCGGGCTCCGCTCTTGCCCTCGGGAGAGTTCGTTGGCCGTATGGCCCCAATGACATCCCCGACACCCCCGGGCGCCGCACCGGCTCCCGCCGTTTCCACCGACCTGCACACCGGCGGACTTGCCGGCCACCCCCGCGGCCTGACCACCCTGTTCCTGGCCGAGATGTGGGAGCGCTTCTCGTTCTACGGCATGCGCGCCATCCTGTTGTATTTCATGGTGCAGGCGGTGTCCGAGGGCGGGCTGGGCTACGACGACAAGAAGGGCACGGCGATCCTCGGCACCTATCTGATGAGCGGTTACCTGCTCTGCATCCTCGGCGGCTTCATTGCGGACAACTTCATCGGGGCCCGGCGCGCCGTGCTGATCGGCGGCATCGTGATCGCGCTCGGCCATTTCACCATGGCGCTGCACAACGAGGTGACGTTTTTCATCGGCCTGGCGCTGGTCGCGGCCGGCACCGGCCTGCTCAAGCCCAACGTCTCCACCATGGTGGGCAGCCTCTATGGCCCGGCCGACGAGCGCCGCGACGCCGGCTTCTCGATTTTCTACATGGGCATCAACATCGGCGCCCTCATCTCGCCGCTCGTGTGCGGCTATCTGGCGCAGAGCGCAGGCTGGAAGAGCCGCCTCGCCGCCTGGGGACTCGACCCGCGCAGCAGCTGGCACTGGGGCTTTGCCGCGGCCGGCGTGGGCATGACGCTCGGCCTCGTCGTCTATGTGCTGCAACGCGACCGGCTCGCGCATGTCGGCAACGCCCCCGCGCCCGAAGCCGACGGCTCGCGCCCTTGGGGCCGGATGTTCCTCGTGCTGCTGGCCTCGCTCGCCTTCATCACGGCGATGTGGTTCAGCGACGAGCACAAGTGGATCGTTTACCTGCTCTTCGCGCTGCAAATCGCGGCGATCCTGTTCTTCGCCTTCCGGCCCAGCCAGGACAGCAAGCGCCTCGCCGCGATCCTCGTGTTCTTCTTCGCCGCGGAAATTTTCTGGGCGATCTACGAGCAAACCAGCTCGAGCATCGCGCTGTTCGCCGACCGCCTCACCGACAACCGCCTCCTCGGCTGGGCCTTCCCGTCGTCGTGGTGGCAGTCCGTCAACTCCATCTGGGTCATCCTGCTCGCGCCGGTGTTTGCCTGGCTTTGGATCCGGATGGGGCCGAAGCAGCCGTCGAGCCCGGCGAAGTTCGCGCTGGGACTGTTGTTTGTCGCGCTCTCCTTCGCCTGGATGGTGCCGGCCGCGAGGCTCACCGCGCAAGGTCTCGTCAGCCCAGTCTGGCTGCTGGTGCTTTTCTTCCTCCAGACGGTGGGCGAAATGCTGCTCAGCCCCGTCGGCCTGAGCACGATGACCAAGCTGGCACCACAACGCCTGCTCGGGCTCGTGATGGGCATCTGGTTTCTCGCCAGCTCGCTTGGCAACAAGCTGGCCGGTGTGCTGGCCGGTGAGTTCAAGAGCTCCAGTTCCGCCGAACTGACCACCTACTTCTGGCAGCAGGCCCTCGGTGTCGGCGCCTGCACCCTGGTGCTGTTCGCGCTGGTGCCGTGGGTGAAGCGCCTCATGGGCGGCGTGCGCTGAGCTGGATTATCAACCAGCAGTTAAGAATCAGGCGACTGTCTGGTGGCGGCGAACGGAATATGACCGTCCTCCCTTCGGGATTGTAAATTAGGGTATTACACCTATCAACCGTGACCATTCAAACCGTCGCACCCGCGACCTCGTTTGAATGATGCTCCAAGCTCAATCACTCCTCCCTGCCTCCAGTAGCGCCGCGCCCATCCGTTCATTGCGGCGACTCCTGCTGCTTGCCACGGCCGGATTCTCCGCCCAAGCGCTCCCGGCCGCCGTCATCTCGTGGTCCAATACCGCGACCGACTGGGCCACCGGCACCAACTGGACCGGCGGCATCGCCCCGGCCGACGACCTCACAACCGACATCGCCAACTTCGCCACCGCCACCCCCACCTTCCAGCCCAACCTCGGTGCCTCGCGCAGCGTGAACGGCATCCGTTTCAGCAATGGCGCCGGCGCCTTCACCCTCAGCGGCACCGGCAGCCCCACGCTCACGCTCGGCGCCTCCGGCATCTCCCAGCAGGACAACACCGGCCAGACCATCGCCGCGTCCCTCTCGCTCGCCCTCGGTGCCGCCGCCAGCTTCCAGACCACGAGCACCGGCGCCCTCACCATTGCCAGCGCCGTCAACAACGCCGGCTTCCTCCTCACCCTCGGTGCCACCAGCACCGGCGCCGGCACGATCAGCGGCGTCATCAGCGGCGCCGGCGGCCTCACCAAGAGCGGCGCCAACACCTGGACGCTCTCCGGCGCCAACACCTTCTCCGGCCCCGTCACCATCAGCGCCGGCACCCTCTCGATCACCTCCCTCGGCAACGTCTCCGGCGCCGCCTCCGCCCTCGGCACGCCCACGACCGTCGGCGATGGCACCATCAAGCTCGGCAGCGGCGCCACCGCCGCCACGCTCACCTACACCGGCACCGGTCACACCTCCGATCGCGTCATTGACCTCGCCGGCACCACCGGGGGCGCCACCCTCAACGCCTCCGGCGCCAGCGGCGCGCTCGTGCTCACTTCCAATCTCACCGCCACCGGCACCGGCGCCAAGACCCTCACGCTGCGCGGCACCGGCGTCGGCGCCAACACCCTCCAGGGCGTCATCGTGGACAGTGGCGGCGGCGCCACCTCGCTCACCAAGACCGACGCGGGCAACTGGGTGCTCACCGGCGCCAACACCTACACCGGGGCCACCGCGATTTCCGGCGGCGGCCTCCACCTCTCCGGCTCCGGTGCCATCTCCTCCGCCAACCTCAACCTCAGCGGTGGCGGCGTGCTCGGCCTGAGCGGCACCTTCTCCCGCACCCTCGGCACCGGTGCCTCCCAAGTCCGGTTCACCGGCACCGGCGGCGGCTTCGCGGCCTACGGGGGCGCGCTCTCCGTCGGCTTCGCCGGCGGCGAGATATGGGGCACCACCGCCAACTTCCTCCCCGCCGCCGGCACTCTCAACCTCGCCTCCTCGCTCGCCAACGACACCGTCACCTGGACCTCCGATTTCTCCCTCGGTGCCGCCAACCGCACCATCTCCGTCGCCAACGGCACCGCCGCCACCGACGCCATCATCTCCGCTGTCATCTCCGGCACCGGCGGCCTCAACAAGACCGGCACCGGCATCCTCTCGCTCACCGGCGCCAACAGTTTCTCCGGCCAGCTCCACGTCCAGGCCGGCTCCGTCACCGTCGCCAGCCTCGGCAACAGCGGGGACAGCGGCCCGGTCGGCACCCACGGCACGATCAAGCTCGGCAACACCACCACGGCCGGCGCGCTCATCTACACCGGCGCGGGCGAGACTTCCAACCGCGTCCTCGATCTCGCCGGCACCACGGGTGGTGCCACGCTCCAGCACGACGGCTCCGGCGCGCTCGTCCTCTCCGCCAGCCCCACCGTCACCGGCAACGGCGTCAAGACCCTCACGCTCGCCGGCACCAGCACCGCCGCCAACGAGCTCCAGGGCGTCATCGCCAACGGCGCGTCCAACACCGCGGTCACCAAGTCCGGCACTGGCACCTGGCGTCTCGCCGGCGTCAACACCTACGCCGGCTCCACCACCGTTTCCGCCGGCACCCTCGTCGCCACCAACAGCGCCTCCTTCGGCGTCGGCACGCTCGCGCTCGCCGGCGGCGCCGTGCACGGCGACGGCTCGCCGCTCACCCTCGCCAACGCCCTTTCCATCGCCGCCAACTCCACCCTCGGCGGCGCCTCCGACCTCACCTTCTCCGGCAACTTCAACCTCGGCACCACCAATCGCACGCTCACCGTCTCCAACACCGGCGCCACCACCTTCGCCGGCATCCTCAGCAACACCGCCGGCTTCACCAAGGCCGGCACCGGCACCCTCACCCTCACCGGCAACAACACCTATACCGGCACCACCTCACTCACCGCCGGCACCCTGGTCGTCGGCCACAACAGCGCCCTTGGCTCCTCCACCCTCGCCCTCGGCGGCGGCACGCTCGCCGGTGATGGCACCGCCCGCACCCTCGCCAACACCCGCACGATGAGCGCCTCCTCCACCCTCGGCGGCTCCTCCGACCTCACCCTCACCGGCACCCAGACCAATTCCACCACCGTCACGCTGAACATCACCAACACCGCCCTCACCACCCTCGGCGCCATCAATCTCTCCAACTCCGCCAGCAACCGCACCCTCACGGTCAACACCACCGGTGGCACCGCCACCATCACCGGTGCCATCGCCAACGGCGGCACTTCCACCGCCTCCTCCCTCGCCAAGACCGGCAGCGGCACGCTGGTCCTCACCGGCACCAACACCTACGGCGGCACCACCACCGTCAACAACGGCACCCTCCGCGCCGGTTCCGCCGGCGCCGTGCCCAACCGCGCCACCACCGTCGCCATCACTGCCGCCGGCGGCACCGCCCTCCTCGACCTTGATGGCTACAACGCCACCGTCACCTCCCTCACCCTCGGCGGCGGCACCGGCGCCAACGCGACCAGCGTCGCCAACCTCTCCACCGGTGCCGGCACCCTCACCCTCGGCGGCAACGTCACCTTCTCCGCCACCGGCAATCCCCTCGGCTCCACCCTTTCGGGCAACCTCGCCCTCGGTGCCGCCACCCGCACCTTCACGGTCAACAATTCCACCACCGCCGCCACCGACCTCACCGTCTCCGCCCTCATCTCCTCCACCGGCGGCGGCCTGACCAAGGCCGGCACCGGCGTCCTCCTTCTCTCCGGCGCCAACACCTACGACGCCGTCACCACCGTCTCCGCCGGCACCCTGGATTTCAGCACCATCGGCACCGTCGGCGGCGGCGCCTCCAACCTCGGCGCACCCACCACCGTGGCCAACGGCACCATCGCCCTCGGCGCCGCCACCCTCCGCTACGACGGCACCGGCCACACCACCGACCGCATCATCAACCTCACCGGTGCCGGCATCATCACCGCCAACGGCACCGGCACCCTCACCTTCGACGTCGCTTCCGGCTCCTCCGTCACCGGCACCAACCTCGGCCTGACCCTCAACGGCACCGGCAACGGCGCCATCCTTGACCCCATCACCACCGGCAACGCCTCCCTCACGAAGTCCGGCACCGGCACCTGGACGCTCGCCGGAGCCAACACCTACACCGGGACAACCACCGTCTCCGCCGGCATGCTTTCCCTCCAGAACTCCACCGCCACCGGCACCACCGGCGGCGGCGTCACCGTCGCCAGCGGCGCCGCCCTCGAGCTCCAGGGAGGCATCGCCGTCGGCGCCGAAAGCCTCAGTCTCGCCGGCACCGGCGTCTCCACCACCGGCGCCCTCCGCAATCTTTCCGGCACCAATTCCTGGGGCGGCGCGCTCGCCCTCACCGCCGCCACCAGGATCCAGAGCGATGCCGGCTCGCTCACCCTGTCCGGCAACATCAGCGGCGCCACCTTCGGTCTCACCTTTGACGGCGCAGGCGACACCACCGCCGCAGGCATCATCGGCACCACCACCGGCACGCTGACCAAGTCCGGCGCGGGCACGCTCACTCTTTCCGGCGCCAACACCTACGCCGGCGCCACCACCGTCCAAGGCGGCACGCTCTCGATCAACTCCCTCGCCAACCTCAGCACGGCCTCCGCCCTCGGCGCGCCCACCACTGCGGGCAACGGCACCATCGCCCTCGGCAGCACCACCACCAGCGCCACCTTGCAATACACCGGCTCGGGCCACAGCTCCAACCGCGTCATCAACCTCGCCGGCACCACCGGCGGCGCCACGCTCGACGCCTCCGGCTCCGGCGCCCTCACCCTCACCTCCGCCCTCACCGCCACCGGCGCCGGCAGCAAGACCCTCACGCTCACGGGCACCTCCACCGCCGCCAACACCCTGTCCGGCGCCATCGTCAACAACTCCGGTGCCAACACCACCGCCCTCGCCAAGACCGGCACCGGCACCTGGGAACTCGGCGGTGTCAACACCTTCACCGGCGGCGTCACCGTCAGCGACGGCACCCTCACCGTCAAATCCGGCGCCTCCCTCGCCGCCACCAACGACCTCTCGCTCTCCGGTGGCGCGCTCAACCTCGACAACGCCGCCCAGACCGTCGCCTCGCTCGCTGGCTCGGGCGGCACCATCAATTTCGGCACCGGCCACATCCTGACGCTCGCGCAGATCACCGCCACCTCCTACGCCGGCGTCCTCGCCGGTGCCGGCGGCCTCACCCTCAACGGCAGCGGCGGCACCGTCACGCTCTCCGGCGGCTCGGCCAACACCTACGCCGGCAACACCGCCATCACTGAGGGCACCCTCATCCTCGCCAAGACCGCCGGCACCAATGCCATCGCCGGTGGCACCATCACCGTCGGCAACGGCACCGGCACCGATGTCCTCCGCCTCGGCGCCTCGAACCAGATCGGCAACGGGGCCAACCTCACCCTCGCGGGCGGCTCGTTCCAGTTGAACAATTTCTCGGAGACCCTCGCCGCCCTCAGGCTCGATGCCAGCTCCACCATCGATTTCGGCTCCACGGCCGCCAGCCTCGTCTTTGCCGACAGCTCCGCCCAATCCTGGACCGGCACGCTCACCATCGCCAACTACACCACCGCCTCGGGCAACGCCCTGCGCTTCGGCACCTCCTCCGCGGGCCTCACCGCCGGCCAGCTCGCGCAGATCAGCTTCACCGGCTACGGTGCGGGCGTGACCATTGACGGCTCCGGTTACGTCTCCCCCATCCCCGAGCCCGGCACCTACGCCGCGCTCGCCGGCCTCGCCGCGCTCGCCCTCGCGGCCCTCCGTCGCCGCGCGTAGCTCCGCCGTGGATCTCACCAAGCAAGCCACCCCCCGCTTCGATCCCGGCAGCCCTGAATACCGTTGGAAACTCTGGGTCACCATCCTGGAGCCGGGTGGCAATCCGCGTGTCGTCCTGCTGTGGCGCCATATCGCCACCGCCTTCCTGCTGCTCGCGGTCGCGGGCTGGCTCGCCACCGCCGGCGCGGCCTGGACTTTCATCCGCTTCCGGCACGGCTTCACCGCCAGCTACCTCAACCTCGTCTGGCCGCCACTCTGGCCCCAGCACCGCGAGGCCCTCGGCCGCCACTACCTGGTCCGCGGCCAGCGCGCCCTCGCGGCGGGGGAATTCTCCGATGCGGCGGCGTTCCTCGCCGCCGGCGTCGCCCGCGTGCCCGCCGACATCGCCGCCCGCCGCCAACTGGCGATCGTTTACCTGCGCTTTGGATTGCGGCAGGGGGCCCTCGATGTCCTCGGGGTCGGCCTCCCCCAGGCCCGCGACGACCTCGCCTACCTCAAGCTCACCTTCGGCCTGCTCGAGGAGTTGCACGAGGACACCCGCATCCGCGACCTGACCCGCCGCTACCTGCCCCCGCATCCCGACGAGGTCCTCACCCACCAGTTCCTCGCTCTTCAGGCGGCCACGGTCCGCTACCATTACGGCGACTACGACGGCGCCGAGGGGCTCGTGGCCGACTGGCGCCTCGACCGCAGCCTCGAGGGCCAGTTGTTGCTCGCGCGCTGCGACTGGGAGCGCGGCTATCCCGAACTGGCGCGGCTGCGGCTCGAGCAGCAGCGTCCCCGTTTCCCCGGACGCGACGAGCTGCCGCTCCAGCTCATCCGCTTTTATCGCGACCTCGGGGACACGACGCGGGAGCTCAACGAGGCGCTCGTCCGCCACCTCGCCGACCCCGCCAGCCCCGGGCCGCGCATCGACCTGCTCCACGCCTGGCAGCGGAGCGGCGATCAGGCCCGGGTGCAGCGCGAGACCGAATCCTACCTCGCCGACAACCCGACAGACCCGGCGGCCTTGCTGCTGCTGGCTTGGTTCGCCAGCGACACGGGCAACACCAGTCTCGTCCGCCGCCTCCGCGGCCTGGCTGCCGGGCGCCACTATCCGCTCGAAACCTTCGACCTCGCCCTGGTGCAGGGGCTGGCGCTGGCGGGCGATTATCCGGCCGCGCTCGCCGCCGCCGACGCCGCCCTCGCCGGACCCGCCGGAGCCAATCCGCGCTTCGCCGACACGCTGGCCGGCTTGCGGGCGCTCGCCTGTTTCGGAGCCGGCGACCCCGTCAACGGCGAATCCTATTTGCAGACTTTCCTCGTCCGCCAGCGCCCGCGCAGCAGCGACAGCATCCTGCTCTCCCGTCGCCTGGCAGAGATCGGCGCCGTGCGGCCGGCCCAGCGCGTCATCGAGTCAGCCGTGCGCCAGCACCCGCTTGATCAGGCCGCCCTCACCGAGCTGGTGCATCAGCAGAGCCTGGCGCGTGACGGCCCGGGCCTGGAAAGCAGCCTGCCGCGGTTGCTGGCCATGCGCAAACCCTCGCGTGCGGTGCTGCAGGAGGCCGCCCTGCGGCTCGATGCCGCCCAACCGCGCCAGCACCAACTCCTCGCCGCCATTGCCGTCGCGCTGAAAAACTCCCCCGCCTCACCCGAACCGGAGCCCTGAGTCAATTGTCGCCGTGCGGCGACAATTGCGCCTCCAACCCAAACACAGCGCGGGCGTAGTTGTCCGCCGAGAACGGCTGGAGGTCGTCGGGTTGCTCGCCGAGGCCGATGAAATAGATCGGGATCTTCAACTGGCGCCAGATGCCGACGATCGCGCCGCCGCGGCTGGTGCCGTCGAGCTTGGTGACGACGAGCCCCGTCAGTCCGAAGCTTTGGTGAAACACCTTCGCCTGCTCGATGGAATTGGCCCCCAGCGAGCCGTCCACCACGAGCCAGCGGTGGTGCGGCGCGGCGGGGTCGTTCTTCTGCAGGACGCGGCGGATCTTCGCGAGCTCCTCCATCAGATTGCTCTTCGTGTGGAGGCGGCCGGCCGTGTCCACGATCAGCCAGTCGTGCCCCCGGGCCTTGGCGGCCTGCCAGGCGTCAAACGCCACGGCGGCGGAATCGGCCCCGGTGTGGCTGGCCACGATCTCAATCTTCAGGCGCTCGGCCCAGCTCTTCAGCTGCTCGACCGCCGCCGCGCGAAAGGTGTCGCACGCGGCCACGATCACCGTCTGCCCCTCACCCTTGAGCTTGTGCGCCAGCTTCGCGGTGGTGGTGGTCTTGCCCGAGCCGTTCACGCCGATCATGGCGATGACCGTGGGTTTGGCGGTGGTTGGCTCCAGCTTGCCCTCGGCGCCGGCGAGCACGCGCCGCAGCACCGTGACGCCGATGGCGGCGGCCTGCTGGCCCTTGAGCTCGGGGT
>Ga0268298_10004388_pt1 | contig 13793 bp, 11 predicted proteins | sample WWTPWeurt_MetaG_FD_194462 | JGI IMG/M metagenome (GOLD analysis project Ga0268298, IMG submission 194462) | Activated sludge microbial communities from WWTP in Nijmegen, Gelderland, Netherland - WWTP Weurt | ecosystem: Engineered > WWTP > Aerobic digester > Activated sludge | place... | reverse complement strand
CGGTTGCGGCCAGTGCGCTTGGCCACGTAGAGCCGCTCGTCGGCGCGGGCCAGGAGCGCCGCTGGGTCGCCGCCGTCGTCGGGGAACTGCGCGACGCCGCACGAGAACGTGTAGCGCGGCACCGCGGGCGTGCCCGGGCGCTCGGCCAGCCGGGCGCGCAGGGCGTCGAGCACGCCGGCGGCCTGGTCGGCGGTGGCGCGGCGCATGATCACGACGAACTCCTCGCCGCCGTAGCGGCCGACGAGATCGCTGCCGCGCAGCCGCTCGCCGAGCACCTTGGCGATGTCGCGCAGCACCGCGTCGCCGATCAGGTGGCCGTGCTGGTCGTTGATCTGCTTGAAGTAGTCGACGTCGAGTAGCGCCACCGCGACCCGCTCGCCAGCGGTCGCGCCGTGGGCCAGCGCGGTCACCAGCTGCTCGAGGGCGAAGCGCCGGTTGTACAGGCCGGTCAGGCCGTCGCGGATCGCCAGGTCGCGCAGGTGGGCCTCGCTGGCCCGCAGCGCGGCCTCGGCCCGGCGCTGCAGCGTCACGTCGCGGAAGCTCCACACCCGGCCGACGATCTCGCCGCGCAGGCGCTGCGGGCGGCCGGTGCGCTCGAAGACCCGGCCGTCGAGGAGCTGGATCACGTCGACGGTGTCGGCGTCGGGTGCGGCCAGGATGTCGGTCGCGCCGGCCAGGAACCGATCGACCTGATCGGTGCGCTGCGCGATGTGGATCTGCATCCGGTCGACGTCGCGCGGCGGCGTCTCCATGCCCCACATCTCGAGGAAGCGCCGGTTGAACGCGACGACCTTCTGGCCGTCGATCGCGACGATGCCCTCGCCGGTCGACTCCAGGGTCGCCGCCAGGAGCGCCTCGCGCCGCGCCCGCTGCGCCAGCTCGAGCGCCAGCGAGGCCAGGCTGGCCAGGAACGCCGCGTCGCGCTGCTCCGACGTGGTCCACGCCCGCGCGGCGCCGACGTGCTCGTTGCACACCACGCCGACCAGCGCGCCGCCGGTGCGCAGCGGCGCGTCGAGCAGCGCGCCGATCGTCAGCGGCGTCAGGTAGCCGGCGGAGAACTCGCTGGTGCGCGGGTCGGTGTGGGCGTCGACCGCGGCGATCGGCTCCTCGCTGGTCAGCGCCGCGAAGTAGCGCGGGAAGTCGCTGGCGTCGAGCACCACGCCGCTGGTGTGGACGCCGCGGTCGCGCTCGTACAGGTCCGCGCAGCGCAGCGATCGCCGATCGTCGCTGAGCAACCACACGCTGCACCGGGCCACGCCGATCGCGGTGCAGCCGGTCTCGGTGATCGCGCGGATCGCGCCATCGGGGTCGCCTTCGTAGCGGCGCCAGACCCGGGCCAGCTCGGACAGCGCGTCGGCCGACGACGGCGCGGGCTCGACAGGATCAAGCGGGGACAACCGCGCCAGTGTAGCCGAACCTCAGCGGATCCGGTTGATGCGGATGGTCTTGCTGCGGGGCTCGATCTCGGACGGCCAGCGCACCGGCGGCAGCGGGGTCGCCGGGCGCGCCAGCAGGTAGCCCTGGCCGTAGCGCGCGCCGGCGGCGATCACCGCCTCCAGCTCGGTCTCGGTCTCGATGCCCTCGGCCACGACCTTGGCGCCGAGGTCGGTGCACAGCTGGATCACGCTGGCCACCAGCTTGTACATGCGCGAGCCCAGCGTCAGCCCGGCGATCAGCATGCGGTCGAGCTTGACCACCCGCGGGTTCAGGTCGGCGATGTACTTGACGTTGGAGTAGCCGGCGCCGAAGTCGTCGACGACCAGGTGGACGCCGCGCCCACGCACCTCGCTGAGCATGTGCTGACACTGCGCGAAGTGCGACAGCGGCACGTCCTCGGTGATCTCCAGGTAGACGTCCTCGGAGTGCTGGAAGATCGGATCGTCGGGCTGCACCAGCCAGCCTTCGTTGAGCTCGGCCGGGTTGAGGTTCAGGAACAGCGGCGTGTCGGGGCAGCCGTCGACCGCCAGCTTGCGCAGCTTGCGGCCGAGCTGGCCGGTGACGCCGTGCTTGGTGGCCGCGGCGAACAGGCCGATCGGTCCGTCGAACTCGGGCGCGGTGGTGCGGGCCAGCGCCTCGTAGGCGAAGGCGCGGCGGGTGCGCAGGTCGACCACCGGCTGGTAGACGACGAACAGCTCGTCGGAGGTGAGCACCCGGTGGATCGGCTCGCGGTAGCTGTCGCGCGATGGCGGGCTCCGGGTCTCGCGCAGCGGAGGGCTCTTGGTGGGACGCGCCACGATCCCAGCCTAACAGACCACGCGCCGCTCGCGACCTACTCGCCGTTGTCGATCATGCCGGCGCACACCGACAGCGTCGCCGGCTGGGTGTCGATGGCGGTGATCGCCGTCCCGGTGAGCCACGCGGTGATCGCCCCGCGCCACGTGAGCGGCTGACCGCCGGGCGGCGTCAGCGTGGTGATCTGGAAGTAGTCCTTGCTGGTGAGCGCGACGTGCTGGTTGCAGTTCGGCGCGTAGATGCCGGGCCGGGTGGTGATCGCGGCGCGCTCCTCGGCGGTGCTCTGGATGTCGGGCACGGCCAGCGCCGTGGCGCGGTACCAGGTGGCCAGCGTCGCCAGCGGCACGCCGAGGTCGAGGTAGGTGCCGCCGATGGTCGTGTCGCGGAGGTCCTGCCGGGCGATGAACGGCGTCGTGATGTGGTTCATGACGACGTGGGTGTTGTCGCCGCACATCCACTGGTCTGCGGGGGCGTGCATCGCCAGGCACGACTGGTCGGCGTACATGCCCCAGTTGCCGGTCTGCACCACCGGCCAGCCCATCGTCTGGGCCTGGCCGTCGACCTGGGCGGCGATCGCCGGATCGATGTCGCTCGATCGCGGCGGCAGGTTGGCGTCGAACACGCCGCGCACCTGGGTGCCGTTGGGCGTCAGGCGCCCGGCGACGCAGTCGAGGTTGAACTCGGCGCCGGCGCCGCCGGCCGACGTGCCGCTCCACACCACCAGGTTCGCCGCGGTGAGCCGCGGCAGCGTGACGGCGCCGTCGTCGGAGGTGACCGGCCCGGCCAGCAGCTGATCGAGCGCGGCCTGGACGATCGTGTGGCCGCGGAAGTGGATCCGGTAGCGCTGGGTCGGATCGTTGGGGTTGTCGAGGATGGTGTCGCTCTTGGTGCCGGTCCAGCTGTCCGAGCTGCAGTAGTACATGAGCACCGAGTTGGCCTCGCCGAACGGGTTGATGCCGTCGCGGTCGAACAGCCCCTGATCGTCGGTGTTGGCCACCATCGGCGTCCACCGCGAGCTCATCTTGGCCTTGGTGTACTTCTGGGTGCCGCAGTAGCGGATCGCGCACGATGGGCCGGTGCCGCAGCCGCCGCCGCCCTGCTGGTAGAACACCCAGCGGTTGGCGTTGGCGCCGCCGGTCGACGCGCGGACGTAGAGCACCGCGCGGGTGCCGTCGTTGCACACCGCGTCGGGGTTGGTCAGCGTCACCTTGTGCAGGTCGTCGCCGGCGCCGACGCCCGACGCCGGGGTGTAGGCGCCGCACTGCGGGGCCAGGAACTCGCTGATCATCGGCACCGCGGGCGGCCCGTCGGTCGACGCGTCCGGCGGAGGTGGCGGGGCGTCGATGGCCGCGTCGGCCGCGGCGTCGGGCGTCCCGGGTGGGGCGTCGGCGGCCGGCCGGTCGTCGACCGCGCCGCAAGCGGTGGTCAGCGCGAGGAGGACGAGGAGCGGGCGAGGCGTCGGCATCCCCAGGGCCAGTGCAGCCCGCGGGCCGGCGCAAGCCCGCGGATCGGCGTCGCCGCTGGGACCTCCCGGTCCCGGCGGGGCCGGCGCTGCCGGGATCGCGAGGGACCTCGGCGCCGCCCGGCGATCACGCGTTCAGGGCGAGCTGGGTCGCGCGCGCCAGGTTGCGCTCGAGCTGCTGCTTGCCGGCGCCGTACTGCACCGGCCACGGCACGTCGGTCACGCCCTGCTCGGCGGCCGCGTGCAGCGTCCAGTACGGATCGGCGAGGTGCGGCCGGGCGAGCGCGCACAGGTCGGCGCGGCCGGCGGCGATGATCGTGTTGACGTGATCGGCCTCGAAGATGTTGCCGACCGCGATCGTCGGCACGTGCAGCGCGTTGCGGATCTGATCCGACAGCGGCACCTGGAACATCCGCCCGTAGACCGGGCGCTCGTGCTTGACCACCTGCCCCGACGACACGTGGACGATGTCGACGCCCGCGGCCTGGAAGCGCCGCGCGATCTCGACCGCCTCGTCGCCGGTGTTGCCGTCGGGGGCCCAGTCGTGGGCGCTGAGCCGCACCGACATCGGCCGATCGCTCGGCCACGCGGCGCGCATCGCCGCGAACACCTCGAGTGGGAACTGGCAGCGCGCTTCGACGCTGCCGCCGTAGGCGTCGGCGCGGCGGTTGGTCAGCGGCGACAGGAACGACGACAGCAGGTAGCCGTGGGCGCAGTGCAGCTCGAGCAGGTCGAAGCCGCAGCGCGCGGCGCGCTCGGTCGCGGCGACGTGGGCGGCCAGCACGGCGTCCATGTCGGCGCGGGTCATCGTCCGCGGCACCTGCGACGTGCCCGGCAGGTACGGCAGCGGCGACGGCGCGATCAGCTCCCAGCCGCCGGACGGCAGCGGCTGATCGGCGCCCTCCCACGCGAGCTTGGTGGCGCCCTTGCGGCCGGCGTGGCCGAGCTGCAGCGCGATCTTGGTGTCGCCGGCCTTGTGGACGAAGTCGACGACGCGCTTCCACGCGGCCTCCTGGACGTCGTTCCACAGCCCGGCGCAGCCCGGCGTGATGCGGGCCTCGGGGCCGACGCAGGTCATCTCGGTGAACATCAGGCCGGCGCCGCCGGTGGCGCGGCTGCCGTAGTGCACCAGGTGGAAGTCGTCGGGCGTGCCGTCGGTCGCCGAGTACATGCACATCGGCGACACCGCGACCCGGTTGGGGATCGTCAGCGCGCGCAGGCGGAACGGCGTGAACATCGGCGGCACGGCGCGGTCGGGCACGCCGCTCTGCGCCGCGATCGCGCGATCGACGCCGGCGATGTACGCCGGGTCGCGCAGCCGCTGGTTGGCGTGGCCGACCCGCTGGCTGCCGGTCAACAGCGAGAACACGAACTGCTGCGGCGGCAGGTCGACGTAGCGATCGACGTGCTCGAACCACGTCATCCGGTTGCGCGCCGCGCTCTGCAGCTTGAGCGCCTCGACCTCGCGCTCGGCCTGGTAGCGGGCCAGCCGGGTCGGCACGTCGCCGTCGGAGGATTGCAGCACCGCGGCCAGCGCGATCGCGTCCTCCATCGCCAGCTTGGTGCCCGAGCCGATCGAGAAGTGCGCGGTGTGGGCGGCGTCGCCGAGCAGGACGATGTTGTCCTTGTACCAGCGCTCGCACAGCACCCGGTTGAAGCGCAGCCACACCGCCGAGCCGCGCAGGTGGCGGGCGTTGGAGATCAGCCGGTGGCCGTCGAGCAGATCGGCGAACAGCGCCTCGCACAGCGCGATCGACTGCTCGGCGGTCATCGCGTGGAGGCCGGCGGCGCGCCAGACGTGCTCGGGGGTCTCGACGATGAACGTCGACATCTCGTCGTCGAAGCGGTACGCGTGCAGGTTGAACCAGCCGTGCTGGGTCTGGCGGAACGCGAAGGTGAACGCGTCGAGCTTCTTCTTCGTGCCGAGCCAGATGAACCGGCAGTCGCCGACCTGGATGCGCGGGTTGAAGTGCGCCTCGTGCTTCTTGCGGGTCACCGAGTGCACGCCGTCCGCGCCGATCACCAGGTCGTACTGCTTGGCGTAGACGTCGGGGTCGGTGAACTCGGTCTCGTACTGGATCGTCACGCCCAGCTCGAGGGCGCGCGCCTGCAGCACCTGCAACAGCTTCATCCGCGCGATGCCGCAGAAGCCGTGGCCGCTCGACGTGATCTTCTCGCCCTTGAAGTAGGTGTCGATGTCGTCCCAGTGGCGGAACGCGCGCTCGATCTGCTCGACGACCTCGGGCGCCTGCGCGCGGAAGCCGTCCATGGTCTTGTCGGAGAACACGACGCCCCAGCCGAAGGTGTCCTCGGCCTTGTTGCGCTCGTAGACGGTGATCTCGTGGCGGCGGTCCGCCTGCTTCATCAAGATCGCGAAGAACAGGCCCGCGGGGCCGCCACCGAGACAGAGGATACGCATCGAAGACTCCAGGCGCAGGCGCAGATCGGGGAGGGGAGGCAGGCGCTCACAGGCTCTTGGCGAACCCGTAGACCTCGGGGTGCTCGAGCGGCGGCAACACCGACTCCTGCACCAGCAACGTCCGCACCGCCCAGACGTCGCGGAAGATGCGGTAGCGCAGCGCGGTGTTGTCGAGGTACTCGACGCCGGCCGAGCCGCCGGTGCCGGTGCGGCGGCCGATGATCCGTTCGACCATGCGCGCGTGGCGCTGGCGGAAGATCACGAACGCCTGCTCGAACGCGACCAGGCTGTCGATCACCGCGCGCGGCCAGGCCAAGAGCGGCAGCTCGCGGTAGCTCTCGATGAACACCAGCGCGGCGCGCACCCGCGAGGCGCGGGCGCGATCGGCCTCGGGCACGTCGGTGGCCAGCAAGAAGTCGCGGGCGCCGTCGATCTCGCGCTGGAACCGCTCGTCGAGGCGGTCGGCGTCGGCCGGGTTGCGCGTGGCCTCCTTGGCCAGCGCCAGCGCGGCGCGCGCGCTGCCGGCGTGGGCCGCGCAGTAGCTGTCGATGAACGCGCGCACCCGGGCGTCGTCCTCGGGGTGACCGGGCATCGAGCCCTGGATCGGCGTGCGGTGCAGCCAGTTGGAGATCGCGTCGACCAGGGTCGGGGTGTCGGCCAGCGCGGCGTCGACCCGGCGCGACGCCGACGTGGCGCTGCCGTCCTGGTTCTTCAGCATCGCCATGTAGCTCTTCTCCTGGCCGAGCGGGATGCGCATCCCCTCGGGCAGGCCGGCCAGGATCTCGATCTGGCGCAGCTGCGCCGACTGGAAGCCGCTGGCCGGGTTGAGCTTGTCGCGGAACGCCAGGTAGTCGCGCGTGGTCATCGTCTCCATCAGCGCGAAGTGGTTCGCGATGAGGCCGAGGATCTGCGACATGCGATCGATGCCGCGCACCGCCGAGGCCAGCGCCTGCTCGGGCACCGGCACCTTGACGAACAGATCGCGCGCGGCGACCAGCTCGCGCAGCACGAGCCGCATCCACAGCTCGTCGATCTGGTGGATCGTGATGAACATGACCTCGTCGTTGGCGAGCTTGCTCGCGTCGGGCTCCAGCCCGCTCTGCAACGACAAGAGCTCCTCGACCCGGATGTAGTCCCAGTACGCCGTAGGGGTGCGCGCCATCGGCCGGAGTGTCGTCAGATCACCCCCGCCGCACAAGCGCGGCTCGCTGTCCGCGCCTTGCGGCAGGGTGGCGCACGCGCGATGCCGCGGTGCGGCAGGGTGATCAGATCCGATCAGCGGTGTGGTGGCTGATCGCCACCGGCGATGAAGGTCCGACAGCGGGACCGGCCCGCAGGTCACCGGGAGCCCGCCGGCGCGAACTGCGTCACGCGGCACGTCCGGTGCATCGGCTCGCCGGCATGGGTGTTGGTGACGTGCGAGTCGGGCAGCGACGAAGGGCGCGGACGATGGTTGGCGTCGGCCTCGTGATGGTGCTCGCCACGGCGGCGAGCCGCGCTGATCCGGGTGTGCCGCAGCGCGGGACGCGCCGGTGGATGCTCGACGCGACCGTCGGGCCTCGCCGCGGCGACGCGTCCGGCATGAACGCGCGGCTGTCGGTCGCGTGGGTGCCGTTCGGCGATCTGGCCCCGTCGCGCTCCGACCGCACCTGGTACGTGAGCGTCGGGGGGATGGTGGCGGGCGGCAGCCTTGATGCGCGGGGCCCTGACCCGCGCTGGGGCACCTTCGTCCTCGCGCCCGAGGTGCGCACCGGGGTCGCGCTCGGCGACCTGTCGAGCCTCGACGCCCACGTCTACCTCTCCGGCAGCGTGGGCTGGCTGCGGGCGACGCCCGACGGCGGCGCTCGCTCCAATCACGTGGCGATGCGCCTGGCGGCGGGGCTGAGCATGCCCGGCTTCCGGCGCGCGACACCGGCGTTGGCGGGGGCGCAGTTCAAGCCGAGCGAACCCGACCCGGTCTCGCCGGACGCCTCGCGCGCGGGCGCCGACTTCATCAAGCTGATGGTCGGCGTGCCCCTCGCGATCGGCGTGCTGCTCATCCCCGATACGATCGAGGTGACCTGGGAGCGCGCGGCCGGTCTCGAGTTCACGGGCGTCGCCTGGGGGTACTCGCTGTGAGGGCCGTGGTCGGGACCCTCGTCGTGGCCGCGCTGTCGTGCCCCGCGCGCGCCGACGCGCTGGATCAGCTGCGCCGCGACACCCTGATCGCCGAGGCCGGCGTGGTTCGCCAGCAGCGCGGCGACGAGCGGGGCTGGGGCGCGCGCCTGTACGTCGCGCCGACCGGGCGGCCGTTCGCCGCGTCGCTGTTCGGCGCCCGCGCCTTCACGGCGCTCGGCGCGGAGCTCGCGCGCGTGCGCGTGTGGGCGCCTCGGGCGGATGTCGACGAGGCCGCCGTCGGCTCGGTGGTCTCGTACGGCCTCGCGGCGCGCCTCGGCCTGCGCTGGCCCGCTGGGCCGTACGCGTTCGTCGGGGTGGCGCCGATCATCAGCCTGGTCACGCCGCACAGCCGGGCCGCCGCCGCGACCTTGCGCGGCGTCGGGCAACATCGCGGCGTTCGCCTCACGGTCGGCGCCACCGTGTTTCACGTGGTCGTCGACGCGACCTGGGAGCGCGCCGGTGGCGTCGACCGGATCGGCGTGAGCCTCGGCGCCGCGCTGTGACACGCGGAGCCGGCGCACCGCACCGTGCGTCGGGACGGCGGACGCGCGCCCTGACCGCCGCGCTCGCGTGGTATCCACGATCGATGCGAGCCGCGGTCCCGGTGTTGCTGCTGATCGGTTGCGGTGGTGCGCCGGCGCCGACCGCGAGCCCGGCGAACACGACGCCGACGGCGACGGCGGATCCGTTGCGGCTCACCGCGGTGCCGCGGGCGGTCGGCGATCGCTTCGATGAGACGTCGCACGACTTCTACGACGTGATGGTCGAGGGGGTGCACATCGTCGAGGTGCAGGACTACCGCTGCGCCCGCGAGGTGCGCGCGGTGGTCGACGGCGCGGTGACCGAGCAGGTCACCTGGTACCACGCGTTCCACTTCGAGCAGCGCCGTGACGACCAGCTGGAGCTCGGCGTGGATCTGGCGGGCCACACCTACCGGGTCGCGGTCGATGGCGGCGAGCTGGCGATCACCCGCGACGACGGCGGCGCGCTCGACCCGGTCGAGCGCGAGCAGGTGGCGCGCGACCACGGCGACCTCGGCCACCCGATGGCGTCGTCGGCGCTGGTCGGGACGGCGTGGGTGCCCGGGGCCGAGGTCGAGCTCGACGCGGCGGCGCAGCTGCGGTTCTTCGGTGAGGCGGCCAGCGGCACGGCGACGATGACCTTGACCGCCGCCACCGCCGACACGGTCACCTTCGCCGGCGGCAACCACCGCACCTTCGACGACGGCGTCGAGGTGACCGCGACCGGCACGTTCATCTACGACCGCGCCACGCTGCGGCTGCGCCACCGCGAGGGCAGCGCCACGCTCGCTGGCGCCTGGGTCGGCCGCACCGAGCGCCGCACCGACATCACCGACGTCCCCGCCGCCGCGGCCCGCTGAGCCGCTACGCCGTCCGGGCGTGGCGGCGGAAGGCTTCGACGGTGCGCTGGGCGGTGTCGCCCTCGAGCGCGGCCTGGGCCCAGCGCGGGACGGTGCGGCCGGCCCAGGCGCGGAGCTGGTAGTGCAGGATGCAGCGGTCGGCGGCGATGGCCTCGACCCGGGCGGTGCCCTCGAGGCCGCGGGCGTCGGCGGTGGCGGCTGGCGACCAGCCGAGCGTCCGGGTGTCGTCGTCGTAGGTGTAGCGCAGCGCGTAGGTCAGGCTGCCGGTCGACGGCATCGACGTGAACTGCACCACCGTCGGGCGGTGCGGCGCGCCATCGATGACCTTGGCCTCGGCGATGCCGGGCACCCAGTCGGGCGTGGCGCCGACGTCGGCGAGCAGCTGCCAGGCGCGATCGGCGGAGCAGGCGACCTCGATCGATGCCTCGAGCACGGCGGGACTATACGGCATCGCGGGTCATGGCGGCACCTCGACGCCGGGCGGCGGCGCGACCGCGGCCATCGCCACGGTCTTCTGGCCGATGAAGGTGGCGAGCTGGCGATCGAAGTCGTCGGCGAGCTGGGCGGTGCCGGCGGACAGGCCGCGGGCGCGGTCGAGGCCGGCGATCAGCACGTCGGTGGTGATCAGCGTGAGGATCCAGACGTTGGTGATGAAGGTGAAGACCAGGTTGATGACCGTGATCGCCTTGAAGTCGAGCTGCTCGATCAGCTCGCCCAGCGCCAGCACCATGAACAGGAGCGCGATCATCAGCGCGCCGAAGTACAGCAGCCGCGCCTTGCGCACGGCGGCGATCGCGTCGGCGCGGGTCAGCGGCCGGGCCAGCATGTAGCCGCCGCGGCCGAGCAGCACCTCGGCGGCGATGATGCCGAGGATCGTGACGACGAAGTAGCCCGAGCCGGTGAGCTGGTACGGCACGATCAACACGACGTAGATGAACATCGCGTAGATCGGCGCACCCAGCACGATCAGCCAGCCGGGCGCCGCCGAGCCGGGGAACAAGAGCTTGGTGACGGTGGCCGCGCGGACCATGCCGGGGATCAGCGACACCGCCTTGGGCGCCAGCGTCATCATGGCTTGCAGCGAGAACGCCAGGCCGAGGAGCAGCGACACCGCCTTGGCCTCGGCGGGCGACGCGTCGCCGAGCATGTCGCTCGTCAGGCTGCGCAGCGGGTACAGGTACACGGCGAACGGCGCCAGGAAGAACACGATCCATCCGTAGGCCAGCGCGCGCCGCTGCTGACGCCACCGCGTCCAGTGGCGGAGCTGGTACCAGGCCAGGCCGCAGAACGCTGCCTCGGCGAGGAGCGGGATCGTGTGCAGCGAGCGCAGCGTCTCGGCGACGGCGTCGGGCAGCTGTGAGTCGTCGCCGTAGACCTCGTAGAACTTGAGGACGAGCAGCGGCACCAGCAGCGTGGCGACGACGAACAAGATCGAGCGCCGCCACGCGAGGAACGCCTGGAAGCTGGGCTCGGTGACGCCGGCGCGCTCGAGCGCGGCCCGCTCGGCGGGCAGCACCTCGTCGGGCTCGATGCGCAGGCGGATGGCGCGCAGGAACGACAGCTTGAGGAACGGCAGGAAGCCGTCGCCGGGGACAGCGGGAGGCCGCGGCGGCGCGTACGCCTGGTGCTGAGGTGGATAGGGCCCGGCCTGGGGCGGATAGGGGTACGGCGCGCCGGGCTGCTGCGGGTACGGGTACGGCTGCTGGGCCTGCGGGTACGGGTACGGCTGCGGGTATGGGTACGGCTGCGCCTGTGGATACGGCGGCTGCGCGTACGGCTGCGGCGGCTGCGCGTACGGCTGCGGCGGCTGCGCGTACGGCTGAGGCGGTTGCGCGGACGGCTGAGGCGGCTGCGCGGACGGCTGCGGCGGCTGCTGCGGCGCGTGCGGCTGCGCCGGGGCGACCGGCGCGGGGCCGGCAGGCGGCGATCCCGGCGGCGCCGCGCTGGGCGCGGCGGGGCGCGGCGGATGACCGAACGGCGGTGGCGGACCTCGACGCGGATCGCGCGGATCACCCGGCTGCGACATCCACCGAATCTAGCGCGCCGGCGCTGCGATCAGCGGGCGCTGACCAGGATGCGCTCGCACAGCTGCGCGTAGGTCAGGCCGGCGCGCTTGGCGATCTTGGGCAGGAGGCTGGTGGCGGTCATGCCCGGCAGGGTGTTGACCTCGAGGACGAACGCGTCGCCGGCGCGGTTGATGCGCAGGTCGGGGCGCGAGTGGCCGCTGCAGCCGAGCGCCTTGTACGCGGCGAGCGCGTGGGCCTCGCAGCGCGCCAGCACGTCGGCCGGCAGCTCGGGCGGCAGCAGGTACTGCGTGTCGTTGCGCAGGTACTTGGCCTCGTAGTCGTAGAACTTGGTGGCGGGGCGGACCTCGACCGAGCCCAGCACCTCGCCGTCGACGATGCCGACGAACACCTCGGTGCCGGCGATGTACTCCTCGACGAGGACCGGGCCGTTGTGCTGGCGGGCCAGCGCCACCGCGGCGGCGCACTGCGAGGCGTCGTCGACCACCGACACGCCGACCGAGCTGCCCTCGTCGGCGGGCTTGACCACCAGCGGGTAGCCGAAGTCGGCGAGCGCGGCGGGGCCGTCGCTGCCGTCGGCGGGGCCGGCGCCCTTGCCGGGGAGCAAACGCCAGCGCGGCGTCGGGATGCCGTGGCTCTCGAAGATGCGCTTGGACGCGACCTTGTCCATCGCCAGCGCGCTGGCCAGGATGCCCGAGCCGGTGCACGGGATGCCGAGGCAGGTGCACAGGCCCTGCACCGCGCCGTCCTCGCCGTACGTGCCGTGGAGCGCGTTCCACACCACGTCGATCTGGTGCTCGGCGAGCAGCGCCGGCAACGCCGTGCCGGCCTTCCAGTCGATCGCGATGGCCTGGTAGCCGGCCTCGAGGAGCGCGGCGTGGACGCCGGCGCCGGTCTTGAGCGAGACGTCGCGCTCGGACGACAGCCCGCCGAGGACGACACCGATGCGCTTGCTTCGATAGGCTTCGATCATACGACTTCTCCGAGGAGCTTGACCTCGAGCTCGAGGGTGAGCCCGTGGACCTCGCGCACGCGGTCGCGCACGCGCTCGATCAACGTGAGCATGTCGGCGCAGGTGGCGCGCCCGCTCGACACCAGCCAGTTGGCGTGGACCGGCGAGCACACGGCGTCGCCGACCTGCCAGCCCTTGCAGCCGGCGCTCTCGATCAGCCGCCCGGCGAACTGCCCCGGCGGGTTCTTGAACGTCGAGCCGTTGGACGCGACCTTCTTGGGCTCGCGGGCGGCGCGGCGGGCGCGCAGCTCGCGGATCTCGGCGTCGGCCTCGGCCCGCGGGCGCGGGCGCAACGTCAGCCCGGCGCGCGTCACCAGCTCGTCGGGCGGCAGGTCGCTGCCGCGGTAGCGGAAGCCGCACGCGGCGTGATCGCGGCGCACGGTCGTCGCGTCGGCGAGCCGCACGCTCTCGACCCAGGTGACGACGCTGGTGAACTCGCCGAGGTACGTGCCGGCGTTCATGATGAGGCCGCCGCCGACCGAGCCGGGCACGCCGCCCAGGAACTCGAGGCCGCCGAGGTCGTGCTTGAGCGCGAGCTGGAGCAGCTTCGACGTGGGCGTGCCGGCCTCGACCTCGATCGTCGTCGGCGACGTGAGCGTCAGGCCGCGCAGGCGGCTGGTGTTGAGCACGACCCCGCGGATGCCGGCGTCGCGTACCAAGAGGTTGGAGCCGCCGCCGACCACGGTGACCGGCACGCGGTGCTCGGCGCACCACGCCAGCAGCGCCGCGAGGCGCGCGTGGGTCGACGGCCGCGCGAACGCGTCGGCGGGGCCGCCGATGCGCGCGGTGGTGTGGCGGCGCATCGGCTCGTCGAAGCCGACGTCGTCGCCGAGCACCTCGACCAGCGCCGCGCGGGCGGCGCCGTCGAAGATCGACCGCGGATTCGGTTCCGCGGTGGCGAGCCGGTCGTCCGGCTCGTCGTCGCCGATCAGCAGCTCGTCGTCACCGGCCATCGCGAGCCCCCTCGTTGATGGCCGGGGCGACGGCGCCGACTAGCGGGCCTGCATCGCCATGCCGGGCGCGCCGCCGCGGGCGCCGGCCTCGTTGAACCCACCCTGGTGGAGGAACGGGCCGAGGCCCTGGCCGACGCCTGGCACGCAGAAGAG
>Ga0268298_10004387_pt1 | contig 13795 bp, 11 predicted proteins | sample WWTPWeurt_MetaG_FD_194462 | JGI IMG/M metagenome (GOLD analysis project Ga0268298, IMG submission 194462) | Activated sludge microbial communities from WWTP in Nijmegen, Gelderland, Netherland - WWTP Weurt | ecosystem: Engineered > WWTP > Aerobic digester > Activated sludge | place... | reverse complement strand
GTCAAGACACCGTCCTACTTCATTTCCACCATCGAAGACCACATCGCGCCGTGGAAGGGCGTTTATCTCGGCTCCACCGCGCTGGGTGGCCCGGTACGCTTCGTCCTCGGCGGTTCCGGCCACATCGCCGGCATCGTCAATCCGCCGTCGGCGAACAAGTACGGCTATTGGACCAACGATGCCCAACCGACCGAGCAGGCGGCTGACGAATGGTTTACCGGCGCCAAGCAGAATCCGGGCTCCTGGTGGAACGACTGGCAGTCATGGATTACCGGGTTGAACGACGCCAAGGTGCCGGCCCGCGACCCCAACAAGGGAAAATACAAGCCGATCGAGGATGCGCCTGGCTCCTACGCTTCTCTCCGCCTCGATACCCAGAAAAAGAAGAAGTGACCGGCGCCCCGGAGGAAGCTCCCCTGCGGGATCTTTCCCTGGCACACATGGCGGGCGCGGCGTCGCAGGACTCCGCGCCCGTTCTTTCATCCGCCTCGCCGCGACGGGTGGTGCTCGACACCAATGTGCTGGTCTCGCTCTACGTCTTCGCCGACAGTCGTTTCGCACCGCTGCGGGCAAGGATGGAAAGCGGCAAATGGCAGGCCGTCACCAACGATGCCTGTTTCGGCGAGTTCCGCCGCGTGCTGGACTATCCGCTGTTCGCGCTGACCGAAGCACGGCAGCAGGAAGCGCTCGCTGCCTACGGCGCCTTTGTCACGCTGTCTGCCGGACCGGTCGCCGATGCCGGCGTCGGCCTTCCGCGCTGCAAGGATCGCGACGACCAGAAGTTTCTCGAACTGGCGCGCGACAGCCAGGCCGACTGGCTGGTCACGGCGGACAAGGGCCTGCTGCGACTGGCGCGGCGGGAGCGGCTGCGCGGCCTGTTCCGCATTCTTACCCCGGAGGCGGCGCTGACCGAATCCTGAAGCACGCTGCAGGATGAAAAGTCGGCGCTGGCGACACGGCGCATGACGGCAGGGCGGCCGGGCGCTCCCGTCGTGACGGCTTTTCGCATAACATCGCCACAGCCCCCAGGCCTGCTCGACACCATGCCATTGAATTCCGGTTCGCAACGTTACTCTCGCATCGCCTTCTGCCTGTCGCTGTCGCTGGGACTGGCCGCGGTGACGGTCGACGCTGCCGACACCGAAGCGCGCAAGGCCAAGGCGCAAACCGCAAAACCGGCAGGCAGTGCCAGACCGGCCAAAACGGCCAAGCCGGTCAAAGCTCCCGCCACGAAACAAAAGGCGCGGGAGGCCGCGCCGGCACAACTCGATGCGGTCACCGAACTCGAGATCATCCACGGCGAAGCGATTACCCTGAACAACGCGCTGACAAACAATCCCGACGACGCGGAGGCGCAGCAAAAGCTGGTCTTGCTCTCAATGCGCGCTGCACGCGCGGCGGAACGCGCGCTTTCGCGCGGCGACGACAACCTGTTCGCCGCCTACCGCACCCAGTTCGGCAAGCGCTTCACCGCAACCCGTCCGGGCCTCGAAGCCATGGCCGGACGCGGCATCGGCGCGGCTGAGTTCGCCCTCGGGGTGCTCGACCTGCACGGCTTGATCGGCGAACGCAATGTCGAGCGCGCCTGTGCCCGCTTCGCCGCGGCGCTCGACAAGGACTTCGGTGGCGCCAAGTTCCGTCACGCGGAGTGCATGGAGAAGAAAGAGCCGGCACGCGCCCTGGTGCTGATGCGGGAGGCGGCCGATGCGGGGCATGTCGGCGCCATGGAACAACTCGGCCGCATCTGCCTCGAAGCGACCCCGCCCGATGTGGCGTGTGCCCAGGCCCGCCTCGACCGCGCCGCGCGCGAGGGCCGCCTCAGCGCCACCACGCTGCTCGGCTGGATGCAAGCCGAGGGGATCGGCGGCAAGGCGGACCCGGCACGCGCCGCGCGCTACTACCGCGAGGCCGCCGGGAAGGGCGAACCTACGGCACGCAACAACCTCGGCGAGCTTTACGAACGCGGGCGCGGCGTCGAGCAGGATCCGGCCAAGGCCTTCGACCACTACCTGCTGGCGGCGCTCGCAGGTTTTCCGCCGGCACAGTTCAACCTCGGCCGGCTCTTGGCAACCGGCAAGGGCACGACCCGGAACATCGCCGAAGCCCGGCGCTGGCTGGGCGAAGCGGCCACGGCGGGGATTGCCCCGGCACGGCAGCTGCTCGACCACCTCGACAAGGAAGAGGCGGCAAACAAGGACGGGGCCGCAACCAGGAAAGACGCGGCCAGGTAGGTCGGTGCTCCTGCCTCGATCAATGCGCACCCGATTCCTCGCCTGCCTCGCCCTGCTGCTGCTCGCCGGCTGTGCAGCAGTCCCTCCCGGAACCCTGCGCGATACCGACCACCCGCTCGCCGGACGGCTGTGGGACGTCGCCGCGCAAGGCTTCATCGACGAAGCAGAACTCCTGCGCCGCGCCGCGTCGGTCGAGGCGCTGCTGCTGGGCGAAATCCACGACAACCCGGAACACCATCGCCTGCAACTGAAGGTTCTGCATGCGCGCCTCGCCGCCGGCGCCCGGCCGGCGCTGCTGATGGAGCAGTTCGATGTCGACCAGCAGGTCGCGCTGGATGAGGCGCGCCGCACCGGCAAGGATCTCGCGCCGCTGATGCACGGCTGGGACTGGCCGCAGTACCAGCCGCTGGTCGCGCTGGCGGGCACGGCAGGGCTGGCCCTGCAGGCGGCCAACCTGCCGCGCGCGGCTGCCCGACCGGTGGTGCGCGAGGGTTTCGCATCCCTGCCCGCCGGCGAACTGCGACGACTCGCGCTCGAAGCCGCCTGGAACGATGACCGGCAAACCTACATGACCGAAGTGATCGAGGCCTCGCACTGCGGCATGATCTCACCGCCAATGCGCGACGGGCTGGTGCGCGCCCAGCGCTTGCGCGACGCGACGCTGGCCGATGCGGCGCTGGGCCAGGTCGATCGCGGCGTGGTCTTCATCCTCGGCCGCGGCCACGCCCGGCGTGATGTCGGCGTGCCGCTGTATCTCGCCGCACGACGGCCGGCTACCCGTGTGTTGTCGATTGGCTTCGTGGAAGTCGGCGCTGGCAAGACGGCGCCGACGCAGTATGAAACCGAGCGCGTCGGCAACATCGCCCCCTACGACATCCTGTGGTTCACGCCGCGCGCCGAACGCCCCGATCCCTGCCTGGCGTTCGGCAAATAAAGGCGCCCGATGAAACCGCAGCAGGAGAAGGAGGCGCTGCGGGCAGCCTTCGTCTTTCCTGCCGGCGACCGTGATGATCAGCGTATCCATTCTCGTATTGCCGTCGGCAAGTGGCCTTGCCATTGCCGGCGGCAGCAGCGGACATCAGCTGCGCTTGACGATGCCCCATGCCACCCAGACGACACCGATGATGGCGATGGAAAACGCCACGCCGGCGATGACTTGACCGATGCCCGGGTGGCCGAGAGTCAGCGCGCCCGTGACCGCCGCCGCCGCCGCGAGCATAGCCACCGCCCCGCGATTGCCCGCCCTGACCAAGCGATCCAACTGCTCGTCGCGCCCCGGTTGATCGACGCGAATGCGCGATTCGCCGCGCTCGAGTTGCCCGATCAGGCGTTCGACGACATAGGGTAGTTCGCGGGCAAGGTCGATCAGGCGCGAAGCCTCGGACAACATGGTCTGACGCAGTCGTGACGGGCTGTAACGCTCCTTGATCAGGGTCATGACGTAGGGGCGGGCCGCCTCGACCGGATTGATGTCGGGTGCGAGTTGGCGCGCCAGTCCTTCCGTGGTGGCCATCGCCTTGAACAGCATCATGAAATCTCCGGGGACGCGCACTCCCAGGCGCGCCGAGACGGAGGCCAGATCGCTGAAAAATGCCGCCAGTTCGATCTCATGCACTTCGCGCCCGATGACCCGCGCTTCAAGCACATCGACAAACGCCGTTTCGAAGCTGTCATAGCGCACCTGCGGGCCGGGCCGGCAAATCACGTACCACTGGCGGGCGATGGCCTGCACGTCGTTGTTGGTCAGCGCGAAGATGACGTCAATCAGTTGATCGCGCCTTTGTCGCGAGAGGCGCCCGATCATCCCGAAATCGATCAGCCCCAGCTTGCCATCGGGTTGCAGGAAAACATTGCCGGGGTGCAGGTCGCCATGGAACAGGCCGTCCTTGAACACCATCTGGTAGGCCGCATCGACGTAGATTACCGCTGCCTTGCCGCGCAGCGCCGGGTCGGCAATCGCGGTGAGCTTGCTGCCGACGATCCGCTCCATGACCAGGACCTGCGATGTCGACAGGTCGGCATAGGCTTCGGGAATATGCACGTTCGGGTTGTCGGCGAAGTTCTTGCCAAAGCGCTTGAGCGCTTGCAGCTCGTTGTTGAAGTCGGTCTCGCGCAGCAGGTTGCTTTCCATTTCGGCGATCAGGGCGCCCGGATCAAGCGCTTGCGCTTCGGGGAAAATTTCCAGTGCCTGGGCAACCAGAAAGCGCAAGAGCGACAGATCGGCCTCAAAAATTGCGCGCAATCCGGGACGCTGAACCTTGACCACGACGTCATGACCGTCGTGCGTAAGGGCGCCATGCACCTGTCCGATCGAGGCCGCCGCAATCGGCGTTTCGTCGAACCGGGCAAACAGCTTATCCGGCGGCTTGCCGAGATTGTCGGTGATGATCTGGCGAATGACGTCCATGGCAAGCGGCGACACCCGATCCTGAAGCGACTCCATGCGCGCCACGTAGTCCGCCGGTAGCAGATCGGAGCGACTGGAGAGTATCTGTCCGAACTTGATGAACGTCGGTCCCAGTTCCTCGATCATGTTCACCAGACGGCCGGCAATATCGACGCCTCGTGTTTCGGCTGCCGTCTCGCCCGACAGCATGGCCGCACGCAGCGCAGCCTTCTGTTCGCGACTGGCCTGATGCGCTTCAATCAGTTGCGCAAATCCATGACGACCGACAATCAGGGCGATCTGGCGCGCCCGATCGGCGTCCTTGACTGCCCCGATCACCGACCGCGTACCTGTATAGATGTCACGAATCAGACCCAGCGCCATCGCTCGTTCCTCGGGTTATCGATGGCCTATCTTAGTTGAATGGCTGCCGGATGGCTCGCTGACGAAACCCAGAAGACCCCCCCCCGAATGGCAGCCCGATCCCTGCCTCGCGTTTCGCAAATAAAACGGGCGCCGCGAAGGGCGCCCGATGAAGCCCGCAGCAGGGGGAGGAGACGCTGCGGGCACCCCTTCCTTGCGGAAGGGGCCAGGGAGAAGCTCAGCTCATTTCAGTTGTGGTAGGCCGATTCGCCGTGCGAGGTGATGTCCAGGCCCTCGCGCTCCTCGTCTTCCGGCACGCGCAGGCCGACGACGATATCCACGATCTTGTAGCAGATGATGGCAACCGTACCGGACCAGACCAGGGTCACGCCGACGCCGGTGGCCTGGATGATGACCTGGCCCATGATGTCGTAGTTGTCCGCGACCTTGTTCGCCACGTAGTCGTAGATTCCGCTGCCGCCCAGGCTGGGGGCCGCGAACACGCCGGTGAGCAGCGCGCCGAGGATGCCGCCGACGCCATGCACGCCGAACACGTCGAGCGAGTCATCCGCGCCGAGCAGCTTCTTCAAGCCATTCACACCCCACAGGCAGACCACGCCGGCCGCGAGGCCGATCGCCAGGGCGCCGACCACGCCGACGAAGCCGGCCGCCGGGGTGATCGCCACGAGACCCGCCACGGCACCGGATGCGGCACCCAGCATCGAGGGCTTGCCCTTGACCAGCCACTCCGTCACCATCCAGGAGGTCGCCGCCATCGCGGTGGCCAGCCAGGTATTGACGAAGGCCAGCGCCGCCGTGCCGTTGGCTTCCAGCGCCGAGCCGGCATTGAAGCCGAACCAGCCGAACCACAGCAGCGAGGCGCCGATCATGGTCATGGTCAGCGAGTGCGGGGCCATCGAGTCCTTGCCGTAGCCGACGCGCTTGCCCACCATATAGGCGCCGATCAGGCCGGCGATGGCGGCATTGATATGCACCACGGTACCGCCGGCGAAGTCGAGCGCACCCTTCTGGAACAGGTAGCCGGCCGTGGCGGTGGCCTTCTCCGCAGCTTCCGCCGTGGTGTAGGCATCCGGACCGGTCCAGTACCAGACCATGTGCGTCATCGGCAGGTAGCTGAAACTGAACCACAGCACCATGAACAGCAGCACCGCGGAGAACTTGATGCGCTCGGCGAAGGCGCCGACGATCAGTCCGCAGGTAATCGCGGCGAAGGCGCCCTGGAAGGCGACGAAGATGAACTCGGAGACAACCACGCCCTTGCTGAAGGTGGCGGCGACCGAATCCGGCGTGATGCCCTTGAGGAACAGCTTGTCGAGGCTGCCGAAGAAGCGGTTGCCCTCGGTGAAGGCCACGCTGTAGCCATACACGGCCCACAGCACGCTGATCACCGAAAAGATGATGAACACCTGCATCAGCACCGCCAGCATGTTCTTGCTGCGCACCAGGCCGCCATAGAACAGCGCGAGGCCGGGAATGCTCATCAGGATGACGAAGGCCGTGGCTACCATCAGCCAGGCGTTGTCGCCACGGTTGGGCACGGGTGCGGCGGCAGCGGCGGGGGCGGCGGGGGCGGCGGGGGCGGCAGCCGGAGCCGCAGCCTCCATCCCGGACATGCCGCTCATACCCGACATGCCGCTCATACCCGACATGCCGGACATTCCCGACATACCAGCCGGCTTTTCGTCGGCAGCGAATGCGCCGCCGGCAAGGCCGACGGCGAGTACCGTCAGCAGGGTTGCGAGGATCTTTCTCATTTCAGGTCTCCCTTACAGGGCTTCCTCACCGGTCTCACCGGTGCGGATGCGGATGACTTGTTCGACGTCGAAGACAAAAATCTTGCCGTCGCCGATCTTGCCGGTGCTGGCGGCCTTTTCGATGGCTTCGATGACCTGGTCCACCAGGTCGTCGCGGATGCCGGCTTCGATCTTGACCTTGGGCAGGAAATCGACGACGTATTCGGCGCCGCGATAAAGCTCGGTATGACCTTTCTGCCGGCCGAATCCCTTGACCTCGGTGACGGTAATCCCCTGCACGCCGACTGCGGCGAGGGCCTCGCGTACCTCGTCAAGCTTGAACGGCTTGATGATGGCGGTGACGAGTTTCATGGCTGATTCCTTTGCAATTTGGAGGTGGTTGGGTAAGTCTTGGAACATCCCGCCGGTGCCGGCCGGGTCGCCGGCGGGATTGGACAGATGCTTAGAACGACTTGCTGACGGAGACCACGGCGATGCCGCGACCGGCATCCTTGGTGTCGTTGCCGCTGCTGTTGGCGAAGCAGTAGAACTGGCCCTTGTTGCAACTGCCATCGGCGTTGGTATCGATGTAGGACAAGCCGAACACCCAGCCGTTGATGTCCTTGGTCACGCCGATCTTCCAGTCCGTATAGCTGGCGTTCCGCATGTTGTCGAAGTCCAGATAGCCGACGTGGCCGTTGATGCCCCAGCCATTGCCGAGGTCATAATTGGCGGACAGGTCGAAGTAGCTGCTGCCGTCCGTGTCCGGCGCCGAGAAGTAATCGTCCACCGAGTAGAAATACTTGGCCGAAAGGAACTTCCACGTGGCGCCGATATAGATTTCGGTATTGCTGACGCCACCCGAGTGAACCTTTCCGGTCTTGTTGTTGACCGGCGAAAACGCCGTACCCACTCCGGCATCGCTGCCCGGGTAGTAGTAGTAGATAGCGCCGACATCGATGGCGAAGTCGCCGGCGCTGAACTTGTAGCCGCCATAGAAATCCATTTCGAGGTTGGCATCGGGGAAACCGGCGCCTTCGCTGACGTTCGAGTTCCAGTTACCGACGTAGATGCCGCTCGAGTGCGAGTAATCGATGCCGCCCTGCAGGGCAGGCTTGCCGAAGGTCTGGTCGATGCCGCGGAAGCGATAGCTGGAGTAGATGCCCAGGTTCCCGGTGATGGTGTGGGGGCTGGCAGGGGCGGCGGCGGGGACGGCCGCCTGGGCCATGACCACGGACGGAACGGAAAAGAAGCCGGCAACGGCGGCGGCGATCAGGGTCTTGCGCATGATGGTGCTCCTGGAAAGATTGGGGAAAACTACAAGCTGCCTTATGCAGGGACTGTGCCAGAAGATTTTTCATCAATTTTTCATCAAGTTGCACGTATCATTCGCCGCACGATCGGCAAGCCCGCACCAAACCAAGCCAAAATCGCCCGGCGGCGCACCGCCATGGTGCAAGCCGTGCTGACCGCAGCGGGCCCGAGCATCGCTGTGCTAGACTTTGGTTTCGGCCGCTACGCTTAACGCTGATGAAACAAGCGTTAGCCTTCACTGAAACAAGAAGACGTTTTCCCGACTTCCAAAAAACGCCAACATCATGCTGAATCCCAAGTTGCTCGATGAAATGTCGGCCCGCGTTTCTTCGCTGCTGGCCGCGACACCGGCCGGCGATATCGAAAAAAACCTGCGCGCGGCGCTGGCCGGCGCATTTGCCAAGCTGGATCTGGTGACTCGCGAAGAGTTCGACGTGCAGCGCGAAGTCCTGGTCCGCACCCGGGCAAAGCTGGAAGCCCTGGAAGCTCGCGCGGCAGAACTGGAAGCCCGCAGCCGGAAATCCCCGCCCGACCCTGTCCCCGGTTCCTGAGCAAGTACCCGATGTCGCTCGCCGTTCTCCGCTCGCGGGCGCTGGCGGGCCTCGCCGCCCCGGAAGTCACGGTCGAAGTCCATCTCGCCGCCGGCCTGCCTTCATTCACTTTGGTCGGCCTGCCCGACACGGAAGTCAAGGAAGCCCGCGACCGCGTGCGCGCCGCGATCCAGAACTGCGGCTTCGATTTCCCGCAACGGCGCATCACCGTGAATCTCGCCCCGGCCGACCTGCCCAAGGAATCCGGCCGTTTCGACCTGCCGATCGCACTCGGCATCCTGATCGCTTCCGGGCAGCTCCAAGCTCCAGAACTGGACACCCAGGAATTCGCCGGCGAACTCGCGCTCTCGGGCGACTTGCGCGCGGTGCGCGGCACGCTGGCCATGTGTGCCGCGATCCGCCACGAAGCCGGGCCTCAGAACGACACTGAGCACAACCCGGCACGCGCCTTCGTGCTGCCGCTGGAAAGCGCACCGGAAGCCGCGCTGATCGAGGGCATGAGAATCCTGCCGGCGCGGAACCTGCTGCAGGTTTGCGCCCACCTCGCCGGACGCGAGCCCCTGGCGCCGTTCGCCGTACCGCCAGCGCCGACTGTTGCAATCTATCCCGACCTGGCCGACGTCAAGGGCCAGGCTCAGGCCAAGCGCGCACTCGAAGTCGCCGCCGCAGGTGGGCATTCACTCCTCATGAGCGGCCCGCCGGGCGCCGGCAAATCGATGCTGGCGCAACGCCTCCCCGGCCTCCTGCCGCCGATGACCCATGCCGAGGCGCTGGAATCCGCCGCGGTGCATTCGCTGGCGGGAACATTTCGCCTCGCGCACTGGAACCGGCGCCCGTTTCGCGCCCCGCACCATTCGGCCTCCACCGCCGCGCTGGTCGGTGGTGGCGGCACGCCGCGTCCCGGCGAAATTTCGCTCGCGCATAACGGCACGCTGTTCCTCGACGAACTGCCCGAGTTCCAGCGCGGCGTGCTGGAAGCCCTGCGCGAGCCGCTGGAAACCGGGCAGATCCACATCGCCCGCGCCGCTCGCCGCTCCGAATTCCCGGCGCGCTTCCAGCTCGTCGCGGCGATGAATCCCTGTCCCTGCGGCTGGCTCGGGCATCACGCCGGCAAGTGCCGCTGCACGCCGGACCAGGTCGCGCGCTATCGCGGCAAGCTCTCCGGCCCGCTGCTCGACCGCATCGATCTGATGCTCGACGTCCCCGCGGTCGACGAAGCCGATCTTTCCGCACAGGGCGACGGCGAATCGTCGGCGACGGTGCGCGACCGGGTCACCGCGGCGCGCGCCGTGCAGATCGAACGCCAGGGCAAGCCCAATGCGCGGCTCGGCCCCGACGAAGTCGACCTGCATGCGCGGCCCGACGTGGCCGGCGCGCAACTGCTGAAGCAAGCCATGGCACGCCTGTCGCTCACGGCGCGGGCTTATCATCGCATCCTCAAAGTCGCGCGCAGCATCGCCGACCTGGCAGGTGCGACGCAGATCAATGCCGCGCACGTGGCCGAAGCCATCCATTACCGGCGCGGACTCGCCGATCAGGAGCTCCCATGAAATACCGCATCATCCCCGTCACCCCGTTCGAGCAGAACTGCAGCCTGCTCTGGTGCAGCGAAACCATGAAGGGCGCCTTCGTCGATCCCGGCGGCGACATCGATCGCCTGACCGATGCCGCGGCGCGGCAGGGCGTCAGCATCGAGAAAATCCTGCTCACCCACGGCCACATCGACCATGCCGGCGGCGCCGGCGAACTGGCGCAACGCCTCGGCGTGCCGATCGAGGGCCCGCAGCGCGAGGAAAGTTTCTGGATCGACCAGCTCGTCGCGCAAAGCCGCGGCTTCGGCTTTCCGCCCGCGCAGCCCTTCACGCCGGATCGCTGGCTGGAGGATGGCGACACCGTCACGGTGGGCAAGGAAATCCTGCAGGTTTTCCATACCCCCGGGCACACGCCGGGCCATGTGGTCTTCTACCATGCCCCGTCGAAGCTGGCCCTGGTCGGCGACGTACTCTTCGCCGGCAGCATCGGCCGCACCGACTTTCCGCGCGGCGATTACCAGGCGCTGATCGACTCGATCAAGAACAAGCTCTGGCCGCTGGGCGATGATGTCGAATTCATCTCCGGCCACGGCCCGATGTCCACCTTCGGCGAGGAACGCCGCGCCAATCCCTTTGTCGGCGACCGCGCCTGATCATGGCTTCCGCATCCGGGTTGTTCCGCCGCTTCCGGTAAACGAATCGCGGTATGATATTCGCGTCGGGAGGATTGCATTTCCGGTTCGTAAACCGCTGAAGAATTCACGAGGAGAAATCAGCAATGGGCATTGGCACCGAGTTCAAGGAATTCGCGATGAAGGGAAATGTCGTCGACCTCGCGGTCGGCGTCATCATCGGCGCGGCGTTCGGCAAGATCGTCGACTCGCTGGTGAAGGATCTCATCATGCCGATCATCGGCAAGGTAATCGGTGGACTGGATTTCTCCAGCTACTTCATCCTGCTTTCCAACCCGCCGGCCGACTACAAGGGCGCCATGACCTATGACGCGCTGACCAAAGCCGGCGTACCGCTGTTCGCCTATGGCAACTTCATCACCGTGGCGATAAATTTCATCATCCTGGCCTTCGTCATCTTCATCATGGTCAAGCAGATCAACCAGTTGAAGAAGGACGCACCACCGCCGCCGCCGGCTCCCACCGCCGAGGACGTGTTGCTGCTGCGCGAGATTCGCGACTCGCTGAAGAAATAGGTCACGAGTGGCGTGCGGCCGGCGCGGCACGCGCCGGCCGACCCGGGTTCCGGCCCAGGACCCTGAGCAGAAATTCGCGGTTGGCCTTGATCTGACGGATCAAGCCCGGGTAGCCGTCGCCTGTCACAGGGCATTTCCCGAGATCAATTTCCGCAACGCCTCGATATCGATCCGGTCAAGCCGGAGACATGGCTTTTCCGTCTGGAGTGCGGCACCCAATCGCGCCGCGGCGCTGTGGCAGAATCGACGTGCGCCACCCTCCGGCCCGGATCACCACCTGCCGCCTTCGGCCCTTACGCCATGACCGTCCGCAACCTCGATTACCTGTTCCGCCCGCGCTCGGTTGCCATCGTCGCCGAGGGCGACCAGCCCGGCTGCTATGCCGACGTGATGACCCGCAACCTCGAAGGCGGCGGCTTCAAGGGGCCGATCCTGCACGCGCGGGCGAGGAAGCAATCCCTGTTCGGCATCGGCACCCGGGTCCATGTGTCCGAGTTGGCCACGGTGCCCGACCTCGCCATCGTCTGCGCACCTTTGCGTGATGTGGCGGAAATCGTCGCCGAACTGGGAACGCGCGGCACGCGGGCGGTGATCATCGGGCCGTCGCTGCACGAGCAGCTGAGCGAAGCCCAGGAAGCACAGGCGCGCAAGGCCATCCTCGACGCCGCACGGCCGGCGCTGGTGCGGGTGCTCGGTCCCGGAAGCGGCGGCCTGCTGGTTCCCGCCAGCCGCCTTAACGCCAGCGTCGCACCGGTGATGGCGAGGGGTGGCAAAGTCGCGCTGGTGGTGCAGTCGGCGGCCATCGCGGCGGCGGCTCTGGATCACGCGGCGGGCAAGGGTATCGGCTTTTCCGCCGTGGTGCACCTGGGTGCCGGCCTTGACATCGACCTCGCCGACGTACTTGACTGGCTGGCCGAGGATCCGGAGACCGAAGCCATCCTGGTCCAGTTCGAAACGGCGCCGGCGGGCCGCAAGTTCATGTCGGCGGCGCGCGCGGCGGCGCGCAACAAACCCGTGGTGGCGATGCACGGCGCACACCTCTACAAGCGCCCCGGGAAAACCGGCCCCTTTTGCGACGACGATGTCTACGAAGCCGCGCTGCGCCGCGCCGGCTGGCTCCGCATCAATACCCTTGAAGACCTGTTCGATTCCGCCGAGGCCATGGCGCGCATGCGTCCGCTGCGCGGCGAACGCCTCGCCATCGTCGGCAATGGCCAGGGTCTGGGGCGCATCACCGCCGGCACGCTATTGAACCGCGGCGGCACCCTGGCCCGGCTTGCCCCGGAAACCGCGGAAAAGCTCGCCGGGCTGATGCGCACCGGCGTGCCGCCGGACAATCCGCTGGCGCTGCCGCCCGACCTCAGCCCAGCCCAATGGACCGCGGCGCTCGACGCACTGGTCGCCGACGTTGGCATCGACGCCGTGCTCACCGTGTATTCGCCCTCGCCCTTCGCCTCCGGCAGCGAGGTGGCCGCCGCGATCGGCGCCGCGGCGGCGAAGACCGCGAAGAACATTTTCAGTTGCTGGGTCGGCGGCGCCACGATGCAGGAAGCGCAGCAGGTCGCCGCCGCAAAAGGATTGCTGGCCCATGACTCCCCGGAAAAAGCCATTGGAGTTTTCCTCGGCGTCGTCAATTACGAGCGCAACCGCGAGCTGCTGCTGCAGATGCCTCCCTCGGTGGCGGAAGAGTTCGTCCCCGATGTCGAGCGCGCCCGCGACGCCGTCGGCGAAGCGCTCGCGGCCGGCGCCCGCTCACTGCCGCCGCGCGAGGCCCGGCACTTGCTGCTGGCCTACGGCATCGAATCCGGTGAGGCCGTGCCGGCCGCCAGCGTCGATACCGCGATAGCCGCCGCCGACGATATCGGCTATCCGGTCGACCTCGCGCTGGCGCTGGCCAGCGACGTCAAGCACGGGCTGGTGGCGCGCGAACTGCGTTCGCCGGAGGACATCCGCATCGCCGTGCGCGGCCTGCGCGCCAGCGCCCGCAAGGAGTTTGCCGGGGTGCGCGTCAACGGCTACCGCCTGCGGCCCAGTGTCACGCGCAGCGGCCTGCCGGCGCTGCGTTTGGGCGTGGCCAACGACGCCGTGTTCGGCCCGGTGATCTACCTCGGCGAATCCGGCGCCGACAACCATAAAAACGTTGTCGCCCTGCCGCCGCTCAACCGGCGCCTGGCGATGGACATGGTCACCCGCGGCGGCTTCACCCTCGAGGCCGCGGAGGACGAACGAGAATCCCTGGAAGCCGGACTGGCGACCTTGCTGGTGCGACTGTCGCAACTGCTCACCGACATCGACGAAGTCACCGCCGTCGAACTCAACGCGATCCACGTCGAAACCTCCGGCGTGGTGGTACGCGAGCGAAACATACGCGTCGAAAAACGCGGGCGCCACGCCGGCTTCCGCCGCTTCGCCATCCGCCCCTACCCGAAGGAACTGGAACAGCGGATCGAATGGCAC
>Ga0268298_10004386_pt1 | contig 13796 bp, 17 predicted proteins | sample WWTPWeurt_MetaG_FD_194462 | JGI IMG/M metagenome (GOLD analysis project Ga0268298, IMG submission 194462) | Activated sludge microbial communities from WWTP in Nijmegen, Gelderland, Netherland - WWTP Weurt | ecosystem: Engineered > WWTP > Aerobic digester > Activated sludge | place... | reverse complement strand
AAGAGGGCAACTTCATCCGCCCCATGTACACGCCGGGCTTTGCCGCGCCCGAGATGTACCGCCGCGACGGCTCGCTCGGCCCCTGGACCGACATCTACGCGATCGGTGCCTGCATCTACGCCACCATGCAGGGCTATCCGCCCAACGATGCACCTCAGCGGATCGAGAAGGACCGCCTGGCGCTGTCGCTCTCTCGCCTGCGCAATACCTACTCCGACAACCTGATCGAGGTGACCGAGTGGTGCATGTCGCTCGACCCGCTGTCGCGGCCGCAAAGCGTGTTTGCGCTGCAGAAGGAGCTCTCGCGCGAGACCGAGCGGCGCTACACCAAGCTCAGCTTCAGTGAGCGCCTGAAGCTGCAGATCGAAAACCTGAAGACCGGCGCCAAGCCCTGAACCTGGATCCGCCCATGCGATTTTCCGTCTACCAGGTGAGCCGCAAAGGCGGCCGCGAAAAGAACGAAGACCGCATGGGCTACTGCTACACGCGCAGTTCGGGTCTGTTCGCCTTGGCCGACGGCATGGGTGGGCACCCCGAGGGCGAGGTGGCCTCGCAGCTGGCGCTGCAAACCATGGCCGCGCTCTTCCAGCGCGACGCCAAGCCCAGCCTGCGCGACCCGATGCGCTTTCTCAACGACGCCATCCTGGCGGGCCACCATCAGCTGCTGCGCTACGCCACTGATAAAGCCCTGCTCGACACCCCGCGCACCACCATCGTGGCCTGCCTGCTGCAAGGCAATGCGGCGTACTGGGCGCACTGCGGCGATTCGCGGCTGTACCTGATCCGTGGCGACAAGATGATCGCCCGCACGCGCGACCACTCCTACACCGAGCTGCAGGACACCATGTCGCAGGTGGTGCCCATGGGCCAACGCTTCAACCGCAATGTGCTCTTCACCTGCCTGGGCTCGCCCGGCAAGCCGGTGGTGGACACGGCCGGGCCGCTGCTGATGCAAAAGGGCGACAAGGTGATGCTCTGCTCCGACGGCCTGTGGGGCACCGTGAGCGACGTCAAGATCACCGAGCTGCTGGCCACGCGGCCCATCTCGGATGCCGTGCCCGAGCTGGCCGAGCAGGCGCTGCGCGAGGCCGGGCCGCGCAGCGACAACGTCACCGTGCTGGCCGTGGAGTGGGAGGGCGCCGAAGAGTCCGACCCGAGCATGGCCATCTCCACGCAGAACCTGGGTGACGAGGTGTTTGCCTCCACCATCCAGGCCACGTTGGCCGGCGACGCCGCGCCCGACGAACTCGACGACGCCGAGATCGAACGCTCGATCCGCGAGATCAACGAAGCGATCCGCAAGTCGTCCCAAAAGAAGAGCTGAGGTTTCTGATGAGTGATTTCAAGCGCGCGGGTGGCCGCGCGAAGGACGCCTTGCGCGTGGTGAGCATCCAGCGCGGCTACTCCTGCCACGCCGAGGGCTCGGTGCTGGTGAGCTTCGGTGACACCAAGGTGCTGTGCACCGCGTCGGTCGAAGAGAAAGTGCCGCCGCACAAGCGCGGCAGTGGCGAGGGCTGGGTGACGGCCGAGTACGGCATGCTGCCGCGCGCCACCCACACCCGTGGCGACCGCGAGGCCGCACGCGGCAAGCAGAGCGGCCGCACGCAGGAAATCCAACGTTTGATCGGACGCTCACTTCGCTGCGTGTTCGATCTGGCCAAATTGGGCGAGCGCAGCATCCTGATCGACTGCGATGTGCTGCAGGCCGATGGTGGCACGCGCACCGCGGCCATCACCGGCGCCTGGGTGGCGGCGCAGGATGCGGTGAACTGGCTCATCGCGCAAGGCAAGCTGAGCGAGAGCCCCATCAAGGATGCGGTGGCCGCCGTGTCGGTGGGCATCGTGCAGGGCACGCCGCTGCTCGATCTGGAGTACACCGAAGACTCGTCCTGCGACACCGACATGAACGTGGTGATGACCGGCCGCGGCGGCTTCGTCGAAGTGCAGGGCACGGCCGAAGGCGCCTCGTTCTCGCGCGCCGAGATGGACGCGCTGCTGGCGCTGGCCGACCAGGGCATCCGCAGCCTGGTGAAGGCGCAGCAGGCCGCGCTGGCCACGCCCATCGCCAAGTGAACGCTGCTGAGCCGACCATGCGGCTGGTGCTTGCATCCAACAACGCCAAGAAGCTGGCCGAGCTGCGCGCGCTGCTGCAGGGCCTGCCGCTTTCGATCGTGGCCCAGGGCGAGCTGGGCATCGCCGAGGCCGATGAGCCGCACCACACCTTCATCGAGAACGCGCTGGTCAAGGCGCGCCACGCGGCTGCGGCCTGCGGTGGCGCGGCGTTGGCCGACGATTCGGGCCTGTGCGTGAACGCGCTGGGCGGCGCGCCGGGGGTGATCTCGGCGCACTTCGGTGGCGAGGTGACCGCAGTGGATGGCGAAGACCGCGAGGCCCGCCGCCGCCGGCAGGATGCGATCAACAACGCCGCGCTGCTGGCCCGACTCCAAGATGCTGCCGACCGGCGCGGCCACTTCATCAGCACGCTCGTGGCCGTGCGCCATGCGGACGACCCCGAGCCCCTGGTGGCGGTGGGGCGCTGGCCCGGCGTGATCCTGAGCGCGGCGCGCGGCACATCGGGTTTTGGCTACGACCCACTGATGTTCATCCCCGAGCTGCAGGCCACGGTGGCCGAGCTCAGCGCCGAGGTGAAGAACGCGCACAGCCACCGCGCGCGCTCTGCCTCGCTGCTGCGCGCCATGCTCGTTGAAGCCTGGCACCTCGGCGGCTGAGCGCAGCCAGCCGTCATACCCATGGACATCGTTCAGCGCTACCTGCGCGCCGGCACGCTGCAGCTGGGTGATCCGCCGCCGCTGTCGCTCTACGTGCACCTGCCCTGGTGCCTGGCCAAGTGCCCCTACTGCGATTTCAATTCGCATGCCTTGCCCGTGGCCGGTGGCCTGCCCGAGCAGCGCTACCTCGACGCGCTGATGGCCGACCTCGAATCGGCGCTGGCACAGGTGTGGGGCCGCCCGGTGCTCAGCGTGTTCATCGGCGGCGGCACGCCCAGCCTGTTTTCGCCGCAGGGCATCGAGCGCCTGCTGGGCGACATCCGCGCCCGCCTGCCGCTGGAGCCGGGCTGCGAGATCACGCTCGAGGCCAATCCCGGCAGCTTCGAGCGCGAGCGCTTCAAGGCCTTTCGGGCAGCGGGCGTCACGCGCTTGTCGATCGGTGTGCAGAGCTTCGACGATGCCATGCTGCGCCAGCTGGGCCGCGTGCACGACGCCGCGCAGGCACGCGCGGCGATCACGGAGGCCCGCGAAGCCTTCGACACCTTCAACATCGACCTGATGTACGCCCTGCCCGGGCAGACCCTGGCGCACCTGGCGGCCGAGCTGGACGAGGCGCTCTCGTTCGCGCCGCCGCACCTGTCGATCTACCACCTCACCATCGAGGCCAACACGCGTTTCGCGTCGGCGCCGCCGGCCAATCTGCCCGACGATGACCTGGCCAGCGACATGCTGGACCTGATCACCGAGCGCACCAAGTCTGCTAGTTTGGATCGTTATGAGGTTTCGGCCTTCGCCCAGCCTGGCCACCGCTGCACCCACAACCAGAACTACTGGCACTTCGGCGACTATCTCGGCATCGGTGCCGGCGCGCACGGCAAGCTGAGCTATCCGCACCGCGTGGTGCGGCAGGTGCGCTGGCGCGAACCCAACACGTATATGGAGCGTGCGATGGCCGGCCAGGCCATGAGCAATGACGAAGAAGTGGCGCGCGCCCAGCTGCCGTTCGAGTACATGCTCAATGCCCTGCGCCTGCGCGAAGGCTTTGCGCTGGCCGACTACCGAGCGCGCACTGGGCTGCCACTGAGCAGCATCGACAAGGCGCTGAAAGCAGCCGAGGCGCGCGGGCTCATCGAGCGCGATCTGGAGCGGGTGCGCCCCACCACGCGCGGCTTCGACTTCCTGTCCGACCTGCAGGCGCTGTTCTTGGCCGACACGCCGTAGCGGCGGCTCAGACGCGGTGCATGGCCGCGCCTACGGTGGCGCGCAGACGCTCGATCAAGGCCGGGGCGATGCGCTGCAAGGGCAGCACCTCGTGCGCCGCGCCGTGTGCAATGGCCTCGCGCGGCATGCCGAAGACCACGCAGCTGTTCTCGTCCTGGCAGACGTTCCAGCTGCCGGCATCGCGCATGGTCTTCATGGCGCGGGCACCGTCGGCACCCATGCCAGTGAGCATCACGCCCAGGGCGTTTTGCCCCACCACCTTGGCGGCGGAATCGAACAGCACCTCCACCGAGGGCATGTGGCGATTCACGGGCTCGCCCTGGTGCACGCGGGCCACGTAGTTGGCGCCCGAGCGCTCCACGGACAAGTGGTTGCCACCGGGGGCGATGTAGGCATGGCCGGGCAGCACGCGGTCGCCGTCGGCGGCCTCCTTCACGCGGATGCGGCACAGGCCGTCCAGCCGCGCGGCATAGCTGCTGGTGAAGCCGGGCGGCATGTGCTGGGTGATCATCACTGCCGGGCAGTCGGGCGGCAGGTTCATCAGCACTTCCTTGGTGGCCTCGGTGCCGCCGGTGGACGCACCGATGAAGATGATCTTCTCGGTGGACAGCCGGCCGATCGATTGCGCAGGCGCCGCCTGGCGCACGCCGCCTGCCGCAGCGCCGGCTGCGCCGGATGGGGATGCGGCCGGCGGCAGGCGCCGCACGTGGGCGCGCGCGGCGGTGCGCACCTTGTCGGTGATGTCCTCGGCCAGATCGCGCAGGCCATTGGACACGCCGATCTTGGGCTTGGCCACGAAGTCCACCGCGCCGAGTTCGAGCGCGCGCAGGGTCACCTCGGCACCGCGTTCGGTCAGCGTGCTCACCATCACCACCGGCATGGGGCGCAGGCGCATCAGCTTGGACAAGAAATCGATGCCGTCCATGCGCGGCATTTCCACATCGAGAGTGATCACATCGGGGTCGAGGTTGCGGATCATCTCGCGCGCCACCAGGGGGTCGGCGGCCACGCCCACGCAGGTCATGTCGGGCTCGCGGTTGATGATTTCGGCCAGCAGCCCGCGCACCAGCGCGGAGTCGTCCACCACCACCACGCGGGTCTTGGCATTCTTCGGTTGGTTCATGGGCCCTCGTCAGATTCAGAACAGGTCGACCGAGCCGGCGCCGCTGTTGGCGGGCACGGGCTTCTGGGCGGCGGCGCGCTCCTGCGCCATCACGGCATCGGTGTTGGTGGAGGCCAGACGCTTGACCATGGCCTTGCCGCTGGCCGGCAGGAAGCACACCTTGCGCGGGTAGATCTCCATCACGTCCTTGCTGACGATGGGGATGCGCTCGGTGTTCAGGTAGTCGATCACGAACTTGGTGTTGCGCTCGCCCACGTTGATGGTGTTCATGCCGCTGATCACGGCACCGCCACCAAAGACCTTGGCCTCCATCGTCATGCGCGAGGCGCCGCGCTTCATCATCTCGTTGATCAGCAACTCCATCGCAAACGAGCCGTAGCGCCCGCTGTCGCCCACGCCTTCGGGCAGCATGAAGTGGTTCATGCCGCCGATGCGGCGCTCGCGGTCCCACAGGCAGGCGGCGATGCACGAGCCCAGCGTGGTGGTGATGAGGATGTCCTCGTCGTAGACGAAGTATTCGCCGGGCAGGATCTTGACGGCCTCGTTGCGGAAGTGAGCGTCCCAGAAGAAGAAGGAGGCTTCCCCGGACTTGCGCTGCGCAGCCTTGAGGCGTTGCAGCCGGGGCGTGCTGTTCATCGCGCCGGGCGACGTGGAGGGGGCGGCAGTGGCGGGCAGGGCCATGGCGGTGGTGGTCCGGTCAGACGCGCTCGTAGATCGTCTTGCCGCGCAGGCGGAAGATGTCTCGCGAATCGGTGAAGTTCTCGGAATGGCCCACGTACAGCAGCCCGCCGGGTTTGAGCACCCGGTGCATCTGCTGCAGCACGCGGCGCTGCGTGGCGGCGTCGAAGTAGATCATCACGTTGCGGCAGAAGATCAGGTCGAAGGGCTCGCCCAGCGACCAGTCCTTGCTCATCAGATTGAAGGGCCGGAAGTCGACCATCGAGGCCAACTCGGGCTTCACGCGGATGAAGCCGCTGTTGTTGCCCCGCCCGCGCATGAAGTGGCGTTGCAGGCGCTCAGGTGACAGGCCGCGCGCTTCGGCGTCGTAGACGGCTCGGCGTGCGGTGGCGAGCACCTTGGTGTCGATGTCGCTGGCGATGATGCGCGTGCCGCTGTTCAGGCCCAGCGTCTCGGCCACCACCATGGCAATCGAATAGGGCTCCTCGCCGGTGGACGCGGCGCTGCACCAGATGCGCTGCGCACCCTTGCCGCGGGCGCGCAGGTCGGCCGACAGCGCGGTGAAGTGGTGGTCCTCGCGGAAGAAGGCCGTGAGGTTGGTGGTCAGGCAGTTGATGAACTCCTGCCACTCCGGGTCGGACGCCGATGCCGATTGCAGCCATTGCAGGTAGCTGGCAAAGCTGCGGTGCGAGGTATCGCGCAGCCGCCGCGACAGGCGGCTGTAGACCATGGCCTGCTTGCCGGGGTTCAGGCTGATGCCGGCATGTTGATAGATCAGCTCGCGCACCTTTTCGAAGTCGGTGGCCGAGAAGTTGAATTCCTGGTCCACACGTCCGGCGGCAGTGCCGGACGGCGACGCGGTGTGCGCGGGTGTGATCGTTTCGGCCATGGCTGTATGAGGGACTGGGGCTTGCCGAAGTCTGGCCCAGCCGAAGCCGGGGCGTGCCTGCGAAGTGAGGCGCCATCACCGCCCAATTCGCGCTTCAAGCCCTGAGGCCCACTGCTAGACTGGCCGCCACACACCCTACCGTATGCCGTGAACAGCTCGCGACAGCCCGTCCCTCACACAGCGCCGCAAGGCCTGCAACTCGAAAGTGCATTGGCGCTGCTGCGCCAGGCCGGCCAGGGTGAGCCGGACGCACCGACGGGCTCGCCCGCCTGGTTGCAGGCCGTGATCGATCGGCTGGTGGACCTGTCCAGCCGCGACCCGCTCACCGGGCTGTCCAACCGCCGCTTCTTCGAGCTGTCGCTCGCCCGCGAGGTGGACCGCGTGGCCCGTTCGGGTGAATCGGCCCTGGTGCTGATGGTGGACATCGACCATTTCAAGCGCGTCAACGACAGCTTCGGCCATGCCGCCGGCGATCTGGTGATCCAGGCCGTGGGCCAGGCCCTGGCCGACACCGTGCGACCCATGGACCTGGTGGCGCGCATCGGTGGCGAAGAGTTTGCGGTGATGATGCCCAATTGCCCGGCGGCCTTCGGGCCGCAGGTGGCCGACCGGGTGCGCCACCGCGTGGCCCGCAGCCCCGTGACGCTGCAGGACGGGCGCCAGATCTCGGTGACCGTGAGCGTGGGCGGTGCCTTTGCGCCGCAGTGGGTGCGCTCCACGCCATCGCTGTGGATGCAGCGCGCCGATTTGCAGCTGTACCGGGCCAAGAACAGCGGCCGGGATCGCGTGTGCCTGGAACCATCGTTCATGCCGCAGGTCAGTGCAGAAGAGAAGGGCTTGCTGTTTTCGAGCTCAACATGGCAGGACCTCGAATGAATGCTATTGCGACCCCCACCAGTGGCCCCGCCAAGCTGGCGCGCGTCACCGCCATCACCAGTGGCAAGGGCGGCGTGGGCAAGACGCTGGTGGCGGCCAACCTGGCCGCAGCCCTCACCCGGCTGGGCGAGCGCGTGCTGGTGCTGGACGCCGATCTCGGCCTGGCCAACCTGGACGTGGTGCTGAACCTGTCCTCCAAGTGCACGCTGCACGATGTGTTCACCGGCAAGGTGAACCTGCTGGACGCCGTGCTGCCCGCGCCGGGTGGCTTCTCGGTGGTGCTGGCCGGATCGGGCATGCTCGAGTACTCGCGCATGACACCCGAAGTACGCGACAAATTGCTCGATGCCGTGCAGCAGCTGCGCCCGCGCTTCGATCACATCCTGCTCGACACCGGCGCCGGTATCTCGGACGTGGTGCTCTACACCGTGTCGCTGGCCGACGAGGTGCTGATCGTGGCCACGCCCGAGCCCACCTCGCTGGCCGATGCCTACGCCACCGTCAAGGTGCTGGCCACCACCCAGCCCGCGCGGCGCATGCGCCTGCTCGTCAACCAGGTGCAGCGCGCGAGCGAAGGCCGCGCGGTGCGCACCCAACTGCAGCAGGTGGTGGACCGTTTCGTCAACCCCGGCCTGCCGCAGCCGGTGCAGCTCGAGCTGGTGGGCGAGGTGCCGCTCGATCCGTCGGTGCGCGAGGCCGTGCAGAAGCGTCAGCTGTTGCTCGAGAGCCTGCCCGGCAGCGAGGCGGCCAAGTCGCTGGCCCTGGCCGCCGGCCGCCTGATCGCGGAGACCTGATCGATGGCTGTTGACGGTGAGGCGGCCGACGGCACCATGCCGCCATTTGTCACCCTGGGTGGCGAGCCGGCAGTGCGTGCCCTGGTGGACCGCTTCTACGACCTGATGGACCTGGAGCCAGCCTACGCCGGCATCCGCCGCCTGCACCCGACCACGCTCGACGGCTCGCGCGACAAGCTGTTCTGGTTTCTGTGCGGCTGGCTGGGTGGGCCCGACCTGTACATACAGCGCTTTGGGCACCCCCGGCTGCGAGCGCGCCACCTGCCGTTCGAGATTGGCATTGCCGAGCGAGACCAGTGGATGGCTTGCATGATGCAGGCGATGGCCGAGGAAAGCTTGCCCGCCGACCTGGCCGAGCGCCTCACGCGCAGCTTCTTCGGCACCGCCGACTGGATGCGCAACCGGGGCGGCTGAGCGGCCGCGCAGGCCGCGTCAACGCGCCTGCCGCTCCAGCAACACCACCAGCGCGCCCGCACCGCCTTGCGGGCCTGTGGCCTGCGCAAAGGCCAACACCTCGGCGCGCTGCGCCAGCCAGCGCTGCACCTTGCTCTTGAGCACCGCCTGCTTGCCCGGCGAGCCATGGCCCTTGCCGTGCACCACGCGCACGCAGCGCATGCCGCGCAGGTGGGCGTCGCGCACGAAGTCGGCCAGCACGTCGCGCGCTTCGTCGCGGTTCAGGCCGTGCAGGTCGATCTCGCCCTGCAGCGTCCATTCACCGCGCCGCAGCCGGGTGAGCACGTCCGGGCCGATGCCCGGGCGGCGAAAGCTCAGGCCGTCGTCGGTGAGCAGCAGCGATTCGAGCGTCACCTCGTCCGACATCGAGGCGCGCACGGCCGCCTGCTCGTCCAGCTCGCGCTGGCGCGGGTGCGGCTCAGGTCTGGGCAGGTGCAGCTCGGCCAGGCCGCGATCGGGCATCGGGTGCACGGCACCCACGGTGTTGGCGAACAGCCGGTGCTGGGCCTCGTGGCGGCGGCGCAGCTCGCGCTCGTGCTGGGCGCGCTCGAGTGCCTCGCGCTCGGCCTGGCGTGCCGCCTCGCGCGCATGCTTCCACAGCACGCCCAGATCGCCCAGGCTGCGCAGCTTCACAGCAGCCCCCGCTCGGCAAACGACACCACCTGCCCCTGGCCCACCACCAGGTGGTCGAGCACCCGCACGTCCACCAGCGCCAGTGCGTTCTTCAGCGATTGCGTGAGGAACTCATCGGCGCGCGAGGGCTCAGCCAGGCCCGAAGGGTGGTTGTGCGCCAGGATCACCGCGCCGGCATTTCGCGCCAGCGCGCGGCGCACCACCTCGCGCGGGTACACCGAGGTCTGCGTGAGCGTGCCGCGAAACATCTCCTCCATCGCCAGCAGGCGGTGCTGCGCATCGAGAAACAGCACCTGGAACACCTCGTGCGGCAGCTCGGCCAGGTGCAGCTGCACGTAGTCCTTCACGGCATTGGGCGTGTCGAACACCGTGCGCGCTACCAGCCGCTGCGCCAGCGCGCGGCGCGCCATCTCCACCACCGCGGCCAGCTCGGCGCGCTTGGCCGGGCCGAGGCCCTTGACGCCCTTCAGGGTGGCAGCGTCGGCCTGCAGCAGCCCGGCAAAGCCGCCAAAGCGCCCGAGCACCGAATCGGCCAGCTGCAAGACACCCTGGCCACGCACACCGGTGCGCAGCAGCAGCGCCAGCAGCTCGGCATCGGCCAGGCTGGCAGCACCATGCGCCAGCAGCTTTTCGCGCGGGCGGGCGGCGGCGGGCAGGTCCTTGATCGACATGGGGGCAGGGCGCGGCAGCGGGGTTGGCAGGCTGGTGGGCAGGGCTTGGCGGGGTGGGCCAGGGCGGCAGAGCAGGGGCAACCCGTAGAATTGCCGGCAGTCTATTCGCTCGCAGAGAGCCCTTTTCTCCCCCATTGGCGTGAACACCATTCAGGAGGGGTCGTTCCTGACCCTGCATTACCGGCTCTCGGGCCCCGACGGTGCCGACGTGGTCAACACCTTCGGCGGCCAGCCCGCCACCCTCTCGCTCGGCACCGGCCAGTTGGCGCCAGCCATGGAGCGGCGCCTGATCGGCCTGCCCGAAGGCGCGCACGAGCGCTTCAGCCTCGCCGAGGGCGAGGCCTTCGGTGAGCGCAATCCGCAGCTGCTGCAGCGCGTGCGCCTGAGCCTGCTGCACGAGCTGGGCGATCGCGATGCCGAATATGGCGTGGGCGACGTGGTGCAGTTCCCCACGCCCGACGGCTCGGGCCAATACGCTGGCGTGGTGCGCGAGGTGGGGGAGGGCTGGTTGCTGTTCGACTTCAACCACCCGCTGGCCGGCCAGCCGGTGAGCTTTGAAGTGCGTGTGATCGGGATCCTCTGATGGCCGAGCCCCGCGTCGACGATGTGCTGCTGGCCGAGCCCCGGGGCTTTTGCGCGGGTGTGGACCGCGCCATCGAGATCGTCGAGCGCGCCCTGCGCCGCTTTGGCGCCCCGATCTACGTGCGCCACGAGATCGTGCACAACACCTATGTGGTCAATGACCTCAAGGCCAAGGGCGCGATCTTCATCGAGGATCTGGCCGATGTGCCGCCCGGCGCCACGCTGGTGTTCAGCGCCCACGGCGTTAGCCGCGCGGTGCGTGACGAAGCCGACGCACGCGGCTTCCAGGTCTTCGACGCCACCTGCCCGCTGGTGACCAAAGTGCACGTGGAGGTGGCCAAGCTCGCCAAGGAGGGCTACGAGTTCATCATGATCGGCCACAAGGGCCACCCCGAAGTGGAAGGCACGATGGGGCAGCTCGATGCGGGCATTTACCTGGTGGACGCGGTGTCGGACGTGGCCCAGGTGCGCCCGCAGGGCGACAAGCTCGCGGTGGTGACGCAGACCACGCTCAGCGTGGACGATGCCGCGGCCATCCTGGCCGAAGTGAAGCGCTGCTTTCCGCACGTGCGCGAGCCCAAGCAGCAGGACATCTGCTACGCCACGCAGAACCGCCAGGACGCCGTCAAGCTGATGGCCCCGCAGGTGGACGTGGTCATCGTGGTGGGCAGCCCCACCAGCAGCAACAGCAACCGCCTGCGCGAGTTGGCCGAGCGCCTGGGCACGCCCGCCTACATGGTGGATTCGGCCGACGATCTGCAAGCGGCCTGGCTCGTTGGCCGCCCGCGGGTGGGCCTCACTGCCGGCGCCTCGGCGCCCGACATCCTGGTGCAGCAGGTGATCGCGCGGCTCAAGTCGCTGGGCGCCATCGGCGTGCGGCGCATGGCCGGCGTGGCCGAGACGGTGCACTTCCCGCTGCCGCTCGGGCTGGGCGACAAGTCGATGCGCGAGTTCTCCTCGTCCCGATCGTGATCGCCCGGCCGTTGCACTGAATCGAATCCAACGACGGCACCCCTGAAGCGGTGCCGTTTACACAATCGCTGCAAGCACACAAAGGACTTCAACATGCTGGACATCACGCTGCTGCGCAAGGACCTGGCCCAGGTGGTCGCCGGGCTCGAGGCGCGCAAGAGCCCCCAGGCCTTTCTGGACGTGGACCGCTTCACCGCGCTCGAGGGCGAGCGCAAATCGCTGCAGGTGCGCACCGAGGAGCTGCAGGCCAAGCGCAATGCGCTGTCCAAGCAGATCGGCCAGCTCAAGGGCAAGGGCGAGGACACCTCGGCGGTGATGGCCGAGGTGGGCGGCATCGGCGAGCAGATGAAGGCGGGCGGCGAGCGCCTGGACGCCATCCAGGCCGAGCTGCAGCTCATGCTGATGAGCGTGCCCAACCTTCCAGATGAGAGTGTGCCCGTGGGGCCGGATGAGCACGCCAATGTGGAAGTGCGCCGCTGGGGCACGCCGGGCACCTACGACTTTGCCGTGAAGGACCATGTGGACCTGGGCGCCCCGCTGGGCCTGGATTTCGAGACCGGCACCAAGCTCAGCGGCTCGCGCTTCAGCTTCCTCAAGGGCCCGGTGGCGCGCCTGCATCGCGCGCTCGCGCAGTTCATGCTCGACACGCAGACCATCGAGCACGGCTACACCGAGTGCTACACGCCCTACATCGTCAACCGCGAGATCCTGGAGGGCACGGGCCAGCTGCCCAAGTTCAAGGAGGACATGTTCTGGGTGTCGCGCGGCGGCGACGAGACCCAGCCCGAGCAGTACCTGATCTCCACCTCGGAGATCTCGCTCACCAACAGCGTGCGCGAGCAGATCCTCAAGGCCGAAGAACTGCCGATCAAGCTCACCGCGCACAGCCCCTGCTTCCGCTCCGAGGCCGGCTCGGCCGGGCGCGACACGCGCGGCATGATCCGCCAGCACCAGTTCGACAAGGTGGAGATGGTGCAGGTCACCACGCCCGAGCAGAGCGAGGCAGCGCTCGAGCAGATGGTGGGCCACGCCGAGGCCATCCTGCAAAAGCTCGAGCTGCCGTATCGCGTGGTGCTGCTGTCCACCGGCGACATGGGCTTCGGCGCGGTGAAGACCTACGACCTCGAGGTGTGGCTGCCGGCGCAGAACACCTATCGCGAAATCAGCTCGTGCTCCAACTGCGGCGCCTTCCAGGCGCGGCGCATGCAGGCGCGCTATCGCAATGCGCAAGGCAAGACCGAGCTCGTGCACACGCTCAATGGCTCGGGCCTGGCCGTGGGCCGCGCGCTGGTGGCGGTGCTCGAGAACCACCAGCAGGCCGATGGCAGCATCGCCGTGCCGGCTGCGCTGAGGCCTTACCTGCGGGGGGCGGAAGTGCTGCGCGCCTGAGCGCCCCGACATTGCGCTAGAATCCGGGGCTTCACTCGCAGCAGACCCCGAGTGCACCAGTTCAGGAGAGGTGGCAGAGTGGTCGAATGTACCTGACTCGAAATCAGGCGAACCGCAAGGTTCCGAGGGTTCGAATCCCTCCCTCTCCTCCAAGGTCAGTTCGGCCGCATTCGCCGAGCCCCGCAAGAAGCCCCGCAGCCCCTGTGTTGACGGGGCTTTTTTGCGCCCGGGCCCGGGTGGCACCTGCTTGCTTGCCCTGGGCTTGATGTGCCTTGGCGTCTGCACGAAGGCGCGCGTGGCGGTACATTGCGAATCCACGCTTTGTCCCTGCCCCATCGAATCGCGGAGCACTGTCACCCATGCGCACACTGTTGGCCCTGGTCGGCTGGTTGATCCTCTGGGTGCTGTGCTGGCCGCTGGCCCTGCTGGCCCTGGTGCTGTGGCCCTTGGTGTGGCTGGTTTCGCTGCCGTTCCGCCTGGTGGGCATTGCCTTCGATGCGGTGTTCGCATTGCTCAGTGCGGTGCTGCACCTGCCGGCCCGCTTGTTCGGCCACCGCGCCAAGGCATAGTGGCCAGGCTGGGCGCCCCTCCTCAAGCTGCCTCACCGCCATGCGTGCCTACCTGATCACCACCACCATCCTCTTCGTGCTGGTCACGGTGGCGCATGCCGCGCGGGTGGTGCTGGAGGGCCTGCACACGCTGAGCGATCCGGCCTTTGCCGTGTCCAGCGTCATCTCGGTGGTGATGCTGGTGTGGTCGCTGAGGCTGCTGCGCCGATGAGGCTGA
>Ga0268298_10004384_pt1 | contig 13798 bp, 7 predicted proteins | sample WWTPWeurt_MetaG_FD_194462 | JGI IMG/M metagenome (GOLD analysis project Ga0268298, IMG submission 194462) | Activated sludge microbial communities from WWTP in Nijmegen, Gelderland, Netherland - WWTP Weurt | ecosystem: Engineered > WWTP > Aerobic digester > Activated sludge | place: Netherlands... | reverse complement strand
GAGCGAATACACGGTGACCTGATCCTGCGAGGTGCCGTCAGTCCACTTGGTGGCCTTGGCGCCCTTGCGATCGGTGAGCTGGATGCCCTTCGCGTAGTCCTGGCTGAACAGGATGCGGGCTGTCTTGGCGAGGACGTCCGCGCCTGTCAGGACCTTCCCCTTGTCCGGCCCCCGGGCCACGGTGATCTTGGAGATCTTCGTCGCGATGTCCGAGAAGGACACGAGGGCGGGCACGATGTCCGTCACGAACGAGTCGGCGAGGATGGGCTCGTAGGTGTTGCCGCCGTCCTTGGCCCAGTGTTTGTGGAGGATGTCGATGAGGTCCAGGAAGTACTGCTCGCCGCGGTAATAGTCCGCCGAGCCGCTATCCCCGCAGTACGAGGCGTCCTCGTTGCAAGCCACCTCGGCGAACGGCGTCACCACGGGACGGAGGTAGTTGTAGAAGCCATATCGCTCCCACGCGAAGATCGTCTTGGGCATCGTGAGGCGGAGCGTCTTCGAGGCGTCCGGGCACTCGTTCACGCCGTTCGGCTTCTTGGGGCAAGCCTGGGTCGGCGCGGGGTTCAAGAGGTTGGAGATGAACTGATTCGGGTCCTCGTTGATGTCGCCGACGTACGGATCGATGTCCGTCATGTTGTAGAGATCGGACTCGGCGCCGAAGAAGACGAGGCGGTTCAAGGCCGGGAGCGTGGGCGTGAGGGTCATCCCCTGGATTCCGCTCGCCTCCTCGAAGATCGCGCCGATATCGATGTTGAGGAAGCCGGCCACCGCGAGCAGGGTCTTGAGGTTGTCGTCAAGGATCTCGATCTTCGCGCGCTTCTTGTGGGCGTCGGGGAGGATCGCGTCGAGGTAAAGGCCGCCCAGGCTGTTGAAGCGGATCAGGTTGCACTCCCCAAAATCACCCACTGTCAGGCCGAATCCAAAGAGCTTTGCGTACACGGCCGCGTGGTCCTTGTTGCACATCTTCACGTTGTTCACGTGGTGGATGAGGCCCAGCGTGCGCTCGAAGAGCGAGACGTTCTTCCCTGTCTTGGGCTTGAGCTGATCGACCAGGTGCTTGGGATCCGCCGTGGAGCCGCCGGCCGGGCTGTCCGTGAGGTTCAGGGCCGGACCATTGATGTCCTCCGGGTGATAGTTCATCTCGTCCAGGGTGAGCATGAACGTGGACAGCGTCTTTCCGACGCCCTGCGAGCCGGCCTGTTGCGACAGGAGCACCGGATCCGAGAAGCCCTTGACGATCTTCTGAAGGAGCCGCGGCTCCTCGGTGATGTGCCACAGGATCTGCGCCATCTCGTCCCAGATGGGCGTTTGATAGGGCATGGCGGCGACAGGCTCTTTCCCTTCGGCCGCCAGTTTGTCGTGATCGAGCGAGATCTGCCGGATCTTGAGGGCCGCGCCGAGGAGCCGGGCCACGTCGTCCGGGTGGTTCTCCACGAGATCGAGCAGGCCGAGGAGCAGAGCATCGGAGTCGGGGTCCGCCAGGATGGGCCCGGCCGCGTAGATCAGGTCCACGAGGGGCGACTCTTCGCCCTTGAAGCGGGTGTATTCAAGGCACGCGTCCGCCGGGACGCTCGGACACTCCTGCCCTTCGCCCAGGATCGCGTCCTCCGGGGCCTTGGTGTAGTCGTAGCGCGCGGGCTCCCTGGGCCCGAAGAGCACGTGAGCCCCGGCGAGGGCGTCCATGAGCGCCCCGTTCTCCGGGTTGGCCAGCGTCTTGAGGCTCTTCGCGATGGCGGCGAGCGGCGTGCGCGCTGTGTTGATGTAGTTGTAAATGCCAGTCTGCGGCCGGCCGAGCCCGTCGACGGGGCCTGTCTGGACTCCGGGGTACGCGAACGCCGGATCCACGGGGAGCTTGGCCCCCGAGGCGTCCACGAACCGGCCAAAGGCGTCCACGTCCGCGAATCCATCGTTGTTCGTGTCGGCGAAGGGCGAATTGACGGTCCCGGGGACGCCGGGGTTGTTGCCTGTCGGGACGATGAACCCGCGCCGATCGCGCGCCGCGATGTACCACTCGTTGGACAGCGACTCGGCGTAGTCCGGGTCCTCCGCGAGCATCAGTCCGGCCGTGAACTCGAGGGTCGTGCGGGGGCGGTTGAGCTGCGCCGTCGCCGGATCGTCCATCTTGAGCGGCGGAAGGGCCGAGTCCGTGGGCTGCGACGTGGCGAGCTCCTTCTTGACAGCGCGGAAGAGCTGCTGGAGCTGGCCCTCGGCCGCGCCGCCGGGGCCCAGGACCGCGAGCGAGCTCTTGGTGAACGACCGGAGGTTGGGATACGCGAGGGCGCCTTGGATCGCGCCGAGCTCGGCGGTGAAGGGACGGTACGCGCCGCGGGCCCAGATCCGGGACATCGCGGCGCTGGCCTCGTCGCTCTTCGCGATCGCGTCGAGCACGCGCGCGAGGGCCCGCGTGGACGTGGGGAAGAGGGGATCGCCCTTGTCATCGAAGGGGTTGGACTCGTAGAGCGGCGTCAGGGCCTGTCCGAGCTTCATCAGGCCGTCGTGCAGGCGCACCTTGCTCTTCCCCTCGCTCGCCGGATCGTCGATCTCGACGTCCGGGAACGTCGCGTTGAAGGCGCGCACGAGATCGCCCCTCCACCGCGCCATCGCGCGCATCTTCGCGAGGGAGCGGGCGCGCATCGTCTTGGCTTTGTCGCCCGAGACGGGGGGCAGGACGCTCTCATCGATATCGTTCCCGTAGGTGCCGTCGGCCGTCGGGTGACAGATCGCCTGGAAGCTCTCGCCGCTCGTGTCCTCGGCGAACGACGACGCGCCGAGCCGATCGCACATCACGCCGTAGAGATCGTCGCCGAGCGTCGCCTTGAAGCTGACCTGTCGTGTGGTGTCGATCTCCGTGCAAGAAGCGAGACCCGCGATCGCGAGCACGGGGCCGAGCCTGAGCGCTGTGCGCGAAAACGAAAGGCCGAGACGACGTTTCATGGTGCCCTCTTCGTGGGAGCGTACCCCGAGCCCCCGGCAGGCGGGAATGATAGTCTGCGCGGCTCATGAGCAACGAACCCCGCGTCACCGCCATCGTCCTCGCCGCCGGGCAGGGGACCCGCATGAAGAGCGCCCTCCCGAAGGTCCTCCACCCCCTCGCGGGCCGCCCGATGATCCACTACGTCGTCGACGCCGCCGTGCAGGCCGGCGCGAGCGACGTGGTGGTCGTCACAGGTCACGGACGCGAGCTCGTCGAAGCCTATCTGGAAAAGGCGTTCGGCGATCGCGTGCGCACGGCGGTGCAGGCCGAGCAGCTCGGCACAGGCCACGCGGTGAGCATGGCGCTGCCACAAGTCCGCGACGACGCGGGGCTCCTCCTGTTGCTCTGCGGCGACACGCCGCTGCTCGACGCGAGCGAGCTCGCGGCCCTCGTCGGACAGCTCCGCGAGAGCGATCGACCGCTCGCGATGCTCACCGTGCGCCCCTCGGATCCGACGGGCTACGGCCGCATCCTGCGCGATGGAAACGGCTTGATCTCAGGCATTCGCGAGCACAAGGACTGCTCTCTCGAGGAGCGCGCCATCGCCGAGACGAACCCCGGCGTGTACGTCGCGCGCGCCCCGTTCCTGCGCGACGCGATCACGCGCATCCGCCCCGACAACGCGCAGCGCGAGCTCTACCTCACCGACGTCGTCGCCCTCGCCGCGAAGGCCGGCGGCGTGTCCTCGACGCTCGTCCGCGAGCCCATGAACGTCGCCGGCATCAACGATCGCGCGCAGCTCGCCGAGGCCGAAGACGTGCTGTATCGCCGCATCGCCGACGCTCATCGCCGCGCGGGCGCCACCGTCCGGACGAGCGCTCGCATCGACGCCTCCGTCATCGTCGAGCCGGACGCCACGATCGAGCACCACGTCGTGCTGCGCGGGCAGACGCGCATCGGCGCGGGCGCGACGATCGACGCGGGCTCTGTCCTCACGGACGTGACCGTCGCCGCGGGCGCGAACCTCAAGCCGTACACGATCGCCACGTCGTCGCGCATCGGCGAAAAGGCTCAGATCGGGCCGTTTTCGCACCTGCGTCCCGACAGCGACATCGATCAGGACGCGCACGTCGGCAACTTCGTCGAGACGAAGAAGACGCACCTCGGCAAGGGCGCGAAGGCGAACCACCTCGCGTACCTCGGCGACGGCGACATCGGCGCGGGCGCGAACATCGGCGCGGGCACCATCTTCTGCAACTACGACGGCTTCAAGAAGCACAGGACCGAGATCGGCGAGGGCGCCTTCGTGGGCAGCGACTCGCAGCTCGTGGCCCCCGTGCGCATCGGCAAGGGCGCGTACGTCGCGACGGGCACCACCGTCACGCGCGACGTGCCGGACGACGCCCTCGCGATCGCTCGCGTGAAGCAGGACAACAAGGAGGGCTACGCCTCGAAGCTCAAGGCGCGGCTCGCTGCGGGATCGAAGAAGTGAGCGGTCGGGTCGCCGCGATCACCGGCTGACGGGATCGCGTCGTCGCCGCGGCGAAACAAGGGGGATCGCGTCGTCGCCGCGGCTCGCTTCAGGTCATTCGGCGTCGCCGCCGGGGACGCCGCCGAGCACGTGGAAGGCGCCCGCGAGATCGCCGTAGAACGGGAGCGCGTGCCCCATGCGAGCGCGCTTCGCCTCGAGGTAAGGCGCGGAGAACTCGTTCGGCGTGATGAGCGAGGGCGCGCGCGACACGACGTCGACGCCGAGCTTGCTCATCGCCTGCTCCTTCTCCGGGTTGTTCGTCATCAGCTCGATCGAGGCCACGTTGAGGTGAGCGAGCATCGCTGCCGCGGCGCTGTAGTCGCGCGCGTCGTCGGGCAGCCCGAGCATCCGGTTCGCGTCCACGGTGTCGTGCCCGTGGGACTGGAGCTGGTACGCGCGGATCTTGTTGGGGAGGCCGATGCCGCGGCCCTCTTGCCGCAGGTAGAGCAGCACGCCGAGGTCGCGCCGGGCGATCTCTGCCTGCGCCGCGTGGAGCTGCTCGCGGCAATCGCACTTGAGCGAACCGAAGACCTCGCTTGTCATGCACTCGGAGTGGACGCGGACAGGGACGCCGCGCCGGCCGCTCACGTCCCCCCGGACGAGCGCCACGTGATCGCGCGGTAGATCGTTCTGATTTCGATCGTCCTCCCAGTGGAAGACGATCATCTCGAAGGGGCCGAAGGTGGTTGGAAGGCTTGTCTGTGCGACGATCGCGAGCTGAGGCCGGATGCCCGCCGGGGGGACGTACATCTCGCTCTCCTTCATTTTGGCCTGGGATGGCCGGAGCGTGAACGCGTTGCAGTCTACGCCCGAAAAGGGCTTGATGTCTTTTGAGGCCGCATGCGTCTCCCGTCAACCTGTATCTGTTGAGCTTTTGTCCAGCGCAAACTTGTAGGTGTCCAAGATGTGTTCAGTTGCCGGTGGGGACGCATGACAGCACGCCCGCAGCCTGCCGCGATGGAGGCGCTCTGTGTTCGCCCGATCGGCGTCGTGCGATCGCCGTTCAAGGAAAAACGGGAGGCGCCTCGTCAGCCCGCGGCGGCGCGCGATGTCCAGGGTCAGGTGGAGCTCTTCGCGCTGCCGGGGATGGAGCACGCGATCGAGGACGTCGCGAGCTGCACGCACCTTTGGATCGTGTTCTGGTTCCACGAGGCGCACGACTTTCGACCGAAGGTGCTTCCACCGCGCAGCGCGGGCGAGCGACGCGGCGTGCTTGCGACGCGCTCGCCTCACAGGCCCAACCCCATCGGGCTCTCGGTGGTGCGCCTCGATCGCGTCGAGGGCCTCGTGCTCCACGTGCGCGACGTCGACATGCTCGACGGCACGCCGGTGCTCGATGTGAAGCCGTACGTGCCGTACACGGACAGCGTGCCGCACGCGCGTGTGGGGTGGCTCGCGCCCTTGGTGGAGGCGGATCCGGAGGGCCAGGGGTTCGCGCCGGAGACGCTCGGTGGTGAGGCGCGGAGCGGCGTTGCGGGTGGGGCGAGCGCGGATCCGGAGCGAGGCTTCGACGTGTCGTTCGAGGGGCGGGCCGCGGAGGCGCTCGAGATGCTGCGCGTCGAGTTCGGGATCGACCTCGCGCCGCAGATCACGAGCGTGCTCGCGCTGGGCCCGCAGCCGCACCCCTACCGCCGGATCCGCAAGACAGAAGGGGGCCTGGTGCTCGCGGTGAAGGACTGGCGCGCTCGGTTCGTCGCGGACGGCCGGCGTGTGCGCGTGACGGCGATCGAGACAGGCTATCGACCGAAGCAGCTCGTCAGCGAGGAGATCGCGAACGGCGCGGCGCACCGGGCTTTGCTGGAGCGCTTCGGCGGGAGGTGAGCCCGCGAGGCATTGGTTGCTTTCCCCCGAAGAGTGAGGCGGTCGGGGGGGGACCGACACGCTGGATTCTCTGGAGCCACCTTCGAGACTTGAACTCGAGACCTACGGTTTACGAAACCGTTGCTCTACCACTGAGCTAAGGTGGCGGCTTGCGAGGCAAGGGCGCGCGATATTATCCAGCGCGTCCCGTTCGTCAAGCATGTTTTTTGAGGGGCGCTTCTTGAGCGACGTTGTGGGCGCCGCCCGTGCGGTCGCGGCGTTCGCCGTCGCGGAGTCGGTCGCCGCCCGTGCGGTCGCCCCGCCTTGTGTCAGAGGACCTTCGCGTCCTCGACCATCGTGGGGAATTTGTAGCCCGCGCCGATGTCGCGATCGACGACGACCTTGCCCTCGATCACGACGGTGTCGCCCAGGGTCGGCGTCGCTTCGGTGGTCACCACGATGTCGTTGGTCTGGGCCGTGGCGTCGCCCGAGCCGTCCCGCAGGTGCAGGTAGGTGCGGCCGAGGATGCCGGCGTTGACCTTCACCACCGTGCCGCGGATGCGGACCGTCTTGCCCGTCAGCGTGGTGCGCTGCCCGATGACCTCGGCGACCGTCTTGCCGTTCGCGCCCTCTGCGCGAGCCAGGGTCTTCACCTCGACCGTCGTGGCGGGAGCGGCGCCCATGCCGCCCGCGTGCGGATTGTCACCCATGCCGGCGCCCTGGGGATTGTCGCCCATGCCGGCGCCGTGAGGATTGTCGCCCATGCCGGCGCCGTGAGGATTGTCGCCCATGCCGGCGCCGTGCGGGTTTTCGTCGCTCGGGGCCGCGGCAGCGCGCGAGCCGCCCTTGTCGAGCGTCCCGAAGTAGATGACAGGGAAGGTGCGGTTGAGGGCCGTGCTCTTGAAGTCGGTCATCTTCATGGCGGAGCCGACGCGCACGCTGGCGCCCGCGGAGAGGCCGGCTGTCGGGACGGCCACCCACGTGCCGTCCGAGCCTTTTTCGCCGACGCGAAGGTAGGAGTAATTGGGCACCTCGATCACCTCAAGGACCTGCCCCGCGATGCCGCCGGAAGAGGGTTCGTCCGCCGCGGCGGGCGTGTCGTCGTCGGCGGCGGCCATCTGGGGGACGCGGCCGCGCGCCGGAGACTCGGGGGCCTCGGCGGCGACAGGGACAGGATCGCTCGCGGGGACGGGCGCGCCAGACATGCTGCGCACGCCGGCGATCACGGCTGCGGTGAGGACAGTGCCAAAGAGGACATGAACCATCTTCACGGAAGTCTGACTCCCTCGTTCACGAAGAGGCGACGAGTCGCGCCAGCGCGGCCCGCGCCCCAGACCCCTGAGGCGACGAGCTCGCGTCGGGGGCTGGACTGGCAACGTTCGAGCCAGGCGAGCAACCTGCCGCAAAACCGGCGTCAATTCAAGGCAAACGAGGCCCGAATCACGCGAAGATGGGTGGGTCGACCCCGGGATGGGGTGCAGCGTTTGCGCCGGGACGCAAGGAGTCGGGACGCAAGGAGGAGCGGGAGCGGGAGCTGGGGGGGCAATGCTTAAATGATCGGGGAGGGGAGAGGGGCTATCGGTCAGCGGGCCTTGTGCATCTGATCGACGGCAAGGTCACGCTTCGGGCCGTGGCAGGTCTCGCAAGCCTCGGCGCCTGTCGCAGGCGACACCATCGTGTCGGCGTGCGCGCCAGCGGCAGCAGACGTGTGGCAACCCGTGCAGGCGACGTTCCAGTCCTGCGCCGGCTTGACCTGGCCCTTGGGGTGCGTGCGGTTCACCGGCTGGGTGACGTCGACGTTGCCGTGGCACTTTCCGCATTCCGCGGAACCGTTCGGGAAGACAGGGAAGGTCTTCTCGTGGATCTCGTGGAGCACGGTGCGGTAGTTCACGAGCGCGCCCGGCGTCGCGTGGCACATGAGGCAGGTGTCGGCCGTGAGGCGGCCGCCGCCGTGGAACGAGATGTAGTCGTGGCAGCCGTTGCAGCTCGCGGTGTCCTCGATCTTGGAATACGGCTTGACTGTCGTGGCCGTCGCGCCGAAGAGGAAGTTCTTCATCCCGGGCGCGGTGGTGTCACGGTAGGTCTGCCACTCGTACTCGCCGACGGAGCCGCTCTGGAGCTCGATGGAGCGGTAGCCCCAGATCGCGACCGTGTAGGTGCCGTCCACGAGGGACTTGCCGCGCCAGTCGCCCCACGTCTCATCCAGGCCGGGGGACTCCTGCAGAGGTGCGTAGTACCAGGACTGGATCGTGTCGCCCGCCTTGCGCTTCCAGCCGAAGCGGCCGGCGGTGCGGTACGTCATGAAGAAGGCGTTGCCCGCCGTCGCGGCCGCGTTGAGCGTGATCGTGCCGGCGTTGGGGTTCAGGGTGTAATAGTTGGTCGCGCCCTCTTGGCGGTAGCTCACTGTCGCTTCCTGGACGGAGGCGCCCGCGGCGTGCGCGTAGCGGAGCGGGGCGCTGAGCTGGATGCGCTTCAGGTTGGCGTCGATGCCGCTGACACGCGAGTACTCCTCGTTGCCAGTCCCGTCCTCGACGACGATGTAGTCGTTCGCCGCGAGGGTCGCGTCGATCGTGTTGACGAACAGGTAGCGCGCCATCGCGATGGAGGCCTGGTTGGTGGCCGTCGCGGTGCCGGCGAGGCCGGTGCGCTCCCACAGAGTCTGGCGGCCCACGTAGACAGGCAGGTTGCCCGCCGTGAGGACCTGGCCGGCGTTGCCGTCGGCGTCGCCGAGGTACTCGAACTGGAGGTCCATCGGGACGACCAGCGTGTAGCTCGCGGCGGGCGCGATGAAGTCGAAGTAGAAGCGGTCCGTCGCGGCGAAGGCGGTCTTGCCGCCGACGATCGCGAAGAGCGCCGGGTTGGCCGCGGAGCCCTTGACCACGGTCATGAAGAAGTTGTTGCCCGCCGCTGGCGCCGTGGTGCCGATGGCGATGTTGAAGGCCACCGAGCCGTCGGAGCTCTTGAACCGCTGCGTGTTGCTGATCGAGTTCGGCAGCACGCCGCTGCCCATGGCGCCGCTGACGGAGCCAGTGACCGAGTATGTCGTCGGGCCCGAGAAAGCGACCGTGATCTGCTGCGCGACGGCCGCGTTCGTGAGGACGATGTTGCTGATCGAGGAGCCCGTCGGCTGCGTGCCGGGCGAGCCGGGGAGCGTGCCAGTGCCGAGCGCGCCGCTGACGGAGCCCACGACGTTGAAGGCCGTCGCCGAGGTGAAGTCGACAGTGAAGGTCTCTGTCACGGCGGTGGCGCCCGGATAGACCTTGCTCATGATGCCCTTGTTCGTCGCCGAGGCGGCGGCGAGGCGGCCTGTGATGTCGAACGGCGTGGAGGTGAGCGCGCCAGGAATGACCACCTGACGGTTCTCGCTCGGGCCTGTGAGGCCGAGGCTGAACGAGTCAAAGTAGTTGATCGGGACGTCCGCGTTCTGCGCGTCCTTGGCGTTGAAGGTGATGACGGGGGAGTCACCCAGGAGGAAGGTGCCATTGGCGCCTGTGCCGCCGCTGACAGCCGTGATCGTGAGGTTGGTCACGGGGGTCGTCGCCGGGTTCATGACCGGGTGAAGGTGAGCGTCCTTGATGGCGAGCGCGCCGCCCTGGACCTTGTGACAGACGACGCACTGATCCTCCGGCGTGTCCGCGCCCATGGTGACGCCGTTCTTCGTGTACGGCTTGGTGTAGTCGAGATCGTCGTGGCAAGAGCCGCACGAGCGCTTCTTGGGGATGTAGACGTTGTCGCCCTGCTTGGGGGCCGGGAGGGGGCCCGCGCCGTCGGGATCACCGTGGCAGTTGAAGCACGACGTCACGCCCTTGCGCATGTTGTCGTCCTTGGTCCTGTCCGAGATGGTCTGTCCAGGGGCGGCCGTGGTGGCGAGCTTGGAATACCCAGAGTTCTTGGGCATCGCGATGCTGAAGTTGGGGAACGCCGGAAACTGAAGGCCCGAGAAGTCGGTCTCGCCGACGACGTAGGGGGTGCCTGTTCCATAGACGCGCGAGCCGTCGGCCGCCGTCGAGATGCCGTTGACGGACGGGAGGTGAGCGCCGTTGTGCATCTTGTGGATCATCACGCGGAAGTCGATCGTCACCGGGGTGGCGTCGCCGACGTCCGTGCTGCCGAAGTCCTCGGCGCCCGCCGTGTGGCACGTGCCGCAGAGCGAGGGGCTCTTGAACTGGCCGCCGTGCATCTGGATGCGCTCGTGGCACTGGTTGCAGTTGCCTGGCGTGATGAGCTCGTGCTCGTCGAGCGTGCCCTTGTTGATGCCGAAGTCGAACACAGCGGCGTTCGCGTCCGGCGTGAGGTTCCCCTTGGTCCAGTAGTCCTTGGAGAACGCCATCGCGATCGTATACGTGCCGGCGTCGAGCGGGCCCGTGAGCTCGCCGTCGCTGAACTTCGCCGTGTTGTTGATCGGCACGCCGTAGTTGTCCGGGATCGGGTCCGTGAACATGTACGTGTACGTGCCGTCGTCGTTGAGCGTGGACTTGGCGATGACGTCATCGAACATGATGGCGTCGGCCTTGTTCGGCAGGATGTGCTGGTAGTTGGTGACCGGGCCGGAGACCCAGATTCCAGCCGCGTCCAGCTCGCTGGCCGGGATCATCCGGCCGTCTTTCGTCGTGACCTTGTACGTCACGCCGATGGTGTCGCCCGGAGCGAAGCTGTCGGGGTTCGAGCCGCCGCCGATCGCGACGATCGTGGGGACGATGCCGGGGAGATCCTCGAAGGGATCGAGATACGTGTCAATCGGGGGCGAGATGAACACGTGGGTGCCGTCGCTGCAGCTCAGCACGGTGGTGCCGCCGCCTGCGTCGACGAGCGTGCAGCTCGTGCCGTCCTTCACCGTGACCGGAGCGCTGCCCGGGCAGGTGATCGTCTTCGTGCCCATTCCGTCGTCGGTGACGGTGCAGGGGGCCGCGTCCGACACCGTGACGGACGTGTTGTCCGTACAGGCGATCGTCTTCGTGCCGTCCCCGTTGTCTGTCACGGAGCACGACGTTCCTTCCTTGCCGTCCGCGCCATTGGCGATCGTGACGGGGTCGCTGCCGGGGCAAGAGACCGTCTTGGTCCCATCCCCGTTGTCAGCGACGGTGCAAGGCTGGCCGTCCTTGCCGTTCGTGCCGTTCGTGCCGTCTTTGCCATCGACGCCGCTCGAACAACCCAGCGCAAGAACTGCCGCCGCGCATAAGGTTCCCCGCGTCGTACGCATTAAAGCTCCCATGGCTCTCCTTCGGCTGTGACGTGGAAAAACACGTCCACCTGGTGATAGGCGGCCAATGGCAATTGGCGTGCCACTGGGGCCTCGGTGGGAACTGGCTGTTTTCGAAGGATCGGCGCGCGCCGGGGCGACAGAGAGCGCTTGTCGGGTGCGCCGCTTGCGCCTCGATGTGCACGCCGCAGGAACGTCGCAAAATGCATACAACACGGGAAAAAACGGCAAAAACGGCGTCTCGATTTGAGTTGCTTCTGGGGTGTGGGCCGATCTCTCGCCGCGAAGGAGGCTTGTTCGTGCTCGGAGCTGGGCGCGCGCCGGGTCTGCACACGTCTCCAGAGCGCCGAACGAATTGCGCAGATCGCCAGGATCTCCGCGGGGCCCAGCGCGCACGGGATCCACCGAAAGAGAAGCTTGACTTTGGCCTTTGCGGCTTCACGCCGCAGGTGGAAAGGCGAGAGTCAAGACAAATCACCACGGGAGGCCGCTTCGTCCAGAATGGCAGTGACGGAGGCGCAAGCGGGGAGGAGCGCCGGGCCGTCGATTCGAATGCTGTTTGTTTGCGGTGTCAGGTCGGGTGCAGCGCGGCGTGTCGATCTCGCAGCCAGCTCAGGAGCTCGGGCATCCCCTCTCCGGTCCGTGCGGAGACGCGAACGACAGTGACGTCCGGGCGAGCGGCGCGGAGGGCCGACAGGGCCGCTCGTTCGTCGAAGTCGACGTGGGGGAGCAGATCTATTTTTGTGAGGAGCACCACGTCGGCGCGGCGGAACATGTGGGGATATTTGATCGGCTTGTCGGCGCCCTCGGTGACCGAGAAGAGGACGACGCGGACCGCCTCGCCGAGGTCGAAGAGCGACGGGCAGACGAGGTTGCCGACGTTCTCGATGAAGAGGACGGATCCGAACGCGGGCCTCAGGCGCTCGAGGGCCGTCGCGATCATGTCGGCTTCCAGGTGACAGCCTGTGCCGGTGTTGATCTGGAGCACCGGGGCGCCCGTCTCGCGGATGCGATCGGCGTCCAGGGAGGAGGCCTGATCGCCCTCGATCACCGACGCGGGGAGGCCCAGCTCGGACAGCGCGCGGACAAGGAGCGTCGTCTTTCCGGCGCCGGGGGAGCTCATGAGGTTCAGGGCCAGGACCTCGCGGCCGGCGAGCCACGCGCGGTTCCTGTCGGCCAGTCGATCGTTCTTTTCGAGGAGGCGCGCCTCGAGGACGGCGAGCTCGGCGGGGCCGCGGTCGGGGGCCCCGTGGGTGTGAGAATACACCCGACCATCCTCGTCCGTGTGCTCGTGAGCATGGGAGTGCTCGTGAGCATGGGAGTGCTCGTGAGCATGGGAGTGCTCGTGATCGTCCGTGTGCTCGTGAGCAAGGGAGTGCTCGTGAGCGCCCGCGTGCTCGTGAGCGCCCGCGTGCTCGTGAGCGCCCGCGTGCTCGTGATCGCCCTCGATGGTGACCTTCGCGCCTTTTGAGCAGCCGCACGTCGCGCACATGGCTATCCGGCCTCCATCTCGATGCTCTCGATCATCATGTCCTCGCCCCCGACGACGCGGAGCGGGGTCATTCTACAGAAAGAGCAGGTCTCGATCACGCTCTCCATGGGGAAGGAGCGGCCGCACGCCGGGCACTCGCCGCGCCCCTCCGGCTCCACGACGAGGAGCCGCGCGCCCTCGGCGACGGTGCCGCGCGCGCAGACGTCGAAGGCGAAGCGCACGGCCTCCGCCGAGACGCCCGACAGGCGGCCAATCCGGAGCCTCACCGCGGTGACCCGGCGGGCGCCGGCGCGCTCGACCACCATCGAGACGACATGACGGGTGAGCGAGAGCTCGTGCATACGGTCTGTTTCGAAAGGACCCTATCCGTGGACGGCCTTTCCATAGGCGCGCATCCACTTCTGCTCCTCTTCGCTGAGGGGGCCTTTGTCCAGGCCGGCGAGGTTCTCGTCGAGCTCCGCGCGGGTCGCCGGGCCGGTGAGGGCCAGATCGACATGGGGGTTCGAGAGCTGGAATCGGTAGCAGTCGGCGGCGGTCATCGCGGGGCCGTCCCACGCCTTTGGCTTCTTGAGCAGGCGGCGCCACGACGTCGCTGTGTAGGCGAGGATCGTGGGCTTTCCGCCCTGGAGGTGAGGGAAGATGTCTCTTTCGGCGCCCGGGTGAGCGGCGTTGTAGCGGATCATGAGCTGATCGAGGGGGGAGGACTCGGCCAGCTTGCCGGCCCGCGGTCGGTCGTGGATGGAGATGCCGATCGCCCGCGCCTTGCCGCTCTCTCGGAGGGCGACGAGCTCGCGCTCCGTGGCCGACGTGAAGGCCGATCCGACGCCGACCCACCCGAGCTGGAGCACGTCGATGTGGTCG
>Ga0268298_10004383_pt1 | contig 13804 bp, 8 predicted proteins | sample WWTPWeurt_MetaG_FD_194462 | JGI IMG/M metagenome (GOLD analysis project Ga0268298, IMG submission 194462) | Activated sludge microbial communities from WWTP in Nijmegen, Gelderland, Netherland - WWTP Weurt | ecosystem: Engineered > WWTP > Aerobic digester > Activated sludge | place: Netherlands... | reverse complement strand
CTGGAGATAAAGTTCCAGGCCAATTTATCGAGATAATCCTTGCGGCTGTTGGCGATGTGGGCGTGAAAGCGCTGCAGAGCCAGTACTGACTTACGCCGGTTGGAACCGCCCGGCTTGCGCCTTGAAACCCGGCGCTGGATCACCCGCAGTTTCTTTTGTTCTTCCCGGTACCAGCGGGGATTATCGACAACCTCGTTTTCGCTGGTAGCCAGCAGGTGATACATCCCGACATCGATGCCAACTTCTTTGCCGGTTGGCTCAAGCGGCTTTTCCTGAACTTCACAGGCGAAACAGGCATACCACTCGCCTGCCTGCCGGCAGATGCGAACGGTCTTTATCTTTCCCTCGAGCGGACGGTGCCAGCGCACCCTCACGCGCCCAATTCCTGACAGGCGCAGCCTTCTGCCATCCAGCTTGAACCCGTTCCCGTATTCTTTCAGACCAAAGCTGTCAAAGCGGTTATTGCCCTTGAATCGCGGGTATCCCGCCTTCTCACCAGACTTCACCCGGCGAAAAAATGCCTGGAATGCCTTGTCTATATCAGCTGTAACGACCTGCAAAATATGGCTGTGCAGCTGACTGGCAAACGGATTCTCCTTGCGGTACATCTTGACTTTCGCCAGCTGATCGTATTTGCTGATACTGCGCTGCTCACTTTCCCAGGCTGTCTTGCGCTCCTCCAGGCAGAGGTTGTACCACCGGCGGCAGGTTTCGACCGTCTGTTCCAACAGCCGTACCTGAGGTTTGGAGGGATAAAGCCTGTATTTGAAGGTCTTGACGAGCATAACAACCCCTTTTGAGCGACGATATAGCGCTGGATCGCTTCGCCGGATAAACATGGTCGGACTGAACAGCCAGATCCAGAATCTCCAGTCCATTTCTTTGCATTTGTGTTTGATCAGGCTTTTGATTTCGGCAGCAATACCATTCATTAGAACAGGTTTGCACCGATTGGATGTCCACCCGAGGTGGTAGATAATGAGCTGAACACGGGATTCGTCCCGCTGATATTCACAGAACATATATTCTAATACAGACCGGCACTTTCGTGGGGACGAATTTTTACCGCCTTATCCACTGCCGTTGAAACGGCGTGGCTTGCGGCGGTTTACTATTTGCTTTGGGTTTGGTCACCCAAGCACTCCCTTCTCATTGTATATCTTTGTTTACCTACATCTGACTGCAAACTGTCACGGCAGAGCCCAAAACTCTAAACTTTGCCAAATTTTTATGGCAACTTAATCCTGAATTGATTAGTATAATTAAAGCATGATCATTCAACCGACCAGCGAATTTGAATGGCAAAAGCGCAAACAGGTGGCTGTCCGTTCCACCTGGGTGGTCACTTTCGCCTGCCTGGCGTTTGGTTTGTTTAACCTCAACATGGCCTCCTGGAGTTCGGTGGCGGTCATCAGCTTATCTGCCCTGGGCTGCCTGGTCGCTCTGATCGCCAGCTACAGAAACCACCTGCGCCTGGGGGCGCTCCTGGTTTGCGCCAGTGTGCTGATCGGCATCACCTACAGCATCTATGATGGCGACGGCTTGCTGGATCCCGGCATTGTGGGTTACCCGATCTTCCTGCTCCTCGGCACGTTGCTGCTTGAAAAGCGTTATACACCCTGGCTGGCCCTGTCTGCAATTGCTTCGATCATATTCATCGGATTGATGCAGCAAAACGGCCGGCTCCACCCCACCATCCACATCAACGATTCATCCAACGCCCTGCCCATCATCATCTTCATGGTCACCAGCGCCCTCATCGTCTGGGTGATTCTGGACAACACCGAACACAGCTACCTGCGCCTGAGCGAATCGGAGCAAAAACTCCGCCAATCCTATGACCTGACGATCGTCGGCCTCTCCAAAAGCCTCGATCTGCGCGATGTGGGCACCGGCGGCCATTCGGTGCGGGTGGTTGAGCTGACCGAATTACTGGCCCAGGATTTGGGCGTGCCTGCCGACGACCTGATTCACATCCGGCGCGGCGCCTATCTCCACGACATCGGCAAGATGGGCATCCCGGACTCCATCCTGCTCAAGCCAGGTCCCCTGACCGCCGAAGAATGGGTGATTATGCGTTCGCACCCGCTGGCGGCTGCCGACCTGCTTGGCAGCATTCCCTATCTGCAGCCCGCCCTCGACATTCCAAAGTACCACCACGAGCACTGGAACGGCTTGGGGTACCCGCACCAGCTTTCCGGTGACCAAATTCCACTCGCCGCCCGCATTTTTTCGGTCGTCGATGTATGGGATGCACTGACCAACCCCCGGCCCTACCGACCCGCCTGGACAAACGAACAGGCCCGCAGCTATATCATCGAACAGGCCGGCATCCAATTCGACCCTCAGGTGGTCAATGCTTTTCTAAAACATATCTGACCGGTTTTGGCTTTACGCCCCACAACCTGCCAACCAGCTTTCTTTAAGGTAGCCTATGCACCCCATCCTGCGCCGCAGCCTGCTTGGCCTGTTATTCATCTTACTGGTTTCACCCAACCTGGCCTCGCCCGGCCTGACACTGGCCAAAACCCCGCCAACCCAACTCCCCGCCACCGCCAATAACGCCCTGGTCAGCCCTGCATTTCCCCCCGCCCAAACCCAAAACCTGCCGCCAGCCCAGACGGCGACCCAGGCCACAGACCCCGCCAGCGCTGCACAGGCCAGCCAGACCGAAGCTCCGGCGACCGACGCTCCGGCGACCGAGTCTATGGCGGCCGGACTTTCCGCCGGCGATTTGCGCCTGCCCAAAAACAACCGCCTGGTGTACGACCCCGCCTTTCAAGACCCGCTCCTGCCCGCCAGCCAGGCTGATTCAATCAACAATCCAGCTTCGCCGTATACTCGGCTGCCGGACCTTCGGCAGCCGTATACTCGGCTGCCGTATACTCGGCCAATGCCGGAGCGTCGGCCAATGCCGGAGCGTCGGCCAATGCCCCCAGCCGAAATCAACTTTGACGGCGTCGGCAACCTCAACGGCTACGTCCCCCCCGACCCAACCGGCGCAGTCGGCCCCAACCACTACGTCCAGATGGTCAATGTGGCCATGGGTATTTTCAGCAAAACCGGCGCCCTGCTCTACGGCCCGTTCTACCCCAACACCCTCTGGCCCAGCGGCGACCCCTGCCGGATCATGAACGACGGCGACCCGGTTGTGCTCTACGACCAGCTCGCCGACCGCTGGCTGATCTCGCAGTTTGGGGTCTCCAACGCCGTCGGGCCCTATTACGAGTGCATCGCCGTCTCCAAAGGCCCCACACCCACCAACCTGCCCGCCGACTGGAACCTGTACTCCTTCTTGGTCTCGCAAAACAAGATGAACGATTACCCCAAGCTGGCCGTCTGGCCGGATGGCTACTACATGATGGCCCACGAATTTTACCAGGCCAGCAGTTGGGCCGGCACGGGGGTCTGGGTCTTTGACCGCCAGGCCATGCTGACCGGCAGCCCGGCCACCTTCCAGTACCGCAGCCTGTACAGCCTGGACCCCAACTACGGCGGGATGCTCCCGGCCGGCCTGCTGGGCAAAACCCAGCCCCCGGCCGGCGCCCCCAATTATTATCTGGAAGTCGACCAGGATTGGATCGGCTCGCAGGAGATCTTAACCGTCTTCGAGGCAAAGGCCAACTGGCCGGCCGGCTTCAGCTTTAACAAAGTGGACGAGCTGCCCGTGGCCGCCTTTCAATGGCTGAACACCGCTTTCAGCACCATCTGGATCCCGCAGCCCGGCACCTCCATCCTGCTGGACAGCCTGTCTGACCGTCTGATGATGCACGCCTGGTACCGCAACCAGGGCGATTATGAAGTTCTGCTGGCAGCCCACACGGTGGATGTGGGCAGTCTGCGGGCCGGGCTGCGCTGGTACGAGCTGCGCAAGGCCAGCGGGGCAGCCCACTGGTCGGTTTACCAGCAGGGCACCTTCGCCCCGGCCGACAGCACCCACCGCTGGATGCCCAGCCTGGCCATGGATGGCGCCGGCAACATCGCCATCGGCTACAGCGCCGCCAACAGCACCAGCCTCTATCCGGGCGTCTACTACACCGGCCGGCTGGCCAGCGACCCACCCGGCAGCCTGCCGTTCGGCGAAGGGATCATCCGCCTGGGCGGCGGAATCCAGACCTCCTCCTACCGCCGCTGGGGCGACTACGCTGCCATGACGGTCGACCCGCTGGACGACTGCACCTTCTGGTTCACCACCGAATACATCCCCGCCACCACCACCTACAACTGGAAGACCCGCATCGCCGCCTTCCGTTTCCCCGAATGCACCACCGCCGCCAGCGGCAGCCTGCAGGGCCAGGTCAGCGACGCCCTCAGCGGCCTGCCCCTCAGCGATGCCCTGGTCGCAGGCCAGGGCCAGACGGCCAGCTTCAGCGTAGCCAGCAGCCCAACCGGCGGAGCGCCCGGCTACTCGCTCAGCCTGCCAGCCGAGACCTACACCGTCCAGGCCAGCAAATTCGGCTATGCCCCCGCCAGCCAGTCCAACATCAGTATCCTGGCCGGCCAGACCACCACCCTCAACTTTGCCCTCCAGCCGCTGCCCACCCTCATCCTCAGCGGCACCCTCAGCGACAGCCAGACTGGCTGGCCGCTCTATGCCAGCCTCAGCCTGCCCGCAGCCCCCACAGCCAGTGCCTGGAGCGACCCGCAAACCGGCCTGTTCAGCCTCAGCATCCCGGCCGGCGTACCGGTCACCCTGACCCTGACCTCCTTTGCCCCCGGCTACCCGCCCCGGGATGTGGTCGTTGGGCCGTTCAGCCAGCCCGGCCGGGCCGATCTGACCCTCTCCCCCGACCTGAACACATGCCTGGCCATGGGCTACCTGCCGGCCGGGTCGCCGTCCGTCTGCCAGCCCCAAACCGGCGGTCTGGTAGTGGGCCAGGTCAGCGACGCCAACACCGCCTTGCCCCTGGCCGGGGCCCTGCTCCAAACCAGCCCTTCCGGGACGGGCTTTTTCACCCTCAGCCTGGCCACACCCGCCGACCCCGCCCAGGGCAACGGCTATTACAGCCTCTTCGTGCCCCAGGCGGGCGCAGTCATCAGCGCCACCCTGGCCGGCTACGCCCCCCAGACCAGCCAGACCGCCCCGGCCGCCCCCAACGCCGGGCGGGTTGATTTCGCCCTGCCCGCCGGCCGCCTGGCGCTCTCCCCGCTCAACCTCTCCGCCACCCTGCTGTACGACCCGCTGGCCCCCATCCCGGCCCAGACCAGCCGCCCCCTGACCCTCACCAATAACGGCAGCGCCCCCCTGACCTTCACCCTCCAGCTGAACGACCCGCTCTATGCCCCAGCCAGCCTGGCCTTCCGCCGCCAGATGCACGAACCCTCCAGCGACCTGGACGCTGCCCCCTCCAGCCGTCCGCTGCTGGCACCCCTCGGCGCCGGCAGCCTGAGCGCCGCCTGGGATCTGCAGCAGCTCGGCGGCGCCTGCCCGCTTGGGGTGGAGTTTGTCCCGGGCCCGGTCACCGAAGGCGGCCCAGCCTCTAGAGGCTCAGCCTCTGGTGAAACAACCTCAGGCGATCTGTGGATCACCTCCGGCGGCCAAACAAGCTGCGCCGACCCCAACCAGCTCCTCCAGATCGACCTGGAATCCGGCGTCCTGGTCAACACCTATGCGCAAAATACGTCTTCCGCCTTCGGCTGGCGTGACCTGGCCTTCGATGGCGCTTTCCTGTATGCTTCGGACGGCCCCTCCCTGGTCCAGATCGACCCGGCCAACGGCCAGCCCACCGGTCTGACCATCCCCTCCCCGCTCTCACCCGCCCGGGCTCTGGCCTATGACCCCGCCAGCGGCCATTTCTGGCTTGCCAACCAGCAGAGCGGCCTGTTTGAGATCGACCGCCAGGGCCAGGTTTTGCAGCGCTGGCCCAGTTTCCTCAGCATCTACGGCCTGGCCTGGGATCCCAGCCAGAATGCCCTCTGGGCCTGGTCGCAGGACGGCAGCGGGCTGCTGGCCGCCCGCTTCAACCCCCAAACCGGGCGCATGCTGGCCGCCTTTGGCGGGGTCCAGGACCCCGCCGCCCCAGCCAGCCTGGCCGGCGGAGCCGCCTTCACCACCCAGCTTGTGCCGGGCCAGCCGGTCCTGCTCGCCGTGCACCAATCCGCCGGCGGCATGGTCGCCGCAGCCGACCGGCTGGCCGCCGGCGATCTACTGGCCGCCTATGACCTCAGAGCCCTCTCCGGCCCGCCGGCCAACCCGTTCAACCTGCCCTGGGTCAGCCTCAGCCCGCCGGCCGGCCAGCCGCTCAGCCTGGCGCCCGGCGCTTCGCAGATCGTGCAGGTTAACCTCAACGCCGGCCTGCCTGCCGGCGGAATATACCAGGCCGTCCTGACTGCCCAAACCAGCAGCCCCTACAGCCCGCCCACAGCCAACCTGCAGCTTTACGCCTGGCCTGCCTACCGGGCTTTTTACCCCATCCTGCGCTGACGCAAAGCCAGATTGAACCAATGAGCCACTGAGAAATTCTGAAACCACTGAAAAATCCCATTCCTGCCGGAAGGCATTTTTCAGTGACCTCATTTAATTCATCCTTTCAGTGATTCTGTCGTTCCCGTGGCTCAGCCGCCCGGGGCTGAAGCCCCGGGCTCAGTACCTGAAAGCCCCTGCGGGGCTGGGCTCTTCAGCCCCAGCGATGTACTCATCGCCTGGGGCTTTCACGTACTGAGGAAGGGCTTTAGCCCGACCGGCTAACTGACCTTTGCGCCCCTGGCGTCTTTGCGTTTCAAGCCTCCCCCGGTGCAAATTGAAGGTGCAGCTCACTTCAGGCCTGGTTTGGGGGCTGGTCGGGGGTGATGAAGTGAGCCGCACCTCACGGGTGGGAGGGCATTTTTCAGTGCCCTCAATTAATTCATCCTCTCAGTGATTCTATCGTTTCACCGAGGTGTACTCACCTCCGAGGTGTACTCACCTCCGAGGTGTACTCACCTCCGAGGTGTACTCACCTCCGAGGTGTACTCACCTCCGAGGTGTACTCACCTCCAATTACCTACGCGTTTATACCGATTTCATTGAAAACTTATCCGGTTTTTACGTGAAACGCCAGGAATTTGCTATATAAATACAGGTATAGAAATCTGTGAATTCTTACACTATCTGTTATAAAAAAGGGAGATCTTTATGCTGTCTTGGTTCAACAATCTTAAAACGAGTGTCAAACTGCTGGGTGGGTTTTTAATTATCGCTGCCATGCTCGCGGCTGTGGCGGTGATTGGGTATCTCAACATGAATACCATCAACACCAACCTGTCTACGCTTTACGACCAGAGAATGATCCCGGTCCAGCACCTGGGCACGGTCTCCACCGAGCTCTACCGGATCCGGGGGGATGTCTACAAATTCATCCTCCTCCCGCAGGAACAGAGCAAGACAGCCGCCGAGATGGACAAAGCCATCCTGCTCGTCGAAGACGAGATCGCCAAGTACAAGGCTATCGCCACCGACAAGGCCGAACTCGACCAGATCAACACCTTCGAAACGACCTTTGAAACTTATCACCAGTCTGTAATCAAGATCCGCCAGGATACCCTCGCCGGCAACACCGAAGCCGCCATTACCAGCCTGCTGGACGGCGGGGAAGCCTCCAACGCCCGCAAGGCCAACGGCACAGCCATTAATGCCCTGATCACCCTCAACAACGACCTGGCTGCCCAACTGGAACTAGACTCCACGGCTGCCTTCGAAAGCGCCCGGCTCCTGCTGATTGGGATCGGCATCCTGGGTGTCGCCCTCGCCATCGGGCTGGGGGTTTTCATCTCCAACACCATCACCAACCCACTGGCGATCGTGGTCAAAATTGCCAACGGCCTGGCCGTCGGAGAGCTGGCCCGCGAAGTCTCCGACAGTGTCAAGGATCAGGTCCGCAAACGCGAAGATGAAATCGGGCAGATCGGCAAATCCTTCGATAGTCTGATCAACTACATGCAGGAAATGGGCAACGCCGCCAACATGATCTCCGAAAACGACCTGACCATTCAGATCAACCCCAAATCCAAACAGGATGAACTCGGGACGGCCTTCGCCACCATGGTCACCAACCTGCGCCAGTCGGTTATGGCAATCGCCGAAAACGCCGACAGCCTGACCGCCGCCTCTGGCCAGCTCTCTGCCGCCGCCAACCAGGCCGGCCAGGCCACCAGCCAGATTGCAGCCACCGTCCAGCAGGTCGCCAAGGGCACCACGCAGCAGGCAGACTCGATCAACAAGACCGCCAGCTCGGTCGAGCAGATGAGCCGGGCCATTGACGGCGTCGCCAAGGGCGCTCAGGAACAGGCCTCAGCCGTTGGCGCAGCCAGCAACATTACCTCCACCATCACCTCCGCCATTACCCAGGTTTCGGGCAACGCCCTGGCCGTGACCCGCGACTCGGCTGCCGCAGCCGACGCCGCCCGCAAAGGCGCTGTCACCGTTCAGGAAACCATTCAGGGTATGGAAGCCATCAAGGTCAAGGTCGGTCTCTCGGCCCAAAAAGTCCAGGAAATGGGCAAGCGCTCTGAGCAGATCGGCACGATTGTCGAGACGATCGAAGACATCGCCTCCCAGACCAACCTGCTGGCCCTCAACGCCGCCATCGAAGCCGCCCGGGCGGGCGAACACGGCAAGGGCTTTGCCGTGGTGGCTGACGAAGTCCGCAAGCTGGCCGAACGCTCCTCTTCTGCCACCAAGGAAATTGGCGGGCTGATCAAGGGCATCCAGACCACAGTCGCCGAAGCCGTCAAGGCCATGAACGAAGGCGCCCGTGAAGTTGAAATCGGTGTGACCCGAGCCAACGGCGCCGGGCAGGCCCTGAACGATATCCTCAAGGCCGCCGAAGCGGTTTACCAGCAGGCAGACCAGGCCGCCAGCGCCTCCCAGCGCATGAGCGATGCCGCCAACAGCCTGGTTTCTTCGATGGACTCGGTCTCCGCCGTCGTCGAAGAGAACACCGCCGCCACCGAAGAAATGGCTGCCTCTTCCAGTGAAGTGACCCAGGCCATCGAGAACATCGCCTCGGTCTCCGAAGAAAACTCGGCTGCCATCGAAGAGGTCTCGGCCTCGGCTGAAGAAATGTCTGCCCAGGTTGAAGAGGTGACCGCCTCGGCCCAATCGCTGGCTGAGATGGCCAAAGCCCTGCAGAATGTGGTGGCCCAGTTCAAAGTTGCCAGCGCTGGCAGCGGGCAGCGCGCCGCCGCCGGCCGCAAGCCCGCCCCCTCCTACGCCCCGCCTGCCGGCAACGGTCACAAAGTTAAGTCTTACAATTAGCACCCCCAAGAAGAGGTAATCCCATGGAACGTCATCTCGTAGTATTCGGTCTGGGCAAAGAAAATTACGGCGTCGATATCTCGGCCGTTGAGGCAATCATCAAAATGCAGCCAATCACCGTGGTGCCCCACACCCCCCATTATGTGGAGGGTGTCACCAACCTGCGCGGCGCTGTGCTGCCTGTCATCGATCTGCGCAAACGCTTTGGCCTGGAGCTGGATGAAATTTCCAAAAACAGCCGGATCGTGGTGATTGTCCTCGGCAAGATGAAAGTCGGGATGATCGTGGATGGGGTCTCAGAGGTCCTCCAGGTGCCCGAAGATGCCATCGAACCAACCCCTTCCATGATTACCTCGGTCGATACCACCTTTATCACCGGCATCGCCAAACTTGAAAACAAACTGGTGATCCTGCTGGACCTCTCCAAGGTCCTCTCACTCCAGGAAGTGCTGGCCCTTCAGTCCTGATCTAACCATAAGGCACCCGACTTTAATTTGTCGGGTGCCTCATATCCTCTAAGAGAGGTACTTTGAACGTGCAAAGCACATTCAAAGTACCTCTCTTAATTTCTCAATGTAGTCCGGCGTTGGGATACCCGCGGCCAGGTCGGGCGAATTCAGCGGCGGCTGGGCCTGCAGCTTCAGCGGCAGCACACCCGCCCAATAGGGCAGCGCCAGGTCCTCGGGGAAATCGGTCGGGTGTCCGTTCTGGACTTTGGCCGAGGCCTCTTCAATCACAATCCGGGCCACCGAAGTGGCTGCCAGTTCTTTGGCGTTCGGCTGGCGGGCGTCTTCCCAGCGTCCCGGGCAGAGGTGCTCGGTGATCAGGCGCAGGGCTTCGGTCTTCTCGGCCTCATCTTCCAGCATAACCCCGCGCCCAAACACCACCACCGAGCGGTAGCGCATCGAATGCTCAAAGACACTCCGGGCAAAAACAATCCCATCCAGTAGCGTCACGGTCACACATACCGGCTCGCCGGCTGCAATCTGCTTGACCATCCGGCTGGCCTTGGCCCCATGCACTACCAGCGTATCCCCATCCCGGGCAAAATTGGTCGGGATCACATACGGCTGGCCTTCCACCTGAAAACCCACATGGCAGATCAGGGCCTCATCCAGGATCGGGTAAATTGTCTGGCGGTCATAGCGCCCGCGCTCGGGGATGCGCTTCAAACGGCTGCGGTCGGTTGGGCTGAAATCGGTCATTGCTTTAGTTCCTTTGAGCCGAGTATAACACAGCCATTAATTAAATTTAGGGTATTTGCAGCAGGCGTAGCCCGCTGCAAATACCCTAAATAAAATATCAGCGAATATTTAAACGCAGATTACCAACCCAGGGGGTTGATCATCCAGCGCAGCACCCGCTGCAGCCAGGCGGCCAGACCACCCGCCGGGCGGGCTTCCAGACCGGTCAGGCGCACCGGGGTCGCCGCGGCGTTGTCGACAGATGCTGACGATACCATACAGGTTGCTGAACCCTCCCCGGGATCGCAAAAAATATCGAGCGACACCGATTTGGTTTGGAAGGCAAATGTCCCGCCGTTTCCGGTAAAATCGAACGGCAAAGTTGTAAGCTCTGCTTGCGGCAGCCCGGTGCAGTCGGCAGTATCATAGAAATAGACCGAATAATATCCCCCCGCATCGCTACCGTTATCAATCACAAGGGTTGTCCAATCTTCAACTGTGGCAAAAACACTCAAAGCCGAGCACTGGGTCAGCACAGCCACCTGCGTGGCGCCGTTTGTGATGGTCGCCTTCAGGACGGATGTGCCATCACAAACCCAATTTACATTGCCAGTATTCGTCCAGCGGCTGGGAACACTCGGTCCGCCAGCGCAGGCTGAAAAATCCGGGTTGGAAAGTACATTACCCGTGCCAGCTTTCACTGGAGAGGAACCACCCAGCCCCAGCAGCACGACCAGCACTGCCAGGCTGATAAACAAATACTTTGCCGGCAGCCAAAGCACTGGCAGTGTCCGCACAGCAGGCCTCACAATCGGATTCTTTCGACCATTCATATTTATTCTCCTCTGATTAATCGCTGTCCAAAACAACCTGAAATCCAGTACGGCAGCTGTCTTTTTGGGGTTTCGCCCCCCCAAACAACTCCCCACTGCCTGGGAGCTGACACATAAATCTCTTTAAGGTGAAATTTGTCGTATTTGTCGTCGTAAAAAAACCACCTGAGGCAAGCCTTCAGGCGGTTTTTCTTAGATCTTAGCCGAGTTTCGAATAGCGGCGCAACTGCCAGACCACGATCGAGCCGCTGGTCAGGAGCAGAACTGCCAGGAGCGCGACTGCCAGCAGAGGCTGCTCGCTGCGGGCGCTCATTGTATTCAGGGTGATGGCTGTACCGTCAGCGCCGTCGAGCGAAATATTATCCACTTCGCAGTATGCGTTGTTGCCCGGGCAGACCGCCACAACCAGGATCGAGGCGGTAAATGAAGGGGCAAGAAAGTTAACAAATACAGGGTTAGCTACATCAACCGCCTGCGTATCGGCGGGAGAACCGTCTATGCCTCCCGGGCAGTCAGCCTCCAGGAAGAAGTGGAAATCGACGGAGGCACCGGTGGATGCGCCAAGAAAATCAGCCGAACCGTTATAAAGATGATCGGTGGGTTCGGTTGTTACATTGATACACTGCCACATATAACCAACCCGGGTGTTGGCGGTGTCCAACTTGGCCGAGGTTGTGCTGATGACCCATGGGCGCCGCGTGCCGGTTTGGACAACATTTGTCCAATTGGTGCTTCCACCAGCAAAGGTGCCATTCCTGACGAACTGAAATGCGAACACCGGCGCAGCCAGGGCTAAGACGATGACCAGGGTAACCAGAATACCCAATACTTGCATAAGTTTTGATTTTGACGACATACAAATTCTCCTTGAAACTTTGAACTGGCGAAACAAACATAAGGCGGAATTTACAAACACATTACTTCTATTATACAATACACTTGGCAGAATTGACTTCACTCTTAAGCGTGATTTATATCACACCCACTGCACCCGCGGCCCCGCCGACTCGGGATCCACTCCACCATCGCCGCACGGCACTCTCTCGCTGGCGAGTCATGGTTTGCTCTCCCTAAACACTGGCGGTAAGTTAGCTCACCCGCCGGACCGTTACGCTCTTTTCATACTCAGCACCAGCAGCCACCAGGCACAGACGTCGGCGAGCCGCCGGCTGCTGTGCCTCCACAAGGCTCACAATGTTCGTCACCCGCCTGGAGATCAAACCACCTCCATCCCGGCCTGCAGCCCATCCAGATCTGCATCCGGTCAGGCTATTCCGTTGTTCGGGTTAACCGTGTAATCCAACCCACCCGCTTGGCATACGCCGCCGGCAGATCCAGCGCCGAAGACCGGTACACTGTCCCGCCTGTCTTGACGATCAGTTTGCACTGATCGCCCAATGCTCCAGTGCTTCGCACCCTGGCCTCCACAAACACCCGCCGAATGTTTTTTTCCGTGCCGTCAAACGCCCCGAGCGAATACAGATCATATTCGCCGGCCGTCTCAGACTCGTTATAGGTTGGATCCCCATCACTTGGGACTTCGTACACCTTCAGGTAGTTGTCCACTTTGTTGCCGTCCGAGCCGAGCAAATCACTCTAGTCGCCATTCCCATCAGGATCAAATATTCCACATACCCATTCCCGCACCAAGTGTTGTACGATCCGCCAGACGTGTCGTTCAACGCAAGGTCATCCACCACCAGGAAAGCATATCCGCCAATAAATCGGATATTATCGATCGTGCTGGGATAGGCACCTTTTGTATCCACGGTGAAGGTAAACACGGTATGCCGATCCAGTCGGATCCTCACCACGCCGGCGGCAGTATCCACTTTCACTTACACTTCCAGAAGAATCCACGTATCCACCGGCACAGATCCCGGTCCAGTATTCCCGCTTACAGCCCCGCTCAGGTCAGCCGGGGTGATGCCACTGTGCATCCATGCCCACGCCCACAAGTAAAACTCACTCGATCCGATCTCAAATGCTTTGATCGGAGCCTCGACGCACTAGTATGAATACACCTCAGCCATCGGCGCCGGATGGCTTACAGCAGTCACGTCACTGGACGTGAAAAACTTCGTATCCCCCATTTCAGCACCATCTGTCCACAACCTTGCCATATTTTTCTCGCTTTAGAACTTTTGTACTTCAGCACATCTTTACCTTGGTACAAATGTACTCTATTCGTTTCGAGCCGTTTCGCTGAACGATACAACTCATCGCAGGGGGCTTTCAGGTACTGTTGTTGTGGTCGCAATCGACAATCATAATCAGCCGGAATGATATGCCTGATCAAGCCTATTTGTCTCATCGCAAGTCCAAGCTGGCTAGACTTGTAACCTTTTCATCCAACATTGCGCTGTAATATTAGGTACCCAACAATAAGTCCTCCGTTTACCCCACCGCCTCGCCCATCGCCCGCCAGCCTCAACGGCTGTCTCTCGGCTTATCAGCCTTCGGCTCCGGGCCGGGCGGTTATCGTTCGGCCTAGCGGCCTTGAGGGAATTGTCCCCGCTCAACGATTTTCCCCTGAGCATCCCAGCGCAGGG
>Ga0268298_10004382_pt1 | contig 13805 bp, 12 predicted proteins | sample WWTPWeurt_MetaG_FD_194462 | JGI IMG/M metagenome (GOLD analysis project Ga0268298, IMG submission 194462) | Activated sludge microbial communities from WWTP in Nijmegen, Gelderland, Netherland - WWTP Weurt | ecosystem: Engineered > WWTP > Aerobic digester > Activated sludge | place... | reverse complement strand
ACGATGTTGATCATGATGATCGTCAGCAGCAGCGTCGCAAACAGCCGCAAGGCCAGCGGCATCTCGATGAGCGCGGCAACCAGGAGCGTCACGTAGGCAAGAATCGCCATGCTGCTCAGCAGCGCAATCCGGCGCGTGAGCACGAAATAGGCATAGACGACGACCGGATAGGCCCAGAGGATGCCGGGCACGCCCTGCACCACGACCGACATGGTGATGCCGGCGACGAAGGGAAGCAGCAGCCAGGCCGACGGAATCGGAGGCGGGCGGTGCTGCGCGACCGCCCGTACATTGATGTAGGTCAGGAGCATGATGGTGAAGAGCGCCAATGCGACGCCCCAGCGCTCCTGAACCAGGTGATTGACCGCAAACGGTGCCAGCAGGGCAATGGCCACCGCCCCCATCGCGAGCAATATCCGCGCGCGGTAAGGGGCGAGCGAATCGTGATCGACCAGTCGCATCTGGTCGCGCAACCACTCGCCAAAACTTCTGCCGTTATTCGTATCCATCGTCCCTGCTCCGGCCGTCGCGATGGCATTCGAGCGATGTTGCCGCCCTGAAACCTGCGAACCGCCATGGCCCCCTGCGCCGGTCGTCGCCAGCGCCCCCTTGGGCCCTGGACTCAGGATACGCCGAACAGCCTAGGGCGTGTTCACATGCACTCGGTGGTTGCGCAAGGGGTTGGCGGGGATGCAACGCGAGGCGCCGGGCGCGCGGCGTAGTCATCTACGCAAGCGACCGGCAACGAAGCGATGCGCCCCGCCAGCCCCTTGCCCTCCGGGTTGCCCCGGCATGCGGCGTCTGCGTTGTTGCGAGGCTTGGGAAGGGAACGACCATTCCCTGCACCTCGCGCCTAGCAGCCGCTCGCATGCCGGGGCAACGCAATCCACCGAGTGCATGTGAACACGCCCTAGGATGCAATGATGCCGGCAGGAAGACAGACTGCCGTTCATCGACCACCGACCGAAACTTGACAGACAAGGATGCGGGACCTCTATAATTCCGGGGTGAACGCCATTTTCCGAACGATGAAGCGATTTCTTGCCTGCCTGCTGATGCTCGTGCTTCCGCTCCAGTCTGCCTGGGCGGTGACGGGTGCATTCTGCGGCGATGCGGGCATGGCGGCGGCAACACAGGCCAACGGCGTCGCCCATCACGGACATCACGACCACGATGCTGCGACCGCCGAATCGGCGGAACAGGTCGCACAAACCAGCACCGGCTGCAGCAAGGTTCCCGACGGGCACTGCGCCGCCTGCCATGCGGGGTGCGGCGCAATCGTCCGGGCAGACTTCCCGCCCGCGGCCGGTGCCGACGATGCCCCTGACACCACCACCCGGCAACCGCTCGCCTCCCCGGCTCGCCAACGGCCCGAACGCCCGAAATGGCCTGGCCTCGCCTGACCGGCGGGGCAATTACTGAACGAAGACAACGCGTCGCTTCAGATGAAGCAGGCGGCATGCGCCTGTAACGTTCAAGCACCCAATCTGCACCGCCGGATTTCCCCGATGCAACGACGGAGAATCCGATGCGACAAAATCCCCTGCGGCACTTCCCTGCCGCAACCCTGATCCTGATCATGCTGGCGGCATCGCCGAGCATCGCCAGCGCACAAGGCATGCGCGACGCCTTGGCCGCCGCTTGGGAAAGACACCCGACGGCACGCGCGCTGAGCGCGCGGCAGGATGAATTCACTGCGCGCCACGAAGCCGCCGACAGCCTTCTGGCTGGCGCACCAACCGCCGGCCTGTCGAACAGGAACGATCGCCTGCAGCGCGACAACGGGCAGCGCGAATGGGAGGGCGGGATCACCCTGCCCCTCTGGCTGCCGGGATACCAGGCACGCACGCTGGCACTGATCGAACGCGAGCAATCCGCCTTTACCGCGCTGGTGGCGCAGAGCCGCTGGAAACTCGCCGGCGAGGTCCGCGAGGCTTGGTGGCAGGCCATGCTGGCCGCCAACGAGCGGGACGTCGCGCGTGCCCGTGCCGAATCCACGCGCCAGCTCGCCAGCGATGTCGAACGTCGCGTTCGTGCCGGCGACCTGCCGCGCATGGATGCCAATCAGGCGCGCAGCGCCGAGGCAGCGGCCGAAGGCGTCCTGGCTGAAACCGACGGCCGGGCGCACCGCGCCGCCCGCACCTATCTCGCGCTGACCGGACAGCCGGCGCTGCCGGCACGGGAAGGCATGCACGAACAACGCCAGAAACCGGACCCCGAATCCTCGTCCATCCACCCGCAGCTGGCGCCGCTGGAGCGGGCCATCATTGCTGCGCGCGCGCGCCTCGAGATCGCCACCAAAAACGTGCGCGACCTCCCGGAACTGACGTTCGGCATGCGGCGCGAGCGTGCGGTGAATGACGCAGCGTGGGAAAGCACGGCCATCGTCGGCGTGCGCATCCCGCTCGCCACCGATGTCCGCAACCGCCCCAAGATCGCGGCCGCCAATGCCGACCTGATTGAGGCCGAAGCCTTGCTGCCCTACGAGCAGGGACGCGTCGACGCCGAGCGCGAGGCCGCCCTGCGCGAACTCGAACGCAGCGAAGAGGCACTCGCCCGCGCCGAAACCCGGCGCACGCTCGCCATGGAAATGCGCCGCGAATATGCCCGCGCCTTCTCGCTCGGCAACATCGACCTGCCGCAGCGCCTGCGCATCGAGGCCGACGCCTTCGACGCCGAACTGGCGGCTGCACGTGCGCGGATCGAGGCATCGCGCGCCATCTCCCGCTACAACCAGGCCATTGGAATGCTGCCATGAACCACCTGCGAAACATTGCCCCCACCTTCGGCCGCGCACTGGCCTGCGCAACGATTCTGCTCGTGATGAACGTGTCGGCGCTCGCTGCCGAGCCCGTCCGGCCGGCGTTCGAAGCCAGCAGCGACATGTTCGAACTCGTCGGCAGGATCAAGGACAGCCGGCTGAGCCTGACGCTCGACCGCTGGGCGACCAACGAACCGGTGAGCGGCGCCCGCATCGAGATCGATCTGAACGGGCGCGCATTCGTCGCCGAGGCGCAGGCCGATGGCTCCTACGCCATCGATGCCGCCCCCTTCGCCACGCCGACGACCTACCCACTGACCATCACCGTGACCGCCGGTGACGAGAGCGATCTGCTCGCCGCGGATTTTGTCGTCGCCAGCGAAACGCCGGGCGCCAGCCCGTTCGCTGCCGGCACCACCACCGTCTCTGGCATCGGCCTCGCCGCACTGTTCGCGCTCGTCGCTGCGGCGGCCGTCACCATCCTGCGCCGCCGGAAGGGAGCCCCCCAATGAAGAATCCAGCCCGCATCAAGCGCCTGCCCCTGCCTCTGGCAGCCTGCCTCGTGTTCGGCATGAGTACCGGAAACCTCTTCGCCCACGAAGGACACAAGCATGACGATGCACCCCCACCCCCGCTGGTCCGCGGCGACGGCCCGCAGCGCCTCGCCGACGGCAGCGTCTTCCTGCCCAAGCCGACGCAACGCCAGCTCGCCCTGCGCACGACGCTCGCCGAGGCCGGCACGCAGCCGATCTCGGTTGAACTGACAGGAAAGATCGTGCTCGACCCGGGCAGCGGCGGCCGCGTGCAGGCCATGATTGCCGGCCGCGTCGAGGCTCCGCCGGAAGGCATTGCCTCCCTGGGCCAGTCGGTGAAGAAAGGCGAACTGCTCGCCCGCGTGCATCCGGCCGTCTCGCCGCTCGAACGTGGCGGGCAGACGGCACAGGCGGCGGAACTTCGCGCCGCGCTGGGCGTCGCCGAAAAGCGCCTCGCTCGGCTGCGCGAACTGGAGGCGACGGTCGCCCGCAAGGACATCGATGCCGCAGAAGCCGACGTGCAAAGCCTGCGCGAACGCCAGGCCGCGATCAGTCGTTCCCTCAGCCACCACGACGACCTGCGCGCCCCCGTTTCGGGTGTCGTCGCCGCCGCCAACGTGGTCGCCGGCCAGGTGGTCGAGGCCCGCGACGTCCTGTTCGAAATCATCGACCCGAGCAACCTGCGCGTCGAGGCACTGGCCTACGATCCGCGACTGGCCGCAGACATCGCCGCCGCGTGGGGCAGCGCCGGGCCCGGACAGGAAGTGCTTCTCGCCTTCGTCGGTGCCGGCCGTTCCCTGCGCGAACAGGCGATCCCGTTGCTCTTCCGCGTCGAGGGCGGCAATGCCACGCTGGCCCTGAACCAGCCGCTGAAGGTCATCGCGCAGACCCGCTCGCAGGTGAAAGGCGTGCCGCTACCCGCCGCTGCCATCGTCAAGAACGGAGCCAACCAGGACATCGTCTGGATCAAGACGGCTGCCGAGCTCTTTCAGTCCCGCCCGGTGCGAATGCAGGCGCTGGATGGCACACGCGTCGCGGTCGTCGACGGGCTGGCCGGCGGCGAGCGCGTCGTAGTGAACGGCGCGGCCCTGCTCAACCAGGTGCGCTGACCATGAACCACCCTGAACGCACACGACACCTTCCTGGCGGCGCAGCGCTCCCGCGCCGCGCTGGAATACTTCGGCAGGAGGCCTGCTGATGTTCAAGACCATCGTCGAAAAAAGCCTGTCGCAGCGCCTGCTGGTGCTGGCGGCGGCCATCGTCCTCGTCCTCTACGGCGCCCTCGTCGTGCAGAAGACACCGGTGGATGTCTTCCCCGACCTCAACAAGCCGACCGTCACGCTGATGACAGAAGCCGGCGGCATGGCCCCGGAAGAGGTCGAAGCGCTGATCACCTTCCCCATCGAGACGGCGATGAACGGCATGCCCGGCGTCGCCTCGGTACGCTCGGTGTCGTCGGCCGGCCTCTCGTTCATCTATGTGCAGTTCGACTGGGACACGGAGATCTACCGGGCCCGCCAGATGGTGGCCGAGCGCCTGTCGCTGGTGCAGTCGCAGCTGCCGTCCGGCGTCGTCGCACACATGGGGCCGGTGGCATCGATCATGGGCGAGATCCTGCTCATCGGCATCCCGATCGAAACGCCGTCGGCGACCCCTGCGGAGGAAGTCAGCCGCCGGGCCATGGCGGCGCGCGAATATGCCGACTGGGTGCTGCGCCCACGCCTGCTCACCATCCCTGGCATCGCCCAGGTCATCCCGATCGGCGGCGAAGTTCGCCAGTTCCAGGTACAGCCCGACACCGCACGCATGGCGGCGCTCGGCGTCTCGCTCGACCAGGTCGAGAGCGCGCTGCGCGGCTTTGCCGCGAACACCAGCGGCGGCTTCCTCGAACTCAACGCACGCGAATACCTGATCCGCAACCTCGGCCGCACGAGCCGCCTGGAAGACCTGCAGCGACTGGCGCTGACCGCCAAGAACGGACAGCCGATCCTGCTGGCACAGGTCGCCACGGTCGGCTTCGCGCCCGCGATCAAGCGCGGCGATGCCGGCCTCAACGGCCAGCCGGCGGTGATCCTCGCCGTGCAGAAGCAGCCGGCCGCCGATACCGTCGCGCTGACGCGCCAGATCGAAGCCGCACTGGCCGAGCTGAAGGGCAGCCTGCCGGCCGGCCTCGCCCAGCCGCGCATCACCTTCCGCCAGGCGGATTTCATCGAGGCCAGCATCCGCAACCTCGAACTCAAGCTCGCCGCGGCCGCCGTCTTCGTGGCCGCCGTGCTCTACCTCTTCCTCGGCAACCTGCGTGCAACGCTGATCTCGCTGACGGCAATCCCGGTCTCCATCCTGACCGCAGCACTCGTCTTCCGCTACTTCGGCCTCTCGATCAACACGATGACGCTCGGCGGTCTCGCCATCGCCATCGGCGAACTGGTCGATGACGCAGTGGTCGACCTCGAGAACATCATCCGCCGGCTGCGCGAGAACCGGAGCAGGACAACCCCCGAGCATCCGCTGCGCGTGATCGTGAACGCCTCGAACGAAGTGCGCTCCGGCATTGTCGTCTCGACGCTCATCATCGCGCTGGTCTTCGTCCCGCTCTTTGCATTGCCCGGCCTCGAGGGACGCTTCTTCATTCCGCTCGGCGTCGCCTACCTGACGGCCATCCTTGCCAGCCTCGTCGTCTCGATCACGCTGACGCCGGTGATGGCCTGGTACCTGCTCCGCCATGGCGAGGCCTCGATCCATGGCGATACCCGGTTCGTCGCCTGGCTGAAGGGCCACTACCGGCACTGGCTGGAAATCGCCCTGGCGCAACGCATGCGCGTCATCGCAGGCGCCGGCATCGCCGCCCTCCTTGCTGCCGCCAGCGTGCCCTTCTTTGCCACCACCTTCCTGCCACCCTTCAACGAGGGCGCCGCTTTCGTGGGCCTGCGCCTCAACCCGGGCATCACGCTCGCGGAATCGGTCAAGGTCGGCACGCTTGCCGAGCAGCTGGTCGCCGGCGTGCCGGAGGTCACCTACGTCGGTCGCCGTTCGGGCCGTGCCGAACTCGATGAGCATGCCGAAGGCGTGCATGTCTCCGAACTCGACATGCGCCTGAAGCCCGGCCGGCCGCCGTCGGAAATCTACGCCGACCTGCGCGCACGCCTGGCCTCGCTGCCGGCGGCAGTGAGCATCGGCCAGCCGCTCTCGCACCGCATCGACCACATGCTTTCCGGCGTACGTGCGCAGATCGCCATCCGCATCGTCGGCGACGACCTCGACGTACTGCGCGGCGAAGGCGCTGCGCTGCGCGACCGGCTGGCCGCCATCCCCGGCCTGGCCGACCTGGAACTGGAGAAGCAGGTCCTCGCCCCGCAGATCAAGGTTCACCTCGACTATGCCCGGGCCGAGCAGTACGGCGTGTCGCCGGCGACCCTGCTGCGCCAGCTGCAGACGCTGATCGACGGCGAACAGCTCGGACAGGTGATCGAAGGCGCGCGCCGCTTTGCGCTCGTGCTGCGCCTGCCGGAGGAGGCGCGCGGCCTGAGCGGGCTGGCCAACCTGATGATCGAAACGCCGAATGGCCGCGTGCCGCTCTCGCGCGTGGCCACGATCGAGGACGGCGACGGACCGAACCAGATCAGCCGGGACAATGGTCGCCGGCGCATCGTCATCTCGGCCAACGCGCAGGGCCGCCCCCTCTCCGACGTGGTTGCGGATGTGCGCCGCGTCATTTCCGAAACGAAGCTCAGCACCGGATACTTCATCACGCTCGACGGGCAGTTCCGCGCCCAGGAGGATGCGGCACGCATCATCGCCCTGCTGGCGCTGATCTCGCTCGGGCTGATCTTCATCGTCCTCTACAGCCGCTACCACTCGGCCATCCTCGCCGCACTGGTCATCGCCAACGTGCCGCTGGCCATGATCGGCAGCGTCATCGGTCTCTGGCTGTCGGGGCAGCCGCTCTCGATCGCGACGCTGATCGGCTTCATCACGCTGGCCGGCATCGCGACGCGCAACGGCATCCTCAAGCTCTCCCACTACGCCAACCTGGTCCGCTTCGAGGGCGAGCGCTTCGGCCGCCAGCTCGTCATCCGCGGATCACTGGAGCGGCTGACGCCGGTGCTGATGACGGCCCTCGTGGCGGCCTTCGCACTGGCGCCGCTGCTGTTCGAGGCCGAGGCGCCGGGTACCGAGATCCTCCACCCGGTGGCCGTCGTCATCTTCTCCGGCCTGATTTCCTCCACCCTGCTCGATGCCTTCGTCACCCCGGCGCTGTTCCTCGCCTTCGGCGAGAAGCCGCTGGCACGCCTGCTCGAATCGCATCAGGGCGACACCTTCTGATTTCACTTCCGAAAGGAGCACCTCATGAAACCGATCTTGCTCACCCTGCTCACCGCGGCCGTCCTCGCCGCTCCCCCGACAGCCATCGCCCACGAGGAACACGGCAAGCCGCAATACGGAGGCGTCGTCGCCGAAGGCGGCCACTACCAGGCCGAGCTCGTCGCGAAGCCGGACCGACTGACGCTCTTCATCACCGAGCACGGCAAACCGCTGCCGACAGCCGGCGGCTCGGCGAAACTGACGCTGCTCGCCGGCAGTCAAAAGACGGAAGTGGCCTTGCCGGCCGCCGGCGACAACCGCTTCGAGGCCAAGGGCAACTTCAACACCGAGGGTGCCAAGGTGGTCGCCGCCCTTCAGGTGCCCGGCAAGCCCGCGAAGACGCTGCGCTTCTCGCTCGACAAATCTCACGAAGGAAAGCACTGACATGAAATCCTGGATAGCCCCCTTCCTCCTTGCGACGACCCTGACCGCCGGCGCTGCGGAAGTGCCCGAGGTCGAGATTTACAAGAGCCCCTACTGCGGCTGCTGCACGGAGTGGGCGAAGCACATGGCCGACAACGGCTTCCGCATCAAATCGGTCGACGTCGAGGATGTTCCGGCCGCGCGCGCCAAGCTGGGCATGCCGGAACGCTACGCCTCCTGCCACACGGCCAGGATCGGCAACTACGTCATCGAAGGCCATGTCCCGGCGGCAGACATCAAGCGCCTGCTCAAGGAGCAGCCGAGGGCGATCGGTCTCGCCGCCCCGGGCATGCCGGGGGGCTCTCCGGGCATGGAAAGCGCCCGGAAGCAGCCCTACGACGTCCTCGTGATCGGCAAGGACGGTAAGGCGAGCGTGTTCGCCAAGCATTGAGCCGCCCCGCACAGCCCGGCCACGCGGCGGGTAGAATCGGCGTTTTCCAACGCCCCTGATGGAGACTTCCCGATGATCACCCGTACCGGTATCGCCATGCTCCTCTGCGCCTGCGCCGGCAGTGTCCATGCCGCGGGCTTTGCGCTGTCCAGCCCGGACATCAAGCCGAAGGCGACGATCAAGGCCGCCCAGGTCTTCAACGGCTTCGGTTGCACCGGCGAAAACATCTCGCCGGCACTCACGTGGAAGAACCCGCCCAAGGGGACGAAGAGCTTCGCACTGCAGGTGCACGACCCCGATGCCCCGACCGGCGGCAGCGGCTGGTGGCACTGGGTCGTCATCAACATTCCGGCCGCCACCGGCGAGCTGCCCTCGGGCGCCGGCAAGGCCGACGGCAGCGGCCTGCCGGCGGGTGCCCAGCAAATCAATACCGACTTCGGCAGCCCCGGCTGGGGCGGCCCCTGCCCGCCGGTTGGCGACACCCCGCACCGCTACCACTTCACGCTGCACGCGCTCAAGGTCGAGAAGCTCGAACTGCCGCCCGGTGCAACGGCGGCACTGGCCGGTTACATGATCAACGCCAACAGCATCGGCAAGGCGAAGCTGACCGGGCTCTACGGCCGCAAGAAATAGCCGATGGCAAAACCTCCCGCGGCGACGCCCTGCCTCTGCGGCAGCGGCCTCGCCTATGCCCGCTGCTGCGAACCGTGCCATCTCGGCCAGGCCGCAGCAACGGCCGAAGCCCTGATGCGTTCGCGCTACAGCGCCTACGTACTCGCGCTTCACGATTACCTGCGCGAGACCTGGCACGCGGACACCCGCCCTGAAACGTTCGACGACGCGCCCGTGCGCTGGCTGGGGCTCGAGGTGAAGCGGCACACGCAGCAGGACGAGACGCACGCCATCGTCGAGTTCGTCGCGCGCTACCGCGCCGACGGGCGCGGCCACCGCCTGCACGAAACCAGCCGCTTCGTGCGCGAGGGCGGCCGCTGGTACTACGTCGACGGCGACTTCGACGCCGACTGATCACGCGCCCATGCTCGACATCCTCCATCGCGACGAGGCGATCGTCGTCATCGACAAGCCGCCTGGCCTGCTCGTCCATCGAACGGTGCTCGACCGGCATGAAACGCAGTTCGCCGTGCAACTGCTGCGTGACCAGATCGGCCAGCCGGTCTTCCCCGCGCACCGCCTCGACCGAGGCACCTCGGGCGTGCTCGTGTTCGCGCTCGACCGCGATATGGCGCGTTTCCTCTCGACAGCATTTGCCGAGGGGCATGTCGGCAAACGCTATCTTGCTGTCGTTCGTGGGTGGCCAGCCGAGCAAGGCAGCATCGACTACCCGCTCAGTCGCCAGCCCGACGAAGCTGAATGGATCGACCCGCGTGCGACGCTGACGCCGCAGCCGGCACTGACGCACTGGCGACGTCTCGCCACCGCAGAACTGCCGTTGCCGAACGACCGCTACCCGGCGACACGCATCGCGTTGCTCGAACTTCGACCGGAAACGGGGCGGCGCCATCAGATCCGCCGCCATCTCAAGCACATCGCACACCCGATCATCGGGGATGCAACGCATGGCAAGGGCGCGATCAACCGCGCATTCGCCGCCTACACGGGATGCAACCGGCTGCTGCTGCACTGTGCGGCGCTCGAACTTCCACTTCCGGATGGCCGCCCGCTGCACCTCACGGCGCCGCCCTCCGGTACCCTTGCAGCATTGCTGGCTTCGCTCGCATGGCCCGACGGCAGTGGCAGCGGGGCTTTCCCGGCTTGAATCACATGCATGCTGCGGGTACCATCCGCTCAGGCTAGCGGCCGCATCGACGGCGTCAGCGGCGATCCGAATCCATCGATGAGTCACCTTTCCATACCTACGGTGAAGTAGAACGATGCTGACCCACCCTCTGCAGGATCTTGAAACCTGGGTGCTGTTCTTCAGCGGCGCCGATCTGCCGGTGCTCCGGCATACAGCCCGCCAGCTCGAGGAGGCACGGGCAAAGATCGACCGGGTCAGCGGCCGGGACATTGCACGCATCGTCCTGCAGGACCCGCTGATGACGGCCAAGGTACTGGCCTACATCCAGCCGTTTTCCGGCAAGCGCCTGCGCACCGACATCACGACCATCGCCAGCGCGGTGATGATGATCGGCGTCGAGCCCTTCTTCGAGAAATTCAAGGAACTGATCACCGTCGAGCATATGCTCAAGGCGGAGCCGCCGGCCATGCTCGGCACGCTGCAGCTGATCCGCCGCGTCCAGCGCGCCGCCCACTACGCGCGCGAATGGGCATTGTGGCGTCAGGACATCAACGTCGAGGAAGTCACCATCGCGGCGCTGCTGCACGACATCGCCGAGATTCTGCTGTGGTGTTTCGCCCCCACCCTTGCGGGTCGTATCCGCGACATGCAGAAGGCCGACCCGGCGTTGCGCAGCGCCGTCGCTCAGGAACAGGTACTCGGCATCCAGCTGATCGACCTGCAGCTCGCACTCTGCCGCGCCTGGCACCTGCCCGAGCTTCTGGCACACCTGATCGACCCCGAGCACGCGGATCACCCGCGCATCCGCAATGTGCAGCTGGCGGTCGACCTCGCCCGCCATACGGCCAGCGGCTGGAACAACGCGGCGATACCCGACGATTTCACAGCCCTCGAAAACCTGCTGCATCTCAATCGTGATTCGCTGATCGAGCGGCTCGGCCTCTCCGACGACGAAAAAGCCCAACTGCCCCAGATGCCGCAGATGCCGCCGCCGGTGGACGCACCGAAGCCGGCCTGACGCTGGCGCGGCAAGCGCAGCACCTCCGCAGACGCCTCCGATCCGATGTCCTTCAGCCGCCGCGCCGCCCTGATCTCGTTCGCCGCGCTCGGCACGACAGCAGCCCTGCCAAGACTCGTGCGTGCAGCGCAGCCACTGATGCCGCGCGGCAATGTCCCACGCGTCGTGATCGTCGGCGGTGGCTGGGGCGGGCTTGCCGCAGCCCGCCGTTTGCGCGAGCTTGCGCCGCAGATCGACGTCCTCCTGATCGAGCGCGCCAGCGAATTCCGCTCACTGCCGCTTTCCAACCGCTGGCTGATCGATCAGGTCGATGAGCGCCTGCTCCGCCGCGACTACGGCGGCACCGCCAGGTCTGCCGGCTATCAATTCCTGCAGGCGGACGTCACCGCCGTCGACCGCGAGCACCGCCAGGTGCACACCGCTGCCGGCGTGGTCGACTACGACTGGCTGATTCTTGCCGTGGGCATCCGCGACGATTACCGCCCCTGGTTCGGCAATGAGCCGACACCGGCTGCCGAAGCACGACGCCGCTTCGGCAGTGCCTGGCAGGCTGCCGATATCGCATCACTGAAGGCTCGTCTTGCCGCATTCTCCGGCGGCGATCTGCTGATGACAATCCCGCCGCTGCCCTACCGCTGCCCGCCGGCGCCTTACGAGCGCGCCTGCATGGTGGCCACGCTCATCCGGCGGCGCCAGTTGAAGGCACGCGTCGTGCTGCTCGACCCGAATCCGATGATGCAGGTCTTCTCGCGCGTCTTCGGCAACCAGTACCGCGATCTGATCACCTATGTACCGCAGGCCCGGATCAAGGCCGTCGATCCGTTCGGGCGTACGGTGACGACGGATTTCGAAACGCTCCGTTTTGACGACGCGATCCTGATGCCGCCGCAGCAGGCCGGTGATCTCGCCTGGCAGGCGGGGCTGGTGGCCGCAGGAACGGACTGGGCCGCGGTCGATCCCGCCAGCCATCGCACGCTCACCGATCCGCGCGTCTTTGTCATTGGCGACATGATCGACCGCGTCTCGCCCTTGTTCGGGCACTATCCGAAAACCGGCGAAATGGCGCTGCGTCAGGGGCAGATCGCCGCCGCCCACATCGCGGCCGAAGCTGCCGGGCGCGAGGCGCCGAAACTGCTTCCGGCGAGCACCTGTTTCGTCCTCGCCGGCACCGAGCCGATGGAGATGGCCCGCATCGAAACCGCCTACCGCTTGCGCGGCGACGGCCTCATCCAGCAGGCGGTGAAGCAGCATTACGATGCGCAGCCGCGCGACGAGGATGTCGCCTGGGCCAGAGGGATGTTTGCCGAACTGTTCGGCGCCGCCTGATTACTTCCGCTTGCCGCGCGCCCAGCGGCGCTTGCCGTGCTCATCCACGACGCTGACGACATAGTCGTCCATGTTGATCGTTTCGTTCGCAGTGTCGAAGTCGGCGATCGTCCCCGACGTCTCCCGCGACGCGTCTGATCCCCGCATCTCCAGCTCCCGTACGCGCTCATGGAGGCGGCGTAGCTCGCTTCGGCTGCGCTTGAGCGTACGCGCCCGCCGCGCCCGTGCCGTCACGGCTGCGACCAGCAGCGACATGTCGATCGGCTTCATGAGGAATTCGTCGGCACCAAGATTGAGCGCCTCCAGCCGTCTTTCGAGTTCAGCGTCGCTCGATAGCAGCAGGATCGGCGTATCGATGAGCTCGTCATCCTGTCGAAGCAGCGACAGCAGTTCCAGGCCATTGCAGCCCGGCATGAAGATGTCGCAGATCACGACATCGGGCTGGAAGGCCCGCACTTCGGCCGGCGCGAGCAGGGGATCTGCAACGACCCGCGTCCTAATCCCCGACTCCTCCAGGCCATCGCGGCAAACCTCGGCCAGGAACGGATCGTCATCGACGAGAACGACACGGAAGGGCCGCGGCGGGACCTGGACGGTCACGCCCTTGAGGATGGCCACCAGCCTCGCCGTGTCGAGCGGCAATGGCAGGAAGCGTGTGGCGCCGAGACGTACGGCATCGAGGCGTGCCGGAATATCGTCGCCGGGCGCGATGCAGACGAGGTGCGGCGAGGGTGAAAAGCGCTCGCGCAGATTCGCGAAGACGGCGGCCGTTTGCGGATCAAGGCGGCAACGGCTGATCTCGGCCACGATGGCCGCAGGCGACCCGGCTTCATCAACGGCGGCCAGTGCATCGAGGGAATCGAAGATCATCGGCGTAAAGCCTGCGCTGGTGAGTGATTCACGCAACATCACCTGTAGCGGCGCCGTGTCCATGAAGAGCGCGATGCGCGTATTGACCGTTGGCTCGGTCGGCGCGATCGGCGTCACCAGGGGACGATAGCCGTCCGTCGCCTGGCTGTCGGAGGGGGCGAGATCCTGCTGCAGGGCCTCCAGCAGCACGACCACCTGCAGGCGCTCTGCCTCGCGCAGGGGCCGGTCACCGCGGCCATGCAGCAGGCTTGCCAGCGAACGGGCCGTTTCGGCAGCCTGCAGGCAGGTCTGCCGCTCCTGGGCCGTGATGTAGAAATCGAAGAGGCTGGCAGTCAGGCGCGGCGGAATCGGCGCAGCCGGAT